>WNGB01005365.1_pt1 | contig 19184 bp, 21 predicted proteins | sample 5400681 | NCBI WGS metagenome assembly WNGB01 (sample SAMN13153367, study PRJNA577476) | soil metagenome | isolation source: 115 cm soil or saprolite under grassland replicate 2 | place: USA:California | collected 2016-06-15
TCGTGGTCGCGAGCAGGAAGAACAAGTGGTACGCGACCGACCCCGCGGCGCTGGTGCGGGCCGACGATCATCACCTCAAGGAGCTGGTGGTGTTCGCCTCCGTGGCGAACACCACCAGCTCCTTGAGGTGATGATCGTCGGCCCGCACCAGAGCCGCGGGGTCGGTCGCGTACCACTTGTTCTTCCTGCTCGCGACCACGAACTGCTCGATGTCGCTCTCGCAGTAGACGCAGCGCAGCTTGCATTCGGCCGGCGCGTCCGTCTTCACGACGAAGAACTTGTTGCGGACGTACTGGGCTTCCATCGGATCGTGCACGATGCAGTTCTTGTTGATGCAGGCGATGCCGACGCTGCGCGGCTGGTCGTAGGTCGGGAATTTCCGGCGCTCGAATCCGCCCTCGAACTTGTGCAGCGACTTGCCCTTGAGGCCGAGCAGCAGCGAAATCAGCGCCATGCGCACCGGCACCCCGTAGGCGGCCTGCTCGAAGTAGACGGCGCGGCGGTCGCTGTCGAACGACGCGTCGAGCTCGCCCACGCGCGGCAGCGGATGCATGACGCTCGCGTCGGAGTATTTCGGCTCGTTGAGGAATTTCCGATCGATCTTCGGATAGGCCTGATCCTTGTCGGCCCAGCGCTCCTTCTGGAACCGGGTGACGTAGACGGCGTCGACCTTCTTCTCGACCACGTCGAGGTTGGTCTCGAGCTCGGGCCCGGAGAACAGCGACTGCTGGTGCGGCTCTTCCGGCGTCACATAGAGCGCGTCGATCGCCGCATCGTCGCCTTCGCCCTTCGGCCCCGTCACCATCTGGCAACGGAACTCCTCGCGCAGCCGCTGGTCGACGTGCGCCGGCAGTTCCATGCCCTTGGCCGCCATCGGCACGATGGTGGCGCCGAACCGCGCCAGCGCATAGACGAACGAATGGATCGTGCGCGATCCCCGAAGATCGCCCGAGATCGCCACCTTCAAATTCTTCAGCCGCTTGTTCTTCTTCTTGAGCAGGAACAGATCGCACAGCGTCTGCGTCGGGTGCTCATGGCTGCCGTCGCCGCCGTTGATCACCGGGATCGGCGAATAGTCGGCCGCCAGCCGAACGGCGCCGTCGCGCGGATGCCGGATCACCATGATGTCGGCGTAGTTCGCAATCACCCGGACCGAATCGGCGAGGCTCTCGCCCTTGGCGGCGGAGCTGGTCGCCGGATCGGCGCTGGTGATCACCTCGCCGCCAAGCCGCAGCATCGCGCTTTCGAAGGAGAGCCGCGTGCGGGTGCTCGGCTCATAGAACAGGCTCGCCAGGATGAAGTTCGACGCGACCTTGGTGCTGCGAGCGATGCGATAGGGGAAGTGGGGGTCCGGCAGCTCGCTCAGAAAGGACTGGGCAATGTCGAAGATGGTCTCGATGTCTTTGTCCGACAGATCGTTGATCGAGATGATATGGCGCGTAGCAGGAGTTGTTGTTTTTGTCGTCATGGGGTCCTGCCTTTCTAGCTTCTTGGCCGGTCCACGCGTGCAATTCGCTCGTGGCCTGACCGGTTCCCCCGGCTCGGAACGATTGGAGACTGATGCGCGATGGCCATTAAAGCTGGTTCTATAGGCGCAGTTGGCGGCCCCGGCAAGGCGCCGTCACGGCGTTTCCACATGGCGTGCTCGGCGAGGCGAGCGTGGTACCATGTTGGCACAGGAGATCGTCATGGCCGCGCCGGGTGACGGGCTCGCCAACCAGTCGCCGCCCTATGAGGGCGTCGATCTGTTCACCAGCGATCAGCCGCTGCAGGACGCCGTCGGGAGCAACGGCGGCGCTGCCGACGCCCGCGAGCTCGCGGCCTTTGGCCGGCGCTGGGGCAGCGCCGAACTGTTCGAACTGGGCCGGCAGGCGAACGCCTGCCCGCCGAAGCTCGAGATTTTCGACGCCAAGGGCTTTCGCCGCGACGTCGTCGAATTCCACCCGGCCTACCACGCCCTCATGGCGGAGAGCATCGCGGCCGGCCTGCACGCGTCGACCTGGACCGCCGACGCGAGGCCCGCGCCGGTCCCCGCCCAGGTGACGCGCGCCGCGCGCTTCTACATGGCGGCGCAGGTCGAGACCGGGCATCTGTGCCCGCTCACCATGACAAGGGCGGCGGTGGCGGCGCTGGTGGCGGAGCCCGCGCTCGCCGCCAAGCTCACGCCCAAGATCGTCTCGCGCAACTACGACCTCCGCTTCATGCCGTGGCAGGAAAAGACCGGCATCACCCTCGGCATGGGCATGACCGAGCGCCAGGGCGGCACCGACGTGCGCGCCAACACCACGCGGGCGGTACCGAACGGGGAGGGCTATCTCGTCACCGGCCACAAATGGTTCATGTCGGCGCCGATGTGCGACTGCTTCCTGGTGCTGGCGCAGGCCGCGCGCGGGCTCACCTGTTTCCTGATGCCGCGCTTCCGCCCGGACGGATCGGTCAACGCCCTCCATTTCCAGCGCCTCAAGGACAAGCTCGGCAACCGCTCGAACGCCTCGTCCGAGGTCGAGTTCGACGAGGCCTTTGCCTGGCGGCTGGGCGAGGAGGGGCGGGGCGTGCGCACCATCATCCAGATGGTCCAACTTACCCGGCTCGACTGTGCCATCGCCTCGACCGGCCTCATGCGCATGGCGCTGGCGCAGGCGCTGCACCACGCCCGTCACCGCAGCGTGTTTCAGAAGCGGCTCGCCGACCAGCCGATGATGCGCACCGTGCTGGCCGACATGGCGCTCGACGCCGAGGCGGCGGTCGCGCTGGTCATGCGGCTTTGCCGCTCGTTCGACCTTGCCGGCGGCGACCCGTGCGAGGCGGCGCGGGCGCGGCTGCTCACGCCGGCAGTCAAATTCTGGGTCTGCAAGCGAGCGCCCGCCTTCGTCTACGAGGCCATGGAGTGCCTCGGCGGCAACGGCTACGTCGAGGAGAGCCTGCTGCCGCGGCTCTACCGTGAGGCCCCGGTCAATGCGATCTGGGAGGGCTCCGGCAATGTGATGTGCCTCGACGTGCTGCGCGCGTTCGGCCAAGACCGCGACGCCGCGCAGACCGTGCTGCGGGGGCTCGCCGACGAGGCAGGCAAGCTGCCCGGTACGCGAGAGGCGGTGGCGCAGATCGAGGCGGTGCTGTCGGCGCCCGACGGCGAGGCGCAGGCGCGCGCCGCGGTCGAGCGTTTGGCGCTGCTGGCGTCCACCGCAGCGTTACGTGTCGGCGCGCCAGCAAATATCGACGAGCTGTTCGCAAGAACGCGCCTCGGCGCAGGGCAGAGCGCCATGTTCGGTACCAGCGATCTCAGCGCCGCGGAGGCAACCGCCATCCTTGAGCGCGCGCTGCCGCTCTAAGGGGACTGAGTGATGCGAGCCAGCCGATCGAGCGCACCCTGCAGGATGAAGATCGCAGCGTGCTGGTCGATCACGGCGGCGCGCTTCCGGCGGCTGACGTCGGCCGAGATCAGCTCGCGCTCGACCGCGGCGGTGGAGAGCCGCTCGTCCCAGAGCGCAATCGGCAGCTCCGTCCGGCGCGCGAGATTGCGGGCAAAGGCGCGCGTCGACTGCGCGCGCGGTCCCTCGCTGCCGTCCATGTTGATCGGCAGGCCGAGCACGAAGCCGATCGCCTTGCGCTCGGCGGCGAGCGCAAGCAGGCGGGCGGCATCCGCCGTAAAGATCTTGCGTGTGACGGTCTCGACGCCAGTCGCGAGCCGCCGGTCGGGATCGCTCGCCGCCACGCCGATGGTCTTGGTGCCGAGATCGAGTCCGATCAGCGCGCCACGGGGCGCGAGCAGTGGCGCAATCTCGACGAGCGGCACGATGGGCGCGGGCATGGGCGAGCCCTATCAGAGCCGCGGCGGCGACGCAAAGCGCGTTGATCTTCATGACGTGAGGCTTATCCTCAGACGGAACGTCCTGTCTCCCGCATCAACGGAACACGTCATGCAGATCACCTGGTTCGGCCATTCCGCCTTCCGCCTCGACTTCGGCGGCAACGCGGTGCTCATCGATCCGTTTTTCACCGGCAACCCGGCCTTCGTGTCGGACAAGGCCGCGGCGATCAAGGGCGTCTCGCATGTCGTTCTCACGCATGGGCACAGCGACCACGTCGGCGACACGCTCGACATCGCCAAGTCGAATGGCGCCACGGTCACCACCAACTACGACCTCGGCATGTGGCTGGTCTCCAAGGGCCTGGAAAAATTCAATCCGATGAACACCGGCGGCACCAGCGACCTCGGCGGCTTCACCGTCACGCTGGTGCGCGCCGACCATTCCTCCGGCGATATGATGAACGGCACGCCGATCTATCTCGGCAATCCGTGCGGGGCGATCATCAAGGCGAAGGGCGAGCCGACTGTCTACCATATGGGCGATACGGATATATTCTCCGACATGGCGCTGATCGCGGAAATCCACCAGCCGAAGATCGCCATGGTGCCGATCGGCGACCGCTTCACCATGAGCCCGGCGACGGCAGCGCTCGCGGTCAAACGCTTCTTCAAGCTCGATGCGGTGGTGCCTTGCCATTACGGCTCGTTCCCGATCATCGAGGCCAGCGCCGACAAGTTCGTGGCCGCGATGAAGGGTCACGCCACGAAGGTGATGGTGCCGGACAAGGGCAAGCCATTCACGGTATGAGGTCGGTATGAGTGCGGCGAAAACATCCCCTGGCGTCAAGCGCAAGCTGATCGAGTTCGACGACGAAACCTGGCACGCCGTCGACCTTTTGGCGCGGGACTCGCTGAAGACCTGGCAGGAGCTCGCCGACGAGGCTTTTCGCGATCTCCTGCAGAAGCATGGCCGGCCGACCGACCTGCGCAGCGCGCTGAGGCAGAGCGCAAAGCGATCAGCAAAGGACGAATGACGCAATGTCCAACCCGCCCAAAGCGCTGCTGTTCGACGTGTTCGGGACGCTGGTCGACTGGCGCACCAGCATCGCGCGCGAAGCCGAGATGATCCTCAAGCCGCTCGGCGTCTCGGTCGACTGGCTTGCTTTCGCCGACGCCTGGCGCGGCGAATATCAGGGCGCCATGGACCAGGTGCGCGACGGCCGCATCCCGTTCTGCAAGCTCGACGTGCTGCACCGGCGCAACCTGGAGCTCACCCTGCCGCGCTTCAAGATCGCTGGGATCGCCGAGAACGCGCTGCAGTATCTCAACCTGGCCTGGCATCGGCTCGACGCCTGGCCGGACGTGGCGCCCGGCATGACGCGGCTCAAGCGGCGGTTCCTGCTGGCGCCCTGCTCGAACGGCAACATCTCGCTGATGGTCGGTCTCGCGCGCCGCAACGGCATCCCCTGGGACGCCATCCTCGGCTCCGAAATCGCCGGCGACTACAAGCCGAAGCCTCGCGTCTATCTGGCGTCGTGCGAGGCCTTCGACCTGGCGCCCGGCGAGTGCATGATGGTCGCCGCCCATAGCAACGACCTCAAACACGCGGCGGCGTGCGGCCTGCGCACCGCACATATTGCACGACCCAACGAGCATGGACCCGGGAAGGGCGAGCCGACGCCGAAGGTCAGTGTCGATTTTGCCGCCACGAGCCTGGAGGATCTGGCGCAGCAGCTTGGTGTTTGAACTGCTCAGGTCTTGCGAGCCCGGACGGCTTTGAAAAATCCAAGCACGATGATCAGGACGCCGAAGCCGGAGAGCGCGAAGCCCTCCACGGAGCTCACGCCGATCAAGACGCCGAGCAGGAGAAAGAACGCGCCCACACCGACAGGGAAGGCCAATGTCCATCGGTCAGCGTTGAGCAAAGAATGGCTGGCCTCCGGGGCGGCCTTTTTCGGCGCAGTCTCGGATTTGATCTGGACCGGCGGCCGTGCCTTCGCCGCCGGCGGAGGTGCCTTCGCGACCGGCGCCGGCGGCAGTTTCGGCGGAGCCGCAGGTTGCGGCGCAGCCGGCGAGGGCATCGGCGCGACGGCTTTCGCCGCGACCGCAGGCGGCTCGGCCTTGCGTGCCAGCAGCTGGTCCATGGATCGGATCAGGCGGTCCATGTGGGCGTGGAAGTCGCGGTTCGAATCGATATCCGCCGCCTGGCGAAATGCGAACGGCCTCAGGCTTTCCGGCAAGTCGGTTGCCTTCGGCATGCGTGACCGATCGATCAGGGCTGGGATGACTGGAATCTTCTTGGACAGCGCGGTCTCGATCTCGAGGCGCACCCAGTCGGCCTCGTCGGCGAGGCGCGACTGGCCGTCGTCCTGGGTGCCTGCCCAGCGCGGACCGATCACGGCCAGCAGGATATCGCAGCGCTCGAGCGTCTCCTGGATGTGCTCGCGAAAATCGAGGCCGACCGGAATGGCGTCGATGTCCATGAAAACATGGCCCTTGCCGTAGTGACCCTCCAGCCGGTCGAAGATCCGGCCGGTGATCCATCCGGAGTCTTCGCGGCGATATGAAATGACGATCGTCGGCATGTGCGTCCCGCCCGCTGGCGGCGAGACTAGCACAAAGGGGAGAGCGAGACGGAGGGGCGGGGCCGCCTCCCCACGGCATCACACGGCGCCTTCCTCGGCGCAGTCAGCCGCCGCCAAACGGCCCGCCCGACCACCACATGATCTGCGCCGCCATCGCCTCGTCCGACTCGAAGCGGCGCCGATCATAGCAGCCGAGCGGAAGGACGGCGGTCGCGACCGAGCATCGGTTGCAATGGCTGCAAGGCCGTTCGGGCACATTGACGCCGCGCCGGTAGAGGTCGACGAGATCGGGGTTCGCGAGCAGCGGCCGCGCCATCGCCACCAGGTCGCATTTGTTCGACTGCAGCGCGTCGTCGATCTGGTCCCGCGTGCCGAACCCGCCGTTGGCGATGACCGGCAGGCCGGTCGCCTCCCGGAACGCCTTGGCGTAGTCAGCATTCGGCGCCGGGCGATAGCGCCAGCCGATCCCCAGCAGCGCCTTGATGATGCTGCGGGGCAGAGCGTTGAGCAGGGTAGCGCGCACCTTCGCCTTGGCGCTGAGATGGCGCGTGGCGTTGGCGAAGATGCGAAATTCGTCGACCGGCCAGTCGCCCGGGCTCTCGCCCGGATGGATGAAGCCGTAGCCGCTGGTGATATGCAGATAGTCGATGCCGAGCTTGGCAAGCTCGCGCCCATAGCCGAGCGTCTCGGTCAACGTGTTGCCGATGAAATGGTGCCGCAGCGGAAAGACCACGGGCAATCGCACGTTGACCGGCAGATAGTTGTTGTCGACCGCGGCGAGGCGCACGCCGACGAGGTAGTCCATGCCGACCGCCTTGCGTACCGCCTCGACCACCTCGCGCAGCAGCCGGAAGCGCTTGTCGACCGAGCCGCCGTAATCGTCGGTCCGGCGGTTGATGCCTGGATTGAGGAACTGGTGGATCAGATAGCCCTTGTGCGCTGCGATCTCGACACCGTCGCAGCCCGCATCGCGCGCGCGGCGCGCCGCGGCGGCGAAGTTCTCCACGGTCTGGCCGATCTCGTCGACGCTCATGGCCCGGGTCCGGCTGGTGTAGCCGAACACAAAATCGAACAGCGCGGAGGCGCTCTTGCTGTCCTCCACCTTCGGCAGCAAGCTCATCTGTGCATGATAGCCGCCGTCGCCGATCTGCATGATGTAGCGGCAGTCGCGCGCATGGACGGCATCGACCCCGGCACGGATCGGCGCGATGAAGCGATCATGCGAAATCTTCGGATACTGTAGCGGCGCGCAACGGTTTTCGTCGACCGATACCGTCGGCGAGATCAGCGCTGCCACGCCGGTGTCGGCGAAGCGGGTCTCGAAGTGTTGCCAGGCCGGGCTGACGCTGCTGTCGAAATAGCTGGTTCGGCCGCCGATCGAGGAGCGCAACAGCCGGTTCTTGAATTGGATGCCCTTGAGCCGGAACGGCTCGAAGATGGGCTGCGCTTGCGCCACGTGCTTTTGCTCCTTCAGGCGACCACTAGACCTGTATTACCGAGTCATGTCTGCAGCTAAACTCGCATCGCGCGCTCTTGGACATTCAACGGCCATGAAAATCGACGGACGCACAATCGTTGTCACGGGTGCCTCGCGCGGCATCGGAAAGTCCGCCGCGGCGGCGCTTGCCCGTGCCGGCGGCCGCGTCGCGCTGATCGCCCGGTCGCCCGAGATCGAACAGGTCGCTGCAGCGATCGCCGGCGGGCAGGCGCGCGGATATGTCGCTGATCTGGGCAACGCGGCCGAGGTTAGCGAGGTCTCGCAGCGTATCGTGAAGGACCTCGGCGCGCCCGACATCGTCGTCAACAACGCCGGGGCCGGGCGCTGGCTGCACATTGAGGAGACGCCCCCCGAGGAGGCCGAAGCGATGATGGCGGCCCCTTATTTCGCGGCCTTCTATGTCACGCGCGCCTTTCTGCCCGCCATGCTCCAGCGTGGCAGCGGCACCATTGTCAACATCAACTCGCCGGTGGCTTGGCTGCCCTGGCCGGGCGCGATCGGCTATTCTGCTGCCCGCTGGGCGATGCGCGGCTTCAATGAGGCGCTGCGGATGGACCTGCGCGGAACGGGGGTCCGAGTGCTCGAAATCGTGCTTGGCAAGGTCACCAGCACCTATTTCGAGCACAATCCGCATTCCGAGGAGCGGCTGCCGACGATCACGCGACTCGTTCCGTCGCTCACGCCGGACCAGGTGGCCACCCATCTGGTGCGCGGGATCGAGCGAAACCGGCGCCGGATCGTGAAGCCGTTCATGCTGAGGGCGGTGCTTGCGATGCGGGCCTTGGCACCGCCTGTGGTCGATTGGATGATGTGGCGCACTGGCGCCCGCCGGCCGCCGCGAACCTAGGACTCCAAGTATGCCGCCGCGCGATGTCATCTGCTGGGCCGGGGCCGCCTGCATCGCCGGCGGCGCTTTCATTGCGGCCTTCGTGCTGGTCCATCCTTGGGACCAGCTGGTCGGGTCGGCCATCGCCCGAACGGCGCAATGGCGGACCGCCCACACGTTTCATTTCATCGGCGCGACCTTCGCGCTCCTCGGCATCGTCGGCATCTACGCGCAGGCCCGCGATCGGCTGACGACCCTTGGCGTCGTCGGATTCGTCGTGAGCTTCATCGGCAATGCCATGTTCCTCGGCACCGGAATGATCACCGCCTTTATCTGGCCCATGCTGGCGATGCACGCGCCCGGCACCGTCGACCTGGGCGGAGCGATCTTCAGCGCGCCGGTCAGCGCCACCGCGTTTCTGCTCACGACCGTGGCGATGACGGTCGGCTACGTCCTGTTTGGCGTGGACCTGCTGCGCGGGCGCATCTATCCGCGTGCGGCCATCGTCATGCTGATTGCCGGTGCGATGCTCGGGATGGTTCCGCCCCATCCCGTGACCCCTTTCCCGTGGGCCGGGCTGGTGCTCGGCGGCGTGCTGTACGGCGTCGGCATGATGTGGATTGGCGTGCTGCTCTGGCGCGGCAATCCGCAGTAAGCCGTCGTCACGCCCCGCCACGGGCCCATTGCAGGGCAACCGCCGCGAGCAGCGCGAGCCCCGCCAGTCCGAAGCCGCCGAACCAGAGCCACACCGACGGCAAGGTCATGTTGAAAAGTCCGGCATGGAGCCAGGAAGCGGTGAGCACGCCGGCCGCGAAGGCGAACGTGCCAATGACTGAGATACGTGCTTCGGGCCAGGTCCGCTGTGCCGCGGCGTAGAGGCACCCGACCCCATAGGCTAGGAAGGGCGCGCTGTAGATATGGGCAAGCAAGGGCGATACCGCCCACGGCCATAGCGGCACCATGAACCGAGGCGCAACCAGGAGCGAGACCCCCAATGCCACGCCGGTAGCGCCGACGACCAGAAGAATGCCGCGGACCGGCGTCCGCAACGGAGCGCCGGCTGCTTGGTCGCGTTCATTGCGCTGGCACCACACAATCCAGCATGCAATCAACGGAAATCCGATATAGGCGACGAACCAGAACCAGGTCGGACCTCTGGTCCAATCGAACGCTGAAAGATTGAGGATCGAAACGCCCCCGAGTGCGCCGGTCCAGATGGCGAGGATCGCGGTGACGACGCGGATGTCGCTCCAGCGGCGAGCGAGCACCGCCAGCAGCATGAAGACTGCGCCGGAGAGATACATCGCGCCCAGGAAGCGCGCATGCAGCGGCGGCGCGCTGACCGGGAGCGCGCGGCCGAATTGAACGGGAAACAGCCAGCCCCAGACTGCAACCCAGCCCGCGAAGACCAGCACAGTCGCGAACAGCGCTCGCTGATAGACATTGATGCTGTTGCTGGGCTTTGAACCGATCACAAAGATCGTTGCCGCGGTCGCCAACGTCAATGCCGAAAGGCCAATGGTGGTCCGCGATGCCTCCGCCACGGTCCATGCGAAGCACGCGAGTGTGGCTGTGAAGGTGAGTGCCACCAACGCGAGCCAGGGACCCCATGTTTGCCGAAGCCATAGGCCGACTGCACCGACCAGTCCGACAATGACGAGCGCTGCGACAAGCACCCGTGCCGCAGGTACAGGTTCCAGCACGGGAATGAGGTAGAGAACCACGCAGATCGCAGCCACCAGCGCGAGCACGAGCGTGGCGGCGCCTCTGGCCATCCACGGCGGCGGAGACGCGTCGGGCGATCGCGCGCTCACCGGCAGCCGCTCAGTACGGACGCACGGTGCCCTTCACAGTGGTGCGCAGCATCAGTCGGCGCTCGGTCGACGGGAAATCGGTGCGCGCGTGCGAGGAGCAGCGGTTGTCCCACAGCAGCAGGTCGCCGAGGCGCCAGACGTGCTCGTAGACGAATTCCTTTTTCTCGGCGTGATCGAACACCGCGTTGAGGAGTGGCGTGCTCTCGCTGTCCGGCATGCCTTCGATGCCGACCGTCATCAGTCGGTTGACGTAGACCGCCTTGCGGCCGGTGTCCTCATGGGTGCGGAAGGCCGGATGCAGGCACTGGCCGAACGCCTCGGTACCCTTGCCGTCGCCCTTCTGGGTCGAGCCGTAATTGTAGTGATGCATGGCCTTGCGGCCTTCGAGCTTGTTGCGAACGGCCGGGTCGAGCGTGTCGTAGGCGGCATAGCCGCTCGCGAACAAGGTGTTGCCGCCGGCCGACGGAATCTCCACGGAGTAGAGCAACGTGCCTTTGTCCGGCATCTCCGAGTGGATCATGTCGTGATGGAACATCATCTCGCCGTCGGGCAGCGCGCCGATCGGCTCGCCGTTCTCGCGGATATTGGAGATCATCATGATGCCTGGAAGAATCTTCGAATAGCCCTTGGGGAAGAATTTCGCGGGCCGGCGCGGCATGCCCTGTTCGCCGAAATAGCCGGTGACGCGGATCAGATCCTCCTGCGAGAGCTCCTGGCCGGGGAAGATGATGACGATGTGATCGAGCCAGGCCTGGTAGATCGCCTTGACGGTGTCCTCATCGGGCTTCTGGCGCAGATCGAGGCCGCGGATTTCGGCGCCGATATGCTTGGTGAGCGGAACGACCTCGAACCGGGTCTTTGTCATGACGTTCATTGGCGTTTCTCCCGACGGTTGGCTGTCGCGCGGCTTCGTGCGCACAACATTAGTGAGCCGACATGGTTATCGCAACCAGGCGTTTCGGTCGCATCGGCGACGCAGGCGGTCGAGTTGACAGGGGAGGGGCGACTGACAATATCCCGCCGACGCTTGGGCACGCAATGCACGCGGCAGGTTGAGGGTCATGAACAAAAGACAACGCCGCTTCCGAGCCCCAGCCGCGCTCGTCGCGATGATGCTCGCATGCGTGCCGCGGGGCGCATTCGCGCAAGGCGCCGAGCCGTTCTTCAAGAACAAGGTGATCAACCTTTACATCGGGTTTGCTCCGGGCGGCACCTACGACTACTTCGGCCGTATCGTCGGTCGCTTCATCGGCCGGCACATCCCGGGCAATCCCACGGTCATCGTGCAGACGATGGCGGGCGCCGGCAGCCTGCAGGCGGCGAATTTCCTCTATGCGCAAGCACCAAAGGACGGCACCGCCTGGGGCGTCGTCACGCAGACGCTCGCGCTGGAGGAGGCGCTGCGCTCGCCCGGCGCTCACTACAAGGCCGCCGAGTTCACCTGGATCGGCCGCATGACGTCGACCCTCGAAGTGCATTTCACCTGGAAGACGTCGAAAGCGAAGACGATCGCGGATGCGCGGCTGCATGAGATTCCTGTCGCCGGCACCGGCGCGGGCTCGCCGTCGGAGGGCTACCCGAAGCTGCTCAACGTCCTCGCCGGCACCAAGTTCAAGATCATCTCCGGCTATCCGGGCTCGACCCAGGGTATGCTGGCAGCGGAACGCGGCGAGGTGGACGGCGGCCTCACCTCGTGGAATACGCTCAAGCGCACCAAGCCCAACTGGATCAAGAACCGCGACATCAATACGCTCGTGCAATACGCGATCGAGCGTCATCCGGACCTGCGCGATGTGCCGACTTTTCTCGAGGCCGCGACGATGCCGGAGGGGCGGCAGGTGCTCGCCTTCTATGTCAGCGGCGCCGAGGTCGGCCGGTCACTGCTGGCATCCCCCGGCATCCCGGCAGACCGCGTGCGCACGCTGCGCGCCGCCTTCGACGCGATGCTGAAGGACCCGGAGTTCACGGCCGAGATCGAGAAGTCGGGCCAGGAATTCCAGCCGGCCTCGGGCGAATCGGTGCAAAACCTGATCGCCGCGGCCGCGAACGCGCCGCGCGATGTCGTGGAACGGACCGAAGCCATCCTGCGCGGAAAATGATCTCGGGAGCCACCGTCCGGATGCAAGCCCTTCCATTCATTCGGGTCGCGGACATTCCGGCTGGCGGGCTGGTCCAATACGCCATTGACGGGCGTGATCGGGCGCGTGCGCTGCGTGACGAATGCGTCGCCTGGCTGCCGCGCCGGGCGTCGTCGACGCTTCCACTCCTGGACAAAGCCACGCGCCGCTGGCTGCGGCGTTCGCAGTCGCCCTATGTCGGAGAGATCGAGGCGATCGCCCTGTCGCTCGATCATGTCGGCGTCTGGTTCCTCAATGGGTGCTATGAGTGGGGCTGTACCTCTTTGGCGCGCGAGCAGGACGGCGCGCCGTGGCTCGCGCGCACGCTCGACTGGCCTTTCCCGGGCCTCGGCCGTCGCCTCGAAATCTGGCGCATGGAGGGCGCCGCCGGGCATTTCGACAACGCCACCTGGCCAGGCTACGTCGGAACGCTGACCGGCTCGGCGCCGGGGCGTTTCGCCGCCTCGATCAATCAGGCGCCGTTGCGCCGGCGCACCCGCCGGCCTACGCTGCGGCCGCTCGACATGCTGCTCAACGCGCTGCGCACTTGGCGCATCCGCCACACCCCGCCCGACCATTTGCTGCGCGCCGTGTTCGAGACCGCGAAGAGCTATGGCGAGGCGAAGCACCGCCTGGAGATCACGCCGGTCGCGCGTCCGGTGATCTACACGTTGGTCGGCTGCGAACGCGGCGAGCGCTGCGTGATCGAGCGGACCGAGGACAGCTTCCAGACGCGCAACGAGGACACGTCGGCGGCGAACAACTGGCTGATCGGTGCATGGCCCTGGGAGGCGCGCGTGCAGGCTGCGAGTCTGATCACGCGCACCTACGAGGGGGCGGCGGAGAACAGCCGCAAGCGGCGTGAAAGCCTCGCCGCTTGGTCCGGGCAGTTCGCGCACGCCAGCTTCGACTGGGTGACGCCGCCGATTCTCAATCAGCAGACCCGGCTTGCGGTCGAGCTCTGCCCCGCCCTTGGCAGGCTGCGCGCGGTCGGCTTCGAAGCGGTGGCCGGCCGCGACATGCCCGAGCCGGCGACGCAGCTCTGCGACCTGACCCCGGCCATGGCATAGCCGGGTGGGGGATCGTCAGGTCAGATAGGCCGGCGCGTCATCGGACTCGTGCATGCCGAGCCCGTGCTCCTTCTCGCCGTTCTCCAGTACCGCCAGGATCTGCTTCACCAGCTCACGCGCGGCCGCCGCGCTCAGCTCCACCGCGACCCGCTCGCGGCCGCCTTCGGCCTCATTGATGAAGTCGATGCCGAGCGCGTGGTCGAGCGGCGCGTGATAGGGGTGGTCGTAGTAGATGTTGGCGGTGTCGATCTTCATCCAGCCCTTGGGGCCTTTTGCGCTGCCCATGAGCGCGGCCTTCTTGACGATATAGGAACACATGTCATCCTCCCTAGGCGGCTCGCGACTTGGCGGCCGAAGCAGCGAGATGTTTCTCGAAGAATGCGAACACTTTCTGCCAGGCATCGACGGCCTGCTGGGGCCGATAGGCGGGCCGGCTCCAGTCGAAGAACGAATGCCCGGCGCCGTCGTAGCGGTGGAACTCGTAGGTCTTGCCGAAGCGCTTGAGCGCCTCCTCGGTCCGATTCACGTCGTTGACCGTCGGATTCTTGTCGTCGTTGCCAAAGATTCCAAGCAGCGGACAGCCGAGCTTCTCGGTGAACTCGATCGGCGAAACCGGGCGCTTGGGCGTGATGTCGGCTGGGTTGTTGACGATCACGCGGCCACCCCAGCAATCGACGGCGGCGTCGATGTTCGGAATCGTGCAGGCGGCGAGATAAGTGTGGCGGCCGCCAGAGCAGAAGCCGATCACGCCGACCTTGCCCGTGGCGTTGGCCTGCGCGCGCAGGAACCCCATCGAGCCTGCCACGTCGCCCATCACCTCGGCGTCCGAGGCGCCGCCCTGCGATCGCGCCCGCGCCGTTACGTCGTCCGGGCTGCCGGGGCCGAAGCGGACGAACAGGTTGGGGGCAATCGCGGGATAGCCGTGGTGGGCGAACTTGCGCGCGACTTCGGTGATCCACTCGTCCCAGCCCGGCATGTGATGAATGACCACGATACCGGGGAACTTTCCGGCGCGCGCTGGCCGCGCGTAATAGGCCTCGCTCTGGTAGCCGTTGTGCCCCCGGAATGACACTGTTTCCGCCTGCAGACTCTCATACGTCATGCTGTCCCTCGAGCGATGGGTGAGATTCAGCGATTGGCGGACCAAGTATAGAGGGGAGCGGCAAGCGCGCTCAACCCGGGGATCGTTCGGCGTTATCGCAGCGGGTGCGAGGCCTGTTCATTTGCGCACTTATAAAGCACCGCCGGCGAGGTGTGGTCCTGGTCGTCGAAGTCGAGCGTATTGTCGTCGCGCTGCTTGAAGGTCACGTCGCCCAGGAGCGTCAGGTCGCCCGGAACCTTGCACTCGAGCTGGACCGAGATGGTCCGGCCGTCACGCCGCTTGTTCAGGATGGCGCAGAACCCCATGGTCGACTGGATGTCCGCGCGCGTGATTTTCACCAGCAGGTCGGCGCGATCCGAGCCGTCGCCCTTGCAGACCTGATCCTTGGTGTAAGTGCCGATGATCGGAAAATCATCATCGGCGGCCACCGGCGCCGAAACTGCTGCGATCACGGCAATGATTGCCAGCGCGGAACTGACGGTCTTCAACACGGGCCCCACCCCTGGCATTCGCCCGACATTTGGGCAAAGCCATTTTACCCGAGGTCGGGCGGGCGGCCAACCACCGCCGTCCCCGCGCGGCGGATTGGTCGCACGGGCGCCATGCGGTCCCGCTATCGCTTGAAAAACCCGTCCCGGATCACTTCGATGCGTCCCGCCGACCAGCCATGGGTTTGCGACCGCGATTGCTCCAGGGCGGTCCGACAGTCCACCACGCCCTGGTCCCAGATCCGCCACGTGGCATTCTCGATCAGGCGCAGGCGGCACTCATTGCCGTAACGGGGAACGAGCAGGATCGAGCCGGTGGTGAGGTCGTCGTCGGTGGGGCTCTTCTGCGCAACCCCCGAGCGGGTCTGCATCAGGCTAAATCCGACGATCTGGTTCCCGAGCGCAAGCATGAGCGAGCCGAGAAACAGGCCGGCGATCAGCGCGCGGCGGCCGTCCAGAACGCGGCGCCCGGCCGCCGTCCGGTCAGCGTAGCGTCGGTTGCGGATCGCGCGCATGCTCCAGATGCCTCGAAGCCACTGCAACGTCATGCCGTCCCGCGGGATCATGTAACGGAAATGCCTGACCAATCGTATCTTTCATTGGTAAAGGGACCGTACCGCTTTGCCTCGTGTTTTCACTTCCCCGTCAACTCGGGCTTCCGGGCGCACGCGCCCCTGGGCAACCCGCGGCCCGATATGCTAGGCGGCCAACATGCTGTCGTCGCTCAAGCTTTGGCGTGACGGCCGCGGCCGCCTCTCGGCCCTGCGGATCGTCGCCTTGTGCCTTCTGCTCGCGCCGATCGGCCTGGCGCTGACCGCCCCGTTCTCGTCGGAGGAGTTCAGCGCCCGCCCGCTCAACGACCTGATCCACCGCGCCGGGTATTGGGCGCTGCTGTTCGTCATCACCTCGCTCGCGATCACGCCGTTGCGGCGCATTGCGCGCTTCGGCGCCCTCGTCGATGTGCGCCGCATGATCGGCGTCGGTGCGTTCTGCTATGCCACCGTGCATATTTCGCTCTTTACCGCCGACAAGATGTTCGACCTCGCCAAGGTTGCGACCGAGATCGCGCTGCGGCTCTATCTTACCATCGGCTTCGTCGCGCTCCTCGGCCTGACTGCGCTCGCCGTGACCTCCACCGACGGTATGGTGCGTCGTCTCAGCGGGCGGCGCTGGCAACGGCTGCATCAGCTCATCTACGGGATCGTACTGCTCGCGCTCATCCATTTCTTCCAGCAGACCAAGGCCGACGTATGGGTGCCGACCTTCGTCGCGAGCCTGGTTGCCTGGCTCTTGGGATATCGGCTGATCCTGTGGCGGCGCAAAACCAGCGATGAGCCGTCGGCATGGGCACTGCTCGCGCTCACGGTCGCGGTCTCGGTCCTGACGTTCCTCGGCGAGGCGATCGGCATCGCGATTGTCTTCAACACCTCGCCGTGGCGGGTGCTGCAGATGGCGTTCGACTTCGATCTCGAAAATTTCGATATCCGGCCGGGCTGGCTGGTGCTCGCTGCCGGCCTGTGCGCGGTGGCGGTCGACGTCGTGCGCGCCCGGCAGCGCAAGCCGAAGGTCCGTTCCGTGGCGCCGGCGCCGGTGAAGCCGATGCGCGAACCGGCGTGACTGCGTTCCGGTTCAATGCTCAACGCGGATTCCGGTCTGCTCGATGATCTTGGCATAGCGCGCGGCGTCGAGCCGAATGCGTTCGGCGAAGGCGGCCTGGCTGATCGCTGAGGCCTCGGTGCCGAGGTCGTTGAGCCGCTTGCGCACGGTCGCGTCCTGCAGGATGCGCGCGACCTCAGCGTCGAGCCGCTGCACGATCGCCGGCGGCGTGCCGGCGGGCGCGAACAACCCGACCCAGAGCGCGGCGTCGACCGCCATGCCGCTCTCCGCCAGGGTCGGCCAGTCGGGCGCGAATGCCGGGCGCTGCGCGGTCATCAGCGCGAGCGGCTTGATCTTGCCGGCCTCGATGAACGGCTGCGCCGAGGACGGCGTCAGCGCGCCGAGCGGAACGTCGCCGGCGGCGACCCCGGTCGCGGCCGGCACGCCGCCGCGATAGGGCACGTGCAGGAGCTTGATGCCGCCTTCGATCGCGAGCCATTCGACCGCGAGGTGATTGATGGTGCCGTTGCCGGGTGACGCGAACGCGAGCTTGCCGGGCTCGGCCTTGGCCTGCGCGAGCAGATCCTTGACCGACCCGATGGTGCCGCCGGCGTGCGCGCCCAACAGCAGCGGCGCGGTCGCGATCATCGTGATCGGGATCAGGTCCCTGTAGGGATCGAACGCCATCTTCGGCATCAGCGTCGGCGTCGTAATGAAATCACCGGTCGTGAGCAGCAAGGTGTAGCCGTCGGGCGTTGCCTTGGCCGCCGTGTCGGCCCCGAGCACGCCGCTCGCGCCCGGCCGGTTCTCGATCACCGCTTGCTGGCCGAGCGCCTCGGTAAGCTTCTGGCCCATCAGCCGCGCGGTCACGTCGGCGACCCCGCCCGGCGGGAACGGTACGATGAAGCGGACCGGCCGGGTCGGATAGGTCTGCGCTGGAGCGGCCAACGGCTGGGCGGCAACGAGCAGCGTGCCGAGGATTAGCTTGACGATCACATGGCGCATGGCGGTTCCTTCGCGTGATGGAGGCTGGAAGCTCCGAAACGTTATCCCGGATCGAATCAGCGCTCCATCGGGTGCAAGCAAGCTTCACGCCACTGCCATGTTCGGGGCCCAGAACCAGCCAGGTGAAGGAGGACAAAATGGCCAATCTCACGCTCTATCACGCCATTCCGTCGCGCTCGTCGGTCACCCGCTGGATGCTCGAGGAGGTCGGCGAGCCCTACGACATCCACCTTCTGAATCTGGCCGCGGGCGACAGCCGCAGCGCCGACTATCTCGCCGTCAATCCGATGGGCAAGGTTCCGGCGCTCAAGCACGGCGAGGTGGTCATCACCGAGAGCGCGGCGATCTGCACCTATCTCGCCGATGCCTTTCCCAAGGCCGGCTTGAGCGTGCCGATCGGCGATCCGCGCCGCGGCATCTATCTCAAATGGCTGTTCTTCGGCCCGAGCTGCGTCGAGCCGGCTGTGACCGACCGCGCGTTCCCGCGCAAGGAGGCTCCGCGCAGCGCCACCCTGGGCTACGGCGACTACAACACCGTCATCGACGTGCTGGCCAAGGCGGTCGCGCGCGGTCCCTACCTCATGGGCGGGCAATTCACCGCCGCCGACGTGGTGATCGGCTCGGGCTTGCGCTGGGGCATGATGTTCAAGCTGATGCCCGAGCGGCCGGAATTCGTCGCCTACGCGGAGCGACTGGCGCAGCGGCCGGCATTGCAGCGGGCCATGGCCAAGGACAAGGAGCTCGTGCCGGCGTGAGGTCCACTCAGTCCCGGGGCTGTTCAATCTTCGGCGGCTACTCAATAGCCGCGTCCCTCGCTGAGCGTGATCCGGATCAGATCGGCGGCGTTCTTGGCGCCGAGCTTCTCCATGATGCGCGCGCGGTGAACTTCGATCGTGCGCGGGCTGATGCCGAGCTGCCGGCCGGCGATCCGGGGACGAGGGGGGATGGGTCCTCACGTGCTCATCTTTCCGGTGTGCAAAAACGAAAAGCGCGAAGCCAACGCTTCGCCGGCCCCTGGCTTGGTCGGGCGCGGGGTGGCCCGTCTCTTTTTCCCGTCCCCTCAAAATGAGGGGGATGGCGCGCCGAGAAGGCGCTCCCGGTTACCCGGGCATTGCCGGACTGGTTACCGGCTGGTGACGCACATCGTCGCCGATGTACGCCGCGCCTCTCGGCGCGCCACGGCGGCATTCCGGCAATTTGCCTTCTACGGGTCTCGGACCGCAGGGCGTCCTGGTAGTGCGCCCACCCGGTTTTGCTCCGAGAGCCGCCCCGGGA
>WNGB01005368.1_pt1 | contig 19179 bp, 12 predicted proteins | sample 5400681 | NCBI WGS metagenome assembly WNGB01 (sample SAMN13153367, study PRJNA577476) | soil metagenome | isolation source: 115 cm soil or saprolite under grassland replicate 2 | place: USA:California | collected 2016-06-15
ATGCAGAAGTTGCGGATCAGCGACGGGTCGGTGCGACCGGGCTGAGGCGCAGCGGGTACTGGCGGCACAGAGGGTCCATCTCCTGAGTAGCGGACGTCGAGCGGCCCATTCTCCCACGCCGCAGACCTCGTCAGCCCCCCAGCGGCATCGGTGCCGTACTTCGCCGCATCCTCGTCAGCCAGAATCGACTCGATGTCCTCGTTGGTGACGATGACCCCGAGCTTTCCGTCCCCGCCTGGTCGGTGCCGACGGCGCGGTGCTGGCTCCGCCCGCTTCTGGACGTCGTACTCGCTGAGGCCACGCAACATCCTGGCTGCCGGCCGTAATCCGGGCGACGCGGGCGCCCTGAGCCTCTAACCTCAGGCGGCATGACGCGAGCGAGCGGGCCGAGGATGCCGTACGAGGCGGCGCCCGGGCCCGTTCGCGCGTGGGTGGAACGGGCGCTGGGGTCGCAGGTCGTTGCCGCGAGCACCCAGACCGGCGGGTTCTCCCCCGGCGTCGCGGCCCGGCTCGTCACCGCGTCGGGCAGGCGGGCGTTCGTGAAGGCGGTCGGCGCCGAGCTCAACGACCGCAGCCCGGAGCTGTTCCGCCAGGAGATCGTGGTGATGCGCGCCCTGGCCGCCCTCCGGCTGGCGCATGCGCCACGCTTCTACGACGGGTACGACGATGGTGGCTGGGTTGCGCTGCTGCTCGAGGACGTGCCGGGCCGGACGGCGTACCACCCATGGACGCCCGACGACGCGCGGCGGGTGCTGGACGCGGTGGCCGAGCTGACCGCGGCGCTGACGCCGTCGCCCTGGCCGGACGCGCCGGTGGCCGCCGAGCGCAGCGCCGAGTTCCTGAGCAGGTGGAAGCAGATCGTTGCCGACGGCATCGAGGTTCCGGACTGGCTGGACGGGCGGCTGGACGAGGTCGCTGCGCTCGCCGACCGCGGGCTGGCGGAGCTGGCGACGGGTGACTCGCTGGCGCACTGGGACCTGCGCGCGGACAACCTGCTGCTCACCGATGACGGGCGGGTGGTGTTCGTCGACTGGGCTTGGGCGGCCCGGGCCGCGTCGTGGGCGGACCAGGTGATCGTGCAGTCGGACATGCGCGTCGCCGACGATCACCCGGCGCTGCCGGATCTGCCCGCGGACGACGGGATCGACGGGTTCATCGCCGCGGTCGCGGGCGGGCTGTGGTGGGGCAGCCTGCAGCCGGACCCGCCGGGCCTGCCGACGCTGCGGCGGTTCCAGCGCGAGTCGGCGGAGGCGAACTTCCGCTGGCTGCGCGCCCGTCTCGGGTGGTGACCTTCGCCTACCGCCGCGGACGACAGCGCCCGGAGAATCTTGCCTGATGCAGGATTCTCCGGGCGCTGGTCGGATCAGCTGTTGACTTCCACCAAGGTGCTGCCGCGGACCGCCGTACCGTCGGAGTAGGCGAGCCTGCCGAGGTAGTGCTTGCCTGCCTCCAGACCCGACCAGGTCGCGGTGACCGTCACCTCACCGGCGACGGTGGCCGGCTGTGACGCCGGGGTGGCCGTGAGGTTCCCCGCGGCGGTGTCGCCGACCAGCCAGTGGTTCAGGCTCACCACCTGCTCGGCCGCGCCGGCGAACAGGTCGACGTAGACGTCGTACGAGCCGCTCGGCGACGCGATGTCGACCCGCTCCTGGGCCGTGTCACCGGTGCTCGCGGCGATCCGGGTGCTGCTGCCCGCCGGGTAGACGTGCAGGTCGATGTCGGTTCCCGCCGGATAGTCCGCGTCGTACGTCGCAAGGCGCAGGTGCTTCGTCCCGGCCGGCACGACGATGGTGAACTTCGCGACGTGGTCGTTCACCTTCGGCGCGGTGGTCGGGAACGACGCCCCGGTCGGGTTCTTCAGCGTCGCCTGGCTGATCGTCGGCAGCACCAGGCCGCCCACCGTGGTGTCGAGCGTGCCGTTGTAGCCGGTCGTCAGGGTGATCGCGGCCGAGCCGTCGGTGCCGGTGCCGACCACCCGGACCGGCGCCTTGATCGCCTGCGGCCGGATCGCCAGCACGCTGGAGACCGTGTGCTTCGGCGACATCCAGGTCAGCTTGCCGAAGCTGTACTGGTCGAGCGGCGCGGTCTGCTGCTCGAACGTGACCGTGAACGACGCGACGCTGCCCGGCTGCACGGTGATCACCCGCGGCGTCACCGTCACGCCCAGCCCGGCGAGGCCCTCGACGCTCGCGACGTAGGTCTCGGCCTTCTTGGTGACGTTGGTGACGTTCCGCCGGACCGTCTGCCGGCCGGCCAGGTCACCGATCGCGATCGTCGGGTAGTTCAGGTCGCTCGGGTCGATCTTGCCGTTCGCGCAGAACGCGCTGGTCGAGCCGACCAGGCCGCTGCCGCAGACGAACTGCAGCCACTCCGCGTACGACGAGTCGTACACCAGGCCCGGCTCCAGGGACGGGCGCGCCTGCATCAGGCCGGCGCCGTACCCGAACGGCGAACCGGGGGATCCGGTGTCGTTCGAGATCGGGTTGCCGTCGGTGTCCTTGGTGGTGGCGCTGGTCATGATCGCCGACTTGACCTCCATCGGCGACCAGTCCGGGTGGTAGCCCATCAGCACCGCGGCCATGCCGGCGATGTGCGGCGAGGCCATCGACGTACCGCTGAGGAACGCGTACTCGCCGCCGGCCGCGGACAGCGCGCTGGTGGCGGCCAGCACGTTCGTGCCCGGCGCCATCACGTCCGGCTTGAGCAGGTCGCCACCGATCGGCAGGCCCGGACCGCGGCTGGACGAGCTCGCCACCTTGGAGGCGTTCACCCGGACCGTCTCGGCCGGGAGGATCGTCGCGGTGCCGCCCGCGACGGCCGCGTACTCCTTCACGGCGGGGCCGGAGACGTGGTCGAGGTGCACTGTCGGCACCGAGTGCAGGTCGGAGTCGAGCGTGCTCGGGGTGACGTTCACCAGCACCATGCCGATGCCGCCGGCGTTCTTGACCTGCAGGCTCTTGTCGACCCGCGCGGTGACACCGCGGTCACAGACCACGATCTTGCCGGTGGCCTTGGCCGGGTCGAGCGTGTCCGGGAAGCAGCGCGCCGCGTCGGCCGTGCTGGCGCCGTCCTTGGCGACGTCGACAGCCAGCGCGATCGGCGCGGTCGGGGAGCCGTTGCCGATCCCGGCACCGGTGTAGCTCTGGCCGTTCCCGAGCGTGATCGTGGTCCGGATCTCGCGGTCATGGGTGCCGTTGGCAACGGTCGTCACCCACGGGTAGTTCTTCGACACCGTGCTCACGCCCGGGCCGTCGTTACCGGCCGAGGTGGCGACGAAGACGCCCGCGCGAGCGGCACGCAGGAACGCCACCGAGACCGGGTCGGTCGGGCTGCTCGAGCCGGAGATCGAGTAGTTGATGACGTCGACGCCGTCCGCGACCGCGGCGTCCACCGCCGCCACCAGGTCCGCTGTGCTGCCGCTCGCGGTGCCGGTGCTGGGCTGGTGCCACAGCGCCTTGTACACCGCCAGGCGGGCGTGCGGGGCGATCCCGGAGCCCTGACCGTAGTAGTGCCCGAGCACGGTCATCGGCACGTCGTTGTCACCGGCCGCGGTGCCGGCGGTGTGGGTGCCGTGCCCGTTCAGGTCGCGCGGGGAGTCGAACTCCTCCGGTGCGACGGTGGCGCCGGCCTTGAAGTACCGGGCGCCGATCAGCTTGTTGTTGCAGGCAACCGGTTCCTCGGCGCCCGACTGGCAGACGCCGTGCCACTTGGCCGCGACGATCGCGTCGGACGCCCGGGTGGTCTCGATCGGCGCGAAGCTGGCCCGCTCCGGGACGATGCCGGAGTCGATGTCGCCGATGATGATGCCGTCGCCGGCCTTGTCGATGCCGCCGACCTTCTCCCACGCGCCGTCGTCACCGGCCAGCCCGAGGAAGCGCGGCGTGTCCACCGTGTCGGCGGTGACCGTCCTGGCGGCCTCAACGCTGCTCACGCCCGGGGTCGCAGCCAGCTTCACGGCGTCGGTGTACGACATCTTCGCGGCGAAGCCGGCCAGCGTGTAGTCGTAGTCGTACAGCTTCTTCACGCCGCCGACCTTGCTGAGCACGCGGTCGCGCTGCGCGCCGAGGTGCGCCACGTAGGCCCGGACGCCGTTGTCGGTCCGGTCCAGCCGGCGGCCCGGCGCCACCCGGGTCGGGCGGAGCCCGGCGACCCCACCGGCGTACTCGACGACCGGCGCCTCGTCGAGCTGCACCAGGTAGACGCCGGTCGGCGACGCGGTGACGGTCTTGGTCGCGGACGGCGCATCAGCTGGGGTGGCCGCCTGGCTGGCCTGACCGGCGACGACACCCGCCGCGGTGGCCGCCAGGGCGGAGAGGGCGATGACGGCGATGGCCTTGGACCGCCGCCGTACGAGAGCGGGAACGGACACGTGCTCCTCCAGGAGACATGGGCGAGGTGCCACGCCGCCCCGTGTCCCCCCGGGGCGGTCGAGCGGCAGAACTGCGGCTGAGTATGCAGCCAGTCACCGGCGGGTGTCACGCATCGACTGACCCATCAGACACACGCAGGGGATTCCCCGCTCGTTTTGGTGGGTGCTGTGGCCCGCTGGTAGTCTGTCTCTTCGCGCGTGTACGTGGGTGGGTTCCGCCTGCACGCGGCCCCTCCGTAATGAACGCACTGTCGTACATGACCGCACAACTTTCGATCGAGGCACTGCTCCGTGGCGAACATCAAGTCCCAGATCAAGCGCAACCGCCAGAACGAGGCGGCGCGGCTCCGCAACAAGTCGGTGAAGTCGACGCTCAAGACCGCCGTGCGCCGCTTCCGTGAGGCCGCCGAGTCCGGCGACGCCGCGAAGGCGCAGGAGCTGGCGCGCGCCGCCGGCCGGCACCTGGACAAGGCCGTCAGCAAGGGCGTCATCCACGCCAACCAGGCCGCCAACCGCAAGTCCGCCATCTTCAAGAAGGCCGCCTCGCTCTGACCTCCTGACCGGAGCGGGCAGCAGTTCAGACCTCACGATGCGCGGTGACCACCAGGTCACCGCGCATCGTCGCGTTCATTTCCGGCCGTGCGCGCGGCAGATGGCCAGCACCATCCGCTCGAGCGCGTAACCGGCGTCGCCGGACGCGCCCTTCACGTCGGCATCGGCCTGCGCGACCGCCCGGATCGCGGTCGCGAGTCCGCCCGCGGTCCAGCCGCGAGCTTGCTGGCGCAGCGACTTCAACTTCCACGGCGGTACGCCGACCGCCCGGGCGAGGTCCGCCTCGCGCAACCCCTGCGGCGCGGACGAGAACTTCGCCAGCCCGCGCAGGCCACCCGCCATCGCACTCGTCACCAGCACCGGCGCCACCCCCGAATCGAGCGCCCAGCGCAGCTGTTCCAGAGCCGGCTCGGCGCGACCCGCGATCGCCGCGTCCGCCACCGCGAAGCTGGTCACCTCCGCCCGGCCCCCGAAGTAGCGCCCGATCAGCTGCGCCGTCACCGGCTCGCCGCCGGAGTCGGCGACGAGCTGCGAGCACGCCCCGGCCAGCGCGCGCAGGTCGTGCCCGACCGCGTCCACGAGTGCCGAGGCGGCGCCCTCGTCCACCTTGCCGCCCAGCCCGCGGATCTCGCCGGCCACGAACTGCGGCAGCTCCCAGGCCTTCGGCGCCGCGGCAACGATCTCGTTCACACCGGCCTTGCGGAACTTGTCGAGCACGGCCTTGCCCTTGGCGCCGCCGGAGTGCACCAGCACGACAGTGACGTCCGGCGCCGGCTGCGCCGCATACTCCACCAGCCGCGGAGCGACCTCGGCGGTGAGGTTCTCCAGGCCGCGCAGCACCAGCATCCGCTCGGCCGCGAGCAGCGACGGCCCGGTTAGCTCCGCGAGCGCCCCCGCGTCCAGCTCGGCGGCCTGCAGATCGGTCACCTCGACCTCGGGCGCGGTCTTCGCCACCGCGTTGATGGCGGAACGCACAGCCCGGTCGGCGAGGAACGACTCGGTGCCGGTGATGAGCAGGACGTCGCCGAGGGCGGGAGGGGAGTTACGTCGGGCAGCCATGACGCAGGCCAGCATGCCATGCCGCCCGGACAACCTCGCCCACGGACAGATCGGCCGCCCAAGGACAGATCGGCCGCCCGCGGACGGATCCGCCGCCGGTGACGCCGGATCACGGCCCGCGACACGCCTTGCCCGGGCAGGTCGTCGTACCCGAGGTGGCGACGCCCAGTCCCGCCACGGTCCGGACGACGGCGACGGAGCCGGCGGTGTCCGTACGCGCCACCGTCATGCCCAGCCGGGCCAGCAGTTCCATCGTGCTCGGCGCCGGATGGCCGTAGTCGTTGTCCACGCCCACCGACACCAGCGCGAGCCGCGCACCACTGGCTCGCAGGAACCGCTCGTCCTGCCGGCTCGACCCGTGGTGCGGCACCTTGAGGACGTCCGCCCGCAGGTCGGCACCGGACGCGACGACCGCGCGCTGCGACTCCTCCTCGAGGTCGCCGGTGAACAGCACCCGCACACCACCGGCGTCGAGCAGCATCGCCACGCTGGTGTTGTTGACCGTCGTGCCCTGGTTCGCGGCTTCGGCTCCCGGCGCGGGTGGCCGCGGGACCCGGGCCGGCCAGACCACGTGCCAGCTGACCGCGCCGACGGTCCGGTTCTCGCCGTATGTCACGGCGCGGACGGGCGTTCCATGCGCCGCCGCCAGCTCCTGCACCCTGCGCTGCTCGTACGGCGGCGACGGGTAGGGCGTCACGTCGATCTCGCCGACCGTCCGGCCGTGCAGCACCCCGGCCAGGCCGCCGGCATGGTCGGCGTGGAAGTGCGTGATGAGCATCACCGGCACGGACCGGACGCCGAGCTCGCGCAGGCACCGGTCGATCGGCGCCGGATCCGGCCCGGTGTCCACCACCACGGCCGTGCCGGGCGCGACGCTCACCACCAGGCCGTCGCCCTGCCCGACATCGCAGGCGACCACCACCCAGTCCGCGGGCGGCCAGCCGAGCTGCCCGGCGGGCCGGAGCACGACGACGGCGAGCAGTACGACGGCCGGCCCCGCGGCGGCGGGACGCGCCAGTGTCCGGCGCATCCCCGCGACCATCAGCGCGCACAGCGCAGTCAGCACCGCGACCCCGGCGAACGTCGCCGGCCACCGCGCCGCGGCTCCGGGCAGGTCCGCGCCATGCTCGGCGACGGCCAGGATCCAGCGGGCCGGCCAGGCAGCCAGCCAGCCGATCGCGGCCGCCGGCTGCGCCCAGATCAGCGACGCCCCGGCGGCGGCGAACCCCAGCACCGTCGCCGGTCCGACCGCCGGCTCGGCCAGCAGGTTCGCCGCGACAGCCACCATCGACACCTGCCCCGACAGCCACGCCACCACCGGCGTACACGCCAGCTGCGCGGCCAGCGGGCACGCCACCGCCTCGGCCAGCCGGACCGGCAGCCAGCGCGCCAGGGCGTCCCGCCAGCCCGGGGCCAGGATCACGATCCCTGCCGTGGCGAGCACCGACAGCGCGAAGCCGGCCGACCGCGCCAGTGACACGTCCAGCAACAGCAACCCGAGCACTGCGGCCGACAGGCTGCGCACCCCACGCCTGCGACTGCCGGAGGTCATCGCCGCCAGCGCCACCAAGCCCATCACCGCCGCCCTCAGCACACTCGGCTGCGGCCGCGCCAGCACCACGAACGCGACAACCGTCACCAGCCCGACCACGGTCAGCCCGCGGGCCCGCACGCCACCGATCCGTGCCAGTGGTACGACGAACGCCAGCAGCAGCGTCAGGTTCGTGCCGGACACCGCGGACAGATGCGTGAGTCCCGTCGTCCGGAAGTCCTCGGCCACCCCGGCTGGCAGTCCGCCGACATCGCCCATCGCCAGCGCCGGCACCAGCCCGCGAACCGCCTCCGGCTGCCCCTGAACCGATCGCCGCAGCCCCGCCCGGACCCGCTCCGCCGCGCGCAGCCACCAGGCCGGCTCGTCGACCACCCGCGGCCGCGACCGGCTGGACAGCACCGCGGCGACATCCGTTCCGGACTCCACCGGTCGCAACCGGCCGTGCGCCTCGACCCGCGACCCGTACCGCAGATGCGCCCAGTCCGCCGACCCCACCACCAGCACCGGCGTACGCAGACGTGTCGCCTGACCCCTCCCCCGCACCTCCTCGACGACGCCCCGCACCACCACGTACGGCGGCCGACGGGAACCGGGACTCTCCCGTACGGCGGGATCCGCGGCGATGCTGAGCCGCACCGTCACAGCCGCCTCGGCCTCGGCCAACTCCCTCACCGGCCCAGCCTTCATCGCCCGCACGTGCAGCCCGGCCACCCCGGCCAGGCCCGCGACGACAACCGCCACAGCAAGCCCCGTCACGCACCACGGCGACGCCCGCCGGACCCGCCACAGCGGCGCCGCCACCACAGCACCGCTCGCACCGACGGCCGCGCATACCCACCATGTGGTCCCGAGCAGACCAGCCGCAGTCAGCCACCCAGCCGTTGCCGGAAGCAACAACCGCGCATCGAGTCGCGTCTGCGCAGCCAGTCGACCGCCGGTCTGCATTTCGGGTCCGGACACCTCCGGCTCGGGTCTGGACACCTTGGGCTCACACCCGGACGTGCGGCCGGAGGTCGGCGAACTTCTTCTCGCCGACGCCGCTGACCTCCTGCAACTCGTCGACCGAGCTGAACCGGCCGTGCTCGGTACGCCAGTCGACGATCCGCTGGGCCAGTACCGGCCCCACGCCGGGAAGTTCCTCGAGCTGCGCGGCCGTGGCCGTGTTCAGGTCGACCTGGCCGCCGGTCACACCCGGGCCGACCGGCGTACCCGCTACCGGGGGCGGGCCGCCAACCCCGACCAGGATCTGCTCCCCGTCGGCGACCGGCCGGGCGAGATTGAGCGTGGACAGGTCGACGCCCGGCAGCGCGCCACCGGCCGCGGCGAGCACGTCGGCGACCCGGGCACCCTGGCGCGTCCGGACGAGCCCCGGCCTGCGCACCTTCCCCGCGACGTCGACCACGAGCGTGGCACGTGCAGACGGCGCAGCAGACGCACCCGCGACAGCGACCGGGCTGCCGGTCACGATCCCCGCCACCGGCCGCGACACCGGGACCGGACGCGACCGCAGCAGCGTCATCACACCCCACCCGATGCCGACCACCAGCACCAGCGCGATCACCACGACGTGCCGCACCGACAGCGACAACCGCGCATCACGCAACCGCTCCAGCGGCGCCGCCTGCCCACCAGGCCCGTCGTCGCGTCCGCGCACCTCCGGCACCCACCCACCCGTCATCGGCTCCTCCATCTCGTCGTCCACCTGGACAGCAGAACGCCGGCCACCGCCGGCCGCGGTATCGGATCCGGCCCACCGCACGTCGCCGGACCGCCCGCGGTCATGGGAATCGTCAGACCCCGCGCGGAGCGCCCCGTCGAGATTCCCTGCGGCCGGCTGCACGCCCGCCGCCCCCGCTCGGTCGCTCGCGAGCAACTGTGCGCGGGGCAACCTGCCGGACGCGGCGGCGAGCCTTGCGAGGGCACGCTGCCGCGCGGCCTCGTCGGGCGGTTGGGGCTCGGATCGGCGGAATGGGTTCACGCCGGGAACGTACGAGTCCCCGCCCCGGCTGACCGGCCATCCGCGAGACATGTGGACAGCCCGCCTTCAGCCCACGGCTGTGGACGAAATCCGTCACTTGCACCGGCTGAGCAGGCCTGCCTGGCGGCGCGGCCCGGGGTTACCTGGCACGTGTGCGCCGGAGGACGCGTGTGGCCGCGGTGCCGGCGAGGGCGATCGCGACGCCGGCAACGAAGGCAGCGCGGTACCCGGCCATGGGCGCCACCTGCGCCGTCGTAGCTCGCGTGGCCGCCACGGTCGAGAGGAGCGCGACGCCGAGCGTCGTACCGATGGTGAAGGAAACGTTCTGGAGGCCCGCAGCGATGCCTGTGTCGGCATCACCCACATCCGCGAGAGACGCGATCGAGCCGGCCACGTAGGCGCCGCCCATCCCGAGCCCGAACAGCAGCATCCCGAGCAGGAGCAACCAGCCCGGCCGCGCGACGTACGTGCTCCACGCCATGGTGAGACAGGTCAGGCCGAGCATCGTCGTTCCCACCGCCGCCACGACGCGGACGCCGCGCAACGCGACCCCACGCTGTGCCAGGTACGCGGCCCCGACCGACGACACGGTCATCACCGAGGTGAGCAGCCCGAACCGCCAGGCCGAGTAGCCGAGCGTCCCCTGGGTCTCGTTCGTCATGGTGAAGAGCAGCCCGTCGACGGACATCCCGGCCGCGACGAGCACGAGATTGCCGCCGACGACAGAGCGGCTCCGGAACAACCTCAGCGGCAGCAGCGGCATCCGGGTCCGCGCCTCCACCATCACGAACACGATCAGCAGCACCAGGCCGGCCACCACGCAGCCGGAGGCCCCGGGGCGCAGCCAGCCGTCGTCCGGCACCCGGCTGGTCCCGTACACGATCAGCCCCAGCGCGACCGTGACGAGCATCGCGCCCGGCACATCCAGCCGCACCCTGCCCGCGACGGGCCGGGCCGAGACGAGCAGCACCGGGCACAGGGCGAGCATCACCAGGCCGACCGGCACGTTCACCAGGAACACCCACGGCCAGCCGAGCGCCTGCGTCACCACGCCGCCGAGCAGCAGCCCGCCCGTCGCGCCCATCCCGCCGACCGCCGACCACGCCGCCAGCGCCTTGTTCCGCTCGGACTCGTCGTCGAACGTCGACACCACCAGCGACAGCGCCGCCGGCATCAGCAGCGCGGCCGACACCCCCTGGCCCACCCGCGCCGAGATCAGCACCGCCGGCGTCGGCGCCAGCCCGCAGACCAGCGATGCGACGACCAGCAGCGCCAACCCGCACACGAACACCCGGCGTGCCCCGAACCCGTCCGCCAACCGGCCGCCGAGCAGCAGCAGTGCCCCACCCGGCAACGTGCACGCGGTGAACGTCCACTGGGCGCCGGCCGGCGACAGCCCGAGGTCGGCCGCCATCGACGGCGCCGCGGTGAAGACACTCGTCGAGCTCAGCACCTCGACGAAGAAGGCCATGCACAGCAGCCCGAGCGCGAACAAGCGCCGCCGATCCCGGACCGCGAGCCTGACGCCATAGGTAGAGGTCATGACCCACAGACCGTCGAGCGGCCTGGAACTCATCGCGCGTGGAGGATCAGGACCGGCGCGGCGCCACCACGACCGCCAGTACGCCGGGCCCGACGTGGGCGCCGATCACCGCGCCGACGTCGCGGACCAGAATGTCGCCGGCCTCCGGCAGCCGCTCGGACAGCGTGTTCGCGAGTCCCTCGGCCGCGGCCAGGTTGCCCAGGTGGTGCACGGCGATGTCGACCGGCCCCTTACCGGCGCGCTCCGCGGCGATGTCACCGAGCCGGGCGATCGCACGGGCCGACGTGCGTACCTTCTCCAGTGGCACGATCCGGCCGTCGGTGATGGTCAGCAACGGCTTCACCGCGAGCGCCGCGCCGAGCAGCGCCTGGGCGGCGCCGATCCGGCCGCCACGTCGCAGGTACTCCAGCGTGTCGACGTAGAAGAACGACGACACCGCCTGGATCCGGGCCTGCGCCGCCGCCTCCACCTCGGCGCCGTCCGCGCCGCGCTGGGCGGTCTCGGCCGCGGTGATCACCGGGAAGCCGAGGCCCATCCCGAGCGTCTTCGCGTCGAGGTGCCGGACCGGTACGGGCGACTCCTTGGCGCCGATCATCGCGGACTCGAAGGTCCCGGACATCTCGGCCGACAGGTGGATCGAGACGATCTCGGTGGCGCCCGCCTCGGCGCACGCGGTGTACGCGTCGGTGAAGGCCTGTGGCGCCGGGCGGCTGGTGGAGACCGGGGTCCAGGACCTCAACGCCTCGGTCACGCTTTCCGACGTCGCCGCGCCCTCGTCGTACGAGATGCCGCCGATGATCACCTGCAGCGGTACGACGGTGATGCCGTACCGGTCCACCTCGGCGGCCGACAACCCGGCCGTCGAGTCGGTGACGATGTGGACCTGCGCTGACATGGCAGGAGGCTACCGGAGAGTTCAATTCGAACGCGCGGGGTAACCACAAACCTGAAACGGGGTGGTAGCCGCCCCTCCACGGCTCCACCCCGCTCACCCGCTGACTCCCCCCGAGTGTCAGCTCCCCCTGCCGGTTCCCCCGTGTTGTCCCCGAAGTCCCTGGCCTGCGCCGGAGCGATCCGGCTTCCCCCTGCCGGACCGTTCGGCGTGGACGTCCCGCAGCCGTCCCCTGAAGCAGCTGCCGGAGCCCTCGCTCGACGCGGGCCAGGGTGCTGGCATCCCCCTTCCGACACCGGGCCGGCGGCGCGCCGGCTGCTCGTAAGAGCAACCTGCGGCCACCGCCCGGTGCGGTGCCAGGCAGGTCGTTCCGGCACGGTCGAGCACCCGGACGTCACGACAACCGATCGGCGCCCCCACCATTCGGATGTCGGAGCTGGTCCGCGTCGCCAGGCGACCGACCGGGACGGGAGCGGACAGCTTGGTGAGGGTGGTGGTTCCCGTCGCCACCGTCACCGACCCCGTCTGCCGCGCTTCGCCCGAGTTGGACACCTGAACTCTCTTCCGTAGACCGGACTTCCCTACGACCAAGATTCTTCGCGACCCCTACCCGCCCGACGAGGCAGAACAACCGGCAGTTACCCGGCAGTTTCGCCCCTCCCGCGTCATCTCCCCCGGCGTGTCCCCGTCCGCCCCCACCCGCCGTACGCCGCCATCCCGGCTCCTGAAATCGACCCCCGCCGCCGATCCCGCCGTGCCTTCTCCCGCCGAGTCGTGGATTTCGGTCGCCGGAAAACGCTTACCCAGCACGGAAATCCACGACTCGACGCGATTTCTTGGGGGTTGGAGGAGCTGGTACGACGAGGTGGCGCGGGTTGATAACGCCGTACGGGGTCAGGTGAGGGCGGCGAGGGCTTCGTCGGCCAGGTGGCGTACGGCTTCGGCCGGGTCGGGCTGGGGCCAGTCCGGGGCGGGGGTGACGCCGGCGGCGGCCTCGGTGAGGACGGCCAGGGCGGTGGGGAGGATGAGCGGGCCCATGGTGGACTGCCAGCCGAGCAGGGCCGCGGCAAGGCGGTCGGCGGCGGTGTCGTCGCCGCGGGCGCGCAGCACGGCGACCGCCTCGGGAAGCACGTCGAGCAGGTAGACGACCCGGCCCTCGACGACCAGCCGGGCGATCGCTTCGCGTACGGCGGTAACGGCCTGCGGGATGTCGCCGTCGAGCCGTGCCAACCGACTGCGGTAGACCATCACCAGGTAGTCGAAGTAGCCGCGGTGGCCCTTGACGTCCGCGACCGCCTCGTCGATGAGCGTGCGCGCGCTGGCGTGGTCACCGGCGTGGAACGCGACGATCGCCAGGCAGCTCGCGACCCGGGTGCGTTCGGGGTCGTCCGGGGGCTGGGTCGCCTGCGCGAGCTCGCCCCAGACGCGGGCCTGCTCGAGGTTGCCGAGCTCGACCTCGATCCGGCTCAACGCGATGTACGCGACCTCGTCCGGGTGCACGCCGGGGTTCTCCAGCGCCTTGTGCCACGCCAGCAGCAGGTCCTTGGCCTCCTCGAGCCTGCCCCAGCGAGCCAGCGCCAGGCCGCAGGTGCCCTGCGCGGTGGCGGCGCGCTGAACGTTGCCGTGGGCAAGGGCGTCGGCGACCAGCGACGGGATCTCGGCCAGGCTGTCGCGGTCCAGCAGGTGCGAGCCCGACGACACCCAGCCGGCCCGGGCGGCGAGACCGAGGTCGATGGTCGGCGGGATCAGCTGCCGCGCCTCGGCGTAGTTCCGCCGGGCGGCGCGGATGTCGCCGGTCAGATTCGACAGCCGGCCGGCGATCGCGCGCAGCTTGCCACGGGTCTCCTTGTCGTCGACGGCCTCGGCGCAGCGGGTGGCCCAGCCGATACCGGCCTCGGCGACGCTGGCCTGGTACTGCCAGGCGACCCGGAAGCCGAGCACGATCTGCGCGGCGGTGTCCCACTCCTCCAGCTCGGCGGCGCGGTCCAGGGCGACCTCGAAGGTGGCCGAGTTCGCGTTCGCGGCCCGGTACCGGCGCTCGCGTTCGGTGCTGGCCCAGGCGCCTTCGAGGCCGTTCGCGTACTCCAGGCACCAGGCGACGGCGCGATCGCGCAGCTCGTCGGTGGTGCCGGCCAGCCCGGCGGCGGCGTGCTCGCGGATCGTCTCGAGCATCTTGTACCGGCTGCCGTACAGCTGCTCGTACTCCTCGACCGGCTGCAGCAGCGACTTGTCCACCAGCTCGGCCAGCAGCCCCGGCACCCCGCGCGAGTCGACCGGGTCGCCGGCGCAGATCCCGGCCACCGCCTGCAGGGTGAACGGCAATCCGAGCATCGAGGTCCGGTACAGCAGCTGCCGCGCCGGATCGGTCAGCGCGTCCACGCTCCACGCGATCGTGTCCGCGAGCGTGCGCTGGTGCGGGGCGCCGAACCGGCGCGGCCCGGAGAGCACCTGGAACCGGTCGTCGAGCGCGGCCAGGATCGCCTCCACCGACAGCGACCCGACCCGCGCCGCGGCCAGCTCGAGCGCCAGCGGCAGCCCGTCCAGCCGCCGGCACAGCCGGGCGACGGTGGCGGCGTTGTGCTCGGTGACCGCGAAGTCCGGCCGCACCCGCGCCGCGCGCCGGGTGAACATCTCCACTGCCGGGCTGGCCAGGATCGCCTCGAGGTCGTCGTCGGTCCCGGGCACCGGCAGCACCGACACCCGCCGGACCACCTCTTCGGGAAGCCCGAGCGGGATCCGCGAGGTGACCAGCACCCCGATGCCGGGATAGCTGCGCACCATCCGGTTCGCCACGATCGCGACCCCGTCGAGAACGTGCTCGGCGTTGTCCTCCACGATCACCAGATCGCCCGGCGGGCGGTGCGAGAGCAGGTCGTCGAGGTCCGTCGTACCGGGTGCGGTGCCGAACGCGTCCAGGATCGCGGACGGTACGGCGGCGTCGCGCTGCACCATCGTCAGGTCCACGACGACCACCGTGGTGTCGGCACCGTAGAACCGGTCCGCCGCGGCCAGCGCGAGCTCGGTCTTGCCGACGCCGCCCGGCCCGACCAGCGTGACCAGCCGGTGCTTGCGCAGCAGTTCCTCGAGCTCGGCCAGCTCGCGTTCGCGGCCGACCAGCCCGTCCGGGATCGGCCGGATGCCGCGCCAGCGCAACCCGGCGGGCTCCGCGACGGCGACCGTCAGCGGTACGCCGTGACCGGCGGCGGCGAGAAACTCCTGCGCGGGTCGACCTTCGAGGCCGAGCGCCTCGGCGAGCAGCCGGACCGAGTCCTTGCGCGGCCGCGCGACCCGGCCCGCCTCGAGCTCACGGATGGTGCGGACGCTCAGCCCGGCGCGATCGGCGAGCTCCTCCTGGGACAGTGCCGCACGCAACCGGGAGTCCAGCAGCACGGCGGCGAAACCCTGCCGCGGCTGCGACTGACCGTTGCTGCCCGACACCGACCCACCTGCCCTCTCCCCCGCTTCCGAACCACGCACAACCTACCGCGATCCGTCACACCGCTCCTTTCGCGCCCACTGAGACCTTCCAGACACACCAGTCCCCACCCGCGACTCACCTTGCCGGCACGCCGTACAACGGCGCACTTACCTTGCAGACACGCCGTCGAATGGCCACTCACCTTGCAGACACGCCGCGTGGATTCCCGTCGGACGGCGTGCCTGCAAGTCAACTTGCACAATGAGCGGCGTGTCGACAAGGGAAGTCGCGCCCGGTGGGCGGTCCTGGAGGCGGGGCGGGGCGATCGAGCCGGCCGCCCGGCTCGGATGGCGAGGGCGTCAGGCGACGCGGGGCGTCGTACGTCGGGACCGTCAGGCGACGAGGGGGCGGCGCGTGGGGCGGCCGACGGGCGGGGTGTCGTAGAGGGCGTCGTACAGGGCGGCGACGGCGGTCCAGTCGTGCCGGCGCGCCTCGATGACGGCGCCGGCCAGCTCGGCGTTGAGGCGGCTGCGGTCGCAGATCCCGCTGGTCGCGCGGATCAGCAGATCTGCTCCGAGTCGGATGATGGTGGCTGGCATGAGTACATCCCACCGGACGTGTGTTTCAGCGGTGTGACGGAATTGGCAATTTCTGGCTAATCGAACCTGAGGTATCAACCGAATAACTAACCCGGCAACCAAGAAAGGCGGACTTGCCGGTCCGGATTGTCGACGTTGGTGTCGACCAGGCAGATCGACTGCCAGGTGCCGAGGGCGAGCCGGCGGCCGATCACCGGGATCGTCGCGTACGGCGGGATCAGCGCGGGTAGTACGTGATCCCGCCCGTGACCCGGGCTGCCATGCGCGTGCCGCCACCGGAAGTCGCGCGGCAGCAAGTCCTCCAGCACGGCGAGCAGGTCGGTGTCGCTGCCCGCGCCGGTCTCCAGGATCGCCACACCCGCGGTCGCGTGCGGGACGAACACGTGCAGCAGCCCGTCGCCGTGCGCCGCGTGCGCGGACGCGGCGACGAACCGCTGGCACACCTCGGTCAGGTCGTGCACGACCTCGCGCGACCCGGTCGCGACGCTGATCAGCTCGCTGTGCATCAGGCGACGATGTTGACCAGCTTGGGGGCGCGCACGATCACCTTGCGCACCGCACGGCCGTCCAGCGCCTTCCGCACCGCCTCCGACGCCAGAGCCAGCTGCTCCAGGTCGGCGTCGCTGATCGACGGCGGCACCTCCAGCCGGTCCTTGACCTTGCCGGCGACCTGGACGACGCAGGTGACGGACTCCTCGACCAGCAGCGCCTCGTCCACCACCGGCCAGCCCGCGCGCGCCACCGAAGGCGTGTGGCCCAGCCGCTCCCACATGTCCTCGGCCGTGTACGGCGCGACCAGGCTCAGCAGGATCGCGATCGCCTCGGTGGCCTCGCGCACGGCCGGGTCGGACGCGCCCGGGCCGGAGTCGATCGCCTTGCGGGTCGCGTTCACCAGCTCCATGATCCGCGCGACCATCACGTTGAACCGCTGCGACTCGATCAGCTCGGCCGCGTCGTGCACCGTCCGGGCCGTTGCCTTACGCAACGACACGTCACCGGTGGCCGGGTCTGCGCCGGGCTCGCTGATGACGTCGCCGCTCAGCCGCCAGGCGCGCTGCAGGAACCGCAGCGAACCGCCCGGCGACATGTCGGCCCAGTCGATGTCGTCGTCCGGCGGGCCGGCGAACACCATCGTCAGCCGCACCGCGTCGACACCGAACGAGTCCAGCTGCTCGCCCAGGTCGACACCGTTGCCCAGCGACTTGCTCATCGCCTTGCCCTGGTTGATCACCTGGCCCTGGTTCAGCAGCGCGGTGAACGGCTCGTCGAAGTCCAGCATGCCCATGTCCCGCAGGACCTTGGTGAAGAACCGGGAGTACAGCAGGTGCAGGATCGCGTGCTCTACTCCCCCCACATACTGCTGAGCGGGCATCCACCTCCGGACCGCTTCGACGTCGAACGGACCCTCGGTGTAGTCCGGCGAGCAGTACCGCAGGAAGTACCAGGACGAGTCGACGAAGGTGTCCATCGTGTCGCTGTCCCGCTTCGCGGCGCCGCCGCACTTCGGGCAGTCGACGTTCACCCAGTCGGTCGCGGCGGCCAGCGGCGACACCCCCTTCGGCGCCAGGTCCTGCCCGCGCAGGTCGGGCAGCTCGACCGGCAGCTGGTCGTCCGGCACCGGGACCTCGCCGCACGAGTCGCAGTGGATGACCGGGATCGGGCAGCCCCAGAACCGCTGCCGGCTCAGCAGCCAGTCGCGCAGCCGGTAGTTGATCGTCCGCTCGCCCGAGCCCTTGGACTCGAGCCAGTCGATGATCCGGGTCTTCGCCTCGGCGACACCCAGCCCGTTCAGGCTGACCTCGTCGTTGGCGGAGTTGATCGCCGGGCCCTCACCGGTGTACGCCCTGCCCTCGAAGCCCTCCTCCGGCTGCACGGTCCGGACGATCGGCAGCTCGAACTTCTCCGCGAACTCCCAGTCCCGGGTGTCCTGCCCGGGCACCGCCATGATCGCGCCGGTGCCGTAGTCGGCCAGCACGTAGTCGGCCGCCCAGACCGGGATCTTCGCGCCGTTCACCGGGTTGGTCGCGTAGACGCCCAGGAAGACGCCGGTCTTGTCCCGCTCGGTGCTCAGCCGGTCGATCTCGGTCTCGCTCTTGACCTTGTCCAGGTACGCCTCGAACGGCTCCCGCTGCTCCGGCGCGCAGATCTCGCCGGCCAGCTTGGAGTCCGGCGCCACCACCATGAAGGTCGCGCCGAACAGCGTGTCCGGCCGGGTCGTGAAGACCTTGATCGGAGCGTGTCCGTCGACCGCGAAATCCGCGAACGCGCCCTCGGAGCGGCCGATCCAGTTCCGCTGCATCGTCAGCACCCGCTCGGGCCACGACCCGCTCAGCTGCTCCATGTCGTCCAGCAATTGGTCGGCGTACTGGGTGACCTTGAAGTACCACTGGGTCAGCTCGCGCTTGGTCACCGCCGCGCCGCAGCGCTCACAGTTGCCCTGGACAACTTGTTCGTTCGCCAGCACGGTCTGGTCGTTCGGGCACCAGTTCACGTACGACGCCTTGCGGTACGCCAGGCCGCGTTCGTAGAACCGCAGGAACAGCCACTGGGTCCAGCGGTAGTACGCCGGGTCCGACGTGTGCAGCCGGCGCGACCAGTCGAAGCTGATCGCGTACCGCCGGATCGACTCGGCCTGGGTGTCGATGTTCGCGTAGGTGTACGTCGCCGGGTGCTCGTTGCGCTTGATCGCGGCGTTCTCCGCGGGCAGGCCGAACGAGTCCCAGCCGATCGGGTTCAGCACGTCGTACCCCTGCTGGAACCAGTACCGGGCCAGCACGTCGTGCAGCGCGAACACCTCGCCGTGCCCCATGTGCAGGTCGCCCGACGGGTACGGGAACATCGTCAGCGCGTAGCGCCGCTCGGACCTGCCGTCGTCGCGCGCCTTGAACGGGTCGAGCTTGTCCCACACCGGCCGCCACTTGGCCTGGATGGCCTCGAAGTCGTACCCGCCGTGTTCGGTCGCCGGGTCGGTCGCGGTCTGCTCCGCCTGCTCGGTCACGTCGTACTCCTGCATCGTCTGATTGGTGCTCGAGGAAAACCCTGCCAGAAAGGTGGCCAGAAATGACAAAGCCCCCCGCACAGGAGGGGTCGCCGTACCGGCCGGCGCTGCTGCGGCGCCTGGATGCCAGTACGGCTAACTAAGGAGCAGGATCACTCGCACGACGTCAGGGTAGCGCATGCTCGATCGGCGCGTCGCCCTGGATTCCGCTCCCAGTCA
>WNGB01005369.1_pt1 | contig 19177 bp, 16 predicted proteins | sample 5400681 | NCBI WGS metagenome assembly WNGB01 (sample SAMN13153367, study PRJNA577476) | soil metagenome | isolation source: 115 cm soil or saprolite under grassland replicate 2 | place: USA:California | collected 2016-06-15
GGCTGAAGATCGGCCACCACATCAGCGCGGCCGTGGTAAAAAACAGCACATGTTCGACAATATGAATCGGCAGGCTTTGGAGCGTCGCCTCATAGTAGCGCGGCACATGCCAGAGCGAAAAGGTGATGTTGTAGCAGAGGAATGCGACCAGCGGGTTGGTCAGCCAGCGGCCGATCGGCAAAGCCAGCGGCAACCTCAGCAGCGGGCGGAACATCCAGGGCGGCGTGCCGATCAGCAGCAGCGGCGGCGCCACCAGCGTGATCAGCATGTGCTGCAGCATATGCGCCGAGAGCAGGTAGCGGTCGCCCAGCGTATCGAGCGGCGATACAAGCGCGATAAACAGCACCAGCGAGCCCAGCAGGAACATCTGCATGCGCGCCTGCGGCACCGCTGCCGCGCCGGGGAAGCGGCCACGCAGCGGCCCGATACAGGCCAGGTACGCGCCAACCTGTAGCGCCAGCCCGATCAGAATGCTCGGCTCCCAGTTCCAGGTGTACACCGATCTAACTCCTGACAAGATGACAAGATGACAAGATGACGAGCAAATGGTCATCTTGTCATCTTGTCACCTTGTCACGCGTCAGCCGCCGATCCCCACATAATTTGAGAAGATCGCCAAGAAGACTATGATCATGCTCGACGCAAGCGTAAGCGGTGCGATAAACAGCAATTGGTATACCCGCGCATCGCCCCGCAGGTGCATAAAGAACATCACCACACCGGCGCCCTTGATCACCGCCAATATCAGCAGGATCGCCACTAGCAACAGGTGCGGAATTCCAGGGATCAATGTCACTGCCACTTCCACGACCGTGATCGCCGTCAGCACGGCGGCGACCATCCAGTAGAAGCGAGTCGACTCCGAGTGCGATTGTGTGGTTTGTGCCTCGGCCATAACGTCGCGCTCCTTCTAAATAGAATCAGGCAGCAGGTAGATCAGCGTGAATATCGCCACCCAGACCAGGTCGACAAAGTGCCAGTACAGGCCACCTAGCTCGACATCCATGTCGTTCCCAGGCGCGTCGGGGTAGCGCCAGACTTTTGTGAACACCGACAGCAGCCAGGTCACACCAATCGCCACGTGTGTGCCGTGGAAGCCGGTCAGCACAAAGAACGTCGTCCCAAACATACTGCTGCCGAAAGTCACACCCTCGGAGATCAGCTTGGTGAACTCATAGGCCTGCCCACTCAGAAAGCACAGCCCCAGCCCGGCGGTTGCTAGCAGCCAGATTCGAAACTGGCGGGTATCGTGCCGGCGGATCGCGGCCAGCGCCAGCACCATGGTCAGGCTGCTTGCCAGCAGGATCGCCGCCAGCACGCTGGTCACGGCGATGCCCAGAAACTCCTTCGGATCCTGGCCACCGGCCGCCAGATTACGCGGCTTGTAGATCAGGTAGGTGACGATCAGCGCCGCGAAGAACAGCGTCTCTGAGCCAATAAAGGTCCAGACGCCCATCTTGCGGCTATCGACTCCCAGCGATGTGCCATGGCCGCTGTCGTGGGCCGCGTGCGTAGCCGGCGCGGCGTGGGTGGCGGTGGCATGTTCGCTCATACGTTGCTCCTCTTACTTAGGATACAGGGGATAGGGGACAGGGCACAGCGAATGAGTTATCTGTTCCCTGTTCCCTGTTCCCTATACCCTCATTAATGCGGCAAATCGGCCTGCGACGAGCGGATCCAAGTCACAACACCGTAGCCCATAATCAGAAGGCCGATCACACAGCCGATCGCCGATAGCCCGCCGGAGCTAGCCACATACACCCCGCCATACGCCGCGACGGTAATGCCAAATGCTACAATGAGCGGCCCGTAGGTGGATGACGGCAGATGAATCGGTTCCTGGCTGTCGTGCTGGCCGACCCGCTCGCGCTCGCGCTGCACGGCTTCGCCGCGCCTGAGCACTACCGCCCCCGGCGCGTGCGCCATCTCCAGATCGGGATACTTGGTATCCCACAGCGGCCGGCGGCTGTAGATCGTCGGGATCTTCGCGAAGTTGTACACTGGCGGCGGCGAGCTCGTCGACCACTCCAGCGTCGCGGCATCCCACGGGTCGTCCCCGGCGATCTGGCCGGCGCGCAGGCTGACCAGCACATTCCAGGTGAAGATCAGGATCGAGAAGGCCATTGCGAACGCGCCGATCGTCTCGATCAGGTTCCACAAATCCCAGCCCATGTTGGCTTCATAGGTGTAGTAGCGGCGCGGCATGCCCTCGGTGCCGAGGATATGCATCGGGAAGAAGGTGATATTGAAGGCGATCAGCATCAGCCAGAAGTGCCATTTACCCAGGCGCTCGCTGAGCATACGTCCGGTTATCTTCGGGAACCAGTAGTAGGCGCCGGCGAACAGGCCGAAGATCGAGCCGCCGAACAGCACATAGTGGATATGCGCGACGACGTAGTACGAATCGGTCTGCTGCGCATCGATCGGCGGCGAGCCCAGCGTGATGCCGCTGATACCGCCGATGATAAACATCGCCACGAAGCCGACCGCGAAGTACAGCGGCGTCCTGAGCCGGATATTGCCAAGCCACAGCGTCGCGATCCAGTTGAAGATCTTCACGCCGGTCGGCACGCCGATCAGGAAGCTACCAGCCGAGAACAGCGCGTTGATCAGCGGCCCCATCCCGACAGCGAACATATGGTGCGCCCAGACGGTGAAGCCCAGGAAGCCGATCGCCACGCCGGAGTAGGCCACGAACGCATAGCCGAAGATCGGCTTACGCGAGAAGGTCGGCAGCACTTCCGATACAACTCCCATCGCCGGCAAGATCAGGATGTAGACCTCGGGATGGCCGAAGAACCAAAACAGATGCTGCCAGAGCAGCGGGTCGCCGCCGGATGGCTTGAAGAAGGTCGTACCGAAGTTCCGATCGAAAAACAGCTCGAACTGTGCGACGGTCAGGCTCGGGAACGCGAACACCAGCAAGAACGACACAATCAGAGTCATCCACACGAACAGCGGCATGCGGTTGAAGCTCATGCCGGGCGCACGTAGATTGATAATGGTGACGATAAAATTCAGCGCGCCGGCGATCGATGCCACGCCGGTGACCGTCAGGCCGATAATCCAGTAGTCCATTCCATGAGTCGGCGAATACGGCTGATTGCTGAGCGGGACATACGAAAACCAGCCGGCCGAGGGCGCGCCGCCCAGGATAAAGCTGGAGTACAGCATCAACCCGCCAAAGATGAACAGCCAGATACTCAGCGCGTTCAGGCGCGGGAAAGCCATATCGCGCGCGCCGATCATAATCGGCACGACAAAGTTACCAAAGCCGACATTCAACGGCATGATCCCCAGGAAGATCATCGTCGTCGCGTGCATCGTAAAGATCTGGTTGTAGGCCTCGGGGCTAAGAAACGTGTTATTCGGCGCGCCGAGCTGAATCCGCATCAGCAGGGCCTCGATGCCGCCGATGATGAAGAAGAAGAACGCCACCACCAGATACATAATCCCGATCTTTTTATGGTCGACGGTCGTGAGCCAGGAAGACCAGCCGGTTGGCTCCTTCGACGGCTTGACCGCGGCGGCCTGTTCGACCGGGCGCTGTATGGTCGCCATAGATCCCTCCAGATCCGTTATTGTGCGGCAGGCTTATCGATCGGTATCGTCTGACTCTCCAGGAATGCGACGATATCGTCGATATCCTGATCAGAGATCATGCCTTCTTTGATCACCGTGGACATGATATTCTCGGGCTTGACGCCACCGGGGTTATGAATCCACTGCTTCAAATTCTGCGGCGTATTCGCCAGCGCGCCGGCGCCGATCGTCTCACGGCTGCCGAAGTAGCTCAGATTCGGGCCGACGACCCCAACCGCTTCCTTATAGCCTTCGATCTTGTGGCAGGTGATGCACAGATTCTTGACGTTCAGGAAGGCTTTCTCACCGCGCGCTGGGTCGCCCTGGCCAAGCCGGGCCGCGTCGGTGGTGGCCGGCTTGAAGGCTGGCCCAACCGGCTGCTGGTGTTGCTGAAGCCAGCGCTGAAACACCTCCGGCGCCACCGCGACCACGCGGAAGCGCATCACGGCGTGCTCGGTGCCACAAAATTCGGCGCACAGGCCACGGTAAATCCCCGGCTTTTCGGTTCTGAACGACACCAGCGTGGTGTGCCCAGGGATCGCGTCGGTCTTGCCCGCCAGCTTGGGCATCCATGGGTCGTGAATGACATCGGCGCTGGTCATCTGGAATTGGACATCCTGCCCGGTCGGGATGTAGACATCGTTGGCGGTCACAACCTTCGAATCGGGGTACTTGAACTCCCACCACCACTGGTGGCCGACGACCTGAATCTTCATCGAGTCGGTTGGTTGAACCGCATTCTCGGCCTGGGTACGGAACGTCAGCACCGCGATCACCAGCAGGATCAAGGCCGGCGCGATCGTCCACATGATCTCGATCCGGGTATTGCCGTGGATCTGCGCGGGCATCGGGTCGCTCTCGGCGCGCTGGCGGAAACGGAAGACCGAGTAGACCAGCAGCCCCTCGACGACCACGAACACGCCCAGGGCCGCCCAAAACACCGGAACCATCAGGTCATAGATCCGCTGCGCGTGGTCGCCGGCTGGGTATGTGGTGGTGGCTGGGAGATCTTGGCCACATGCGGCAAGCACAAGCGAGCCACAGACCAGGGACAAAACCACAGGCAGCCTAAAGGAGTGGCGAGGTGCCCGCATGGAACCTCCTGCTAGAGCGAACAACACCAGATTTGCGGCCACTACTGCGGTTGCCGTGAACCAGCGATCGTGTAAAGACCGAACGAGCAACCGGGTGTAACTGCAAAGGCCTGGCGCTAAACGCCATGAAGCTTATTACTCAACACAAGGTGAAAATTTGCACACACAGATTATACCGAAATCTGCTGTTTCGTCAACGCGCCAACTTGCTTGTTTGGCGGCTCAAAGCAGATTCAATCAGGTATGCAATTGATAGCTATGAGATATTTGGCGATTCTGCCGCCCAGTATAGCATAGAGAACGAAGGCCAGGTTTCAGAAACAGCCAGATCCGCGTTACATGCTGGGAGGTTTGGATGGCCGCAGTCCCTATGATCATCAGCGACCTCATTCAGCAAGAACTCAAACGTTGGCGGCATACCTTCGACCAGATCGATTGTGTGTCGTGTGCGCTGCAGTTGCAGCATAAAGCGCGGGGCGGCCAGCCGCTCGCCGCTCGGCAGCGATGCCCATTCGTTGTTCACGGGCGTGAAGAACTGCCACGCCGCGCAATATGCAAAAATAGTATCCTGATCCTGCCGTGCTACACAAATTTCGATATCTTCGTGCTCGCGGCTCTGGGTGCCAAACCAGGCGTCAATCGCCCACCCGCCGCCGAGCCACCAACGGCATGGGAAATCGGCCAGAAACCGGCAAACGGCGAAGAGCTCGTCGAGCGACCGGCTAGGAATATCCACAGCATCCTCCACGCGGCGCGGCAGCAGCGCGATTGTTACGGCAACTACGGCACAATTGGCGGCGCGGTGACATCTTCCAGCAGCGTGAGGTAGATCAGAGCCGCGTCATTCGTCTGCCCGCACATCTCAGCCGATGGCCGCAGGCTGACACACACCAGTGGTCGATCGGGGCTGCCGAACAGCTTACAACGGTTGTCGTCGGTCAGTTGGGTGCAGCGCACGCCGGCCGGCTTGCCACCCGGCATGCCGGGGATCGGCGATGAGATCGACGGCGCGATACAGCACGCGCCGCAGCCTACCCGGCATTCCATGCGGCAGCTCCCGCGCTTGCCAGTGCGCCCGCGCGCCAGGTCAGGGCCGCGCCGACGTACGCGGTGATCAGCGGGTGCGCGTGGCCCTTGAACGCCGATCGCTCGGGCTGAAACAGCGTGGCGACATAAAACGGATGCTCTTCCAATTCGACGATCCGAACCTCACCACCAAGATCGCGGCCGGAGATCCGCAGATCGGAATCCGTCAGCAGCGCCTCGTAGTGCGGGTTCAGACCAAAGCGGCAGTGGTACGCCTCGACCACCTCGCTTTGGCCGTATAGCGCGGCCACGCGTGAGCCAGCTTGCAGCACGATCGTCCCAGTCGCCTCGACCAGCGCGCATTCGAGCGCGACCATCAGCGGCACGCTCGTCTCCGGGTTCGACTCGGCGTGATCGGCGTCGATCAGGCCCAGCACATTGCGGGCATATTCGATCAACGCATGCTGAAAGCCGCCACAGGTGCCAAGAAACGGACGGCCCTGCTCGCGCGCGAACCGGATGCCGCTCAGCGCACCGTCCATACTGGCATACGGGCTGGCCGGAACACACCACAGCCCATCAAAGGCCGCGAGCCGCTCGGACAGATCGCGATCCAGCAGCTGCTCGGTCGGCAGCCATTCGGCGCGCACAATGCAGCCCAGCGCGCCTGCCGCCAGATCGAGCGCCTGCGGGATGGCCACATGTGCCGGCACGGATGGACTGTAATCGCCGATCAGGCCGATTGAGAGTGGTTGCATCGGTTTTCCTTCTATCAGATTACACAATGTACGCGGCGCCGCTTGTGTGGTTTTCGGAGCGGTACTTTTCCTTCTTTTTGTTGTTCGTTTTTTCGCTCTGCGAGCGAAAAAACGAACAACAGATCTATAAGTGCTGTGCTGCCGCAGGCAGCGTAGCGCCTGAACAGGCGACCGCATAATCAGATGCGCGGCGCTGGCTGCTCACACCTGATTATCATTTTTTAACACCGCAGCGATCGCCCGCTCGACATCCAGCGCCGGCCCCGGCCCGCCCAGCCAGGCCAGAAACTCGACATTGCCAGCCGGCCCAGTGATCGGCGAGCGCGCCAGGCCATGCGGCGCCATCTGACCCTCGGCCGCCGCCGCGAGCGATGCGTGCAGCACCGCAGCATGGACCGCCGGGTCGCGCACCACGCCGCCCTTGCCCACCTGCGCCGCGCCGGCCTCGAACTGTGGCTTGATCAGCGCGACGATCCAGGCACCCGGCGCGATCAGCCGCCGCACCGCCGGCAGCACCAGCTTGAGTGAGATGAACGAAACATCGATTGTGGCGCAGTCCGCCAGGACGAAGGACGAAGGACGAAGGACGAAGGACGAATTCGCGGCGGCGGCTTCCGTCTTCCGTCCTTCGTCGTCCGTCGGCTCTGGCAAGGCTTCTAGATAGCGAATATTCGTCCGCTCGATCAGCACCACCCGTGGGTCTTGGCGCAGCCGCCAGTCGATCAGGCCGTAGCCGACATCCACAGCGTAGACTCGCGCCGCGCCGCGCTGGAGCAGCACATCCGTAAAGCCACCAGTCGAGGCGCCGGCATCCAGCGCGATCAGCCCAGCCGGATCGAGCGCGAAGCTGTCGAGCGCATGAGCCAGCTTGTAGCCGCCGCGGCTGGCGTAGGGCAGCGCCTCGATCAGCTCGACCGCCGCATCCTCGGCGATCTGCTCGCCCGCTTTGGTACGCTGCGCGCCGCCAACTCGCACCGCGCCGGCCAGGATCAGCGCCTGGGCCTTGCCACGCGTCTCGGCCAGCCCGCGCTGAACCAGCAGTTGATCGAGCCGAACCTTATGTTTCGCCATCAGCCTCGACACTTCTTAACGCAAAGGCGCGGAGAGGCGGAGAGATGTGAGAATTTTGAGAAATAAGAATCTTTGCGTCTTCCACCCTTTGCGGCGCCCAGAGGGCACCCGGCGTTAAAATCTCCGTCAGGCTTCCAGCCGCTTGAGCTCGGCTTCCAGCTCGGCGATATACGAGGCGAGCCAGGCTGGCGCCTGCGCGCCGGATGCGTCGCGGCACGCGCGCAGGCGGCCCAGCTCGGCCCGGCGCTGGCGCAGCTGCTCTACACTATCGCGGGCCGGCTCGGGTGCAGAGTCGGGCGGAGTATCCGGCAGCGTATCGAGGTAGCCGGCGACGATCTGCGACACCAGGTCGGCCAGATCGATCGCGCGCGCGTGTGTGAATGCTTCGATCTGCTGGCGCGCCTCAGCCGTCAGGTACAGGCGGATGGGTATCGTCACCGCGCCGGCCGGCCGCGCGACGATCGCGCTGGGTAGCGCGTCACAGTGGTCAGCCACAATCATCGAGACCAGGTCGGCCAGGTCGATCCGCTGGCTGCGCACCAGCCGCTCGAGCCGCGCGCGCCGCGCGGCGCTGAGCAGCAACCGCGTAGAGACGGTAAAGGCTCCCTGTCGCTCGGTCATAGCAACCCCCTTGATGAAGTGCTCAGGACTGAGAAGGCGTAGCAATAGCTCAGTCCTCAACACCCAGTCCTCAGTCCTCGGTCTGCTACGCGACGACGCGCGCCTCGCGCAGCGCCCCAATCCCGGCCTCGTCGTACGCCAGCTCGCGCAGCACCTCATCGGTATGCTGGCCTAGCAGCGGCGGCGGCAGCCGCACCGACGGCGGCGTCTCCGAGAAACGATACGGTGGGCCGACTACCTTAATCGCGCCGGCGGTTGGGTGGTCGAGCGACTCAATCAGGCCCAGCGCCGCCACCTGCGGGTCGGTAAACACGCCGTGCAGGTCGCGCACCGCGCCGCACGGCACGCTGGCCTGATCCATCAGCTCCTGGATCTGGTTGATCGTATGCCCGGCGAACAGCGGCTCCAGCAGCGCGTTCAGCTCATCGCGGTGCGCCAGCCGATCGCGGTTGGTCGTGAAGCGCGCGTCGGCGCGCAGTGGCTCCAGATCCAGCGCCGCGCAGAAGCGCCGCCATAGATCCTCGGTGCCCACCGCCAGGTTGAAGTAGGCGTCCGACGCGCGATAGACGCCGTAGGGCACGATCGTCGGGTGCTGGCTGCCGCTGCTGGGCGGCGCCTCGCCGGTGGCGAAGTAGCGGCCGGCCTGGTAGGTCATCATCGCCAGCTGGCCATCGAGCAGCGAGGTGTCGATCATCTGGCCCACCCCTGTGCGCTCGCGATGGAACAGCGCCACCTGCACAGCGTAGGCGGCGAACATGCCGGCCATAATGTCGGCGATCGCAATGCCCACCCGCATCGGCGGCCCGTCGACCTCGCCGGTGATGCTCATGATCCCGCCCAGCCCTTGCATCACCTGGTCGTAGGCGGCGCGCTCGCGCTCCGGCCCGACCTGCCCAAACCCCGAGATCGAGCAGTAGATCAGGTTCGGCTTGAGCGCGCGGCAGGAATCGTAGCTGAAGCCCAGCCGATCGAGCGTGCCGGGCACGAAGTTCTCCAGCAGCACATCGCTCTGGAGAACCAGCCGGCGCAGCACCTCGGCGCCGCGCTCGTCGCGCAGGTTCAGCGCCAGGCTGCGCTTATTGCGGTTGACGCTCAGGAAGTAGCTGCTCTCGCCACCCTGAAACGGCGGCCCCCAGCCGCGCGCGTTATCGCCCACACCGGGCTGCTCGACTTTGAGCACGTCGGCGCCCATGTCGCCAAGCATCTGCGAGCAGAACGGCCCAGCCAGCGCGCGCGTCAGGTCGAGCACTCGCAGGCCCTCCAGCGGTAGCGTCATAAACCAGACTCCTCAAGCGCAAGGCCTATATACTCGTATTATACCATCTGCAACTAATTACGCACGTTGCCAGCGATGCTAGACTACGCCACACGACTGAGGCGGTGAAGCGCAGCAGGGCGAATGCGGTGCGGTTATTGGTTGATCAGATCTATCAGGCGCGGATAGACGATATCGATTCGTTGGTTGGGTTGTCTTGGGTCAATGAGATCATGGTCTAACTTTAGATTAGCTTCGAACTCATACGTGGTCAGATTGGCAGCGTGTGCTTGCCAGCTTTTTACAACCCCCATCGTAAGCGCGTTATTGACGGAGTTGTCATTTGCGTTGAACACGACCACCATCTTTTTAGCAGCCAGCTGCATACGTTGGGCATCCATTTGCGTTGCAAACCCAAGCCGGAGGGTTTGTACCAATGCATGCTTGGAATAACGAGGATAAGCATATGTTGGGAGTGACTTGGCCTGTAGCACCGGATCCCACCACTCGAACGAATCGGGTAGGAACGTATAGCTATTCATTACGGCGGCTGTCAAAGGCGTTGGGATCTGTTTAAATCCAAATGCCGGGGAAATGATGACCGCTACATCAATATCACTCCGATTTTGTGCTGCCCAAGCTGTGGTTACTCCTCCGGCAGAAATTCCCATCATAATCACGTGCTCGCCCAGCCCCTGCGCAATATCCACTGTCTCATCGGCATAAGCCGCCAGTTCTTCGGCCGTGAGTTGGGCATGTGCTTCTGTCATGCGGTTAGCCAGACCGTGGTGCGGGAGAGGTGCAATCAGAACGTTATAGCCCACATCATAGAAACGTTGTCCCAACTCGTGAAACTGTTGTGGGCAATTTGTATAGCCATGAACCAAGATGATGGCGCGATCTACTTTTTTATCATGCGTCATCAATTGAAGCCGGCAGACCGGATTCATATCCGTCGGCTCCTGCCCACGAAGGATTTCGGCGCGTTGCATAGCTTCCGCATAACTCTGCACCGGGCGTGGGTGAGATGATAAATTTGAAAGGTTCCAGGGTATCAAGATGATAGAAACGCTCGCCAGCACAATGCCGAGTATCAGCAACATGATCCACCGTCGTCGAATGCCGTTCATGAGCTTTTGGCGTGTCATGCAGGACCACCTTTCTGTTAGTTGGGATTGCAACGATGCGTCCTTTCGATAGGTCTACTCTACGGCAAAATACGCGACGACACACCGGCAGATCTACGTGATCAATTACCTGTTCGCGCGATGGGATAAGGCACGGGCATAGGTAGAATTACCCGCATGACAGCATACGCGTCAGTCTCGACGGACAGGCCGCTCGGCGCAGGATCATCTCACATAGAGACTGCTACATGGTGCAGCAGGGAAGTATGCGGAAACATTGACCGAGGGATATTGGGGAAGATGGGGCGTCGTTACACTAGCTGGTGCTCGATCGCGAAGCGGGTCGCGCCGGTGCGCGAGGTGACATCGAGCTTGCTGTAGATCGAGCGCAGGTGGCCCTGGACGGTGCGCGGACTGATCACCAGCCGCTCGGCCACCTGCGCGTCAGTCATGCCCTGCGCCACCAGGCGCAGGATCTCGATTTCGCGCTCGGTCAGGCCGGCCGGGTAGAAGGCGGGTTCTGCCAATGTTCTGATTGGTTCCCCAGCATCACTGGGCTGCCCGACCTTGATATGTCGTTCCTGTGCGGCTGCAATCGCCGCTTCAAACGATATCGCTTGCCCAGCAGCCCACGCCGTGCTGAACGCCTCATCGCCCATCCGGCTGCGGACGTCGGCCAGTAAAACTACATAGCTCTGGTCCTCGTCACGCGGCCGAGGCACGCCGATAGCCTTGTATTGGTCGTCGATCGCTGCCAAGAGATGCACTGCGCCCACAAGCTGCCCTTGCAGCGCCATAACCATGGCTATGTGGTGCAGATTCCAGAGCACATTGATCGTGTCTCCGCTCTCATGACTCAGGCGCACGCTTTCGGCGAGGTATCCCGCTGCCCGATCGTACTGCGCTACTGCTCGCACCACAATCCCGAGATTACCGAGCACCCGGCCCGCTGCGGTTGTATCGCCTAGGTCATGGCAGAGCGCCAGGCCCTCTTCCAACAATGTCACTGCGCGAGTGTAATGGCCCAGCCCGCGCTCGATCACACCAAGGTTGTTGAGTGCCCGCACTATCACATCTGGATGTCCCAGCTCCCGTGCAATCGCCAAACTCTCCTCGGTCAGCAGCTTGCCGCGCTCTACATACCCCTGCTCGACGGCGACGATCCCGAGCACGCCGAACATCTCCGCGACGCCCAACGTATCGCCAAGGCTTTTGCGCAGGGCCAGAATGTCCGAGACAAGCGTGGTTGCTTGCCCGCCCTCAGGCTGAGTCATGATCAGCATTTCCGCGCCGTGAAGCAGGGTTGCTCGCAGCAAAGCCGGATCGGCCGCAATGCGCGCCATGAGGCCATCCGCTAACCACGCGCGGCCTTCGTTGATGTATCCGCGTATCGACCAGAAGCGCCAGATCGCTTTCGCAAACTGTAGGGCTGTCGGCGTGCTATCCGTCGGGGCGAGGCTATGCTGCAGCGTCGCGCGCAGGTTATCGTACTCGCCCTCCAGCTGCTTGAGCCAGGCTTCATGATCGGGGCTCTGCAAACCGAGATCGGCTGCCTCGGCCAGCGCCAGATAATACGCATCATAGCGCTGCTCCAGCGCGGCCAGCTCGCCATGCTCCTCCAGCCGATCGAGCGCGTACTCACGGATGGTCTCCAGCATCATAAATCGTGGTTCGCCACCCATGCGTTCTTCTTGCCGCAGCAGGCTGTTGTCCACCAGCGCCGCCAGCCCATCGATAGGGGACACGGGATAGGGAATAGGGGATAGGGAAGCTTGTTCCTCGGCAGCGATCTCCTGCTCCCTGTTCCCTGTTCCCTGTAACCTACAGACCACCTCAGCGGCCTCTAGCGTACACCCGCCCACGAACACGCCCAGCCGCCGGAAGAGCGCCTGCTCATCGGGACTCAACAGGTTGTAGCTCCAGTCGATCGTGCCGCGCAGCGTCTGCTGGCGTGCCGGCAAATTTTGCGCGCCGCCGACCAGTAGCTTGAGGCGATTGCTGAGGCGTGCGAGCAGCGCCTGTGGCGCAAACAGCTTGATCCGCTTCGCCGCCAGCTCGATCGCCAGGGGCAAGCCGTCGAGGCGGACACAGATCTCGGCGACGGCCGGAGCATTGGCGTTCGTGACGGTGAAATCGGCCTTCACCGCCTGCGCGCGCTCGATGAACAGCCGCACCGCATTGTACTGGGTGAGGCGCTCCAGCGGCAGCTGCTGCTGCACATCCGGCAGGCTTAGCGGCGGAACCGCGAACTCGCGCTCGCCGTACAGGCGCAACACTGCCCGGCTGGTGACCAGCACCTTCAGCCGAGGCGCCGCGGCCAGCAGCTCCCCAACCAGCGGCGCCGCACCCAGCACCTGCTCGAAGTTGTCCAGCACCAGCAGGAGCTGCTTCGCATGCAGATAGTCTTTCAGGCGCGCGATCACCGATGTGCTGCCCAGCTCCCAAATACCAAATGCCTGGGCAATCGTCGAGGCGACCAGCTCCGGATCGTGAACCGAAGCCAGGGCGCTGAAGAAGACGCCATCCGCGAACGTGTCGAGCAGCTCGGCGGCAGTCTGGAGCGCCAGGCGGGTTTTGCCGGTGCCGCCCGGCCCAGTCAGCGTCAGCAGCCGCACATCAGCGCGCCGCAGCAGGTCGCGCACGGTCGCGATCTCGCGCTCGCGCCCGATCAGCGCGGTGGCTTGCACAGGCAGATTGGTCGGGCGCGCATCCAGCGTTTTGAGGGGCGGAAACGTATCGGGCAGGCCGGCGATCACTAGCTGGAACAGGTGCTCGGGCCGCAGCAAATCCTTGAGGCGGCAGGCGCCCAGGTCGCGAAGCACGACACCATCCGCAAGCTCGTGCTCAACCAGGTCGCGCGTGGTTCGCGAAAGCAACACTTGCCCGCCATGGCCGGCGGCAGCCAGGCGCGCGGCGCGATGAACGTCGAGACCAACGTAGTCATTGCCGATACAAGCGGGCTCGCCGGTATGGATGCCCATCCGCAGCCGTACCGCCGCGTCCTTCGGCCAGGGGTGCGCGGCCAGCGCCTGTTGGGCGGCGATAGCCGCAGCGACAGCATCCCCAGCGCGCCGAAATGCCACGAAGAAGCTGTCCCCTTCGGTGTTGACCTCATAGCCTTCCCAGGCTTGGAACGCCGCGCGCATGAGCTGCTGGTGGGTCGCCAGGACATCCAGGTAGCGGTCGCCCAGGCGTTGCAGCAGCTGAGTGGAACCTTCGATGTCGGTGAACAGCAACGTGACGGTTCCAGTTGGCGGCGTTGGCATATCCACCCCTTCCTGGCGCGAAGAATGAAGCGTGAATAGATGATTTCATTATAGCATGGAGACCCGCAGGAATCAGGCACTTGGTTTGACAGCACATAGTTTCAACGTGCCACGCTCACCACCCCAAATCTGAACAGGTTCAATGCCATCAAAACATTGACAGACAAGGTAAAGAGATGTAGCATAGGCTCAAGAGTGGTTGATCACGCAGGCAATTGCAGTGGCGTACACTTTCACTTTGTTCGTGTTTCTTGCATCTTCCACACATTCACTTCTGGCCCGATTCATTCCGTCCACTATTGACATAGATTCCACCCGAATTCATCCGTGACGTGCAAGTTGATAAAGGAGGTGTGCATGGTGTAAAACGATGCTGCATGCCCGCATCGCTCCTTTTCACGCATCAGGCGACCGCCCGCCCGCGCTTCGGCATGCGGCGCACACAACCTTCCGGTTTGGCCTCGCCCATCAGAATCCAATTGCCCTGTTGGGGTTGAATCGTCCAGTCAGAACACTCTATGTCGAGCACTCTACCACTCTGCAAGGAGGGATGCTATGGATCAAGGACAGAAGCTCAGCCGGCGCGATTTTCTACGTCTTTCGGCACTCAGCGCCGCCAGCACCATGATCGCCGCGTGTGGCGGCCCGGCGGCCCAGCCGCCCGCGCCCCCGGCCGGCGCACCCACCGCTGCCGCGCCGGCCGCCGCCGCGCCCACGGCGGCCGGCGTCATCTCCGCGCCGGCCGCCGCGACGACCGTGCCGGTCGCGGCCTCGGGCAAATACCAGGAGGCACCCACGCTCGCCGATCTGGTGAAAGCTGGCACGCTGCCCCCCGTAGATCAGCGCCTGCCCAAGAATCCCTATGTCCCGCCACATGCCTGGCTTAGCACCGGCAAATACGGCGGCACGCTCCAGCTGTCTTCGAACGATACCTGGGGCGTGGGCCACTTTATCCAGGAAAGTATGTACGGGCACTCGCCGCGGCGCTGGCTCAAGGATGGCCTGGAGATCGGCCCTGGCCTGGTCGAGAGCTGGGAGCACAACGAGGACACCAGTAAATGGACGCTGCACTTCCGCGAGGGGCTGAAGTGGTCCGACGGCCAGCCGTTTACCGTGGAGGATATCCTCTACTGGTGGAACGACATGGTCAACAATCCCGACTACGGCGAGGAGAACACGCCGCCCGACGAGGCGCGCTCCGGCAAGGGCACGCTGGCCAAGTTCAACAAGCTCGACGACTATACCCTGGAGATGGTCTTCGACGCGCCGGCACCATTGACGGCTGACCGCCTGGCGATGTGGGTCAACGCCGGGATCGGCCCGCGCTGGATGGCGCCCAAGCACTACCTCCAGCAGTTCCACCCCAAGTACAACACCGCCGTTAAGGATTACAAGGATCACACCACCAAGATGGATCGCGGTGTCAACCCGGACGTTCCGACGCTGACCGGCTGGAAGCTCAAGGAGTACAAGGAGGGCCAGTACACGAGCTGGGAGCGCAACCCCTACTACTGGGTGGTCGACAAGGATGGCAACCAGCTTCCCTACATCGACGGCATCGTGAACACCGCGGTGCAGGACAAGGAGGTGCAAAAATTACGTATCCTGGACGGCAAGGATGATTGGACCCACCACTGGGTCGTGGCCTTGAGCGACGTGTCGGCGATGAAGCAGGCGCAGGACAAGGCCAAGTTCGAGGTTCGCTTCTGGGACAGCGGCTCGGGCAGCGGCGATAATGCGTATTTCTTCAGCTACGACTACGTCGAGGAGAAGATGCGCACGCTGATCCGGATGCCGGAGTTCCGCAAGGCGCTCTCATACGCCTACAATCGCCCCGAAATCCAGAAGAGCATCTACTTCAACACCGGCGAGCTGACCACCGGCACGCTCAGCCCCAAAGCGATCGAGTACAACATCAACGACCAGGGCAAGGCAGCCTACGCATCGTGGCGTGATAGCGCCGTCAAATACGACCCCGAGCTGGCCAAGCAGATGCTCGACAAGATCGGCGTCAAGGCCGGCGCGGACGGCAAGCGCACCTTCCCCGACGGCTCGCCGCTGAAGATTACCCTAGACTACAAAGCCGATGCCAACCCACAAACGGTGTCCATGAACGAACTCCTGGCGAAGGACTGGCAGGCGATCGGGCTCGACGCCCAGCTCAGCCCGCATCCGCCAGCGGGCTGGAATGATGAATGGTTCGCCGGCACGCTCCTAAGCAACGCCGGTTGGGGTATCGGCGACGGCCCGAACCACCTGGTCTACCCACAGTGGCTGGTGCCGATCGAGCACGAACGCTGGGCGCCGCTGGAGGGCAACTTCTACGGGCTGCGCGGCACGCCCAAGGTCAGCGACGACCTGAAGGAGCTGGCCGACAAGGACGTAAGTCCATGGAAGCGCACGCCGCCGCGGCTGGAGGCCGAGCCGGGCGGGCCGGTCGAGCAGCTGTGGAAGATCTACGATCAGACGAAGGTCGAGGCCGACCCCATGAAGCGCCACAAGCTCGTCTGGGATATGATCAAGATCCACGTCGACCACGGCCCGTTCGTCCAGGGCTCGGTGGCGAACTTCCCGCGTCCTTTCATAGTCAAAAACGGTCTGACGAACGTGCCGAAGAAGGAGGATCTGGCGCTGGGCGGGTTCACCGACCCGTGGATCCACCCCACGCCCGCGGTCTACGACCCCGAGACATGGTTCTGGGACAATCCCGACGAGCATAAGTCATAAGTAGCCCAGCACGCGCATCCCCGCTCCCATGCAAGGAGCGGGGATGCGGGGAACAGCTATTTACGGCTCGACTGCGAGCCACTTGACCACGACACTGCCGGCAACACCAAGATCGGCCATCAGCGTGCCCGGTCCTCGCGGAGGCGATCGAGACTATCGGGCATTACTGGTTGCTCGCCGCCACCATCCGCTCCATCCGCGCGTAGGCCTTGCCCGATGCCAGGCTGGCGCGCGCCTGCGCCAGCCCTTCGCGCAGGTCGGCGGCCTGGTCGGCGGCCACCAGCGCTGCGGCGCTGTTCAGCAGCACAATGTCGCGCTTCGGCCCTTGCTCGTCACCGCTCAGGATCGCGCGCACAATCTCGATATTTGTCGCCAGATCGCCGCCCAGCACTGTGTCCTTTGGCGCGAGCGCCAGCCCCAGCTCATCGGCGCTGATCTCCGAGCGCCGCGGCTCCTGCCCGCCGCGCACCTCGAACACCAGGTTCGGCCCGCTGAGCGCCAGCTCGTCCAGGCCGCCATGGCCGTGAACCACCAGCGCGTGGACGGTGTCGAGCCGTGCCAGCGCGCGGGCCATCTTCTCGGCCAGCGCGGCGTCGGGCACGCCCAGCACCTGGTGGCGCGCGCGCGCCGGGTTGGTCAGCGGCCCGAGGATGTTGAAGGCGGTGCGGATGCCGATCTCGCGCCGCACCGGGCCAGCAAAGCGCATGGCCGGGTGGAACTTCGGGGCAAACATAAACCCGATCCCGGCCTGGCGTAGACAACGCGCCACGCCCTCGGCATCTAGCTCGATATTCACGCCCAGGCCCTCCAGCACGTCGGCCGAGCCGCACACGCTCGACGCGGCGCGATTGCCATGCTTGGCCACCGTGGCGCCGTTGCCAGCCGCTACGAACGCCGCCGTGGTCGAGATGTTGAAGGTGCCCGAGGCATCGCCGCCGGTGCCGCAGGTATCCAGCACCGCGCCGTCGAAATGCACCGGCGTGGCCTTCTCGCGCATCACCTGGGCCATGCCAGCGATCTCGGCCTCGGTCTCGCCCTTGAGGTGCAGCGCGGTCAGGAAGGCGGCGATCTGCGCCGGCGTGGCCGCGCCGGTCATGATCTCCTCCATCCCCTCGGCCGCCTGGGCCTGCGCGAGATCCTTGCCGCGCACCAGCTGAATGATCAGATCACGAATTGCCATTGTCGATATCCCTCCGCATCTTACGTCGCTCGGTGATATAACCTAATTCCTCGTAGAACGCCAGCGCTCCCTGGTTGAACTCCCAGACGCTCAACTCGATCTCATGTAGCCCGCGCTCGGCCACCCAACGCTCGGCCGCCGCCATCAGCGCCCGCCCGACACCGGCGCGATAGTGGTCGGCCCGCACGGCCAGGCTATCCACCTCTACGAAGTGGCGCGGCGCCAGGATCGGCCGATCTGCGGCGTGCAGCACGCGCACGCTAATGAAGCCCACAATCTCGCCATCGTGCTCGGCCACGATCCAATCCATCTCCGGGTCGGCAATCGTCGACTCGAAGTACGCGCGCTCCAGGGCGTGGCCCGCGACCGCGCGAAAGATATGCGGCAGTGCCTGGCGATGCAGCGCATCGATCTCGTCGAAGACCAGCGCGACGCCATCGTAGTCGTCGATTGTGGCCGGGCGGATCGATAGGGCCATCGCGCCTCCGCTACATCCAATTGTCACTGCTGATCGCCATCCCCTATCCCCCGTCCCCCGTCCCCTCATCAGCTTCAGCCGCGCGGGCAGCCCGCGCTAACGCCTGCGCCGCCCGCCTGGCCTGTAGGGTCGCCGTGGTCGTGACGCTGGTGGCGCGCAGGGTGATCATGCCCGGCGCGAGCGGGTCGAGGCCGGCGTAACCATCGATCACCAGCGCGTCATCGGGGTCGGCCTCCAGCGCGCTCGCGACGCGCTGCCAGTGCTTGGACGAGATCAGCACCAGGCAGGCCGTCGCGGCGCTGGGTGGCGGAAGGCCGCCCGGCACGGCCGGCGCTGCTTCGCCACCCAGCTCGAACACACACGCCACCAGGCTGGGCGCCTGCTCGGGCTGGCCAAGCCGGCGCACCTCGGCCGGCCGCCCGACGACGCGCATATTGGCGTGGCCCGGCACGGCCGGCGCCGGCAGCTCCACGGTCGGCAGCGCCGGCTTCGGCGGCGGCGGCGGCGCGCCGACTCGCACATTCGCGGCCTCAGCGCCCTTCTCGGTCTGCCGCAAATTGAAGTACACCGGCTCGCCGGCGGTCAGCGTCGTGCGCCCTTCCGCCAGCGCGCGCAGATGCACGAAAACGTCGCCGTGGTCGGCGCTGCTGATAAAGCCAAAGCCCTTCTCGGCGTTGAACCACTTCACGGTTCCGGTGGCTAGCTCGGGGTTGGACATCAGGCCCTCTCGCGCTACAGACGAGGACTGAGGACTGAGGACTGAGGACGAAGGGCGGAGGAAAGCATCGTCACTCGTCACTCGTCACTCGTCATTCGTCACTCGTCATTCGTCCATCCTCGCTCGTCGGTTGTCGGTCGTCGGTCGTCGTTCGTCGGTCATCCCTCGTCATTCGTCGTCCGTCGGTCGTCCTTCGTCCTTCGTCGTTCGTCCTTCGTCAACCCGCGGCACCAGCAGCTTCAGGCCAGTAGCGCGCACGGTGATGACGCCTGGG
>WNGB01008722.1_pt1 | contig 19165 bp, 22 predicted proteins | sample 5400681 | NCBI WGS metagenome assembly WNGB01 (sample SAMN13153367, study PRJNA577476) | soil metagenome | isolation source: 115 cm soil or saprolite under grassland replicate 2 | place: USA:California | collected 2016-06-15
CACAGGTCGAGCTGCCCGACTACCCGCTGACCTCCCTCCAGCGCCGCCACCAGACCGCCGTCGCGCAAGCCCTCACGGACCTGCCCCGGCACACCCTGCGGCAGCTCGCCGACCAGCGCGCCGCTATGGACGGCCGCGACGAGCAGGCCCGGTTCGAGACCAACCCGCCGGCCGCCACCGCGATCCGCGTCGCCCCGGCCGACGACCCGACCGTCACCGAATGGGTCACCCTCGGCCCGAGCCTGTTCGACAGCCGCCGCGACGTGCAGGCGGCCGGGATCGACCCGGACCGGGCGCTGATCCTCAGCGCACCCAGGTACGGCCGCTACGGTGAGCGCCGGCACCGCCTCGACCTGCCCACGCTGTGCACGATGTGCCGCCTCGCCGTCGCCCACCAGCTGCCGGTGGCGGTCGTCGGGGGCTGGCTCGACGAGGAAGGCGCCACCACCACCGACCCCGGCGTGCAGCGGCTCAGCGCCGCGTTCACCGAGTCCTACCTCGGCTCGTTCGACGGCCAGCTCGCCTACACCGAGCACCGCATGGCCGAACTCGGCTGGACCACAGCCCTGGCCAATGCCGGCATCCCGATCGGCTACCTCGACCTGGCCAAGATCAACCGCTGTTGGTTCGCCGACGAGGTCCGCGCCATCCGCGTCGAGGCGGGCGGCCGTATCGCCGTGTTCAGCCGCGGAATCCGTCAACATCACCACTGAAAGGTGCAGCCATGTCCACGCCCATCGAAGCGGCCAACGACCGGTTCCAGCAGGCGGTCGACCGCGACCACGCGGCACGCTTCCTGCGTTCGCTGCCCCGCGCCGTGCTGGTCGGCGTCGCCGATCTGAACTACATCGAGGAGGCCGGCAACGCCTCGATGATCGAAGCCTTGTTGACCGAGCGTTTCGGCGAGGTGACCACCACCGGAAGTCCCATGACGCCCGTCGTCGATGCGGACGTGATCGACGCGTTGCAGTACCTCGACGTATGGCGCTCGGCCGGCGACTCCCTCGACTGGGACATCGCCGTGATCGCCTACGACGTGCCGAGCGATGTCGACGTGCTGGGCGTGCGGGTGCCCGCCGGGCTCTACGCGCGTGAGGTGACCCGCGACGGACGCCACGTCATCGCGCAGCGGTGGACCGACCGCGACGCGCTGAATGTGCGGCTCGCCGACGTTGAGGCCCGGTACGCCGCGCACCTGCACATCGCCCACGCCCGGCCCGGTTTCGTCGCGGCTCACACGGCCGACATCGAACGCTACGCCCGCGCCGTCATTGCCCTGGTCGAGGTCGACGAACGCGACGGCGGGCCACTGTACGCGCCCCGGTGCGGTGCTGGCACGACCTGCACCACCACGTGGACGAGAACGCCTACACCGACGGCGTGGGCGTGCCGTGGGGTGCCGACGCGGTCGCCAACGACGTGGACGGCCACCAGTTCGTGACCGCCGTGCAGGCGCGCGTCGACGCACTGCTCCACGAACGCGACCGCCCGCTCAGCGTCGACGAGGCGCCGGCGGCGGGCTTCGACGGGACGCTCCGCGACGGCAGTGACCCGCACACGTGGGCCAGCCTCACACCCCGACAGCGCGCGGCGCTGGGCTTGCGCTGAGCCGGCCCGCCGCGCCGATTCCCTGACCCTCACCACAAGCGGCTTAAGGCGCCACCATCACCCGCTGATGTCAAGCGGCCGACGGCATGCAGGGTTCGGCGCGAGGCGCCGTCCCGGCTGCCGCCGGCCGCGGAAAGCGAGCCACCATGACCACCACAACCCGGCTGCCGCAACCGAATGACCGGCCGGCCATCTACTACACCGCCACCATCATTACGTTCGACGGCAGCGACACGAACGCCTACGGCGAGGCGTGCGAGCCGGGCCACGGCTACCGTGAGGACTCCGGCTGGTGGGATCCGAAGCGTTCCTACTGGACGGTGCAGGCCGACCGGGCCAGGGTCACCCCGGACATCTGCCCGGACCGTGCCGACCCTGGCCAGTGGCTGGCCGCCCGGTTGGCCGCCCGGCTGGGCGACCTCGACGACTACGACGGCGGACACACCTTCCGCGGCGCCCGCGAGGCCATCCACCCCGGCCGGCTGACCGGCCCACGGTCCCAGCAGCCCGGCGCGGTCCTCGGTACCCGCACTCTGCTCGGCGACGCCCTGGCCGCCGGCCGGCTGCGCCCACCGAATGTCGGACAGCGCACCATCAGCGCCACCGCGCACGCCGACGGGTTCAGCGACAACGACCTGCGCACGGCCGCCGCGCGGCTCGGCCTGGTCCCCGACGACGACCGGACGACGACCGGCGACGCTCCCGAGACGTCGCCATGACGATCGACCCGGCTGTTCCACGAGTGGTGGTCGGGTATGGCGTTCTCGGCTGGGCAGCCGGCCACATCCGGCGAGCCCTCGCGTGCCGCCTGGTCCGTCCTGGTGACCGCCAGCACGCACGCGTCAGCGGCATCACGGCAGCTGGCCGGAACCGCACGTGACCACGCCCATCGTGGTCATCCCTATCCACGGCCCCGCGCTCGCCTGCGCCGGGGCCTTCATCGTGAAACGGAGGACGCCATGTTAGATCCCATCACCCTGCTCGCACTGCGCAACAAGATCCTCACCATGGAAGCGGACCGTCACGGCCTCGGCTGGACCATCCTGCCCGCGTCGATGCACGTCATCGGTGTCGACGGACGGTCTCTGCGCCACCAGGCGCTACCGCGTCCACACAGGCTCATCCCCACCGACCCGCCACACATCCAAGTTGCCGCCTACGCCACCGCCGCCGGCCCGATCGATCCGTTCTCGGCGGTCGGCGTGCCGGTCGCGGCCTGCGTCATCGCGGAACTGTGCCCAGGCTGCCTCAGCTCCCGGCCACCACGACGAATCCGCAGGCTCTGGCACGCCCGGTGGCACCAACCCGCCGTCCGCGCCCTGATCGCCGTCGACGTGGCCGAAGCACGCTACTACCTGCAACGCGACCGCGACATCGTCCCTCCACATCAGTACGCCACCCCAGGCCGGCGACGACGGCGATACCGCGGTCTCGCTCTACCAGGCAATGGTCGGGCTGCTTGCCACCTGGCGGCGCACGAACACCGAGCACAACACGGCGCCCGACCACGGCGAACCAAACGCGCCGTCGCGATGCCGAACGCCGGGATGCATTGGTGACCCCGACGACGGTGACGGCCGGGACGGATTCTGTGGCGACTGCGCCGACCGCCGCCACACCGCCGAGCTGGGCGACGAGCAGACGGACTGCACCGCTGCAAACCCCAACCCACACGGCGCACCGGGGATGTCCACAGTGGATGAGTGGATGCCAGACGATCGAGTCGTCGCGGTGCACACCAACAATCCCTACACCGACCTGGAACCCGGCGATGAGGGCATCGTGAACGACTACACCCCGATCACCCGCGAGCTGCTCGTCGACTGGGACAGCGGCGCCCGGCAGACCATGCTGCCCGATGCCGGCGACATCATCGAACGAGTGTGACCACTCGCCGCGGGGTTTGGCCGGGCTATCCGTTCCTACGGGTGCCCGGCCCGAGCCGGGCGGCCACCTCACGCGACGCGCCCGCACGGCGCGACAGGATATCTTTTTCTGTCTCCAGAACAGTTACTTTCCGTGTCTGTTTGCTAACTGTTCGCGCGGTGGGTTCGTGCCGGCGCGCAGCCGCACTGCCCGGCCCGGGCCAATCGCGTAGTCGCCCTGCGGTGACACCATGGCAGGGTGGACGCACCTTCGACTAGGACGCTGCTGCTTCGCGTGTACGGCGCCACTCATCTGTGTCCTCGCTGCGGGCACCACATGCTCTGGATCATCGGATTGCATCCGATCCACCGTCCGCAGGTCGGCGAGTTGGTCACGTGCGACCAGGATGGCGCGGTCGCCATCGCCGCCCAACTGCTGCGAGAGGCCGGTCAGGATCACCTGGCCGACCGGCTCAAGCCACGTCCCGTTGCGGAGCGGGGCGCGAGCCACAATCCCAATACCTGTGGCGGCTGCGGTTACCAGCCATGCTGGCACGAGTACGCCGATGTGTTGAACGCCACGCTGCACGAGGGCCCCGTCGAGCTGACCCGCGGACGGGTGGGCACCGATCAATGGCGAGCTGCCAAACGCGCACAGGCTAGCGTCTACTGCTGGTAGCGGTCGCCGATAGCGACGCTCGCTCTCATGGCCGAGCGACGCCAGGCGGCTCCGTCGCTACGGCAGGCGAGCGCCTTGAGCGAGTGGGAGTCCACACCCGCGCGTCGTTGGCGCATTCGTCGAGGGAGCCCGAACAGTAGCTGATGGGCCCGTGGTCAAGGCGCACGTGATGGTGCCAGCCGTCGCCATTGCTCACGATCATGTGTGGGTTCTCGGCGAGAATGCCTGTGCGGTAGGCGTCGGCGATCCAGGGCATCGGCATCACCGCCGCCATCTGATCGATCATATGCGTGTGTCTGCGCTTGCCGTCCTCGGTCCTGTGCTGGCACCGGCTCGGGCGGCCGGACAACTCGGTGCCAACGAAGTTGATAACGTGCGCGAGCACCTCGGTCCGCTTGACAGCCTCGTTGCGCAACTCCAGGATCGCGCACTCGGTGACATCGGGATACTTCTTGTGGTCAAAGAGTGTGTGGCAGTTGCAGCACAGCGGAACCACATTGCTGATGTTGTGGAAGTTGTCGACGGCAACGGCATAGTGCCAGTCCCTAGGCGGCTTGATGCCGCCGATCTCCGCTCCCGCCGCGGCGACGCACGCGGGCCAGTCACGGATATGAGCCATCTCCAAGGGACGGGAGACTCCGCAACGCAGACACGCCTCGCCGAACAGCCGATAGGTCGCCTGGATCAGGAACTCGGGATTGTCTGGGCGGTCGAACTCAGGCACCGGACCACGGTACCGGGCGGGTACGAAAGTCCTACAAGCCGACCACGATCGTCAGGGCGAGGGCGGCGGCCAGCATGCCGGGTCCGTGGGCGATGTGGTCGCCGCGCTTGAGCCGCCCGGTCAGCACCATCGCGGCTGCGCATAGTGAGCAGGGCCAGTTTGATGTCCCCGGCGCCGCCGCCGGCGATGATCGCGAGGAGAAGGTAGAAGGCCGCGCTGGCTGCGGCACCGGCCATGGCGCCGATGCCGTTGGCCAGCCGGTGGTGCCATATCGCGTCCACGGCCAGCAGCGTCGCGGCGGCGATGAACACGGGCAGCGTCAGCCGGTCCGGCAGCCGGTGCACCGCGAGGTCGACGAACGCGAGCGCGGTACCCGCGACGGCGAACACGAGGAACGCGAGCAGGACGAGCGGGTCGGTGGTCGTCCACGCCAGCAGTACCGCTACGCCTCCCGTCGTGGCCTCCACGATCGCGGCGCGGGGCCCGATCCGGTCGCGGCAGTGCGGGCAGCGTGACCGCGGCAACCAGGCGTAGGCGAGCCGGGAGGTGATCACTGGGTGTTGGCAGCGACGGCAGGCCGTCCGCCACGGCTGTTGCGGCGCAACGCTGTGGATGAACACCTGGGCGCGTACCCATCCGGCGGCGAGGACACCGGCCACTGCGACGGCGGCCACGACCGGCGGTGTCACGGGTTGGCCAGGTCGCGGAGCAGGCTCGTGGCGAGCTGTTCGGTGTCAGGGTCGAGCTCGATGCCGGCGTCATCGAGCGAGCGGCGCAGGACGGTCAGCCGATCTCGGATGGCGTCGGCGTCGCCGACCTGGGCGGCGGCGTGCATGGCGCGTCGGGCCAGCTCGTCGGAGAGCGGGTCCAGTTCGCAGGCGACGTCGCTGTAGGCACGGGACTGGTGCGGGTCGGTGTCGGCGAGCAGCTGCGCCGCCTGGGCGTAGATCTTGACGGTGCGGCGGCGAGTGTGCTCGCGGTCGGTGTCGATCCATTCGTAGTCCATGCCGTCGGCGAGGACTCCCCCGATGGCGCCGATCGCGGTCTGCAGGTGGGCCAGCCGGGTGGTGTCGTCGTCAGCGGCGGCGACTTGGGCGTACTCGTCGAGCACGGTCCACCAGTCGACGTGCAGCAGCGCCGGGTCGAGGTGGTAGTGGCTGCCGGTGTTGACGACGGGGTCGATCTGTTTGCGGTTCTTTTCGTCGCCGTCAGCGTCCTTGGTTGCTGGCGAGGGTTGGGCGACGGTGCGGATGACGCCGCGCAGGTTGCCCACACATGTCGACAGGCGCTCGGCGGCGCGGCGCGGTTTGGCGTCGCCCCAGATTGCCTCCATGATGTCATCCAGCGATGCGCCCCGACGGTGCACGGCGAGGTACACCAGCAGTTCCAGGCTTTTGGCGCGCAGCCCGCGCACGGGCGTGCCGTCGGTGCCGAGGATCGCCGGGGAACCCAGCACACGCACGGAGACGACACGGACGCCGGTCGGTGTCGACACCCGGTCTGGCGTGGTGGTGGCTGCCGTTGCCAGCGGGGCGGTCTCGTCGCCGCTTTCCGCCGCTGGCGCCGGCGCGTCGTGGCCAGCCCGCCCGGTCGGCGCTGGAGTGTCCTGGCCTTCCGGCACTGTCGGCGCCGGCGCATGGCGGGTGGGTGCGGCGTCGCCGTGGGCTTCGCGGAGCATGGTGAGGATCTCGCTGGTGGCATTGGTGTCGAGCACGGCGACCCGTTGCCCGTCGCCGCCGGTGGTGCTGCCGTCGGCGGCGACGGTCAGTGTGGTGCCGTGCGGCCAGTCGCCGATCAGTGCGGTGCCGATCTCCACGGCCTTGCCGAGCCGGATCGCGGTGGCCAGCCGGGTGTGCCAGCCTTCCTCGGGTACGTCGGCGATGAGCAGCAGCTGCGGTAGCGGTTCGGCCAGGGCCTCGGTCGCGCGCAGCGCGGGCACGTCGGCGGCCTCGTGGTCGGCGATGATCCGGCTGCGGCGGATGATCTCTTCCTCGACGAGGGTGAGGGCGTCGGCGAAGCTGGGTGCGACTGTCAACCGGTGCATGGGGCCGAGGTCGACCGCGGACACGCCGAGCAGGGTCGCGATGGTGGCGGCGGGGACGATGGCCTGGCCTCGGGCGTCCGGGTCGTCGGCGTGGCCGGAGGTGAGGGTGGCGGCCAGCAGCGCTCGGCCGGCGTCCAGGGCGGCCGGCCCGGACAGGCCCAGTCCGGCGGAGACCGGCAGGGTGCCGACGCCGGCGAGTTCTGCGCCGGTGGGGCCAACGGGCGGCAACGGGGGTTTGACGTCGGCAGTGGTGTATTGACGGACCGTCGGGCCGGGTTCGGGCTTGTGGTCGAGCAGCTCGGGTGTGTGGCGGCGCAGGGTCTGCCGGATGTGGGTGAGGGCGCCGAGCGGCGGGGTGAGGTCGGGGTCGTCAAGGACCGGGGTGGTGATGGGTGTCGGCTTGTAGTGGTGGCGGCGGCGTTTCCACACCAGGGCCGCCGCGTAGAGCAGCCCGGCGCCCAGGCCGGCGCCGATGAACCCGCCGACGATCTCGATCCAGCCCGGCATCCCGTACGACGGGTCATCCTCATCGGCCGGGTGTGACGACCCGGTCGGGGTCGCCGAGGTGCCAGCGGAGGCGGTGGTTGAGGGGCTCGGCGTGGCGGAACCCGCGGCACTGGTCGACGGGGCGGGCGTCGCGGTCGCCGACGGTGTGGGGACAATTGAGGGCGGTGTCAGCACGCCGCCGCCGTTCGGGGCGGTCGCCGACGGGCTGGGGCTCGCCGTGATGGTGGGACTGGTCGACGGCGTCGGGTTCGCCGACGGCGGCGGGCTGGTGGTGCCCGGTGGGGGCGTCTGTTCCGGGGGCGGGTCGGTTGGTTGGGCGCCGGGCGGGGCTGCGGCGTCGGTGGGCAGGGTCAGCACCCATCCGGGGAAGATCAGGTCCGGGTCGCTGAACGTGGTGCGCCCGGACACGTGCGGCCAGTACTTGCCCTTGTTCAGCTCCCAGATCTCGGGCCACCGTTCGGGGTCGCCCAGGAACCGATCGGCGATGCGCCACAGCGACTCGCCTTTGACCACCTTGTGTTCGTAGGGGCGGCCATCGATGAGGACCGTGACCGAGCCGACCGGTTTGAGCGCCACGGCGTCGACGTGCGCCGCAGGGGCAACGGTGGACGTGTAGACGGCCGGCACGACGACAACGGCCGCCGTGCGGGCGGAGGCGTGCGCCGGCGGCGCAAGCGGGGCCGGCGTCAGCGCCGGGGTGGTCGCGACGATGGTGGCGGTGAGCCCGGCGACCAGGGCGGCGGCGATGCCCTGGGTTGGGGCCAGCAGCCGGTACCGGGGAGCGCGCACGCCGCGGATGGAGGCGGTCAGCTCCACCACGACGGAGACGATGAACAGCACCCACAGCAGCCACAGCAGGACGGACAGGCCGTCGACGAGCGTGGCGTCGGTCAGCCAGTCGCGGCTGGTGAGCGCCGTGCGCAGTTGGTCCGTTGACGGCACGTGGTCGGGCAGGGGCCAGCCGATGTAGCGCAGCTGACCGGCCGGGATCCCCGCCACCAGCGCGAGCAGGCCGACAGCGCTGGTCAGGCGGGTCAATGCCCGAGCGGCGAATGTCCACATGCGGCAGGCCTCGCTTCCCGGCTATCCGGTGATCGGCGCCGCAGTGGCCGTGGCGCGGACGGTGAGGGTCTTGATGCCCAGAATCGGGACCAGGATCCCGGGCCGGGTCACCGTCACGGTGACTGAAACCTGGGTGGGGGTTGCGGTGACGGTGCCGGTCTCGCCGACCTGGGCCAGAAACGCGGTGGCCGCGGCTTGGGCGGCGGCCGGGTCGATACGCACGAGCCCTTCTTTCCGTAATGCGCCCAGGTCGAGTTTGTCCGCGCCGGCTCGGGCGGCCTGCTGGGCGATGTCGGTGGCGTGGCCGCGGGCGCTCATCGCGTTGCCGCCTTCGATCATCGCGCCGGCCAGGACGAGCACGACCACGATCAGGAACAGCCCGAACGCGGTCGCCGAGCCGCGGTCGTCGCGGATCAGCCGCAACAGACGACTCCACAGTGGACGACTGGTGGGCTGGTGGCTGATGCCGCGACGGGGTTGAGGCACGATCCCGTTGCCGTGGACGGTGTGCCGACTCGGGTTCATGGTCACGCTCCTTTCCCGGTCGGTTGCACAGGCGTCCAGGTATGGCGGCTCGACAGAGTCGCCTGTTCCGAGTGGCGCTGGCCTGACACGGTCACCCGTCCCGTCTGTTGTCGAGCCGGGCGAGGTCGCGGCGCGCTCGTTCCCGCTCGGCGTCGATCCACGGGTAGTCGCTGTCCTCCGCGAGACTGTCCAGCGCCTCACCGATCGCGTGCCGCCACTGCGCCAGGTTGGTGCTGTCGGTGCCGTTTCTCGCGGCGCGCGCGTACCCGTCGACGGTCTGCCACCAGTCCACCGTGACGATGGCGGGGTCTAGGCGGTAGGTGCCGGCGGTGTTGACGACCGGTTCCACGCGGGTGTCGCCGTCCCCACCGTCAGCATCACTGGACTCGCGTGCCTGACGGATGATGCTTCGCAGGTTCGCCAGGCAGGTGGACAGTCGCTGGGCGGCACGCTCAGGTGTGACGTCGGGCCAGATGGCCGCCACGATGTCGGCCTGGGGTGCGCCGTCGCGGTGCACCGCCAGGTAGACCAGCAACTCCGTGCTCTTGGTCCGCAGGCCGCGCACAGGGCTGCCGTCCGCGTCGATGAGGGCCGGGGGACCCAAGATCCGAACCTTGACCGCGGCCGGGTCGACGCCATCCTCATCCGGCTGGTGGTCCGACAGATAGCTGACACCCGCGTGGCCAGCCGCGCGGTCGTGACGCACCATCGAGCCCTCCGGCGACCGCACTCCATCAGCGAACGAGTCCGGCTGGTCGGCGTCGTCGAGGCTGACCGTGACGCCGTTTCGCGAGCCCAGACGGATGGCCGGGATGCTGACGGAGGCGCCGCTGTCGTGCGGTCGCGGTGTATGCCCGTTGACGTGCGCGGGCGGCTGGTCGGGGCGTGGCATCCCAATGGTCGCCGCCGCGTCGACCTCGCCTGCGTCGTCGGGCTCGTGCCGCTGCGGTGCGGATGGCAAACCACGAGGCGTCAATCTGCTCGGGTCGCGGTGCTCGTCCTGGTCGAGGTGTGGGCCGGAGATCGGCTGAGGGTCGCCGTCGCGGTGGTCGGCCAGCCAGGCGCGGGCGGCCAGGGCGGTCTGGTCGTCGCGGCCGTGCAGCACCCGCTCGGCGGTCAGCTCACTGCCCAGCAGGGCGGTCAGGCCGTCGTAGTCGGCGCCGTCGCGCAGCCGACTGGCCACCTCGTCCATATCGAAGGTGAGCACGGCGATGTCGGCCATGTCCTTGCCGACCGCCGCTCGGATGCGCGTGCGGAGCGCGTCGGCGAGGGCGGCGTTGCGCTTCTCGCGGCGCATGGTGATCAGCGTCGCCTCCAGCGACCCGTACAGACCAAGCTGCGGGTACGCCTTGGCGAACCCGCGGGCCCGCCTGGTCACGACCGGATGGCGCAGCCAGTGTCCCCATAGCTCGTAGGAGGGCGTGGCGGCGGCCAGCTGCCCGCGGGCGCGTAGCCGGTCGCGGCGCTTGTTCTCCACGTCCAGCCACCAGGCCAGGAAGCCGAGCACGCTCATCAGCGCGAAGAACCCGCCGAGCAGCAGGTTGCGGTGGGTGAGCACGTTGAACGTGGCGGCGGCGCCGGCCACGGCGGCGCCGAGCAGCCGTGACAGCGAGGCGTGCTCGCCAAGACGCCGGCGCACCTCGGCGTTGGACAAGAACACCACCCCGCCGAGCTCCAGGGCGAAGATGCCGCCGATGGCGACCCACCACGGCAGGCCGAACTGGGCCACCGCGCCGGTGGCCGTGCCGTACAACGCGACGGCGAGCACTGCGGCGTAGAACAGCCGGCGCATGACCGCGGTGCGGCGCACCGCCGCGGCCAGGTCGGCGTCGAGCTCCTCGGCCACGGCGGCGTTTGCCCCGCCGTCCAACCGCGACAGCCGCTCCAGCAGCTCCGGCTCCAACGATACGATCATCAAAGGCTCACCGCCGGGCTGCGGTCGGGCCCGCTGAATCCGGTGGCGAGCTGACGGAACGTGTCGATCGGCGCGGTGGACGTGGATGTGGCGGTGAAGGTGCCCGGGATGCCGCTCATCCGGGCGAGGGTGGCCATGGAGACGGTGCACTGGACGGTGACGGTGACGGAGCCACCGCGGCCCCACCGGCTGGTGTCGGTGTCGACGGTCAGGTTGGCGCAGGTGATGGCCCGCCCGGCGAGGTCGGCCTCGGCGGCCTGCCGGGCGGCGGTCACAGCGGCGGCCGAGCTGCGCTGCAGCGAGGCGGCCCGGGCGGCGGCGGCCGAGGCGGTCTCCAGATCGAGCCGGGAGATCGCGAGGTTGAAGGCCGCGGCGACGATGACGATGGTGACCAGCATCGCCGGCAGCACGAACCCGGCCAGCTCCACCGACACCGACCCTCGGTCGTCGCGCCGCCGGGCTGCCAGGTGCGACGCCAATGATCCTGACCATGCGCGCATCGCTAGTTGATCCTCTCGACCGGTGCTTGGACGGTGACGGTGACCGACGGCCGGAACCCGGGAATGATCGAGATCGCGGTCCCGCGGACCGTCACGGTGACCGTGGTGGCGGTGCGGGTGACGGTGACCTGCGGGTCGTCCAGCGCGTTGCCGACGGCGGAGGTCAGGATGGCGTCCGCGTCGGCCTGACCGGCCGCGACGGTGCCGCCGTGGACCCGGGTGGTCTGTACGGCGTGGTTGGCGGTGTAGTGCGCGCCGAGCGCCGCCATGCCCCACATGACCACCTGGACGCCGACCAGCAGGGTCAGCAGCATCAGCGTGGTGTAGCCGGCGATCTCGACGGTGACCGCGCCGCGGTCACCGTCGCGCCGTCGCAGCATGCGCCGCCGCTGCCGCTGCCTCATGGCCCCGCGGTGAAGCCGATGGTGTAGCTGATGCTGTTGAAGAAGCCCTTCAGGTCATCGCGGAAGATCACCCCGACCGCACCGACGATGACGATGAACGCGGCGACCCACAACATGATGTCGACGGTCTGCGCGCCGCGGTCGTCGGCTCGGTGCAGGGCCACGATGCCTCGAATGACCAGCCGGTTGATGATGGCGATCACAGTGGTACCTCCTTAGTGGTTCAAGCCGGCGCTGATGGCGCCCATCGCCGCATACAGCAGGAAGATCAAGTAGCCGAGGCCGAACAGCATGATCGGCAACGCCATCTGGGCGCTCTTGGCGTGCGACTGGCGTTCCATCTCAGCGGTGGTGCGGGCGCGCATGGTGCGCGCGACGACGGCCATCGTTTCGGCGACCGGGGCGCCGCCAGCGGCCTGCTCGGTCGCGGTGGCCAGCTCGGTGAGCTCGTCGACGCCGATCTGAGCGCCCAACTCGCGCAGCGCGGTCCAGGTGTGCACGCGCTGCCGGCCGCGGGTCTGCGCGGCGGCGTGAAGCTCGCGGCGGATGCGGGTCGCGGCCCAGCCGGACAGCTCGTCCATGGTGTCGTCGAGGGCCTGCTCGACTCCGGCCCCACCGGCCAGGCTGCCGCCGACCAGGTCCAGCAGCGTGGACAGCGTTTCGCGCATCTGGTCGCGGCGGGCCTCGGCGGCGGTGTGCAGCCGGGTGTGCGTGTGGCGCAGGGCCATCCCGGCGCCGAGCAGCGCCAGCCATAGCGGCAGCTGACCGCCCAGACCCCACAGCACCGGCAACAGCCCCAGCACCAGCATCCCGGCGACCGCGATGACGATCTGCTGGGCGAGGTACTCGGCCGGGTCCCGGTCCAGGATCGCCAGATCCTTTCGCGTCCGCAGGCGCGGCAACCCCAGCCGGGACAGCGGCGCGGCCACCGCCAGGTCCAAGCGTCGGCGGGCTGTCACCGGCAGCGCCGGCGGGCGGGAGAGCCGGTCCAGCACATCGACCAGCGCCGGGCGGGGCGGGTTCAACCCGGTCACGAACAGCGCCGCCCCACCGCCGGCGACCCCGCCGGCCAGCACCATCCAGGTGACGGATCCGGTCATGGTGTCCTCGTCTCGGGGTCGTCTTTGAGGACCCGGGTCGGTTCCGGCATGCGGGTCAGCTTCTGTAGCCACACCGCCGCCAGGGTCCAGATAGCGCCGACCAGCAGCAGCACCACCTGCCCGGTCGGGCTGCCATACGGGGCGAGCAACGGCCGGTTGAACACGTACAGGCCGACACCGACCACCACCACGATGATGATCACCAGCCGGGCGGAGGTCTTCGCCTCGGTGCGGGCGGTCTCGACCCGCTGCATCGCGGCGACCCGCTCGCGCACCGCGTGGGCCAGCCAGCCCAGCTGGGCGGCCAGGTTGCCGGTATGGCTGGCCGCGGCCTTGCGCAGCGCGGTGGCGACCAGATCGGCGGCGTGGTGGTCGACGTCGGCCTTGAAGCTGGTCAACGCCACCGGCAGCCGCACACCGGCGCCCAACGCCGCCGCCAACCCGGCGGTCTGGGCGTGCACGGGCGGCTTGGCCAGCTCGGCGGTGTCCTTGATCGCCTGCTCGATGCCGGCGTAGGAGCGCAAGGACCCGCGCAGCGCCTCGGTCCACGAGGCGATCGCCTCCAGCTTCGCCAGCGACGCCGCCTCCACCCGGCCGCCACCCAACAGGGAAGGGGCCGCGTAGGTGAACAGCGCGGCCAGCAGCGCGGCGACCGGCCAGCGGGTCACCGCAGCCACCACGACGGCTACGGCGACTGCGGCGGCCAGGCGGTATCCGGCGCTGCCGGTCAGCTTGTCCCGTAGCCGCGCCCGGGTACTGGGCCGGTCCGGGCGCTCCATCCGGCGGGCGCCCGTGACCACCAGCCATACCCCGGCCCCTACCACTAGTCCACATAGGACGAACAGGCCAGCCATCGGCTACCTTCCCCCGCCGAGCACCATCGGGTCGAACCCGACGTCGAGCAGCTTGTCGATCGTGTCGTCGCTGAACCGGGCCGCCAGCACCGCCCGACGGTCGGGTCCCGGCTTGAAAATCTCGTTGGAGCGGACCTGGGTCGCGTCGGCGTCGACCACCTCCCGCACGCCGGTCACCACCCGGGCGCCGTCGGCGGTCTTGCCGAGCTGGACCACCACGTGCACCCCACCGCCGATGAGCTGGTAGGTGACGTCGAAGGGCAGCTGCTCCTTCGCCTGGCGGGCGTAGCCGGCGATCTTCTTGAACGCCTCCCGCGTGCTGGATGCGTGGATGGTGGTCATCGACCCGTCGGTGCCCTGGTTGAGTGCGTTCAGCAACGGGATGACCTCGGGCCCGCGGACCTCGCCGACGACCACCCGGGACGGGTTCATCCGGGTCGCCCACCGGACCAAGGTGGTCATGTCGATGCCGCCCTCGCCCTCGATGTTCGGGTCGCGGGGCTGCATCGGCACCACATCGGGGTGCGCCGGATCGGTGTCCAGGCTCAGCTCGTACGGGTCCTCGACTGTGATGATCCGCTCATGCGGTTCGATGGCGCGGCACAGCGCCCGCACCATCGTGGTCTTGCCGGTGTCCATGCCACCCGAGACAACGATGTTGAGCCGCGCGGTCACCATGGCTTCGAACAGGCCGGCCATCCCCGGAGTCATCGACCCGAGATCGGCCATCTCCGCAAGAGTGAGCTGCATGAACCGGTGCCGGCGGATCGACACGCAGACCCGCTCGGCGACCGCCATGACGGCAAAGAGCCGGTGCCCGCCGGGCAGGCGCAGGTTCAACCGAGGCAGACCCGGGTCGAAACGTCGCTCCTGCACCCCGAGACTGGCCGCGACCTTGCGGAGCATGTCCGCCAGCTCCTGGTCGGAGGAGGCGACCGCGCCCACCCGCACCCGCTTGCCGTTGCCGCCGGCGTAGGTGACGAACACGTTCTCCGCGCCGTTGACGTCGATGTTTTCGATATCCGGGTCGTCGATCAACGGTTGCAGGTCACCCAGGCCGGTGAACGCGTCGATCAGGGAGCGGCGCAGCTGCTCCTCGGCGTCCTCGGTCATCGGCGGGCGGCCGTTGGCCAGGGCAGACATGGTGTGCTCTCGCAGCACCTGCGCCACCAGGTGCTCGACGAGGCTGCCGCGGTCGTCGACCTCGCCCTGGCGGGCAGCTGATGCCAGCCGCTGCGACACCTCGGTATGCAGCTGGTCGCGCACCGATCCCACCGGTTGTCCGGGGGCGGTCACAGGGTCACCTCCACCGGCGTCGAAGGTTGCGCGGTCGTCGTGTCGGTCACCGACGGGCCGGCGATCGGCGCGGCCTCAGCGTCGTAGGTCAGGGCGAGGCTGCGTGCCGCGGCCAGCAACGGCCGCCGTGTCCAGCCCATCGCCTGCCGCTTGCGCCCGGCCAGAATCGCCGCCCCGGTCGCATCCGACGGCACCACGGCCGCCACCGGCAGGTCGAGGTAGGTGGCGATCTCATCGGGCCGGTACGGGCCGGCACCGACAAGCACCAGCCGGACCAGCGGACACCGGCCGGTCAGCATCGGCACCCGCGCACGCAGGTGGCGCAGCTGTTCGGGCACCGGCTGGGCCACCAGCAGCAGCTCATCCGCCTTGTCCAGATAGGACAGCAGCGGCGAGTGCGGATCCAGCCGGCCCAGGTCGGCGAACACCGGCCTCGTCGCGGCCAACTCCCGCAACACGGCCGGACCTCTGGTGGCGAACTCGGCGATGGTGGCCGCCGCCGCGTCGCCCGGCGGGGCGACCACCACATCCACGCCGACCGGCAGCCGCTGCACGAACTCGGCCCCGTCGCCGACCGGGTTGTGCCGGACACCCGTGACCAACCCCGCGAGACCGGGCTCGTCGTGGATGTGCCACCGGCTGCCCAGGTCGCCGCCGACGCAGTCGAGCTCCACCACCACGGGCGTGGGGTCGGCGTGTGGCCAGCGGGCTGCCAGCGCGAGCGCCCACGTCGTCGTGCCCGGCGAGCCCTTCACCGATCCGAATGTGATCAGCATCTGCGTGTCTCACCTGCCTGGGTTCTGCAGTACCAGCGCCACGTCGCCGGTGGCCGACGCGATCCGCACGGCCGACTCGGCCGAGAGCTGCAGCGTCACCACAGTGACTCCGGAGGTGTCGGTCGGGTCCACCGCCCGCACCACGGCCGGCGCCTGCAGCGGCGGTGCCGCCTGCGCGCCGCCTTGGGGGACCACCAGCACGAGCACCGACGCCCCAAGTGCAAGGCCGGCGGGAGCCCGGCCGGTCTTCACCCCGACCGCGATCACTGACTGGCCCGGCGGCGGATCCGTCACCCCGCCCAGCTGCCCGGCGGTCAGCAGCGACCCCGGGGCCAGCGGCACCGCCGCGATCTGCCCCACCACGCTGGCCCGCTGCGACGCCGGGAACACCCGCAGGGCCGGGTCGGCGACGATGTGCACCGCCCGCAGGTCCGCGTCGACGATCTGCGCGCCGGCGGTCACCGGCCGCGCCACCGCGAGCACGTCCACGCCCGGGTCGGCGCGCAGTCCTACCACGCCGAACACGACCGCCCCGAGCACCGCAGCCAGTGCGCCAAAGATCATGCGGGGCAGCGAGCGGCGTCGCCGCGTGCCCGGTGTGGCGACCGCGGCCGGGGCGGGCACGGCGCGGGTGGGCCGGCTGGTCGTCGCTGTAGCCATCGACAGTCTCCTTACGACCTGGTGTTCACGGCGGAGGCCTCGACCACCGCGACCTGCACGCTCGCCGTCGACGTCAACGCCGGTTCGGTCCCGGTGACGCCGCCGCCTGACCAGGTCACCCGCCAGGTGATGGTCGCGGTGACCGTGTACTTGCCGCCGTCGGCGGTGCGCGACGGTGTGGAGTAGACGTGCCCGCAGTCCGGTGACGCCGCCTTCGGATCGGCGCTCGGCGTCCACGCCGTGCCCTGGCCGCAAGTGGTCGTGTGGCGGTCGCCGGTGGACCAGGCGACCTTCGTGGGGGTGCCCACGGCCGTCACCGAGAGCCCGGCCAGGCTCGCGGTCGCGGACCGCGGCGCCCACACGGCCGAGTCGATCCACAGCCACGTCGGCACGAACACCACCTGCGGAACTGGCGGCGCCGTCGGGTCCTTTGGTGAGCTATCCGGGTTGAGCCGGATCTGCGGCGCGGGCAGCTTGAGATGCCGGACCGCCTCCTGCGCCAGCAAGGTGATGCCCGGGGCGGTGTCGTACGCGCGCAGGACCGTCAGACCGGCCGGCCAGAAGTTCGTGATCGGATCACCGCATGCGCCGGTGTACCAGTACTCCGGCGGGTTGAGCTTGCCGCCCAATGTCTCCGCCAGCGCCAGGTCGGTGCCCGTGGCGCGCTGGAAGTAGCAGTTACCCTCGCCGAGCCAGCCCTTGCCGGGTATGTAGCACGGGATTGCGCGGCCCTTCCAGTCGTGGCACCCCGCGGTGCCGCTGCTTCCCCCGTCACCCGGCCCGCCCGGCGTACCGATCTGGATCACGCACGCCGGGTTCGTCGGATCGGCGACGCAGTTCACCGGATCGCCGAAGTCCGCCCGGGCGGCGACCGCGTTACCCAGCAGGAGCGCGGCTGCCACACCCCCCACCGTGAGAATTCTTCGTACCCCTGTGACCATGTTTGATCCTCAACTTCAGCACGTTCCGACTGCTAGAAGGGCGAACGAGGCCACCTTCCACGTCCCGTCGGCGAGGTGGGCGACCGTGGCGGTCGCTGAACGCCGGCCGCCCGGGGTGTCCTGATAGGGCGAGCCGTCCTTTTTCACCAGATGCGACTGTGACGTGTCGACACAGTCCTTGATCTCTACGGTGGGCGGCGATGCGTTGGGATTGACGCCGGTCACCGAGGGGTGCAGCGTCACGTCGCCCTTGCCCACCAAGCCGTCGCGTTGTACCGATGTCAGCCCGTTGACGAACACCTTCAACGCGTCGCCTTGTGTGTAGCGGGCCAGGTCTGGATAGGCGGGATCGGGGATGCGGATCGCCTCGACGTACGCCTTCCACATGCCGCGGTAGGCGTCCAAAGCAGTCGCCGCGCCTGCGCCGGCCGTGGGTGACGACGAGGGCGCCGAGCTGGTGGCGGAGGTAGCCGGCGCCGAGCTCGGCGCCGGCTCAGGCCTGTTTGGCCCACATGCGGCAAGCACGACCGCTGTGGCGCCGAACAGCAGCGCCAGCCGGATCCACGTCCCCACGTTTCGTCCCCCACCGCAGTGAATGCGAAGTCTGGTCTTTAGGTTCATGCATTCATTCACCCTCGCGCCACTAAGAATTGCCAAGTAGCCCAGGTACGTGTGCCGGGTACGTGGGTCGCCGACTTGTGTCGGTTACGTGTGTCGCCTACTCGTCCCGGGCAAGTGCCCGGCACGAGTGCAGGAACGGCACTTGTCCGCACGCCGCCGGCCCATCAGACTGTCCACAGCGTCTTCGAACAAGCTGTCCCGGCCGCCCGCACATTGGGGAGCAACAATGTCCCGCGACCTTCTCGACGCCCTGGACAAGGCACGCGATCTCATCTGCACCCCCCTGGCACTGGAGGTCCTCGACGACCTCGCCCACGGTCGCTCCCCGTACGAACGACCCGAAAAGTCCAAGGTCATCACCACGGCGGCCCGCTGTCTGGAGTCGCTCGGCGCCGCCCGGTTCACATCACAGCAGGTAATCGCAAAGCCACCAACAGTAGAAATCACCCCGCGGGGTCGGACCCTCTATGACCGCCTGGTGGAAATCGAGGAGTGGGCGCAGCGCCAGGAGGCAAGCAACGGGATCGTGCCGAGCGACTCCCCGTAATGGACGATCGGGCAATGCCCGATCGCTCTCGCCTTCGTCACATAAGATCCGAATCTCGGCGAACCGTTAGGGATCTTGGCGTTATAGCCTTGACACCCGCTGTCACCTTCGATTGAAGTGGAGCCTGGGTGCGCCACGCCCAGTCAACACCACACGGGGGGTGATGACGTGGATTTCGCCCGGCTTCGCCAGGTTCGTGCGCTCTTCACCTATCAGTGGGACTCATTCGTTATTGCCAGCCTCGCCGTCAATGGGCCCCTTCGGTTCGGCCAACTGGCCTACGAGGTCACCCGGAACAGTGGCGCTCGCGTCGCGGACTCAACCCTCACCGAGATCAAAGATCGGCTCATCCGCACCGGGTTCATCGAAGCCACCGACGACGGCAAGGGCCACCCGGTGTACCAGTTGACCACCACGGGCATGGCGAAGGCCCACGTGATCCAAGCCATCACCGACGCAATGCCCGACGATGACGATGACCGGCAACGGTCTTCGTCAAACTGACGCGGTGGTGCGGCACGACGTCAACGGAATGGA
>WNGB01005377.1_pt1 | contig 19164 bp, 15 predicted proteins | sample 5400681 | NCBI WGS metagenome assembly WNGB01 (sample SAMN13153367, study PRJNA577476) | soil metagenome | isolation source: 115 cm soil or saprolite under grassland replicate 2 | place: USA:California | collected 2016-06-15
CGCTCGGGGCGGTCACCGGGTTCTTCGCGGTCCTGGGGATCGCCGCCCGCAACGGCATCCTGCTGGTCAGCCGCTACCGGCAGCTCGAGGGGGACGAGGGCGAGCCCTTCGGCCCCGGGCTGGTCCTGCGCGGCGCCCGCGAGCGGCTCGTGCCGATCCTGATGAGCGCGCTGGCGGCCGCGCTGGCCCTGGTGCCGCTGGTGGTGCTCGGCGACGACCCAGGCCGCGAGATCGTGCGGCCCATGGCCGTCGTCGTCCTCGGCGGCCTGGTCACCTCGACGCTGCTCAGCCTGTTCATCGTACCCACGCTGTACCTGCGCCTTGGGTCCCGCCGCCCCGGGCCCGAGCCGTTCAGCGGGCCGCAGGTCGACCTGACCACCAGCAAGGTCAACGCAAACGCATAGGAACTACAGAGGGGGGAAGCTCGGTGCGGCATGGGAATCGCTGGATGATCGCGTTGCTGCTGCTCGCCTGTCTCCAGCTCGCGGCATGTACCCAGAAGTCGGCGGGCGCGGCCAGCAAGGTCGAGCCCGCCAAGGTCGAGCACGTCGAGGCATCCGACCTCAGCCGCATCACGCTGACCGGGCAGGCGGCCAAGCGGCTCGGCATCCAGACGACCGCGGTCCGTGACGCGAGCGTCGGCGGCAAGCAGCGAAAGGTCATCCCCTACGCCGCGGTGATCTACGACCCGGAGGGCAAGACCTGGACCTACACGAGCCCGGAACCCCTCGTCTTCGTACGGCACGCCATCAGCATCGACCAGATCCAGGGGGACCAGGCGATCCTCTCGGACGGTCCGCCCTCCGGCACCGCGGTCGTGACGGTCGGAGTGGCCGAGCTGTTCGGCACCGAGGTCGGCATTGGCGGCGGGCACTGACCGAAGGACGTCCTGAGCCATGATGCGTTGGATCGTTGGGTCGAGCCTGAAGTTCCGCTTCCTGGTGGTCGCGGCCGCCGGGGCGATGATGTTCTTCGGCGTCGGGCAGCTGAGCTCGATGCCGGTGGACGTCTTCCCGGAGTTCGCGCCGCCACGGGTGGAGATCCAGACCCCCTGCCTCGGCCTCTCCTCGTCGGAGGTGGAGGCCCTGGTCACCGTGCCGCTCGAGGAGGCGCTCAACGGGGTGGCCGGGCTCGACGTGATGCGCTCCAAGTCGGTCCCCCAGCTGTCGTCGATCGTGCTCATCTTCGAGCCAGGGACCGACCTGCTCCGGGCACGGCAGCTGGTGCAGGAGCGCGTCGCCACGGTGACGCCGACGCTGCCGACCTGGGCGAGCCCGCCGTTCATGATGCAGCCCCTGTCGGCGACGAGCCGGGTCATGAAGGTCGGGCTCACCTCGAAGAGCCTGTCCCTGATCGACATGTCGACGATCTCCTACTGGACGATCAGGAACCGCCTGCTGCGCGTGCCCGGCGTGGCCAACGTCGCGATCTGGGGCGAGCGGCTGCAGCAGATGCAGGTGCAGGTCGAACCGGAACGGCTGCGGGCCAGCGGCGTTTCGCTCGACCGGGTCATGGAGGTCACCGCCGACGCCTTGGACGCGGGGCTGCTGCGGTTCTCGGACGGCGCGATGATCGGCACCGGTGGGTTCATCGAGACCCCCAACCAGCGGCTCGGGGTCCGCCATGTCCTGCCCATCGTGACGCCGGCCGACCTGGCCAAGGTGACGCTCGAGCGGCGCAACGGCAAGGCGCTGCGCCTCGGCGACGTGGCCAACGTGGTGGAAGACCACCAACCGCTGGCCGGTGACGCCATCATCAACGACGGCCCTGGGCTCATGCTCATCGTCGAGAAGTTCCCCGGGGCCAACACCCTGCAGGTGACGCAAGGCGTGGAGGCGGCGCTCGACGCGCTCCGGCCCGGCCTTCCCGGTCTGGAGATCGACTCCTCCATCTTCCGGCCGGCGACCTTCATCGACATGGCGATCGACAACCTCACCAGGGCGCTGCTCCTCGGCTGCCTGCTCGTGATGCTGGTCCTCGGCGCCTTCCTGTTCGAGTGGCGCACCGCGTTGATCAGCCTGGTGGCGATCCCGTTGTCGCTGGTGGCCGCGGTGATCGTGCTCTACCTGCTCGGCACCACGATCAACACGATGGTGCTGGCGGGGCTGGTGATCGCCGTCGGTGTCGTGGTCGACGACGCCATCATCGACGTCGAGAACATCCTGCGGCGCATCCGCCAGCATCGCCGGGAGGGCACCGGCAGGTCCACCGCGTCCATCGTCCTCGAAGCCTCGCTCGAGGTGCGCAGCGCCATCATCTACGCGACGCTGATCGCCGTGGTGGCGGTCATGCCGGTCTTCTTCCTGAAGGGCCTGTCCGGCGCGTTCTTCCGGCCACTCGTCCTCTCCTATGGGCTGGCGGTGCTGGCCTCCCTGGTGGTCGCGCTGACCGTCACGCCGGCGATGAGCCTCATCCTGCTGCGCAAGGCGGCCCTCGACCACCGCGAGCCCCCGCTCTACCGCGTGCTCCAGCGTGGCTACCACGCGGTGCTCGCGCGGCTCATCCACCGGCCGCGCGCGGCGTTCGCCGCCGTCGGTGTCATCGCGTTGCTCGGCCTCATGGTGTACCCGATGCTCGGGCAGTCGCTGCTCCCTTCGTTCAAGGAGCGGGACTTCCTGATGCACTGGGTCACCAAGCCCGACACCTCCCACCCGGAGATGGCCCGGATCACCACGGCGGCCAGCCGCGAGCTGCGGTCCATCCCAGGGGTCCGCAACTTCGGCGCCCACATCGGCCAGGCCCTGCTGGCCGACGAGGTGGTCGGCGTGAACTTCGGCGAGAACTGGATCAGCATCGACCCCAAGGTCGACTACGACGAGACGGTGGCCTCCATCAAGAAGGTGGTCGACGGCTACCCAGGGCTCCAGCGCGACGTGCAGACCTACCTGAAGGAGCGGATCAGGGAGGTGCTGGCGGGATCCAGCGACGCCATCGTGGTGCGGATCTACGGCCAGGACCTGGCGACCCTCCGCAGCAAGGCGAAGGAGGTGGAGGCGGCCCTCTCGAAGATCGGCGGGATCGTCGACCTGCACGTGTCGCTCCAGGCCGACGTGCCGCAGGTCGACGTCAAGGTCGACCTGGCCAAGGCCCAGCGCTACGGGCTCAAGCCGGGCGACGTGCGCCGGGCGGCGGCCACCCTGGTGGCGAGCGAAGAGGTCGGTGACATCTTCAGGGCCGGGAAGGCCTACGACGTGCACGTGTGGAGCACGCCAAGCACGCGCAACAGCCTCAGCGACCTCCGCGCGCTCCCGATCGACACGCCCGGCGGCGGGCACGTGCTGCTCGGGGACGTGGCCGAGGTGGCCCTCAAGCCGACCCCGAACGTGATCGAGCGCGAGAGCCTCGCGCGCCGCATCGACGTCGATGCCAACGTGCAGGGACGTGACCTCGGCTCGGTCGTCAAGGACGTCAAGGACGCCATCCAGAACGTCCAGTTCCCGCGCGAGTTCCACGCCGAGCTGCTCGGGGAGTACGCGGAGCGACAGGCCGCCCAGCGGCGCATCTTCGCATTCGGGGGTGCCGCCGCGATCGGGATCTTCCTCCTGCTGCAGGCGGCCTTCGGGGGGAGCTGGCGCCTGGCGACGCTCCTCTTCCTGACCCTGCCGATGGCGCTGGTGGGCGGCGTGCTGGCGGCGCTCGCGGGTGGCGGCATCATCTCGCTCGGCTCGCTCATCGGGTTCTTCACGGTGCTGGGGATCGCCGCGCGCAACGGCATCATGCTGATCAACCACTGCCAGCATCTCGAGAACTACGAAGGCGAGACCTTCGGCCCCGGGCTGGTCCTGCGCGGGGCGCGCGAACGGCTCGCGCCGATCCTGATGACCGCGCTGGCGACCGGGCTGGCCCTGGTGCCGTTGGTGGTGCTCGGCGACATCCCCGGTCACGAGGTCGAGCACCCGATGGCCGTCGTCATCATCGGCGGCCTGATCACCTCGACCCTGCTCAACCTGTTCATCGTCCCGATCCTGTACCTGCGGTTCGGCAAGTCCAGGAAGACCCGCCCGAGCAGCGGTGGGGGCCCGGGCGCACCCTCAGTGGCAGCTGCCCGGCCCTGAGTCGCTGAACCCGTCAGTTGCCGTTGCCACCGTCGACGTCGTCGAGGCCGTCGTCGTCGGGTCTCCTGCCGATGACCTCGAAGTTCGCATCAAGGTTGACCTCGACCTGACGGCCGTCCTTGAGGCGGATCTCGACGCCGTAGGTGGCGCCGTCGTCGCCGGCTTCGGTCTCGGTGACCGTGCCACCGCCGGTCTCGGCGAGCGCGGCGGCCACCGCCCGGCCGAGGGTCGAGCCGGTGAGCGGCCTGTCGTCCTGGGCGTTCACGGTGGGCAGGGCGAACCCCGAGCCAGTGCCGACCATCGCGACGGTCAGGGCAGCGCCCACCACCCACTTGGTCGTGCGCTGCATCGACTGCTCCTCTCGTTGCCCGTGGCGGCCCAGGCCGCGGCAGCGTTCGAGCGGCCCGGTCGCTCGTGCGCGGACAGGGTGCCCGGAAGCGCCTGAGTGGAGGCTGAATGTCGCCGAACCCCCTGTTCAGGTGAGACTGTGGGCCGGTGGGTCAGTTGCCGGACGCGCCGCTGCGCGGGAGGCTGACCTCGATCCGGGCGCCGCCGAGGGGGCTGCCGGCGACGGTGAGCGCGCCGCCGTGGGCGGCGACCAGCTCGGCCACGATGGCCAGGCCGAGCCCGCTGCCACCGGCGTCGCGGGCCCGGGCGGCGTCGAGGCGGACGAACCGCTCGAGGACCCGCTCGCGCTCGGCCTCGGGGATCCCCGGCCCGTCGTCGTCCACCGCCATGACCACGACGCTGTCGTGCTCGGCGAGCGCGAACGAGATGCGGCTGCGGGTATGGCGCGCGGCGTTGTCGCCGAGGTTGCGGAGCACCCGGCGCAGCACGGCGGCGTCCCCGTCGACCCGGCCGGCCGACACCGCGGTGGTGTCGACCCGCACCCCGGAGGCGTCCCGCAGCCGGCGGGCCTCGTCGAACACCAGGTCGTCCAGGTCGACGGGGCGCCGGCGCAGCGCCAGGGTGTGCTCGTCGACCCGGGCCAGCAGCAGCAGGTCCTCGACCAGGCGCTGCACCCGGAGGTCCTCGGCGAGCACCGTCTCTGCCAGCTCCCTGGTGGTGGTGCGGTCGGGGTGGGCCAGGGCGACCTCGGCGTGCTGGCGGATCGAGGCGACCGGGGAGCGCAGCTCGTGGGAGGCGTCGGAGACGAAGCGCCGCTGGCGGGCCTGGGCGTGTTCGAGCCGGCCGAGCATGCGGTTCATCGTCCGGGCCAGCCGGGCGATCTCGTCGTCGCCCGGCGGGTCGGGGACCCGGCGGTGCAGCTCGGCGGCGGAGACCGCGTCGACCTCGCTGCGGATCGCCTCGACCGGCGCCAGGGCCCGGCCGACCACCTTCCAGGTGGTCACGGCGACCAGCAGCAGCAATACCGGCAGCCCCAGCGCCAGCGCGCCGGTGACGACCCGGGTCGACTGGGCGACCGTCTCGGTGTTGCGGGCGACCACCACGGTGTACCGGCCCCAGGGGGTGTCGGCGGCGGTGGCCACGGCCAGGAAGTCCTCGTCCGCGTCGATTGGCGCCTTGACCGGGGCGGACCCGCCCGGGCGCAGCTGGGCCACCGCCGCCAGCCCCGTGGCGTTGGGGCTCGACATGACCACCTTGCCGTCCTGGTCGAGCACCTGGATCAGCGAGTCCTCGGCGTCGTCCACCACCAGCCCGGACGGCCCGGTCCCCGACGCAAGGACCATGGCCACCTCCGCGGCGCGCAGCCGGGCGGCGGTCTCGACCTGGCGGGTGAGCGCCTCCCGCAGCGACACCACCAGCATGACCGCGCCCACGGCCATGGCGACGCCGACGACCGCCACGGCCACCGCGGTCGTTCGCACCCGGACCGTCCCGGTCCGAGCCAGCCAGGGGCGGTGCCGGTCAGCCACCCTGGGCCGCCAAGCGGTACCCGGCTCCGCGGATCGTCTGGATCGAGTCCCGCTCGAAGGGCCGGTCGAGCTTGTTGCGGAGGTGCCGCACGTACACCTCGACGATGTTCGGGTCACCCTCGAAGTCGTAGTCCCAGACGTGGTCGAGGATCTCCCGCTTCGACACGACCTCGTCCCGGCGGCGCAGCAGGAACTCCAGCAGTGCAAGCTCCCTGGCGGTCAGCTCCACCTCGACCTCCCCTCGCCACGCCCGCCTGGCCGCCGGGTCCAACCGCAGGTCGCCGGCCTGCAGCACCGCCGGCCGCTCGCGGACGCCCCGCCGCAGCAGCGCCCGCAGGTGGGCGAGGAGCACCGCGTACGAGAACGGCTTGGTCAGGTAGTCGTCGGCGCCGGTGTCGAGCGCCTCGATCTCGTCCCACTCGCCGTCCTTGGCGGTGAGCATCAGGATCGGGGTCCAGACCCCCTCCTCGCGCAGGGTCGCGCAGAGCTTGTAGCCGTTGACCCCGGGCAGCAGGATGTCGAGCACGATCACGTCGTACGGGTTCTCCCTCGCCAGCCACAACCCGTCGGTGCCGTCCAAGGCGACGTCGACCGCGAACCCCTCGGCCTCCAGCCCGTTGCGGAGCCCGGCGGCGAGCCGCTTCTCGTCCTCGACCACCAGCACCCGCATCCCCGCCCCCTCCCGCGCGTGGCGCGACGATCCTGGCCCACCGTCACTGACGACCCTGGCCCACCGTCACTGAAGTGTGGCTGAACGAGCCCTGAACGTCACCGCCCCGTGTAGAGTCGGCCGGTGAAGCGACGATCGACGGCCGGGGCCGCGCTCGCTGCCGCAGCCGGCGTCTACCTGGGGACGGTCACGGGCCGCCTGACCGTCGACCTCGGCTGGGGCCGCCGCCGCCGCGCACTCGGCCCGTTGGCGGTCTCCGTCGCGGCCCCCCGTGAGCTGGTCTTCGACGTCATCGCCGGCCCCTACCTCGGTCGCACCCCGAAGGCCATGGCCGACAAGCTGCGGGTGCTCGAACGGGGCAGCGACATGGTGCTGGCCGAGCACCGCACCCCGGTGCGCGGCGGCCTGGTGGCCACCACCCTGGAGACCGTCCACTTCACCCGACCTGACCGCGTGAGCTTCCGGCTGGTGCGGGGCCCGGTGCCGTACGTGGTGGAGGAGTTCGTCCTGCACGAGCAGGGTGAGGGGACCACCCTCCACTACCGCGGTGAGCTGGCCGCCGACCTCTGGGCCCTGGGCCGCTGGTGGGGCGATGTCGTCGGCCGCCGCTGGGACGCGGCGGTGGCAGCGTCCCTGGAGTCGGTCAGCGCCGAGGCCGAACGCCGCGCCAAGGTCAAGCCCCCGTCCCGCTCGTAGCGACCCTCGGCGAGACGCCATGCCACTGCCTCGGACCCTCGGCCGCTTCAACCGCCGCGTCACCAACCACGTCACGCGAACCTTCGCGGGCCGCCTGCCCGGCTTCGCCATCGTCGTCCACCGTGGCCGCACCACCGGGCGCCAGTACCGGACACCGGTCAACGCCTTCCGGCGGTCGGGGGCCGGCTACGTGATCGCACTCACCTACGGGCAGGACGCCGAGTGGGCCCGCAACGTCCTGGCACAGGGTGGCTGCATCCTGGCGACCCGCGGCCGACGAGTCGAGCTCCGCAACCCGCGTGTCGTCCACGATCCGGCGCGCCGGCTGGTGGCCCCGCCGGTGCGGGCCATCCTGCGCCTGATCAACGTCGACCTGTTCCTGGAGCTGGACCGCCCACCGAGCGGGTGAGCGCCTCCTGGAGCGCGCCACGCCCATCCCAACGAAGGGTCGACGTGAGCGAAGGAGCAGCGATGGCTCGATTCGGCAGGTCACCAGAAGTTCTGCCCATGACCCGGGTCAGCGACCAGGGCCTTCCCGTCAAGTTGCGGACAGGACTTCTGAGCAGGTGCTTACCGGACCTGGCCGCGGATCTCCCCGCCGGGGAAGTCCCCTGGGCCGGTGTTTGGCGGCGCCACCCCGTCGTTGGTGTGCACGTTGACGTAGGTGTCGCCGCTGCCCAACGCGGCCAGCACCGCCGCCAGGCCGGCCCACCCGCAGGCGTTGGCGGGGTCGGGGGCGGCGACCGTCCCCTCCGCCAGCGGCCCGTTCACCACACCGCCCGCGGGCGGCCCCATGAACAGGGTGACGCCGACCGGGCCGTTGACCCCGGCCGCACCACAGTGGATGTGGGCGGCGAAGGCGTTGTCGATGTTGGCGACGTTGACCTTGAACCGCAGCGCCGCGCCGTCCTCGCGGAGCTTGAACGTCGCCACCCCCACCGCCAGGGTGTCGCGCGCCGGGACCTCCTGGCCGCCCGAGAGCGTGGCCACGAAGTTGTCACCTGCCAAGGCCGATGGCGCCACCGCAAGCAGCGCCAGCGCCAGCATGCCAACCAGCACGGTTGTCCTGCGCATCCTTCCTCCCCTTCCGCTTCCTGGTCTGCTCAACCCCTTGTTGAAGGCCGGCAGCTCGGCGGCGCGCACGTTGAGAGCCTGGCTGCCGGCGGTGGTGCAGGCGGCTCGCCCTAGAGCCGGGCGCCGTACAGGTTCTGGTCGAGGCCGCCCTGCGACAGGCATGGGTCCTGGATCAGCGGCGACTGGTAGGCCGGGGCGTTGATGTCGTTGGGCACGTAGGTGCATGGCTGGTGGACGTCGAAGTTGTCCGTGTCGTCGTCGAGGCCGACCTCCCGTGGGTCGTCCCCGGGGACGAGGTCGCGCGAGTCGGTCCACACCACGTGCACCGCTCCGGGGACCGCGGAGACGTAGTTGTAGTCGCCCCAGAACCCGACCCGCCGGGCCCCGTGGGTCTCCCAGCCGTAGTTGCTGCCATGGCTGGAGACCTGCGTCTCGGTCCAGGTCAGCCCGCTGTCCGATGACTGGGCGGCGAAGGCGTTGACCACGTCGCCGGAGTTCACGCCCGTGGCCGTGTTGCCTGGCGGCCGGTCTGGCGAGTACGACGGATCGGCCCTGGAGTCGTTGAAGATCACCGTCAGGACGCCGTCGGCCGCGCCGATGTCGGGGAACCACTGGTGGCCGACGGGCACCGCGTCGATGGTGGTCGCAGGGGTGGGCCAGCTGATCCCGTCCGGCGAGTTGCGGATGAAGACCTTCGCCTGGCCGGCAGGGGTCTCCGCGGTGTACACGACGTGGACGCTGTCCTCGTCGGCAGCCACCGCGGAGGAACTGAAGAAGCGGGAGAACGTGAACCCGGTGGGGCAGGCGAACGGGCCGTCGCCGCAGTCGACGAAGCCGATCCCGCTGAACTGGTCGGAGTCAAAGGCCGTGATGGTGTCCACGTGCCGGGCCGGGCCGAAGGACTGCCCCTCGTCGGTGGACTTCGACAGCCAGATGTCCCAGGTCGGCCGGGCGGACGAGGGGTAGGTGAGGAAGGTGAGGTACACCGCGCCATCCGGACCGACCGCCAGGTCGGCGAAGGAGGCGGTCCCAAGCGAGACCGGCGTCACCCGCACCGGCCGGGAGAAGCCCAGGCCGTGATCGGTGGACCGGGAGAACAGCACGGCGTTGGTCGGGGCGAAGCCGTCGTACTGGGACCAGGCCACGTACACGTTGCCGGAGCCGGGCCCGCTGGTCTGGTCGACGGTGAGATTGATCTTGTCCTGGAACAGCCCCGTGAGGAACAGGCCCGAGGGTGTCCCCTTCTTGATCAGGACCGTCCGGTCGTAGGTGGCCCCGTGGTCGAGGTAGCTGGCGACGTACACAGAGCCGTTGACGGGCTTGGTCCGGTTGAAGCAGATGAACGCGTAGAACAGGCGGCCGTCTGCGTCGAACGCCTGGGTCGGGTCACCCGCGGCAGCGCACTGCCCGCTCGCCGGCGACGCCTGGCCGGCCGCCGACCCGTCGCCCGGATAGCCGGGCACCAGGCTGTGGCCCCAGGTCAGCCCCCCGTCCGTGGACCGGTAGTAGCCGGCCCACACGTCTCCGCCCACGGTCTGGCGGCAGTAGTCGTTGGCCCCCGCCACCACGGTGTCAGTACTCGACGGGTCGATGGCCACGGTGGGCTCGTTCTGCGGTCGCCGGCCGGTGCTGCACCCGGCCGTGGACGCATCGGTGGTCCCGTCGTACCGCACGTAGCTGCCTGGGGTGTCGTCCCCGGTGACCCGGACGTCGGCCGCCGAGCGGGCGGGACCCGCCACCGCGAGGGTGAGGATCAGGGCGGCTGTGGCGGCGATCAGCGACCGGCTCCTCATCTGAGCCTCCTTCCTTCCCGCGGGCATGGCAACGATCGGACGGCTTCAGGCCATGGCACCGGGGGGGACAAATCGGGTGTTCTGGGCGCTGATCCAGGGCGGCGGGGAGGGTGGCTGGGACGAGGCCGGTCTCGGCTGAGGTTGGCCACCAGCATGGAGGCTCTCGTCTCTGCGCACCGGTTCACGGGCATGGCGCCGTGAAGGGCCCGAGGTTGCGGGTCTGGCTGGTGAACGCGCACCCGTAGAACGGGTGGGCGACCACCGCCGGGTCGAGCACGTCGTCGCCCGCCGGCTTCACGCCGCGCTCCACCCAGTTCACCAGGTCCGCGAACCCGGTAGTCAGCTCGTTGGCGGTGAAGTCGCAGTGGCTGACACCACGGATGGCCCGCTGCACCAGCAGATCGGCCCGGCCCTCCTCGGCCACCCGCTCGGCGTACACCTGCTCCATGAGGAAGGGGACGAACAGGTCGCCCAGGTCGTGGAGGGTGAGCACCGGCACGGTGATCTGCCCGTCGAGGACCGGGACGTTGGCCAGCCCGTCCCCGACCCGGCCGGACGGTTCCTGCGCCACGCGCAACACCGTCTGGTTGAGGGCGGCCTCCTCCGGTGTGAGCGCCGGGTCGGTGTCGAACTGGTAGACCGCGTCGGTGTTGTCGACTACCACGCCCGGAGAACGAGGGACGGTGCCGTCACCTGCGCCGAACTGGAACAGGAAGTTGGCCCAGAGAGGGAAGGCGGCGTTGAACAGCGGCCGCTCGCCACCCGAGCGCAGCTTGGTGACGGCCGCCAGCCGCTGGCCCTGCTGATTGAGCCCGGACGGGAAGTTGGTTGCCAGCGCCGCCTTCACGGCGGGGACGGTGACGGTGCTGTACTCGACCGGATCGGGCGGGAACTCGGCCGGGACACCCGCCAGCGCCTGGGCGACCAGGTCGTAGTCGAGGTAGAAGTCGAAGAGCTCGTGGTCGCCCACCACCCCGCAGACCGGCATGGCGCCGTCATAGGAGCTGGGGTACTGCTCGACGGAGGCGGCAGTGACGTGGCCGCCCATCGAGGCGCCGGTGATGTAGGTGACCTCCGGGCGTCCCACCAGGCCGTTGAACAGCTGCGCCAGGTCGTGGGTGTCCTTCACCCCTTGGGCAGGGTCGTAGCCGTTGGTGGCGAAGCTCGACGCCGCCCAGGCGTAGCCGTTGGCGATCAGCCAGGGCCGCAGCGGATGGGGGTCGACCGTCAGCTCCAGCCCGTCGCCGCGGAAGCCGTGCGCCCACAGCACCAGCCGCCCGTTCCATCCGGCCGGCACCTCGACGCGGAAGCCCGCCCCGCCATGCACCCCCCACAACCGCTGCGTATCAGTGCCAGGCAGAGCGCCGAACGGCAGTTTCGTCTCGTCGACGAAGTAGCCGGGCGGCGGCTCGGCCGTGGCCGGTGCCGCGACAAGGGCAGTGCCGAGCAGCGCTGCCACGACACCCCACCGAAACCGTCGCATCCTCTCCCCGCCTCCCATGACGACTCCGGTGTGGTGATTGTTGGATCCGGCATGGCCGAGGGACTCTCCCGCTCATGACCTGCAGAAGGTCTCCTCCAACCCTGTCCCAGCCCGATTTCCACTGCCATGTACCCGACTTCCGCTGCCATGTAACTGCCATGTAGAGGAACGTTTGGCGCCAATGGGTCGTTACGGGCCCCACGGGAGCCGCCGTGCCGTTTGGTCGCAGCCAGCCACGACCCGCGCCCGACCCGCGCCCGACCCGCGCCCGACCCGCGCCCGACCTTGACAGGTGCCCGGGAGGACGTACCTTCACCCTTGTTGTGGCCCGACGCCGCGAGCCCTCGCCCATCGAAGCTGGGTCGGCGTGTCCGCGTGAGGAGGTACCGCGGCCGCCGAAGGCACCCGCGAGATGAACACCCTCATCGTCGGCCGCGCCATCACCGGCATCAGCGCCTTCGTATGAGCAGAAGGAAGCAACCGCACGGGAGCGGCGTACGGCCCGCCCAAGACCATCGCCAGCCGGAAGAAGCCCGTGCTGATGCCGTGCAGGGTTGGCTGGGCAGTGCCAGCGCTGCCGGGGAGTCGCGAGGGCGGCCCGAAGGCCGCCCTCGGGTCGGGTTGGCCCCTACGTGGACACCTCCGCGTAGAAGATGTCGGTCGGGTTGCCCGGTCCCACACCCTCTGCGAAGAACGCGGTGAAGTTCGTCCCGTCGTCGTCAAGGCCCGCGTAGTCGCCCAGGAAGAACCCACGGGCCACCGGGGCCTGGCGCGAGTCGAAGGACGCGGGGGTCACCCGTACCTCGTCACCGAGGTCGTCCCAGCTCCCCGCCAAGGCGCAGTCCTGCGTCCCGGGGTGGCAGTGGACCAGCCAGTGGTCGGTGGAGGTCCCCCCTCCGGGCACGTTGTTCCGGAAGTCGTAGTAGCTCACCCCGATCGTCCCGTTCGGGAGGACATGTACGGAAGGAGTGAATGCATGCCCGTTGTGCCCGGTCGCCGAGTCCGGCGTCTGGCTCACCTTGATGGGGGGCGACCAGGTTCGCCCTCCGTCGGTGGACATCGTGAACGCGATGTCGTTGTGGACGGACCCGCTGAACCGGGCGTCCTGCCACACCGCGTACAGGTTGCCGTTGTTCGGGTCCACGGCCACGTCGGGGTTGAGGTCAGCGGCGCGGTGCCGGTCCCGAGCCCCGGGGGCCGTCGGCTGGTCGGGGTCGCGGATCAGGATGGAGAGCATGTCGGCGATGCGGACCGGGCGTCCCTTCGGCAGCCACGTCGTCCCCTGGTCCGGAGAGAACTTCATGGACAGGTTGAGATCGAACTGCGGCGGCCCGTCATCGCTCCGGAAGTTCAGGATCTCGTCGAAGAAGTTGAAGAGCGTCCCGTCGGGGCTCACCACGATCTGGTTCCCGATCGTCTGGTTGTTGCCGCCCGGGTTGTAGATGATCCTCGGCTCCGACCACGTGGCCCCGGCGTCGCTGCTCCGCGTGAACAGCGTCACGCTCTTGAACCCGAAGCCGATGAGGTTGCCGAGCCCACGCTCCGGGTTGAGCTGGTGCCCCTCGGGCAGGGTGAGGAAGTCCCACACCGCGTAGACGTTGTTCGGGTCCGTCGGGTCGGCGGTCATGGAGTTCTTGTCGTGGAGGTTCCCTGTGTCGTCCCGCGCGAGGGTGATCGGAGCGCTGATCTCGGCGTCGGCGATGACGCCGTCCGCGAAAGCGGCAGCCGAGATCTTCTGCGCGACCATCGCGTTGGGCCCAAAGCCCCCTTCCTGGCCCGGCGGGGGCTCGATGTCCAGGACCAGGTGCATGAGGTGTAGGTCGCCGTTGGGGGCGAAGGACAGCCACGGGTCCGTGTTCCGGTCGAACTCCCCGCCGTCGCACTCCGTCAGTCCCGTGAAGGTGATCTGCTGCCAAGTCGCCCCGCCGTCGAAGCTGATCGAGGCGACGTTGTCCCTGGCGCCGCCGTTCGACCACCGGTCCTGCTGGTAGATGCCGGCCACCACGTCTCCGACGATGGAATCTCCATCGCCGTCGACCGGGCTCACGTCCACCCACGGCTCCACCTCGCTGTTCGGGAACAGCTCGGGGATGGGCTGGAGCGCCGAGCCGGTGCCGGGCGTGGCGCTGCACGGCGGTGAGGACAGGGGGCTCGGGCCCGACGCCGCCACGGGCGCCATGACCAGAGATCCCGGCCCCGCCGACGCAGGTCCAACGGCGAACACCATGAGGATGACCAGGGCGCTCGCAAGCGCGAGTTTTCGCATTACCGACCTCCTTTGTCCGCTCTGCGGGCAGACGACGGGTCAGCGGGCAGACGACGGGTCAACGGCACCCCCCTCCGTCATTCTGATACGACGTGGGAGCCGGGGCGGGTTGGGCCTCAGGCCTGGGCAATCTGGACCGTCCGGAGGTCGGAGCCCGGGAAGAAGTCACCTCCCTCCTCGACGGAGGCGAAGGCCTCGGCCTCGGCGCTCCCCACCTGCATGGCGACCACCTCCTGTGACGCAACTACTACCAGTACTACTCGCCGATGGCTCGAGGGGATTGCGAGTTGCTGCATCAAGAGACGAGCGGTGAATGAGGACGGAGGAGCTGGTGCGTGCGTGCGCCGCCCGCAGACCGGATGCGCTCGCGGTCCGGGGCCCATCGCGTTACACGACCCCGCGGAGGCGGGTGTCCGTGGCGAGCTGCTCGGCCAGCCGGCGAAGGCCGCGGTGGGCAAGGACGCGGACCGTGCCCGGGGGCTTGCCCATCATGGCCGCCACCCTCTCGACGTTCAGCCCGGCCACCACTCGCAGCATGATGGCATCGGCCTGGTCGGCGGGCAGGGTGGCGATCAGGGCGAGGGCAGCTCGCGTGGAGATGCCCTCCAGGGCGGCGGCGGCCGGGTCATCGGGCGCGGTCAGGTCCACGGGCCCCGTGACCGCCACGTCCTCGGCCTGCTTGCGCGCGGCTCGGCGCAGCCAGTCGACGAAGCGGTGGCGGGCGATGGTGAAGACCCAGACTCGAAACGCCGGCTCGTTGCCGCGGAAGCTTCCGATGCCGCGAAGCACCCCAAGCCAGGTCTCGGAGGCAAGGTCTTCGGCGGCACCCGGCGCGACCACCATGAAGTAGCGGAGCAGACGAGGCTGCAGGTCGCGCCAGAGGTCACCGAACGCATCCTCATCGCCACCCGCGGCGGCGGCCAGCACGACCTCGAAGGCGGAGCCCATCATCGCCGTCCCGGACGCCAGGCGCCCATCTCCTCCCCTGGATGGACCGATATCCAGGGCGACCAAGCTGACCTCCGCTCCCACAGCTGTCAACCCCGTAGGGCCCGACGTGGAAGGCGGCGCGCCGGGGGCTGTGGCTGCCCCCGGCGCGCGGGATCGGGCTGGAGCCGGGGCGGACGGCCCCGGCGGTCACCAACGGTCAGACCTCGAAGAACTCCTGGAGGCGTCGGGGACCGACATGCTGACGTTGTTGGTGGTGTCGGTCAGGACGATGCTCCTCCCTCCCAAGCGGGTACCTCTGCCCGACTAGTGGGCGTCGCTCCCGACGTCAACGGTCAGCTGCTTCTCACCGTGCGGCTTGCCCTCGAAGCGGGCACCGCCAAGGGCGCAGAGCTGGGCTTCGGTCAGCCCCGTGGGCGGCGCCGCCAGTGTCGTCCCCGAGTCGCTGCCGTTGACCACGTCGCTGGCGGCCAGCGTGTTGGTGCTCTGGTGGCAGACCAGCACGATGACCACGTGCTGGCGGGGGTTCACGAACGTCAGCGGCAGGGTGGTGCCAGCACCGATCACGACGTTCTGGTCGGCGGCCAGGTCGTGGCCGGGGACACCGGTGGTCTCCACCACCCAGTACTGCCCGGGCACGACGTCGCTGATGGTGCAGTTGCCGTCCGCGCCGGTCATGCAGGTCTTGGCGGTGGCGGTGTCCTCGGCGCCGTGCGGCGCCGGGCCGTTCAGCGGCGGGTTGTCGATGAACAGGGTGAAGACCGCACCCTCCAGCGGGTTGCCGAGGTCATCCTGCTTGTGGATATTGATCGTGCCCCGCGTGCGGTTGGTGAAGGTGCAGGTGACCGTCTCATTGACGCTCACGTCGATGTTGGTGACCGGGCTGCCGTCGTCGCAGGTCGCGCTCACCAGCTCCCAGCCCGTCGGCACGGTCTCCGCGGCGCTGTAGCCGGAGCCCGCAAAGACCTCGCCGCTGCTGTGCTGCTCGCCGTCGTGCAGGCTGAACGACTGGTTCAGGTTGGACGGCCCGCCGGCGAGGGTGAAGTCGAAGCTGGTGTTGGTCGGGTCCGGGCTGGGGTCGGTGACCTTGCGGATGATGATCTCGCCGCAGTTGGAGATGCTCACGGGGATCGGCGAGATGAAGTCCTTGACCGCCGAGGTGAAGGCGTCCGAGGAGCGGCTCTTGAGGTAGGCGCCGCTGAAGGCGTCACACTGGCCCGGCGGGAGCAGCCCAGAGTCGGTCAGGTTGATGGCCGCCTCACCGAACGTGCGCGCCGACAGGGTCCGCGGCGCAGCTGGCGGGATCGGATCGACCACCTGGCCGATGGGCGGGTTGTTGGTCGGGTCGTTGATCGACCCCTCGAAGTTGCCGGCCAGGCTCTGCACCGGTCCCCAACACGGCACCGTGTTGCTGGCCTCGCACACCGTGGCCGGGGTGCCGCTGGTCACCCAGCGGTGGAAGCCGAGGATGGGGTTGGTGCCGCCCTGGGCCAGGTCGTATTTGATCAGCACGTCCCCGGCGGTGCGGACCGGCGTCACCCCGTTGCCGCTGAGCGTGGTCGACTGGTTGAACTCGAAGTCCATGTTGGTGGTGCCCGACGGCTCCTGCACCCGCTCCCAGGCCAGGTACAGGAACTGGTCGTCTCCCACCCGCTGGTTGGCGACGTAGAAGCGGGTCAGGTCGCTCTTGTTGGGCGGGATCGACCCGGTCACCACGGTCGGGACCGCGGTGTCCTCCTTGGTGCCCTGGCCAAATGAATTGTCGTCCCTGGCCGGCGTCACATCCACGGCGGTCGCCAGGTTCGGTGCGTTGGCCCAGTCCTGGGCTTCGTCGTTGAGCACGAGGTTGCCGTCGCCGGCGTCAAACGGGCTGCCGGGAAGGTTGGCCAGGCCCTGGTAGGCGAGCGCGAGCGAAAGAAGCAGCGCCGCGGTGACCGGTATGACCAGGTGGCGCACGAGCCGATGCCGCGAGCGTATGGCCGTCATCAAGGAAACCCCCCGTTCTTGAAGCATCTTTGAGCTACGAAAGGCAGCCGCACGATATGGGAGAGGGTTACGCAATCAGCCGACGCCGACACCCTTCCGGGTTGCGCACGATATGGGAGAGGGTTACGCAATCAGCCGACGCCGACACCCTTCCGGGTTGTGCCCGCCTTCGTCGCCCATGGTTCGTCTGGCAGGCGGCCGGGCTAGCCGGACGGCGGGAGCACTCTCACGGCCCACCACCCCCTCCCGGTGAGGCGAATCGCTCGTTTGCGCAGGTCCTGTGTACCTATATACCGCTATGTCCTGTATACCGCTATGTCCTGTGCCCTGTCCCACCCTTGTCCTTGCCTCACCCGCCAGGCTCGCTCTTGCGGCCGAGGCCTTCTCGTGGCGCTGCCGGCCCGTACCCGGCGCATGGAGGAAACCGGTACGCCGCGCGCTGAGTGTCCCGATGATTCTGCCCCCGGCCTTAACTAGAACGTCAAAGCAGTCCGCGCCGTTACACTCAGCCAATACCCGACGAGTTACTTCGTAGAGCGCTAATACGCGCTAATACGCGCTAATAAGCTAGTACGCGCTAATAGGCTAGGACGCGCTAGTAAGCTAGGAATACTTCGTGAGGCGATAATACGCTCTACCCCGGTCCGACCAGGGGAAAGCCACGCAGTCGGACGATAGTACAATGCAAACGGCAGGATCAGGCCTGGCCGGTTGCGACAGAGGCCGCGTTTAGGGATCTCGGTCTCCACTGAACCCCACGGTACGCTTGCCGGACTTGGGAGCGCCGACGTGCAGACGTTCATGGGAACGGGGGGCGACCAGCGACTTCGACCCGAGAGCTGACCGTCGATGGCCGCATCGAAGAGCTTCTGGCCCGCACGTCCGCGTCAGGTTCCGTGGCCTTCTCCACCTTGGTAGGCTTGGCCGCGCAGTGGTCGGAGAGCGCACAACCGCGCAGGTGAAGAGCGGCGCCGCCCGGCCGCCGACCGCGGACACCTCCCTTCTGGCCCGGGTTGCTCATGGCCACGACCCAGCACCCCAACCCGCGCACCATGCTGCGCGACGTCACGCCGAGCGCGAAGGCGACTGCCGAGGTCACCGCGCTGCTGGATGACGCCGCCGGGCGAGGTTGACATGCCGCCCGGCTGGCAGCCGACGGTCGACGGTGGCGACCAGGTGGTCGCCGAGACGTCGGGCAACGCCAGCGGTGTGGGTGCGCAGGCGTCGGCGGGTGTGCTGGTGGGGCGCGCGCGGGAGCTGGCGACGATCACGGCGGCGATGGCGGCGGCACGGCGCGGCACGGCGCGGGTGGTGCACCTGGTCGGGGAGCCGGGCATCGGCAAGACGGCGCTGGCCGAGCAGGCGGCGGCGCTGGCATCCGGGCAGGGGTGGGTGGTGGCGTGGGGGCGGGCGTGGGACGCTGCCGCGGCGCCGCCGTATTGGATCTGGCAGCAGGTCCTCGGGTCGCTGGTCCGCGTAACCGACGTGTCGAGTCGGGTCGGTGCCGCGACCGTGGCCTGGTTGGCCGACGTGGTGCCCGAGCTTGCTGGGGCTGGTGAGGTGCCGCCGGTGCCGGCCATGGGCCCGGACCGCTCCCGGGTCGCGCTGCAGCGCGCGGTCGTCCATGTCCTGGGGACGGCCGCGGCCGACCGGCCAGGAGGTGCTTGCCACGGTGGCTGGGTTGGCGCCTGGGCGGTTCGCCGACGCGGTTGGCGAGGCGGTGGCCGCTGGGATCTTGTGGCGCCGGTCGTCCGAGCACCCGTCCTGTGGGTTTGTGCATGTGCTGCTGCGGGAGGCCGCCCGTGCGGCGGTCGCGGTCGATGTGCGGCGGGGGCTGCACCTGGAGGTCGCGGCCGCGCTGGAGGCGCTGCCGGCTCGGCATGGGCGGCTGGCCGAGGTCGCCCACCACCGTCGGGCGGCGCTACCGGCCGGCGACCCGCAGGTCATGGTCGATCGGACGGTGGCGGCCGGGGAAGAGGCCTTGCGTGTCTTCGCCCATGAGGCCGCGGTCGCGCAGTGCACGGCCGGCCTGTCCGCGATCGGGCCGTACGGCTCCGGCGGGGCGGTGCGAGAGTGGCAGGCCGGCCTGCTGTGCGTGCTCGGCGAGGCGCAGCTCCACGCTGGTGACCCGGTCCGGGCCCGACAGACGCTGACCGACGCGCATGCGCTGGCCACCGGCACCGGCGACCCGGCGCTGGCCGCTGAAGCGGTGGCCCGCATGCCGCGCCTGACGCAGTTCCTGGTCCCCGATCGCGAGCTGGAGTCGTTGCTGACCGGGGCACTGGAGGCGCTCGGGGACGCTGCCCGGTCCTGCGG
>WNGB01006274.1_pt1 | contig 19161 bp, 21 predicted proteins | sample 5400681 | NCBI WGS metagenome assembly WNGB01 (sample SAMN13153367, study PRJNA577476) | soil metagenome | isolation source: 115 cm soil or saprolite under grassland replicate 2 | place: USA:California | collected 2016-06-15
CTGCTCGCCGCGGCTCTGCTCGCTAGGTGGCGTCCCCAGCCCCGTCCGACCCCATGAACGGATAGCGATAGTCGGTCGCAGGCAGGAAGGTCTCTTTGATCGTGCGCGGGCTCACCCAGCGGATCAGGTTCCACACCGAACCCGCCTTGTCGTTCGTTCCGGACGCGCGCGAGCCGCCGAACGGCTGCTGGGCGACGATAGCGCCCGTGGGCTTGTCGTTCACGTAGAGGTTCCCGGCCGCGTAGCGAAGCTTGTCCTCGGCCTCGACCACGGCCTGCCGGTCGTCGGCGAAGACCGCTCCTGTGAGCCCGTAGGGAGCTGTGCGGTCAATGAGCTCGAGCGTGTCGCTCCACTTGGCCTCGGGATAGACGTATGCCGTCACGACGGGCCCGAAGAGCTCGTCGCGCAGGAGGCGGAAGTTGGGGTCGGCCGTCTCGATCACGGTCGGCTCGACGAAGTAGCCCTCGCTGTCGTCGACGCCGCCGCCGACGAGCACCTTCGACTTCGGGTCGCTCTTCGCTTCCTCGATGGCCTCCTTCTGAGTCTTGAAGGAAGTTGCGTCGATGACGGCTCCCATGAAGTTGGAGAAATCAGACACGTCGCCCATCTTGAGCCCCCCAACCTGCTCGACGAGCCGCTCGCGCAGCTCCGGCCAGAGATTCGCGGGCGCGTACACGCGTGAAGCGGCGGAGCACTTCTGTCCCTGGTACTCGAAGGAGCCGCGCACGATCGCCGTGGCGACTTCCTCGGCGCTCGCTGTCGGATGGGCGACGATGAAGTCCTTGCCGCCCGTCTCGCCGACGATGCGCGGATAGTTGCGGTACGTCTCGATGTTGCGGCCGACGGTCTTCCACATGGACTGGAAGACCGGCGTCGAGCCGGTGAAATGGACTCCGGCCAGGTCGGGGCTCCCCAGGGCGGCGTCGCCGATCTCCTTGCCCGGCCCGTAGGCCAGGTTGATGACGCCGTCGGGAAGACCGGCCTCCTGGAGCAGGCGCATGACGTAGTACGCCGAAAGCATCGCGGTGCCTGCGGGCTTCCAGACGACCGTGTTGCCCAGGAGCGCCGGGGCCGTGGGGAGGTTGCCGCCGATAGCCGTGAAGTTGAACGGCGTCACCGCGAAGACGAAGCCCTCGAGCGGCCGATATTCCATGCGATTCCAGGCACCCGGCGCGGACATCGGCTGCTCCTCGTACATCCGTGTCATCAGCCACGGGTTGAAGCGCCAGAAATCCGTCAGCTCGCAGGCGGCGTCGATCTCGGCCTGGTGGGCCGTCTTCGACTGACCGAGCATCGTGGCCGCGTTCAGTGTGTCGCGCCACGGGCCTGCCAGGAGCTCTGCCGCGCGCAGGAAGACGGAGGCGCGTTCCTCCCACGGCAGGCGGTGCCAGTCCTCCCAGGCCTCGCCCGCAGCTTTGATCGCCATCTCGACCTCCGCGGCGCCGCCCTGGTGGACATCGGCGAGCACGTGATCCTTGTCGTGGGGCATCACGGCCTGACTCATGGTCCCCGTTGTCACGTCCTTGCCCCCGATCACGAGCGGGATCTCCGGGCGCTCGCGCTTCATCTGCTCGAGACGCACCTGGAGGCTTGCGCGCTCGGGCGAGCCGGGCGCGTAGTCCCGAATCGGCTCGTTACGCGGAGGCGGAGGGCGAAAGATCGCTGGAGCGCTCATCCACGGGCATTGTATTGCCGTGGAAGTGGTGCAGTACGAGGTCGAAGGCTGGGGTGTGGGGGAGCTCTGGCTCGACGACGGGCGGGTCGTGAATCACGAGCTGCCGCGGGCGCGGGAGCCCGTCCGCCCGGCGAGGCATCCGGTCGTCGAGCGCGTGCGGGCGTATTTCGCAGGCGAGCCAGTCTCCTTCGACGACGTGGACCTCGACTTCTCCTGGGCCACACCGTTCCAGACGGGTGTGGCGGACGCGCTTCGGGCGATCCCGTTCGGCGAGACCGTCACGTACGGCGAGCTCGCTGCGCTGGCGGGCCACCCCAATGCCCAGCGGGCAGCGGGGACGTTCTGCGCCAGGAACCGCTTCCCACTCTTCGTGCCGTGTCACCGCGTGGTGGCCGCAGACGGCCTCGGCTCGTACGGATCGCTCGGGCTCGAGTACAAGCGCCGACTCCTGGAGCTCGAAGGTGCTCTCTGAAAACGTCCGGGGCGAGCTCGCCGCAATCGAGCCGCGGAAGCCGTGCTGCCGCCTGGCGGAGCTTTCTGCGCTGATCCGCGGCGCAGGGAGCATTCACTTCCGCGGCCGCGGGCGGATCGCCGTGCATCTCGACGTTTCCAGCGCGGCTGTCGCGCGACGTGTCTTCACGCTCCTAAAGGGCTACGGCGTCGCCGGCGAGATCCACACATTCCGCCGCCAAGCCTTCGAGCGGGCCACGCGCTTCCGGATCAACATCGAGGACGACGCGCGGGCGGTGCAGACGCTGAACGAGATGGGTGTCGTGGACGCCCGGCTGGCGCCACTCGAGCGGCCGCCGGCGAGGGTGGTGAGCCGTGCCTGCTGCCGCGCTGCCTACCTCAGAGGAGCCTTCCTTGCGGCGGGCTCCGTCAGCGGTCCGCGGAACGCTCATCTCGAGCTTCGTGCTGCCAGCGTGGAAGGCGCCGAGCTCGTGGCTCGCCTGGGGCGGGAGGAGGGGTTTGCGCTAGCCGTTCGCGACCGCGGACGTCACGCCGTCACTTATCTCAAGGGACGAGAGGCGATCGCCGAGCTGCTCGCTTTCATGGGGGCGCAAGAGGCGGCTCTCGAGCTGGGGGAGAGCGCAGTCGTCGCCGCCACGAGGGCCCGCGCCAACAGGCTCGCCAATGCCGATCACGCGAACATCGTTCGCGCGAGCCGCGCGGCGGATGCGCAGCTGCGGGCGATCAGGCGCCTCGAGGCGGCCGGCCGCCTCGAGCACCTGCCCGCGGACCTCCGCGAGGTCGCCGATCTCCGCTCCCGACACCCCACCCTCTCGCTGGGCGAGCTCGCGCGCCGCCTGCGCCCGCCGGCGACAAAGGCCGCGGCGCACCGCCGCCTGGCGAAGTTGCAGAAGCTCGCCGAGCGGTAGCCTCCGACGCGCTTGATTCGCCGGTGAAAGGCGGGCGGAAGCCGGGGCTCTGCCCCGGGTCGTTCGCCGACCAGCGAATCGAGCGGGCCGGAGGAGAAGCTCCGAGGACGACCTCCCCCTCCGGTTGAACCGCACTCCGGACCGTGATGCCGGACGGGGTCTGAATCCGACATCCGACGAGCGCGGACCCGCTCAGATTTCACCCTATCGCCGCACCCGCTCAGGTGGCAAGAGGGATCCATCCAGGATTTGCCATTTCAGGGCGGATAGAATCGCCCCGCGGGGGGCACAGACCGGGAGGAGTTGATGAGCGTTCGCGTGGGAATCAACGGCTTTGGGCGGATCGGGCGGAACTTCTTCCGCGCCGCTCGCAAGCGCGGCGCCGACGTCGAGTTCGTGGCGGTCAACGACCTCGGCGACGCGAAGACGATGGCCCACCTGCTCAAGTACGACTCGGTCCTGGGCCCGTTCGACGACGACGTGGAGGCTGTCGACGGCGGTATCCGCGCAGGCGACGTCGAGCTCAGCCTCCTGAACGAGAGAGATCCGGCGGCGCTGCCTTGGAAGGACCTCGGCGTCGAGGTCGTTCTCGAATCCACCGGACTCTTCACGAAGCGCGACGACGCGCAGAAGCATCTCGAGGCCGGGGCGGAGAAGGTTGTGATCTCCGCGCCCGCGACGGATCCGGACGTCACCATCGTACTCGGCGTCAACGACGACGCCTACGACAAGGAGCAGCATCGAATCATCTCCAACGCGTCCTGCACGACGAACTGCGTAGCGCCGCTCGCCAAGGTGCTGAACGACGCGTGGGGGATCGAGTCAGGGTTCATGACCACCATCCACGCGTACACGAACGACCAGCAGATCCTCGACCTCCCACACAAGGACCTGCGGCGTGCCCGTGCCGCGGCCATCAACCTGATCCCGACGTCCACGGGCGCCGCGAAGGCGATCGGGCTCGTCATCCCCGAGCTCCAGGGCAAGGTGGACGGCATCTCGATCCGCGCGCCGGTTGCCGACGGTTCGATCGTCGACTTCGTTGTCCATCTCGCGAGCGAAGTGGACGTGGATCAGGTGAATTCCAAGTTCGCCGAGGTTGCAGATTCGGGGGCGCTCGAAGGCATTCTCAGATACACGGACGAGCCGCTCGTGTCGACGGACATCGTCGGAAATCCGTACTCGTGCACGTTCGACAGCGACCTGACGATGGCGAACGGCCACGAGGTCAAGGTCTTCGGCTGGTACGACAACGAATGGGGCTACAGCTGCCGATTGGTCGATCTCGTCGGGCGGCTCCTTTGACGGGCGGGGCGTGCCCCGCCCCTACAGGTTGAGAAAGCCGAGGTCGGTCCGCGACGCGGACGTCTCCGGCAAGCACATTCTCGTCCGGGTGGACTTCAACGTGCCGCTCGAGGACGGCCGCGTCGCCGACGACACGCGCATTCGCGCAGCCCTCCCGACGATCCGGTTGCTCCTCGAACGGGAGGCGGAGGACCTCGTTCTGGCGTCCCATCTCGGACGGCCGAAGGGCGAGGATCCTGCCTTCTCGATGGAGCCCGTGCGGCGGCGGCTCCGTGAGCTGCTGGACGACGAGCGGATCCGCCTGCTCGAGAACACGCGCTTCCACCCGGGGGAGACGAAGAACGATCCGGAGTTCGCGCGCGTCCTGGCGGACGATTGCGACCTGTTCGTCAACGACGCGTTCGGGGCGGCCCACCGCGCGCACGCCTCGACGGTCGGGGTGGCACAGCTCCTGCCCGCGTACGCCGGGCTTCTCCTGGAGCGCGAGCTCGAGGAGCTCGGGTCCCTGCTCGAGGATCCCGCCAGGCCGTTCGTCGCGGTCCTCGGGGGCGCGAAAGTCGAGGACAAGATCGGCGTCCTCGAATCCCTCTCCGAGCGGGCGGATTCCGTGCTCGTGGGCGGCAAGATGGCGGAGCAGATTCGTGAGGACAAAGAGCATTCCCATCTGCAGTTGCAACTGCCACGGGACGTCGTGGCGGCGACGGCGTTCGAGCCCGAGGCCGAGGCGAAGGTCGTGCCTGCGGACGACGTCCCGGACGGGTGGCTCGGCCTCGACATCGGGCCCGAGAGCAGGGCTGCTTTCGCAGAGCGCATCGCCGAGGCGAGGACCGTCTTCTGGAACGGGCCGATGGGCGTCTTCGAGTGGCCGCGCTTCGCGGAGGGGACGAAGGCGGTCGCCGAGGCGGTGGCATCCGCGGACGCGCACACAGTTGTCGGGGGTGGTGATTCCGTCCGTGCGGTGGAGGAGCTCGGGCTCGCGGACCGCATCGACTGGATCTCGACCGGAGGAGGCGCCGCGCTCGAGCTCCTCGAGGGCAAGGAGCTCCCAGGCGTGGCCGCGATCCCGGAAGCGTGACAAAGTTGGGCTTGTGTTTCACGAGCACAAACTTCTGTCCGCATGAGGGAACGGATCGTGGCTGAAGAAGGAGGGTCGTCGTGAAACACAATCCCGGCATCAGTGGGGCTCCTCACGCCGGCGAGCGGCAGTGCTGATCGCAGGCAACTGGAAGATGTACAAGTGGCCGTCCGAGACGGCGGATTTCTGCACGCGCTTGAGCCCGCCGCCTGGCGTCGAGGTCGTCATTTGCCCGCCCTACACCTCGCTCGCCAAGGCCGTGGCAAGCGGGGTCACCGTCTTCGCCCAGAACGTCCACTGGGCCTCCGAAGGCGCGTTCACGGGCGAGGTCTCCGCGGAGATGCTCCTCGACCTCGGCGTGAAGGGATCCATCGTCGGGCACTCGGAACGGCGCCAGCATTTCTGCGAGACGGACGAGACTGCCTGGAGCCGAGCCGAGCACGCTCTCGAGGCCGGCCTCCGGGTCATCTATTGCGTCGGCGAGCAGGAGGAGGAACGGGAGGCCGGCCATATGGAAGAGGTGCTCCGCCGCCAGGTCTCCGTGCTCCAGGCCTGCGAGGAGCTCGTCGTCGCGTACGAACCGGTCTGGGCGATCGGCACCGGCAGGACCGCCACCGCAGAGCAAACGCGGGACGCGCACGCCTTCATCAAGAGCCTCGTCAAGGTGCCGGTTCTCTACGGCGGCTCCGTCAAACCCGAGAACGCCGAGGAGCTTCTCTCGCAGCCGGACGTCGACGGCGCGCTCGTCGGCGGCGCTTCCCTCGAAGTCGAATCGTTCAGGGCGATTTGCGAGACAGCGGCACGACTTATCCCCTCGTAGCGCTGATCATCCTCGACGGCTGGGGCTGCGCGCCGGCTGGGCCGGGTAATGCCGTGGAGCTGGCCGAAACACCGGTCTTCGACGGTCTCTGGGCGCGGTTTCCCCACACGACGCTCGAGGCCTCGGGCGAGGCAGTCGGCCTCCCTCACGGCCAGATGGGCAACTCAGAGGTCGGTCACCTCACCATCGGGGCGGGCCGCGTCGTCTACCAGGATCTCGTGCGGATCAACAAAGCGATCACGGACGGCTCCTTCTTCGAGAACGAGGCCCTCGTCGCCGCCTTCGACCGAGCACGGGAGCGGGGAGGTGACGTCCACCTCCTCGGGCTCGCCAGCTACGGCGGCGTCCATTCCCACATCGACCACCTGCGCGCCCTGCTCGAGCTCGCCCGCAGACAGGGCATGGGTCAGCGGACGCACGTGCACGCGTTCACGGACGGGCGCGACGTGTCTCCGACCTCTGCGGCTAACGATCTCGCCGAGCTCGTCTCCGAGGGCGCCGACATCGTCACCGTCTGCGGCCGCTACTACGCCATGGACCGGGACGGCCGCTGGGAGCGAACGGAGCGGGCTTTCAACGCCATCCGCTCGGGGGACGGCGAGCCTGCGGACGACCCGATCGCGGCCGTGCGGGCGAGCTACGAGCGAGGCGTCACGGACGAATTCATTGAGCCGGTCGTCCTGCCCGGCCCTCGCCTCGGCACCGAGGACGCCGCTGTCTTCTTCAACTTCCGGCCCGACCGGGCGCGCCAACTCACGCAACGTCTGGTCGAGGCCGGCTGCAATCTGGCCACGATGACTCGTTACCGGGAGGATTTCGATTGCCCGGTCGCCTTCGAGGAGCAGGACGTTCGGGGGACGATGGCTGAGGTGCTCGCGGAGCACGGCATTCGCCAGCTCCACCTGGCCGAGACAGAGAAGTACGCGCACGTGACGTACTTCTTCAACGGGGGCCGGGAGGAAGAGTGGCCGGGCGAGACGCGCATTCTCGTGCCGTCGCCGCGTGACGTGCCGACCTACGACAAGAAGCCGGAGATGTCCGCGCACGAGGTGGCGAGCTGCTTCGAGGAGGAGATCGGTAACGGCTACGGCTTCGCGGTCGTGAACTTCGCCAACCCTGACATGGTCGGGCACACTGGCTCGATCCCGGCGGTGGTCGAGGCCGTGGAGACAGTGGACGGGTGTCTCGGACGGGTTGCGGCTGCGGTGGAAGGGCTCGGGGGCGTCTGTGTCGTGACGGCCGACCACGGGAACGCGGAGCAGATGCTCGAGGAGGACGGGGTCAGCCCGTTCACGGCCCACACCGTGAACCCGGTGCCTCTCGTCGTCACGATTCCCGGCACGCAACTGGCCGCCGGGGGCTCGTTAGCCGACCTCGTACCGACATGCCTCGGCTTGCTGGGAATCCCCCCAGCGCAGGGGATGGCCGGAAGGGAACTGGTTACTAGTCTGTAAAGGCGTAGCTATAATCGCGCCACCCGCGGCCCAGGCGACACACCCTTAGTGCCACTTCCCCAGCCCGATCTCGAAGTCCTGCGCAAGGCACAGCGCGGGGACGAGCACGCGTTCCGGCTGATCCTGACCGCCTACGAGACGCCGGTCTACAACTACGTTCTCCGCATGGTCGGCGACCGGGCGCTGGCCGAAGATCTCTGCCAGGAGATCTTCCTGCGCATCTACCAGGGACTGCCGGGGTTCTCGCTCCGTTGCATGTTCACGACCTGGCTCTTCCAGGTGGCGAAGAACCGGGTGCTCGACGAGCTCCGGGCGCGGGAGCGCAAGCCGCAAAGCGTGCTGACGCTGGACGATCTGCCGCCGCTCGAGGTCGTGGACGCGCCGCCGGAGCGCGTGGAGGCGATCGACGCCGTCTGGCGCGCCGTCGCGGCTCTGAACCCGGATCTGAAGATGGCGCTGCTTCTGCGCGACGTCGTCGGCCTCTCCTACAGCGAGATCGCCGACTCGCTCGAGATCACCCTCGCCACGGTCAAGTGGCGGATCTTCAAGGCTCGCGAGGAAGTTCAGCTCGCGCTCGTCCGCGAGGGCATTGCCCTCGAGTTCGGCGAGCAAGCCGTCTCTTAACGATTTCGTAACCCCGGCGGGGGATCTTGGGGCGCGGGGCGCAAGTTTTTCCCCGGGCTTCCCTCTAGCTCTAGAGAGCACCCGCCGAAAGGAAGTCTTATGAAGAAGCTACTGCAGACGAAATTCGTGCTGATCGCGTTGTTTGTCGCCGCTCCTGCGCTCGCCGCAGGGACCGCTGTAGCTGTCGGATCCACGGGCGACGACGACCAGGCCGCCGTCCTTCCCGCCGACGTGCAACTGGCTGCCGATCGCGAGGACGAAGTCGCCGAAGCCGCCGACGATGCTGCTGAGGACCAGGCGAAGCCCAAGCATCGCCAACAATCCGATCCGGCCGACGCCGAGGAACAGGACAACGAGGTCGAGGAAGGGGACGAAAACGAGGTCGAGCAGCCCGAGGCCGAAGACGAGGACGACCAGGGCGAGAACGAGGACGACCAAGGCGAGAACGACCACGACCAGGGCGAGAACGACGATCCGGGCGAGAGCGACGACGAGGGTGGCGACGACTGATCCGATGCCCACGCAAGCCGGCCGACTCTTCCCCGAGGCGGCCGGCGAGCGCCTGAGCCAGCTCTTCGAAGACCATGGGCGCATGGTCTACGGCCTCTGCCGCCTGCTCTTGCAGGACGCAGACGAGGCCGAGGACGCGGCCCAGCAGGTCTTCCTCTCCGCCCACCGGAGCATGCTGGGCGGGACCGAGCCCAGAGAGCCGTCCGCCTGGCTCGCGGCGATCGCACGAAACGAGTGCCACGCCCGCATCCGGGCCAGGATGGCCAAGCCGCTCACGCTCGTCGTCGGCGAGCGAGACGCTGTTGGCGCCGACATCGAGCAGGTCGCCGGCCAGCACGCCGAGGTCGAGGCACTTTGTGCGGCGCTGGCCGAGCTGCCGAAGCAGCAGCGGGAAGCGATCGTGCTCCGCGAGTTCTACGGTCTCTCGTACGACGAGGTGCGCACCGCGTTGGGAGTGACCGACGGAGCCGTCGAATCCCTTCTCTTCCGAGCGCGCAAGCGCCTCCAGGCCGAGCTCCAATCGGCACGGGTCGCATCGGGCGCGCTGGCTCTGCCGCTCGCCTTGCGCGATTCCATCGCCGCCGCGGTGCCGGGTTTCTCCGCAGCCTCGTCAGGAGGAGGTCTCGCCAAGCTGGCGTCGCTGCCCCTCTTCGCGAAGCTCGCCGGGGCTGCAGCCACGGTCACGGCTGCCGGCACGATCGGCTTCGTCGGGCTGGAGGCCCGCGACCACGATCCGGCTTCGACTCGGCGCTCGCCGGGAGCGGGGCGCTCGGAAGCTCGCCGGCCGGCGAGTGCTAGGCCGATCCGGATCGAGCCGGTGTCGCTCGTCCAGCCTGCTAGTTCGGGGCCCACGCGCCGTGAGGAGCAGCGCGAAGGCGATTCCGGAGGCTCCGACGAGCTCGACTTGGGGAACGAGGCCGAGGAGCGCGACGCCGCCGAGCCGGAAGAGGAGCAAGACAACAGCGGTTCCGGCAGCTTCGAAGAGTCCGACGGAGAGGCCGAGGACTGATCAGATCCCCTGGGCGAGCCGCTCGGCGAGCGGCTCCGGGAGGCCGCGCTCGCGAATTTCCTCCTGCGTCCGCTCGACTGGGTACTCGACACGCCGGTACCTGGCGCGCTTCCCCTCCAGGTCGAGCAGCAGGTAGGCGGCGCGGGCGTCGCCGTCTCGCGGTTGGCCGACCGACCCGGGGTTGAGGATCCAGCGGCTCTCGCCTGAGAGGTCGAGCTCGGTTCCGGCCGGGGCGATCGTCGTCTCCAGGCGCTGGTCCGCCAGGCCGAACGCGAGGGCGACGTGGCTGTGCCCGACGAGGAGGATGCGAGCCTCCGAGGCCGCAAACGAGGCGAGCGCGGCAAACGGAGTGAGGACGTACTCCCAGACCGGGTCCCGCGCGCTTGCGTGGTACAGCGCCACGTCGTCCTGCACGGACTGAGGCTCGAGGGACTCGAGGTACCGGCGTGGCTCGTCCTCCAGAACGGTCGCCGTCCAGCGGGCACTTGCGGCCGCGTCCGCAGAGAAGTCGTCGAGGTCGAGCCGACCGAGGACGCCGAGGTCGTGGTTTCCTATCAGGCTGACATCGGCGCGTTCCGCGACGAGCGTGCAGCAGCGATTCGGGCGAGGCCCGTAGCCCACCAGATCGCCAAGGCACCAGACGGCGTCGGGCGCGTCGTCGGCGATCGAATCCAGGACAGCATCCAGCGCATGCAGATTTCCGTGAATGTCAGAGATGACGGCGATGCGCACAGGAGCCGCGCAACGTTAGCGAAGCGGGGCGCCTTTCTCCTGGCGGCGGCCGTATGGATCGTTTCCGGGGCGCTCCTCTGGCGCACCGAGGTGCCGTCCCTGCAGCTCGCCGAGCTCAATCCGCAGTCGTTCTTCGCCAGCGAGCAGCTGGCCCGGATCGCCGACTACCGTCGCGTGACGCGTGCGCTGTTCCTCGGCTCGCTCGTCGTCCAGGGGGCTGTCCTCGCCGTCTTCGCCTGGAAGGCTGCGGGCCTCGCCGAGGCGGTCAGTAGCTTCTTCCGGGGACGGATTCCAACCGGCGTCGTGCTTGGCGCCTTCGTCGCCCTGGCGCTCTGGCTGGCCCTGCTTCCCCTCTCGGGCGTTTCGCACTGGTGGCGGCGCCGCTATGGCCTTTCGCGCCAGGGGTACGACGGATGGCTCCGTGACGAGGCCGTCTCCCTCGCGGTCCAGGTCGTCCTCGTCACGCTTGCCGTCGCTGCGTTCATGGCGCTGGCCACCTGGCTCGGCCGGTCGTGGTGGCTTGCGGGCGGGCCTGCCCTCGCTCTCGCGGGAACGGTCTACCTCCTTGCGTATCCGCTTGTCGTCCAGCCGCTCTTCAACCGCTCGGAGCCGCTGCCGGACCGCGAGCTCGCCGCGAAGATCGAGGTACTCGCCCGCGAGGAGGGCGTGACGGTGAAGTCCGTGGAGGTGACGGACGCGAGTCGGCAGACGACGGCGGCAAACGCCTACGTCGCTGGAATCGGCCCGACACGGCGGGTCGTCCTCTTCGACACCCTGCTCGATGGACGCTTCACCCAGCCCGAAATCCTCTCGGTCTCCGCGCACGAGCTCGCGCACGTGGGCCGCCGTCACCTCTGGAAGGGGCTCGGCTGGTTCGCACTGATCGTCATCCCCTGCGTCGCCATACTCGCCCGGGTCACGGAGCGGGGTGGAGGACTCGCCGAGCCCGCCGCCGTCCCTCTGGCGCTGGCCGTCGCGTTCGCGCTCTTCGTGGTGACGCTTCCGCTCTCGAACGTGGTGTCGCGCCGCTACGAGGCGGAAGCGGACTGGATCGCCCTACGGACCACGGACGATCCCGCCTCGTTCGTTCAGCTCGAGCGGAAGCTCGTTCTCTCCGGGCTGGCCGACCCCGCGCCGCCCGGTTGGTTCTCGTTCGCGTTCGCGACGCATCCCAGCGCGATGAAGCGGATCGCGATGGCCGAGGCCTTTAGGTATCGGTCTCGGGCAGGTTCCTGATTCCCTCCCGCGCGGTCCATTTCGACCAGCTGTCGTTCATCGCGTCGATGAGCTCGCGCATGAAGCGAGGAGCCATGTTCACGCGGGTAACGACGACGCCCGGCACGTCTCCCTCCTCGACCTCGTGGTCGATGCGAGCGAACGTGACCGTGAACTCGTAGTCGGAGAAGCTGACGTTGGCGAAGTTGGCGTAGACGCCGGCGAGGTTGTCCGGATCCAAATGGATGTTGAGTTGGCGCTCCCGGCCCTCGTCTTCCACGGCCCTACGATATAGCCCCATGCCGGCCGAAGCGATTGCGCGAATCGAGCGGAGCCTCCAGGACGGCCTCGGCGTTCCCGTCATCCTTGAGCGGCCGGGCCAGGCCGAGCACGGCGACTACGCTACGAACGCTGCCCTGCGCGCCGCGCCGACGCTTCGGCGCGCGCCGCTGGAGATCGCGGAGGAGCTCCGCGCCGCTGCGCTCAAAGTAGAGGGCGTCGCCGACGCTCGGGTCGCTCCGCCGGGCTTCCTCAACCTCTGGATGTCTCCGGCGTGGTACGGCGAGGCGCTCGGGGAGATCGTGGCCGCGGGCATGGATTACGGTACCGGCACGGCCTCGACGACCGAGCGCGTCCAGGTCGAGCTCGTCTCGCCGAATCCGACCGGGCCGCTCACCGTAGCGTCGGCCCGAAACGGCGCCTATGGCGACTCGGTTGCCCGCTTGCTCCGGTTTGCGGGCCACGCCGTCGCCCGCGAGTGCTACTTCAACGACGCCGGGGCCCAAGCCGACCTCTTCCGCGCCTCCGTCGAGGCGCGCGGGCGCGGGGAGGGGCCCCCCGAGGGCGGCTATGCCGGCGAGTACGTCACGCGGCTGGCGGGCGAGTCCGGCGATCCGGTCGAGCGCATGATCGAGGAGATCAAGGAGACTCTCGCGCGCTTCCGCGTCCCCGTGGACGATTGGGTGCGCGAGAGAGAACTCGATGTCGAAGCCGCCCTGAAGGCTCTCGAAGGCAACACCTTCGAGCAGGACGGCGCCGTCTGGCTGCGCACGACGGCGTTCGGCGACGACAAGGATCGCGTGCTCGTACGGGCGGACGGGCGGCCTACTTACCTGGCGGGGGACGCGGCTCACACTCTGTGGAAGTACGACCGAGGCTTCGCGCGGCTCATCTACGTTCTGGGCGCCGACCACCACGGGTACATCTCGCGCCTCAAGGCTCTCGCCGGCGCATTCGGCCACGATCCGGAGTCCGTCGAGGTGCTCATCTACCAGCTCGTACACGTGACGGAGGGGGGCGAGGCCCGCCAGATGTCGAAGCGACACGGCGACGTCGTCTTCCTCGACGAGCTCATCGACGAGATCGGTGTCGACGCCGCGCGGTGGTACCTCGTGCGGTCGAGCCACGAGCAGCCCATGGAGATCGACGTCGACCTCGCCAGGGAGAAGACGGACAAGAACCCCGTCTACTACGTCCAGTACGCGCACGCGCGGATCGCGGGCATCCTCCGAAAGGCCGGCTCGGCCAAGCGGTCGCCCGAGCCGCCCGACGAGCTCGCGCCCGAGGAGCGCGACCTCGTGAAGAGGCTCGCCGAGTTCCCAGAGACCGTCGCAGAGGCGACCGAGCGCCGCGGCCCGCACGCACTCCCGGTCTACGCCATCCGCCTCGCCGACGACTTCCACCGCTTCTACCATCACCATCGCGTGCTCGAAAGCGAAGCCGAAGCCTTCAGGCTTGCGCTCTCCGAGGCGACGAAGAGCGTCATCGCCCGCAGCCTCGACCTCATCGGAGTCGAAGCCCCCGAGCGCATGTGAAGTTGAGAGCTCGTTTCAAGATGGGGCCTCGTCGCTGGGGTGCGATGGGCGGCGCGAGGCAAGGACGCAGGGAGCGCGTGTATCGACTCTAGATACACGTGCGACCGAGGACGCCGCATCGCCGCGGCTAGCGCGGCCCAGCGGCTCAGGTCCCTATTTTGAGACGGGCTCCAAATCGGTGGAATCTCGCCGTCGCCGGAATCGCGGCGTCGTGGGGCTTCGTGTCCGTGATCGCGGCCGGCGTCGACCTGCCCGCGGCTGCGCTCGTCTTCTGGCGCTGCGCCATAGCCGCGGTGACCGTTCCCGCACTCGTGCTGGTCTTCCGCCGCTTGCCGCTCCTCGTCGTGGAGCAGCGGCGCCACCAAGTCATGGGGCTCGCTTTCCTCGTCGCCGTCCACTGGGCGCTCCTCTTCGAGACGCTCAAGCTCGCGTCGGTCGCAGTCGCGATCCTGACCGTGTATACGGCTCCGATCTTCCTGGCGGTGCTGGCGCCGCTCCTGCTGCCGGAAGCCCGGAGCAGGATCGGTCTCATCGCACTCGCCATCTCGGCTCCAGGCATCGCGCTGATCGCGCTCGGAGGGGAGGGAGGCGCCGCCGCCGACCCAGTCGCCGTCGGAACGGGGCTCGGCGCCGCGATCACCTACGCCCTCATCGTCATCTGGACGAAGAGCCTCGTCCTGAACATCGCCCCTGTCGCCGTCGCCTTCTGGAGCTACGCGATCGTTGCGGTGCTCCTCCTTCCGTTCGCCCTCGCCGGCGGACGGTTCCTCCCGCACGGCGTCGACTGGGTCTACGTGATCGCGCTCGGCGCGCTCCTTACGGCGGCGGCGGGAGTCCTGTACATGCGAGCGCTCAAGGACGTGACGGCCCAGTCCGCCGGGCTACTCGCCTACCTCGATCCGCTTTCAGCGTCGCTCCTCGCGTGGGCGATCCTCGGCCAGGACCTCGGGTGGCAGGTCGTCGTCGGGGGTGTCGCCGTGCTCGCCGGGGGGGCGCTCGTCGTGCTGTGCGAGGAGGCGCCGGAAGCCTCGCCCGAGGCTCAGGCCCTTTAGGATCGCGCCATGGAAGGCGGGAACGGCTCCGTCCCGGACCGCAACCTCGCGCTCGAGCTCGTGCGCGTGACGGAGGCGGCGGCGCTGGGGTGCGCCCGGTGGATCGGCCGTGGCGACAAGGAAGCGGCCGACCAGGCTGCGGTGGACGCCATGCGAGCGATGCTCGACACCGTGGCCATGGACGGCGTCGTCGTGATCGGCGAGGGGGAGAAGGACAAGGCCCCGATGCTCTTCAACGGGGAGGAGGTCGGCAACGGCGAGCCTCCCGAGGTGGATGTCGCGGTCGATCCGCTGGAAGGGACACGACTCACTTCGGTTGGGCAGCCGAACGCGATCTCGGTGATCGCCCTCGCCGAGCGCGGGACGATGTTCTTCCCGGGAGCGGCGGTCTACATGGACAAGATCGCGGCCGGCGCCGAGATCGCGGACGTGATCAACATCGACGCTTCTCCCCAGGACAACGTGCGGCGAGCGGCCGAGGTCAAGGGCGGGAAGCCGACGGACATTACGGTCGTGGTCCTCGACCGGGAGCGCAACCAGGAGCTCATCGAGGGGCTGCGCGAGGTGGGGGCGAAGGTGAACCTGATCACGGACGGGGACGTAGCTCCCGCGATCGCGGCGGCCCGTCAGGGATCGACTGTCGATCTGATGATGGGCATCGGCGGCACGCCCGAGGGCGTGATTGCCGCGGCGGCGGTGAAGTGCCTGGGCGGAGCAGTGCAGGGGCGCCTGTGGCCGAGGGACGACGACGAGCGCGCGAAGCTGATCGAGGCCGGCTTCGAACCGGATCGCGTGCTCACAACGGACGACCTCGTGGGCGGCGAGAATATCTTCGTCGCTGCGACCGGAGTCACGGACGGCGCGCTGCTCAACGGCGTGCGCTTCACGAAGGATGGTGCCGTCACCGACTCCATAGTCATGCGCTCACGCTCCGGCACGGTGCGGCGCGTGGAGGCGTACCACCACCTCGAGAAGCTCTCCCGTTTGTCGGGGAGGGAGTACCGCTAGGAGACCCCCACTAGCTCTTTCTCCATCTCGGGGGAGTAGGAGCCGGAGCGGGCGAGTCCATTCATCTTCGCGCGGTGAGCGAAGGCGGCCTGGCCCGCAGACAGGTTGGACTCCTCGCCGGCCCAGGCCTTGAGCGCCGGTGCCTGCAGCGCCCGCCCGTAGGAGAAGGAGAGCTCCCAGGGGTGCGGTCCCAGCGCGTTCATCGCGTTCAGGTGCGCGGTCGCGATCTCGTCGCTCTGGCCGCCGGAGAGGAACACGATCCCGGGCACGGCCGCCGGAACGGAATTCTTGAGGCAGCGGATCGTTGCCTCGGCGACCTCCTCGACGCCGGCTTGTTCGGCCGCGTCCTTCCCGGAGAGGACCATGTTCGGCTTCAGCAGCATGCCTTCGAGCCCCACCCGCTGGTAATAGAGCTCCTGGAAGGTCGTCTTGAGCGTCCACTCGGTGACCGAGTAGCAGCGCTCGAGGCTGTGGTTTCCGTCCATCAGGACTTCGGGCTCGACGATCGGAACCAGGCCGGCCTCCTCGGAGAGAGCCGCGTAGCGCGCCAGTGCATGTGCGTTGACGTGGATGCAGGTGTGGCTGGGGATCCCGTCGCCGATCTCGATCACCGCGCGCCACTTCGTGAACTTCGCGCCCAGCTCGCGGTATTCGTTCAGGCGCTCTCGGAGTCCGTCGAGGCCCTCGGTGACCTTCTCCTCCGGCGAGGCGGCGAGCGGCTTGGCGCCCTTGTCCACCTTGATCCCCGGAATCACGCCCTTGCTCGCGAGGAGCTCCGGAAACGGGGTGCCCTCCGTCGAGCTCTGCCGGATCGTCTCGTCGTAGAGGATGACGCCGCTGATGTGCTCCTCCATGCCGGGCGTCGTGAAGAGCAGCTCGCGATACGCGCGGCGGTTCTCCTCGGTCGACTCGACGTGAATCGTGTCGAAGCGCTTCTTGATCGTCCCGTCGCTCTCGTCCGCGGCGAGGATTCCCTTACCCGGCGCGACCAGCGCGCGGGCAGTCTGTTCGAGGCCGTTTTCAGCCATGGCCAACTCCTTCCCTGAGCTCTCGCTAAGTATCTTCCATACCCGCGGGGGAGGGAGTAGGATCAGCGATCTGAGGGGCGGCGCTGCGGCGGCCGTCCCTCCTTGTCTCTATGGGCGCCTGCTGGCCGCTAGGTGAGGACTGCGACGACCGATTCGAGATTCTCGGCCGTCTTGTAGGCGACGAGCGCGAGAGCGGCGATGATGGCCGGCGTGATGACGGCGAGAATGACGCCGTATTCAGCCATCGTCTGTCCTTCCTCGCTGCGCCATTCCTGGAGCTTGAACATGCTCAAATGGTCGGCTGGACGGGCGTTTGGCGCTATCCCCCGCACGAGCGACTGCGCTAATCTTGACCGCACGCGGACGTAGCTCAGTTGGTAGAGCATCAGCTTCCCAAGCTGGGGGTCGCGGGTTCGAGCCCCGTCGTCCGCTTTGGCTCAACCAGGCCGAAACCCGCTTCGTTAGGCGGGTTTCGGCGTCTCAAGCGCCCTTCTCGTTAGACCGCTTGAAACCGCTACAGACCGCTGGAACCTGGCGCCCACTGGCGCACAACTGGCGCGCAATCTATGCCCTCGTCGGCTAGGTAGGTGATCGCAGTTGGAGGAACAAGGCATGAACAAGGTTGAGCGTCACGCGTGCGCTTCGGCCCGCCAGGTGACTGTCGTAGTACGGCTCGTCCCCTCTCAGGCCGGCGCGGACCGGTTTGGCCTCGGGCAGCCGCTCGCGCCACGTCCATTCGTCTGGCGCCCCGGGTTCCCGCACCCCGTGGGGACCTAGCTTCCATTCGTCCCAGCTCCGTACCTCGAGCGCCAGCGCCCAGTCGTGGTGGTAGCGATTCCCTTCGTCTCCAGCCGCTCGTCGATGCATGCAGTCCATTCGAGAACTTCGAACAGCGGGATAAATGTCTGGAGGGGATCATGCGTGGCGCGCTCGACCTTTTGCCATCGAGCGAAAGCCTGTTCGAAGCCGTCGAACAAGGTCGCCATGCCGACGACCGCCGCGGGTTCGTCCGCCATCGGCCCAGCCTCCCACAATGTGCAGGCACGGGCGCTATCGACGAGGACGTGCTTCCAAGCGCCAAGCGGGAATTCGGATTAGGACGCGACGGCGTACAGTTGCCATTGGTCGGGAACTCCCTTGAGTTCGTGGGTGCCGCGGTCATCGAAGGCGATACCCGAGCCGATCACGGCGTCCCTGACGGTCTGCGAGACGAGGACCTCGTTGGGCCCTGCGAGCGCGCTGATTCGGGCTCCGATGTGAACGGCGATGCCGCCAAGATGCTCAATCCGTCTCCGGCCCGGTCGATCTCCCTGCCGCCGAAGTGCTGCAGCTGGCTGCGGACGATCTCGTCGTGACGCCTGATCAGCGCCCGCCATTCGGAATCGCCGACGTTGGCAGCCTGTCGTGTCGAGTCGACGATGTCCGTGAACATCACCGTCGAGAGAATCCTGTCTGGCGCGGGAAGGGATTTGCCTGCTGCTTGAAGGGCTCGCCGATACTCCTCGAGATACTCGGGAGCGCGGGCGAGGTAGTCAGGCTCGAGACGTCGCCGGAACGTCGGCGCGCTGAAGACCTCGGCCCACTCGCGCACCGGCAGCACGTAGTCGCCAGCCGCGTGCCAATGGTGAAGCCATTGGATGAGGTGCTCTTCCGACCGGAAGAGATTCATGCGTGCTCAGTTGAAGGCCGCGGAACCCACTCTCGATGCGGAGAAGGGGGACGGCATATACGCGACAGCCGTCTGCGGATCGATCTCCAAGATCTCCTCGTCGCGCGTGCGCAGGCGGATCGATCCACCACAGTCCAGGCATCTGGACTCGACTACAACCTCTTTCCCAGGGAACAGCCAGCGCACGGCCAGCGACTCCATCCCTCATTGCCCGTACCACTTCTGGATGCCGTCGACGCTGATGAGGTAATGCGTTGGAATGTTGCTGAAAGGCGCCCAAGACTCGATGAAATCTGTGTCATGGGCAAGCCAGCAGCTCGCGATCGGAGCTGCCTCGACGGCAGCACGCTGCACCTCGCGCGCCTCTTCCGGACCGATGTCGAGGGCGTCCGCCAGCTCGGCGTAATGAGGTGCCCGGCCGTTCGCCACGAAGTGCTCCAGGATCGTGGTAAACGCTCGCTGAGTCAGGTCCTGATCGATCATGGGCGACTCTCAGCGACTTGCGGGTCGGCGTCAACTAGGGCTCGTGGATGACGCAGCCCGCTGAGTAAAGGCTTCTTGCGCCCAGGACAAGTGTCTTAGACGGACGACTTAGGAGCTTCGCGAACGTTGGGGTCGACTCAATGGCCCCGACCTGAGGCATCTGCCTGGGAGTCACGCGTGACGTGATGCAGATACTCGAGCAGGGGATGAGTCCGCGGCAGATTCGTATCGCAGTTGACACGAAGTACGCCGACCAGATCGGACTGGCGACGCCGACGCCGTACCCGCCCGCGTAAGCGGCGAGGTCAG
>WNGB01005380.1_pt1 | contig 19158 bp, 16 predicted proteins | sample 5400681 | NCBI WGS metagenome assembly WNGB01 (sample SAMN13153367, study PRJNA577476) | soil metagenome | isolation source: 115 cm soil or saprolite under grassland replicate 2 | place: USA:California | collected 2016-06-15
TCCGAGGGCGGTCACGCGTCGATGCCGGCGCGCGTCACGCGCACGCACCCCTCCCTCGACCGCTACCGACCCGACGCCGAGCACGGCACGCGTGACCTCTACGACTCGCGGCTGTTCCGCGAGCAGATCTTCCTCCCGATCGTGCGGGAGGTCGGCGAGCAGCTCGCTTCGCTCGAGGTGGACGAGTGGTCGCTCCCTGACCCCGACGGACGCCTCGGCGCGACGATCGGCCGCACGCTCTCCGGCGGCGCACCGGCTTCGGCCGCCGCGTACAGCGCGATGGGTGACACCGGCGCCGCCGCCCCGTTCCTCGGTGCGATCGGAGCACTGGACGCCGCTCGCACCGTCGCCGTCGTCGGCTTCGGCGGCGGCCGCGCGACCGGTGTCGTGATCAATGCCGACGCGCCCGTCCGCGGCGCGGCCACGGTCGGAGACGCCTGGACCGGCGGTCAGGCCATTTCGTACGCCGAGGCGCTCCGCGTGCGCGGTCAGCTGCAGGCGTCGGGTGAGAGCATCCCGATGGGCGTACCGCCCGAGAGCGCACAGTTCGTGCGGGGCGCCGAGGAGATGCTCGGCCTGCTCGGCGCCCGCTGCGTCGACTGCGGGACGATCAACACCCCGCCGACGATCCACCCGTACTGCATCAGCTGTGGCAGCACGAAGTTCATGCTGGTGCCGCTCGCGCGGCGTGGCGTCGTGCACACGTTCGTGATCAACCACACGATGCCGCCTCCGTTCGAGGCGCCCCTGCCGTTGGCCGTGATCGACCTCGCCGACGGCGCCCGGGTGATGCTCCAGGTCATCGGTGATGGCAGCGACATGCAGATCGGCGCCGGCGTCGAGCTGGTTCTGCGACGGTACGCGTTCGAGCGGGGGGTTCCCGTCTACGGGTTCAAGGCGCGAGCCGTGGCGGACTCGAATGCAATCGCGACGTCGAGCGAGGAGTAGCGGAGCGCAGCGATGGCTTGGAATCGCGTGGCCGTGGCCGGAGCGGGACTGATCAAGTTCGGCGAGCTGTTCGAGCAGAGCTACGAGCAGATGGCGGCAGGAGCCTTCCAGGCCGCGGTCGCCAACGTGGACCGCGGGATCGAGCCCGAGCAGATCGACGCCGTCTTCGTCGCCACGCAGCGGGGCACGCTGTGGGGCCAGGAAGGCATCGGCGGGAACACCGTGCCCACCGCGATCGGACTCGCCGGTGTCCCGTGCACGCGCATCGAGAATGCGTGCCCGTCCGGCTCTGACGCGTTCCGGGTTGGTGCGATGGCGGTCGCCAGTGGCGTGCACGACGTCGTCCTCGTGATCGGCGTGGAGAAGATGCGCGACAAGTCCACCGAGGAGGGCCTGCTGTCGCGGGCGGCGGCCGGTCACCCGGTGCTCACCCGCGGCGAGACCGCGCCGGTGCTGTTCGCGCCGTTCGCCACCCGCCACATGAACGACTACGGCACGACCCGCGAGATGCTCGCCTCCGTCGCGGTGAAGAACCACCACAACGGCGCCCGCGACCCGTACGCGCACTTCCAGAACGAGATCACCATCGACGACGTGCTGAAGTCGGCGCCGGTCTGCCACCCGTTGCACCTGCTCGACTGCTGTCCGCAGACGGACGGCGCCGCGGCCACGATCCTCGTCAACGCCGACCGTGCCAAGGAGTTCACCGACAAGCCCGTGTATGTCGCCGGGTTCGGCGTGGCCACCGACCACCCGTACCTGCACGAGAAGCAGAGCTTCACGGGCCTGAAGGCCACGACGATGGCGAGCGAGCGCGCCTACGCGATGGCGGGCGTGGAGCCCGGCCAGATCGACTGCGCCGAGGTGCACGACTGCTTCACGATCACGGAGATCCTCGACGTCGAGGACCTCGGCTTCTTCGACAAGGGCAAGGGCGGCATCGCGTCCGTCGAGGGCGAGACTGCGCTCACCGGCCGCATCCCGATCAACACATCGGGCGGTCTCCTGGCGAAGGGACATCCGATCGGCGCGACCGGCGTCGCGCAGCTCACCGAGTGCTGGTGGCAGCTGCGCGGCGAGGCGGGCGAGCGGCAGGTCGAGATGCGGAACGGGTACGCCCTCCAGCACAACGTCGGCGGCCGCGGCTCGGGCGTCTCGGTCGTCAACATCCTCACGACGAACCGGTAGGCAGCCCGATGCTTCGCGTCGAGACCGGCGCCGACCACGTCTGCCGCGTCACGCTCGATCGGCCCGACGCCAAGAACGCTCTCACGGTCGAGATGCGCGACCAGATCGTCGACACGGTGCGGGCGGCACGCGCCAACCCCGACGTGCGCGCTCTGATGATCACCGGGACCGGCGACGCTTTCTGCGCCGGGATGGACCTGTCGGCGTCGACAGTCGCCCAGGCCGGCCGTGAAGGCTTCGACACGCGCGCCACCGCCGAGGCTCTGCGCGTCGGCGTGCAGGCCTTCATCCGGGAGCTGTGGGAGCTCGACAAGCCCACCGTGGCCGCCGTCAACGGCGTGGCCGTCGGGCCTGGCGCCCATCTCGCCCTCGCGTGCGACTTCGTGCTCGTCCACAGCACCACCCGGTTCCTGTGGTCGTTTCACCGCTGGGGGCTCGTCGTCGACGCCGGCGGCGCCTACCTCCTCCCCCGCCTGGTCGGCCTCCCCCGCGCCAAGGCGATGGTGATGCTGGGCGAAGGCTGCACCGGGGCCGAGGCCGTCGACCTCGGGCTCGCGTACCGGTGCGTCGAGCCCGACCAGCTCGATGGCGAGGCGTCGACGCTCGCGGCGCGGCTGGCGGGCGGGCCGACGCGCGCCCTCGGGCTGTCCAAGCAGCTGCTCAACGCGAGCTTCGAGACCGACCTCGCCCACACGCTCGAACGCGAGGCGGCGTACCAGTCCCTCGCGACGACATCGGGCGACCTCGTCGAGGGCATGGCCGCGTTCAAGGAGCGGCGCGACCCCCGCTTCACCGGCCGGTAGACGATGCAGCTCGCGTGGGGACCCGAGGAAGAAGCATTCCGCGCCGAGCTGGTCGCGTTCCTCGACGAGCACGTCCCGCCCGAGGCGTCCGTCGGCTTCGATTACGCCGACTCCGGCGAGCGCGAGGAAAGCGACCTCATCCCGGGATGGGCACGCGAGTGGCAGGCGACCTTGTTCGACCACCAGTGGATGATTCCCGCTTACCCGCCGGAGCTCGGGGGGCGGAACTGCACACCGGTGCAGACGCTCATATACCTGGAGGAGATGGCGCGCCGGCGCGTCCCGCGCTCGTTCCACTTCCCCGGCTACGCCATCGTTGCACCGAGCCTCCTCGAGTTCGGGAGCGACCCGCAGCGCGAGCTCGTCCCGGCGGCGATCCGCGGCGACACCATCTGGTGCATCGGCATGAGCGAGCCCAACGCCGGCTCCGACCTCGCGGGACTGTCGACGCGCGCTGAGGTCCACGACGACCGTTTCGTCGTGAACGGCCAGAAGGTATGGACGAGCTACGCGATGGTGGCGCAGAAGTGCTTCTGCTACGTGCGCACCGATCCCGACGCCCCCAAGCACAAGGGGATCAGCCTGCTCATCATCGACATGGACACGCCCGGCATCGAGATCCGACCGCTGCGCCACATCAGCGGCGCCGCGAACTTCGCCGAGGTGTTCTTCACCGACGTCGTCGTGCCGCGCGAGAACCTCGTCGGCGGCCTCGACGACGGGTGGCGCATCACCCAGGGCTCGCTCGCGCACGAGCGCGCCGGCCTGTGGGTCGAAGGCGTCTCGCGCCTGGAGACCACGATCCGGGGGCTCGTCGACCTCGCGCAGCGACGCCGCCTGAGCAAGGACCCGCTCGTCCGGCGTCGCCTCGCCGAGCTGTCCGAGCGCGCCGCCAGCCTGCGCGCGCTCGGTTACAAGGGCTTCGCCAGCTTCGCACAGGGCAGCTCCGCGCCCGAGCACTCGTTCATGAAGATGGCGACTTCCGAGCTCGGCAAGGAGTGCTTCGAGTACGGAATGGAGCTCCAGGGCGCGTACGGCGCGGTCATGGACAACGACCGGGGCGAAGAGCACGGCCGGTGGGTCATGGGGTTCTTCATGAGCTTCGCCAACACGATCGCCGGCGGCTCGTCCGAGATCCAGCGCAACATCATCGCCCAGCGCGTGCTCGGGCTCCCGAGGGCGAGGTAGCCGTGGACTTCACGCTCTCCCCCGACCAGGAGCTGCTGCGCGACACCGCCCGCCAGCTGCTGCAGCGCGAGTGCCCCACGACGCTGGTGCGCGCGTCCATCGACGAGCCTGCGGCGGCGGACCCGCTCTGGCGGCACCTCCGCGAGTTCACCGCGCTCGGCGAGGGCCCGCTCACCGATCTCTGCCTGTTCGTCGAGGAGATGGGCTACGTGGCGGCGCCGGGGCCGTTCTTCTCCACGGTGGCGCTGTTCGCGCCGTTGCTCGGCGCGCTCGGCCACGACCTCGTGCCCCCCGTGCTGGCCGGCGAGGTGACCGGCACGGTCGCCGTCGCCGGCGCCGACGGCGTCTGGCAGCCGAACGACGAACCCGTGAAGACGTTCGTGCCCGAGGCCGACCGCGTCGACCGGGTGGCCGTCGTGCAGTCGGGCCCCGTCGTGACCCTTACCGAGTCACCCTCCGTGCGTCCCGTGGGAACCGTCGACTTCTCGCGCCGGGTGTTCGAGGTCGACGCCGGCTCGGGGTCGTCGACCGCCCTGGCGCAGCCGCTCGACGCCGAGGCGCTGGAGACCGTGCTCGAGCGGGCGGCGGTCGCGCTCGCCGCGGAGATGGTCGGCACCGCGCGACGGCTGTTCGACATGACACTCGCCTACGCCAAAGAGCGCGTGCAGTTCGACGTGCCGATCGGCTCGTTCCAAGCCATCCAATTCAAGCTCGCGGACATGGCGCTCGACCTCGAACGGGCGACCAGCGCCGTGTACTACGCGGCCATGGCGATCGACGCCAAGGAGGCCGACCGCCACCGGGCGACGCACGTGGCGAAGGCGTCGGCCGGTGCCGCCGCCAAGCGCGCGGCGAAGGACGGCATCCAGATCCACGGCGGCATCGGCTACACGTGGGAGCACGACCTGCACCTCTTCATCCGTCATGCCTACGGGTCCGAGCACTGGATGGGCACCAGCGACTGGCACCACGACCGTCTCGCCGACCTGCTCTTCGGAGCACCGACCTAGGCGGCGGTCTCCTCGGCGCGCACGAGCGCGTCGGCGACGAACGGATACGCGGCGTCCGCCCAAGCGGTGTGCCCGACAGCATTGGGGTGGAACAAGTCGGGACTGAAGACGTCGCGGCTCCGGAACGTGGCGTCGGTGAGCTCGGCGATCGGCACCTTCAGGACGTGGTCGTAGCGGGCCGCAACACGCGCGTGCGCCCGATCGACGGCGCGGCTCCGCCGGGATGCCAGCGCCTTCAGCGGGTACGCCAGGCGCGGGATGTTGCCGAGGTCGCTGACCCCGGCGAGGACGACACCGACGCCGGCGTCGCCGAACGCTTCCACGACCGCGTCGAGCTCGGCCTCGAGCCGACGCACACGTGTCCCGTGCATCGCATCGTTGGCACCGACCGACACGAGCGCGAGGTGCGGCTCCAGCGCCAGTGCCTTCCAAAGCTGCCCCTCGAGCACGTCGCGCGCCTTGGACCCACCGGCCGCCAGGCTCATGAGTCGGACCCGGCGATCGTGGGCGAGGCGGCGCGCGAGCTGACGGGCCCAGAGATCGTCGCGGGAGTCGAGCCCGGGACCGGTGACGGTTGAGTCTCCGAGCAGGACGAGGCGGATCTCGGGCGCCGAGTCGGGCCCGAAGACGCCGTCGGGGTCGAGGTCGACGAAGCTCGGCAGCGGGCGGTGCCCGACGTACCAGAGCTGGGCTGCGACCGTACCCACTGCGGCCATGGCCGCCACCGGGATGCCGGCCACCCCGGCCAGTCCGGCAGCTCCGAGTCGCGCCCGTGCGATTGCCACGGACGCATTCTGCGACGCCGACCCCGGGATCGGGCGGATTTCCGAGCGCGAAACGCGGGCTAGCTACGGAGAGCGCCGGGCTCGTCGAGCCAGCGGTTGAGCGCAGCCGTCCGGGCGTTGCGGCAAATCAGGACGTGCTCGACCACGCGGCGGATACGCCGCTGTTGCCCCGCCGTGACCGCGACCTGCCGCAGGAGGTAGTCGGCCTCGCGGCCGTGGTCCTCCTCGGCGTAGGCGTGCACCTTGAAGTTCTCGACCTCGATGCCGTAGTGGTCACGCAAGCCCTCGTACATCATCACCGCGTAGTTCGTCGATGCCGCGAACCGCTCTCCGGCCCAGCCGAACGCGGCCAGCCCTTCCTCGTACGAGCGACGCATGTAGAAGAGCGTCGTGAACACCGAGCCGATCGACTCGGGCATGGCCCGGTACGACACGAGCTCATCGTCGGAGATCCCGAGCTGGCGGGCCCAATCGATCTTCATGTCGACGTGGTTGCGGTCCCCGGCGAAACCCATCTCGTCGGCAAGGTTCTGCGCCCAATGGATGTAGTGCTCGCTGGTGCCGAGGTCGAGGGCGTCGACGTCCGGGGCGTTCGACACGATCGAGCCGAACTCGGTCGTGTACCACTTCCCGAGGAAGTAGTACTCCTTGCACAGCCGCTTGAGGAGCTCTTGGGAGAGGGTCCCGTCGGCGACCCGTTCCCAGACGAGGTTCTTCTCGGTCGCGACCTCGGCCTGGAGGGCCTCGAGCGAGGCCATGAACTCGTCGACCGGCAGCGCGGGCGCGCTCTCGGCGCCGGAACCTCGGATGTCCTTGAACTCGCGGTGCTCCGACATGGTGCTCCCTCTGTCTCCGCCTGACGAACGAAGGCTAGGATATAAGTGACGTGGGTGTCAGCTTCCTCATCACCCGTTCGGAGCCGGCCACGAGGAGGGCGGAGCCATGAACGTCGATCTGGTCCAGCTCGCCGGCCATCGCGGACGCCTGCACGAGCGTCCGACCGTCGACCAGGTGACGGCCGAGGTCGTCCGGGGCGCGATGGAGACCATCTGCTTCGAGATGGCCACGTACGTGTCGCGCACCGCGACGACGCCGATCCTCAACCAGAGCAACGAGCGCAACGCGACGATCCTCGACGCCAAGGGCCGGCTCGCGGCGCTGTCGGTCGGAATCCCGCAGTTCATGCTCACCTCCACGCTGCCGGTGCGCTTCGCGCTCGAGTACCTCGGCGTCGACGAGTTCCACGAGGGCGACGTGTTCGCGGCCAACGACCCGTACCACGGAGGTGGGCACCTCCCCGACTACAACGTGTTCGCGCCGATCTTCGGCAACGACCCCAACACGGGCGAGCGGCGCATGGTGCTCATCGCGAGCATCCAGTGTCACCACGGCGACACCGGCGGCAACGTGCCCGGCGGGTACAACGTCACCGCGAACGACATCTGGGGCGAAGGTGTGCGCTGGCCCGTCGTGAAGGTCATGGACCGCGGCGTCGAGCGGCGCGACGTGCTCTACGCCATGGCGGCGAACAACCGGCTCCCCGACTACATCGGCGACCTGCGCGCCCAGATCGGCGCCGCGCAGCTGGCCGCCGACCGCCTCGGCGACATCATCAACCGTGCCGGCGTCGACACCATCGAGCAGTCGGTCGACTACATGATCGACTACGCCGCGCGCCGGTTCCGTGAGGAGGTCACGGCGTGGCCCGACGGCGTGTACGAGGCCGACGCATACGTCGACCACGACCCGCTCGGGAACCCCGACATCAAGCTGCACGTCAAGATCACCGTCGACGGCGACGACCTCATGATCGACTACACGGGCAGCGACACCCGCCAGGAGATCCAAGCCTGGTCGACGTTCGGGAACACCCGCGGCTACACGGTGGGGCAGATCGCCTCCATGATGGACCCGGAGATCCCGAAGAACGAGGGGTTCTTCGACCAGATCAAGCTGACCGTGCCGCAAGGCTGCGTGCTCAACCCGCATCCGAGCAAGCCGGTCAGCGCGGGCACGCACCACCCCGGCGCCGACGTGGGCGAGGTCATCGCGGTCGCGATGCAGCACGTGCTCCCGGACAAGGCTGTCCCGCAGACGTACAAGACGGGCATCCCGACGATCATCGTCGGCGTCGACCCCCGCACCGGGCAGTCGTTCACCGACCACTCGGCCGAGGTGTACGCAGGCTGGTGCAACGCCGGCAAGGGCATGGACGCGTGGGGTGCGCAGAACGCGTCGTTCGGCAACCTCTGGAAGGCGACGGCCGAGATCAACGAGAGCCTGTACCCGCACGTGCAGTGGAGCCGCGACTACCGCACCGACTCCGGCGGGCCGGGTCAGTGGCGCGGGTTGTGCGGGAGCCACTACGAGAAGGAAGTGCTCGTCGACGCCAAGGTGTACACGTACGTCGTCGGCATGAAGTACCCGATGCCGGGCATCTGCGGCGGCGAGCCCGGCGCGCCGAACAAGATGGTGATCCGCTACGGCTCCGAGGACCCGTTCGTCGTGCAGCACACGGCCGAGTGGGTGCCGATCGGGGCGTCGCAGCGGGTCATGTACGACTACGGCGGTGGCGGCGGCTGGGGCAGCCCGCTCGACCGCGAGCCGCAGGCGGTGCTCGACGACGTGCTCGACGAGTATGTGAGCGTCGCGGGCGCCGAGCGCGACTACGGCGTCGTCCTCACCGGCTCGCTCGAGGGGCTCACCCTCGAGATCGACACGGAAGCGACCGCGAAGCTCCGCGCCGAGCGCCGCGCCGCGGCCTAACCAACCCCGCGCATGGGCTATCGGGTCGGCATCGACGTCGGGGGCACGTTCACCGACCTCATCTGCGTGACGCCGGAGGGCGACGTCGTCCTCGACAAGACGCCGACCACGCTCGAGGACCAGTCGATCGGGGTCATGAACGGCCTGCAGGAGGTCGCCGACCGGTTCGGCCGCCCCCTCCAGGAGCTGTGCGCAGAGATCGACATCCTCGTCCACGGCACGACGACCGCCGACAACACGATGATCGAGATGAACGGCGCGGCCACCGGCCTGCTCGTCACCGAGGGCCATCGCGACGAGATCGAGATGCGGCGCGTGCACAAGGAGCAGATCTGGGACCCCACGTATCCAGCTCCGCCCCCGATCGCGCGCCGGCGGGCGCGTATCCCCATCGCCGAGCGCATGAACTACCGCGGCGAGGTGCTCACGCCCCTCGACGAGGACGCCGTGCGGCGCGGTGTGCGCCGGCTGAAGCAGCTGGGCGTGCGCTCCGTTGCCGTGATGTTCCTCTTCAGCTTCGTGAACCCCGAACACGAACGGCGCGCCGCCGAGATCGTCCGGGAGGAGTTCCCCGACATCGATCACGTGTCGCTCTCCCACGAGGTGATGTCGCGGGGTCCGGAGTTCGAGCGGGTGTCGACGACGCTGGTGAACGCGTACGTGGCGCCGAAGATCGCGGCGTACGTCGGGAGGCTCCAGGAGAAGCTGCGCTCTGCCGGGTACGCGGGGCAGCTCCTCATCATGCAGTCGACCGGCGGCGTGATGCCGCCCGACTACGTCGCCCGTCGCGCGGTGTCGGTACTTGCGTCCGGCCCGACCGGGGGCGTCATGGGCTCGGCGCTCGCAGCCGGCAAGGCCGGCGTCGACGACTTCATCGCCGTCGACATGGGCGGCACGAGCTTCGACGTGTGCCTCGTGCGCAACGGGCGGCCCGAGATCAAGACCGACTGGAACTGGCGCTACCGCTACTACATCGGCCTCCCGATGGTGGACGTGCAGAGCGTCGGCGCCGGCGGCGGAAGCATCGCGCGCGTGCGCCAGGGCGCGCTCCTCGTCGGACCCGAGAGCGCGGGCAGCATCCCCGGCCCCGTGTGCTACGGAAGAGGGGGGACGCAACCGACGGTCACCGACGCGGACGGCGTCCTCGGCTACCTCCCCGTCGACGGGTTTGCCGGCGGCCGCATGACGCTCGACCTCGACGGCGCGCGCGACGCCATCCGGCGCGACGTCGCCGAGCCACTCGGCCTCGACGTCGTCGAGGCGGCCTGGGGCATCGAGCGCATTGTGAACGCCAACATGGCCAACGCCACGCGTCGGGTGCTCGCCTCGCACGGCGCCGACGCCCGCGAGCTCGCGCTGATCGCGTACGGCGGCAACGGCGCCGTACACGCGTGGGCGATCGCGACCGAGCTCGGCATCGACCGCATCCTCGTGCCCAAGACGGCACCGGCGTTCTCGGCGCTCGGTGTGCTCGTCGCCGACTACGTCGTCGACCTCGTCCGGGCGTACGTCGTCCCGCTGTCGCAGGTCGAGCTGGCGCGGGTGCACACGCTCATGTCCGAGCTGCGCGACGAGGCTCGCAAGGAGCTCGACCCCACCGGTCTCGCGGAGGGACAGGTCGACGTGGGGCTGTTCGCGCAGATGTGCTACCCGGGCCAGAACTTCGACATGAGCGTCCCGGTTCCCGAGGGTGACGCCCTCGACGAACCCGGCTTGCTCGACCTGACCGAGCGGTTCCACGACCAGCACGAGGCGGACCGCGGGTTCTGCTTCCGGAACCAGCAGCCGCTGCTCCGGGGTATCCGCCTCGTCGCCCGCGGGAACACGCCGAAGCCCGAGCGGCTTGCGCCCCTCGGCACCGTGCACGACGCGAAGGCCGCTCGGCGCGGCGCCCGACGCGCGTACTTCGGGCCCGAGTTCATCGGGTCGGGCTTCGTCGAAGCGCCCGTGTACGACGGCGCCGTGCTCGGCCCGGGGGCGGAGGTGCGGGGGCCCGCGCTCATCGAGGAGCCGTTCACCGTCGTCGTCCTGCCGCCGGGGGCGACCGCGTTTCTCGACGAGCTCGGGAACTACGAGCTCACCGTCGCTTGACGCACTCGAGTGCCGATCTACTTCGATCCTGACTCGTACGCGGTCATCGAGGCCGCGTGCGAGCGGCTGATCCCGGCTGTCGACGACCACCCCGGGGCGCGTGCGCTCGGCGTGACCGAGTACATCGACGGGTTGCTGGGCGCGTTCCTGGTCGAGCCGCCGCGCATCTGGGCCGGCGGCCCGTTCTCCGGTCGCCACGGCGGCGAGGCGTCGTTCGAAATCTTCCTGCCCCTCTCACGCCTCGAGGAGCTCGCGTGGCGCACCCGGATCGAAGGCTCGCAGGGCATCGCCGAGCGCGAGCACAACGGCCCCGTACCGGGCTGGCAGCGGGAGTACCGCGACGGGATCGCGGCGCTGGGTACTGACTTTGCGGGGCTGCCGGCCCAGGAGCAAGACGCGCGTCTCGACGCGGCGCCGGAGTTCAAGCAGCTCCTCTACGAGCACGCGTGCGAGGGCGCGTACGGCGCACCTGAGTACGGGGGGAACCGCGACCTCGCCGGGTGGCAGGCGATCCAGTTCCCGGGTGACGTGCAGCCCCGCGGGTATTCGGACGAACAGGTCACGGGGCGTGCCTGACTCCGATTGCGACGCGGTCATCGTCGGGTCGGGACCGGCGGGGGCAACCGCAGCGGAGGTGCTGACGGCGGCGGGCTGGTCGGTGATCATGCTCGAGAAGGGCCGCAACCACCTCGTGCGCCTCGAGCCGCCGTTCGAGCCGACCGGCGAGATCAGCAACGACGAGATCAAGTTCCTGCGGCGCCATTTCCTCGGCCCCGACCCGCTGCTCGAGCCGCGCACGTTCCGCCGGCGCGAGGCCGAGGGCGACCGCATCTTCACCGGGGACGTGAACAACCTCCCGTCGAGTGTCGGCGGCGGCGGGTTCCACGCCGACGGCAAGCTGCCGCGCTTCCGGGAAGTCGACTTCCGTGCCCGCACCGAGCTCGGGCCGGTCGCCGGCGCCGACGTCGCCGACTGGCCCCTCGGGTACGACGAGCTGGAGCCCTACTACGCCGAGGCCGAGCGCGCCGTGGGCGTGGCCGGCGACCACACCGCCAACCCGTTCGCCGCGTGGCGCTCCGCGCCGTACCCGATGCCGCCGGGGCCGGACATGTTCTGCGCCGTGTTGACGAGCGAGGCCGCGAGCCGCCTCGGCTACCACCCGTACCGGGCGCCGACCGGAGTGAACAGCGTCGAGCACGACGGCCGGCCCGCGTGCAACAACTGCGGCTTCTGCGGCTTCTTTGGATGCCCGATCGACGCCAAGGGCGACCCCGTCTCCCCGCTGCGGCGCGCGCTGCGCACCGGCCGATGCGAGATCCGTCCCGAGTCGTACGTGAGCGAGGTCCTCGTCGACGGCACCGGGCGCCGAGCCCGCGGCGCGCGCTACCTCGACGACGAGGGCACCGCGCACGAGGTGACAGCCAGGTTCGTCGTGCTGGCTGCCGGCGCGTTCGAGACGCCGCGCCTGCTGCTTCGCAGCGGTCTCGGCAACGCGGACGTCGTCGGACGCTTCCTCATGTTCCACTTCCAGACGCTGGTCCTCGGTATCTTCCCGTTCCGGCTCCACGCCCATCGCGGCCGGGCCGTCACGCACCTGATGGACGACCCGATCGTGGGCGATGCGTCGGCGGCGGCCGCTGCCGAGGAAGCCGGCCTCCCCTACTTCCGCGGCGGCATCGTCGAGCACGGCGGCGCCGGCCAGCCCATCATGGAGGCCGTTCATTTGCCGCCGGGTGAGCTGCACTCGCAGCTGATGGCCGAGTCGACCACCCGTGACTGCATGGCCGTGTTCACGATGCAAGGTGAGGATCTCCCGCAGGCGACGAACCGCATCGATCTCGACCCGCACGTCCGTGACGTGTGGGGCTTCCCGGCGGGTCGGGTCACGTACGACCCGCACCGGCACGAGCTGGCATGCGCCGACCACTGGGCACCCAGGCTCGAAGACGTCATGCGCGACGCCGGCGCGCATACGGCGTTCTGGGTCACGTCACCGCCGCGGCCCGGAAGCGAGTTCGAGGCCGTGAACCCCACGCCGATCTCCCGCCACATCATGGGCACGGCCCGCATGGGCGACGACCCGCGTACGAGCGTGTTCGACGCCTGGCAGCGCCTGCACGACGTCGACAACGTGCTGTGCACCGACTCGTCGGTGTTCCCGACGTCGACCGGCTACGGGCCGACGCTCACGATCGTGGCGCTGGCAATCCGCGCCTGCCGGGCCCTGGCAGGCCTCGAGCCGTTGCGATCGGGCTGAACAGCGACAAGGGCGCGTCGCTATTCGGTCGCCGTCGCCGAGGAGGGCCGGGCAGGCTGGCGTCGTGGTCGATCGCTTGTTCTCCGAGCCGAGTCTCGCCGAGTTGTATGACCGGTTCTGCCCGTGGGAGGAGCGAGGCGACTTCACCTTCTACCTGCCGCTGGTGATGTCCGCAGAGACCGCGCTCGATGTCGGCTGCGGTACGGGTCAGCTGTTGCGCCGGGCCCGGCAGGATGGCCATAGCGGGCGACTGTGCGGGCTCGACCCCGCCGACGCGATGCTCGACCAGGCGCGCACGCGCTCGGACATCGAGTGGATCCTCGGCGACCTTGCAACTCTCGATTGCGATCACGAGTTCGACCTCGTCGTCATGACCGGCCATGCCTTCCAGGTGCTCATCGACGATGACGAGATGCGCGCTTCCCTGGCGGTGATCCGATCGGTTCTGAGCGAAGACGGCCGCTTCGCGTTCGAAACCCGCAATCCGCTGGCTCGACCGTGGGAGGCCTGGACTCCGGACAACGCGGTGGAAGTTGTCTGCGGCGGCGACGCCCTGGTGCGGATGGCGCATGAGGTGGAGACACCCTTTGACGGGAGCGTCGTCTCTTTCACCACGACCTTCAGCACGCCCGGATGGGACCGGCCGCAGGTCAGTCGAAGCACGTTGAGGTTCCTGGACGCGAATTCGCTGTCCTCGCTCCTGTCCGATGCCGGTCTGGCGATCGAAGAGCAGTTCGGGGATTGGGACGGGCAGCCGCTGACCGCTGTGAGCCCGGAGATCATCACCATCGCAGGGCGCGGTGAAGCATCCGCTTCGCGCTAGACGCCGACCGGTTCTCGCGCCTCGACAGGCTCGCTCGGTCGCGCCGGCGGCGGTTTGGGATCGCGCACGCGCGCGGGCGGCTGGCGCAGATCATGGACGACGCCGACGGTCTGCAGCAGTCTGAGCACGTAGTAGATGATGTCGATCTCCCACCAGAAGAACCCCTGCCGCGCCGACGACTGGTAGTGATGGTGGTTGTTGTGCCAGCCCTCACCGCCGGTCAGCAGTGCCACGAAGAGGTTGTTCCGGCTCGTGTCGGCGGTGTCGTAGCGGCGCCGACCGAACACGTGCGCCAGCGAGTTCACCGTGAACGTCGAGTGCCAGAGCAAGACGTTCGACAGGAAGAAGCCGATGATCAATCCACTCCACCCGCCGATCAGAAAGCACGTCGCGCCCAGCGTCCACATCGGGATCCAGTCGTGCTTGTCGAGGAACCGCAGCTCCGGGTAGCGAGCGAAGTCCTTGATCGCGTCGGTGTCGGTCGACGAGTACTTGTCGCACAGGATCCATCCCACGTGGCTCCACCAGAAGCCCTTCCGCGGCGAGTGGAGATCCCGTTCGGTGTCGGCGAACTGGTGATGACGCCGGTGGTGGCCGGCCCACCAGAGCACGCCCTTCTGGCACGCCGTGCCGCCGCCGAACGCCATCACGAACTGCGCGACGCGCCCGAGCTTGTAGCTGCGGTGGGCGAAGTACCGGTGGTACCCGGCCGTGATGAAGAACATCCGGCCGAAGAACGTGACGGCCAGCAGCACGAGGGCCGTGGTGGTCACGCCGGTTACGAAGGCGAGGAGCGGCAGCAGCTGGAGCAGGAAGAAGGGGATCGACGAGCGGGCATTTACCCGCTCGTTCGGAGCTCGGGTGATGACGTCTGCCATGCAACCTCCCGCGACTCTCCCTGCGGGAGCAGCGCTGTCTACCTACTGGTAGGTAGACCATACCCGTGGCGGGTTCGTTTCCTCGTACCCCCCTCGGGGCGCCCGAAATCCCGTCCTGGCAAGCTGCGGGCCGTGGCCACGCTGGTCATCCTCCTGGGCCGCCGACCCGAGCTGTCGCCGGACGAGGTCCACCGCGGCGGTGCCTCGATCTCGAGCGCCGCGTGATCTGGTTCACCGACGACCACCCGATTCTGGAGGCGTGAGGGCATGGCTCGATACGAACACGACGGACTGCGCGTGGACATCGACGGCGGCGTGGCGTTCGTGACGCTCGATCATCCGCCCGTGAACCTGTTCGACGCCATGCTCATCGGCTCGCTGTCGAACCTCGCCACCGAGCTCGCCGGCGACGACGCCGTGCGCGCCGCCGTCGTGCGGAGCGCCGACCCGGAGTTCTTCATCGCCCACGCCGATCTCGAGCTCATCAAGGCATTGCCCCGGGATCGCGTCGATCGCCCGGAGGACCTGGAGTTCATCCACGTGTTCATGGAGCGGTGGCGCACGCTCCCCCAGGTGACGATCGCCCAGCTCGAAGGTCGGGCCCGCGGCGGCGGGAGCGAGTTCGCGCTGTCACTCGATCTCCGCTTCGGCGCCATCGGTCGGACGGTCCTCGGCCAGCCCGAGGTCGCGGTGGGCATCCTGCCCGGCGGCGGCGGGACGCAGCGGCTTCCGCGCCTGATGGGCCGAGGCCGGGCGCTGGAGGTCGTGCTCGGCTGCGAGGACTTCGACGCCGAGCTCGCCGAACGGTACGGATGGATCAACCGGGCGCTCCCTGCCGACGAGCTCGGTCCGTTCGTCGAGCGGTTGGCCCGACGGATCGCGTCGTTCCCGCCCGAAGCCGTCCGACTCGCGAAACGCTCGGTCGACGCGGCCGACGGCTCGTTGCGCGACGGTCTCCTCGACGAAGGGCACTTCTTCAATCTCACGCTGGCCGATCCCGCGCTCGATGCGCGGATGGAAGGCGCGCTCGCTCAGGGTGCACAGACTCGCGAGGGCGAGCTCGACCTGCCGGGTCTGATCGATCGGGCGACCCGGCCGACCTAGGCGCGCTGGTACGTGCCGACGAGCTTGCCTTGCGCGACCACCGTGCCCTTGATCGCGGTACGAAGCTCGTCGACCGATGCACCCGCTGCGAGATCGATCGGTTTCGACACTGCGTAGACCGTGAAGACGTAGTGGTGGGGCGCGCCGCCGGGCGGGGGGCACGGTCCGGCGTAGGCGCTGTTGCCGATCGTGTTCTTGCCTTGGACGACTCCCGGCGGCACGTTCTGCTCGGGGAGGCCGCCTTTCGGAAGGTGCCACGCGACCCAGTGGACGAACGTTCCGCTCGGGAGGTCAGGGTCGACCATGATCAGCGCCCGGTCCTTGGCCGACTTCGGGACTCCGGTGTACTTCAGTGGCGGCGACGCGCTCGCGCCAGAGCACGTGAAGCCGCCGGGGATGGGCTTGTTGTTGCCGAACGCGGCGCTCGTCACCGTGATCTTCTTCACCTTGGCCTTCGCGCCCGGCGAGTCGGCAAACGCAGGCGCCGCCTGCGCCATCACCAGCAGCATCGCGGCTGCGCCCGCACACCCCAACCGAATCCGCACGGCCCGAGACCCTACTGCTGTCGTGCTGTCATAGCTGAGCACCCGATGCTCAATTCCGATCCGGCCCGAACGCCGCTTTGGCAGAATCGTCGTCATGCCCGTCAGCGCCGTCCTGTTCGATTACTACGGGACGCTGGCGGAGGCGACGCACTGGGTCTCGGCGGACGACGTTCTCGCCGAGCACGGCTACGAGCTCCCCCCAGAGACGCGAGACCGTTGGTTCAACGACGGTATCGACGGCATCGAGCACCGGGAGCATTCGCGTAGCCGCGACCACTACGTCGCGTGGCAGCGTGAGCGACTGCTCGGCATGCTTGCCGAGACCGATGTCCACCCGGGTGAGTACGAGATGATCCTGCAGAAACTGCGTGACGGCGCCGAGTCGCGGGTCCTCGAGGCGTACCCGGAAGTGCCCGACGTCCTCGTAGAGCTCCGCGCACGGGGCCTGCGCCTCGGCATCTGCTCGAACTGGGATTGGGACCTCACGCAGGCGGTCGACGAGGTCGGGCTCACGGATCTCGTCGACGTGCAGGTGTCATCGGCGTGGGCCGGCGCGCGCAAGCCGCACCCGCGGATCTTCGAGCAGGCGTTGACCAAGGTCGGGGCCGAGCCGCCGGAAACCGTGTTCGTCGGCGACACGTGGGGGCCCGACGTCGCCGGACCGCGCGCGATGGGGATGACGTCGCTGTACCTGTCGCGCGACGGCCACTGGCCCGATCCGACCGCGCCGGAGGAGCTCGACCCGGAGCGCGTCGTCCTGATCCCCGACCTGCGAGCCGTGCTCGACCACGTCTGACCGAAAGAGGTTGCCCATGCAGACGGAGACACCCACGGCGTCGACCGGGCCGGCACAGATTCCGAAGCTCGTCGCGAAGCTCCGAGAGACCTTCGAGTCTGGTCGGACACGACCCATCGAGTGGCGCCGGGCGCAACTCCGGCAACTGAAGGCGATGCTCGAGGAACGGGAGACCGAGCTGCTCGACGCGCTCGCCGCCGACCTCGGCAAGCCACGCCTCGAGGGCTGGGCCAGCGACATCGGCATCGTGATCAGCGAGATCGACCACGCGCTGCGCCACCTCGGCGGGTGGATGAAGCCCGAGCGCGTCTGGACCCCGCTCGTGCAGCGGCCCGGTCGCGCGTCGATCCACCGCGAGCCGTTCGGGGTCGTGCTCGTGATCGCGCCGTGGAACTACCCCGTGCACCTGCTGCTCCTGCCGATGGTCGGCGCGCTCGCCGCCGGCAACTGCGTGGTGGGCAAGCCGTCCGAGGTGACGGTCAATACCTCCGCCGCGATCGCCCGCGTCGTTCCGGAGTACCTCGACCGCGATGCGGTCGCGATCGTCGAAGGCGCGGTTCCCGAGACCCAGACCCTCCTGGCCGAGCGCTTCGATCACGTCTTCTACACGGGAAACGGGCGCGTCGGACGCATCGTCATGGAAGCGGCCGCCAAGCACCTGACGCCGGTCACGCTCGAGCTCGGCGGCAAGTCGCCCACCATCGTCGACGGCGATGCCAATCTCGACGTCGCGGCGCGGCGAATCGCGTTCGGCAAGTTCCTGAACGCGGGTCAGACATGCATCGCGCCCGACTACGTGCTCGTGACGCGCGAGCACGAGCAGCCGCTCGTCGAGCGAATCGGCCGCGCCATCCGCGACTTCTACGGCCCCGACCCGGAGTCGAGCCCCGACTACGCGCGCATCGTCAACGACGCCCACTTCCGGCGCCTCGAGGCGCTTCTTGCCGGCAGCACCCCCGCGATCGGGGGCGAAACCCGCGCCGCAGAGCGCTACGTCGCGCCGACGATCCTCCGAGACGTCGACCCCGACTCGGCTGTCATGGCCGAGGAGATCTTCGGGCCGATCCTGCCCGTCCTGCCGGTCGCCGACACGGACGAGGCGATCCGGTTCGTGAACGAGCGGGACCGTCCGCTCGCCCTGTACGTGTTCTCGGAGTCGGGCGCCGTGCAGGAACGTGTGCTCGCCGAAACCAGCTCCGGTGGCGCCTGCGTCAACGCGACCGTGCTCCACGTCGCCCTGCCCGAGCTGCCCTTCGGTGGCGTCGGACCCAGCGGCATGGGCGCCTACCACGGCAAGGCGAGCTTCGACGTGTTCAGCCACCGAAAGAGCGTCCTGGTGAAGTCGACGCGCGTCGACCCGAAGCTCGCGTACCCGCCTTACACGAAGGGGAAAGAGCGACTCATTCGCCGGTTCCTCTAGAGTCGTCTCACGCTCCGCACGACCTCGGGGGGTTTCGATGACCGCGACCGCGCCGCTGGACTTCGTCGACTCGGACGGCCACGTGCTCGAGCATCCGGACGGCATGCTCGAATACGCGCCCACGGAGCTCGCCGACCGCATCTGGCACATCGAAACCGACGCCGACGGCACGGAGTGGTGCATCTACGACCGCCAGCGTCTCCCCGCCAACGGGTTGGCGCTCGCAGGGACGGCCGGGATGACCCTCGAGGAGCGCGAGCGCGCGCAGCGGGGCGAGCTCCGCTACACCGAGGTGCGCCCGGCTGCGTACAACGCACGGGCCCGCCTCGCCGACATGGACACCGACGGGATCGGACGGGCGATCGTGTACCCGACGATGCTGCTCGGCATCGGCGGGCTGCGCGACGCCGACTTCGCGGCCGCGCAGTGCCGCGCGTACAACGACTGGCTCTCCGACCACGTCCAGGACGGCGACGGTCGCCTGTACGGCGTGGCGATCGTCCCCCAGCAGGACATCGAGCACGCCGCGGCCGAGATCCGCCGCGTCGGCTCCAAG
>WNGB01005646.1_pt1 | contig 19155 bp, 19 predicted proteins | sample 5400681 | NCBI WGS metagenome assembly WNGB01 (sample SAMN13153367, study PRJNA577476) | soil metagenome | isolation source: 115 cm soil or saprolite under grassland replicate 2 | place: USA:California | collected 2016-06-15
ATCCCGGCCGCCGCTCGATCCATCCGAGCGCCCAACGCGCACCCATGATCCGGCGCGTGTCGCTCAACGCCCGGTGCTCCTCGACCCAGCCGAGCCCATGCAGCGCCCGTGCGATACCGCGCTGGTCGTGCAGGCTGCGGTATCGGCTGAGGCCCTCCTCCAAATAAACGGTGGCCTGATCGGGATCGATATCAACCATCACGATCGTCCAGCCGAGCTCGGTCAGCGCGGCGGCCAGCACACGCTCATCACTGTGCGCACGCGCAATCGCCACACTCTCCTGGAGGAGTGCCAAGGCCGCACTGCGATCGAACTGCGCCCGCGCGAGATACCCAGCCGCCCACAGTGCCTTCGCCCGAACCAGCGGCGACAGCGCGTTGCCGATAAGCGCGGCCTCCAACCAGGAGCGTCCCTCGCTGCGACACGAGCGTACATCCCAGAACACAAGCAGCGCGGCGGCCAGCCGCGCCGCCCGCTCGTGGTCGCATATACTCAACAGATGCCGGAGCGCCACGCGCAGATTGACATGATCTTGGTCAAGTCGGTCGAGCCACTCCAGCATGTCTGGGCTCTGGAGTGCTGGCTCGGCCTGCTCGGCGAGATCGAGGTAATACATGGCGTGGCGCTCCCAGACGCTGGAAGCATCGGGGCCCGCATGCAGCTGCTCCAGCGCAAACTCACGCACGGTGTCCAGCAGCCGGTAGCGTGCGGTTCTGGCGCTGTCATCGATCACCATCAGCAGGCTTTGGCCGACAAGTGCTGCCAGCCCATCGACGACGTCCGCCGACGAGTCGCAGATGGCCTCGATCGCGTCCAGGGCAACACTACCCTCAAACACGGCGAGGTGCTGGAGGAGTTGCTTCGCGCTGGGCTCGAGGAGCTGGTAGCTCCAGTCGATCGTCGCGCGCAGAGTCTGATGGCGGAGCGGCAGGTCGCGCGGCCCGCCACTCAGCAGCGGAAGACGCCGCTCCAGGCGCTGGAGGAGTGTCACCGATGAGAGCAGCTTGGTTCGTGCAGCGGCGAGCTCGATTGCCAGCGGCAGCCCGTCGAGCTGCCGGCAGATCTCGGCGATAATCGGCGCTGTCTCCGTCGTAGCCTGGAAGTCCGGGCGAACTGCCTGTGCCCGCTGAATAAAGAGCGCGACCGCTGGAGTAGCGAGGAGCTGATCGAGTGGCGCGGAAGTCACATCATCGGGCAACGCCAGTGTTGGCACAGGAAACTCGCGCTCACCGATGAGTTGGAGTGCCGCCCGGCTGGTCACGAGGATCTTGAGCCGCGGCGCGACGGCCAACAGCTCCGGCAACGACATGGCGGCAGGGAGCACATGCTCGAAGTTGTCGATCAGGAGGAGCAGCTGTTTCCGCATCAGAAAGCTACGCAGGCAGGCCGCGAGTGGCTGCCCGCCGTGCTCGGTGACACCCAGCGCCTGTGCGACGGCCGGGATGACGTGGCGCGGGTCGTGGATCGCTGCGAGGTCGACAAAAAAGAGCCCATCTGCGAAGCGATCGCGCAGCTCACCGGCGACGTGAAGCAGGAGGCGCGTCTTTCCTACGCCGCCCGGTCCAGTGAGGGTAAGTAACCGGACATGGTCTCGTACGAGCATGGTCACGATCGCCAGGCTCACATCATCACGGCCAAGGAGCGGTGTCATAAACATTGGGAGGCTGTGCGGCCGCTGCGGCAAAGGGTGTGGCAGATAGGCTGAAGGCTCGGCTTGATGTGTTGTGGTTTGGCTGTGCGTTGTGGCGAGTGTCGTGTCTGCCTGTAGTAGGCGCTCTAACGTCAGATCGGCGCTCTTTCCCAAGTAGACGCTCGCCATGCGGCCGCCTGACTTCCTATATGCTCGCCAATAGCCGTCGGCGCGCCCACGGCGCTCCTTGCGCGCGGTGAAGCGACCTGAGGGGCCAACGAAGGCGAACGACGATGCTTGTGTGAGCCAGGTGTACCAGTCGGGCGTGTCGACAAGGATGTGTAGGGTACTGGCCCCACCGCCGATCAGTGTATCATTCTCCACACGCGGCGTTGTGTGAGCCATATCTGAACCCTCGCTGCGCCATTGCGCGGGTGGAAGGAAATTGGCTAACTCTACTGCAAAGTGTCTAACTTTGCAAACGTGCAAACGCACGAGATCGAGAGAGGATGGTAGATCCAGCAGAGAAGCAAGAAGTCACGCGCAGACGATGCCACGAAGCGGCCAACGCAACCGGAGTATTCGCTCACGATGGCTTTCATCTCAGCTCCGTTCCTGGATCGGGAAGGGGCTGAGGCGCCATGTGTGTCCCAGGCTGCCAGCGGTGCGCTGCGAGGAGGAAGACGGCGGCCAAGGCTGCAAAACCCGTGATGATGCCCATCACTGGCAGCGTCGCACCGTTTGCCAGCGCGCCGACCAGCCCTCCAGCCACCCCGCCGAACACCGACTGCATCGTACCTTGGAGTGCGGCCGCACTGCCCATGCGTTCGCGCACGGTGCCGAACGCCAGCGCAGCGTTATTAGGAATAATCAAGCCGATTGCGGCGCTCAGCGCAAAAAAGAGCACCGTGAGGGAGAGCGTGCTCGCGTATCCGCTTGCCATGACGGCCAGCAGCAGCAACGCGACCAGCACCGCGGCAATGACCGCACCACGCGTGATGCTCAACAGGCTGAGATGGCGCAGGAGGACGCGGTTGAACTGTGAGGCACCGATAAACCCGATCGCATTCACACCAAACAACACGCCGAACACACTCGGTGTGACCCCAAGCGTCTTCATGTAGATGAATGACGACCCAGTGATGTAGGTCAACAGCATACCAACCGCGCACGCGCCCGTCAAGACAAACAGGATGAAGGGCGTGTTGCGCAGCAGCGTCGCATAGGTTCCCACGGCATCCCGCAAGCGGACGTGGGCACGTTCGTGGGCCGAGGATGTTTCGGGCAGCAGCGTCACGCTGATGGCAACCAGTGTGCCGAAGGCGACCAAGAACCAGAACAGCCCGTGCCAGTCCCACTGGGTCAGGATCAGCCCACCCAGTGACGGTGCGAGGATCGGAGCAACCCCGATGATCAGAAACAGCAGGCTGAGGCGATCTGCGAGCAGCTTACCGCTCCACAGGTCACGCGCGATGGCAGCAGTAATGACCGCGCCGGCAGATGCGCCGAGGGCTTGGAGAAACCGCCCGCCAATCAGCATGGTGATGGTCGGCGCGAGCGCGCAGATCATCGCGCCGAGAATATAGACGGCCAACCCAACCAGCAAGGGCTTTTTGCGCCCGTATTTGTCGGTGACGGGACCATTGGCAATCTGCCCGATGGCGACACCGATCATAAACACGGCAAGGGTGAGCTGCGCTGCGCCAGGACTCACGTTCAAATCGCGGGCGATGGTGGGGAGGGCTGGCAGGTACAGATCGGTACTAATCGGCATGACGGTTTGCACGCCACCGAGAATCAATGTCAACAGGGCGCTGCTCAGACGGATTGATGTATCAGATGTGCGGGTCACACACGGCTCCTTGTGGTGCGAACGGCAGGCTGCCGCTCAATGACGTCGTAATTCAAGTCCATGACAAGCTGCATCGTTCCGCATTTCGCACTATCGAACGACAACTTGACACAACACCTGAGCGGGATTATACTTTCCTTGGAATTATTTGTTAAGGAATATAATTCCCGTGCAACGATGATGAAGGAGACGAGCGTGACACTGCCGAACCGCATCCAATGGCTGCGTGACCTGATTGGTCTGGAGATTGTGCTGTGGGATCGCATCAATGCGCGGCTGAAAGCGAATCACGACCTGTCGCTGGCGTTCTTTGAGTCGCTGTACTTCATCGGGCGTTCGCCAGGTGGCAGCGTGCGGGTTGGGGATCTCGCTCGCGCACTGCGCATCACGGTGGGAGCGACCAGCAAGCTGGTCGACCGGGTGGAGGCGGCCGGGCTGATCCGCCGCGAACTCGACGCCGACGACCGCCGCGCGAGCCGGGTCGCTCTCACCGAGATTGGCAGACAGAAGCTCGCCGATGCCAATACGACGTACACGGCTGAGCTGGCCGCGGTGCTCGACACCACGCTGACTGCGGATGAACAGCAGCAGCTGCACACGCTGGTCACGCGCCTGCTGACCGCAGCCGACAAAGGAGAGGCTTTATGACAGCTACCATGCGCGCTGTTGTACTGGAGGCTCCGGGTTCTCCGGACGCGCTTCAGATTCGTGAGCTGCCCATCCCAGCCCTTCGCCCGGGGTGGGTGCTTATCCGCGTAAAAGCGTTTGGGCTCAACCGCTCCGAACTGCACACCCGGCTTGGCCTGGCCGAAGGCGTGACCTTTCCACGGGTGCTGGGCATCGAGGCGACGGGCATCGTCGCCGCCGCGCCGGGTGGCGAGTTTGCGGTCGGGCAGCAGGTCGTCACGATGATGGGCGGGATGGGCCGCACCTTCGACGGCGGCTATGCCGAGTATACCTGCGTGCCTGCTTCCCAGGTCATCTCATTTCAGTCCGAACTGGATTGGGCAACATTGGGCGCCGTTCCCGAAATGCTCCAGACGGCATACGGCTCGCTCACGGTCGGTCTGGATATGCAGCCAGGTCAATCGTTGCTGATCCGCGGCGGCACCTCATCGGTCGGTATGGCCGCCGCGGTGTTGGCAAAAGAGCGCGGCCTGACTATCCTCTCCACCACCCGCCGGCCCGAGCGCTCCGCCGCGCTCACGGCGCTTGGTGTCGACCACGTGATCGTCGACGACGGCGAGATTGCCCCAAAGGTGCGCGCGATCGCCCCGGCCGGCGTCGAGCTTGCGCTTGAGCTGGTTGGTACGCCAACCCTGCCCGACACCCTGCGCGCGACCGCCATCCACGGCGTGGTCTGCTTCAGTGGGATGCTGAGTAACCAATGGACGGTACGGGACTTCTACCCCATTGACTACCTGCCGCGTGGTGTGCGGCTGACTGCCTATGGCGGCGAAGCCGACGACCTTCCCGCTACTGTCCTGCAATCTTTCCTTGATGCTGTTGCGGCCGGCCGTCTCACGATCCCGCTCTACCGTACGTACACACTCGATGAGATCCGTATCGCGCATGCCGATATGGAAGCTGGCAATGCGACCGGCAAGTTGGTCGTTATCCTCTAACCTGAACACTCCCACTTGAGCGCGATCCGGTTGTCAGCCTCCGGGACGGAGAAGCGTACTTGGCCTGTGTTCACCGCCCTCTCTAGACTGTTGGCACGACATCTGCAACGCAGAGACGCGAGGTGAACATATGAGCTATAAAGTATCTATCCGCACGAACAGAGAGCGATTGGAGCGTCAGCAAGAGAAGCTGCGGATTGCTCGGGAAGCGCTTGCTCATGTCGAGGCCAAGTATGCCCGCAAACAGCCTGTCAAGCACCCGATGCACCCCCGCCCGAAGATGACAGCATAGCGGCCTCGTGCCCAATGACAATCATCGAGACTTGCGTTCGTTTCTGCCTGGTTTATGGAGGATCGACGGGTGCTCTTGCGTTGCCATCATGGCAAAATGCATAAAAGTGACGACCAGGTCTGAGCTCGTGATTGATAGTGTGCGATCTTGAACACGATGTGAAATCTGCTGAGCATACTCCTAGGCACGCACCTTTGTGCGTTGCACTGATGAGCGTACCAATGCTCCGGCTCTATTCACTCTAGCTTCCCAATCGAGCGCCACATGGCAAGCTCCTCGCTGAATCGGTTGTGCATGATCGCGCACTTGGTATCAATGCGCATGCTTGACCGATCTTCGACCGTATACGCAGGCCACTCCGGCACACCGACTGCCGCAGGTATCCCTGTTCGGGCGAAGCTTGTCCACAACTCAGCCATCGTGTGCGATGCAACAAAACGGTCGGGGTTGTTGCCGGAGAGAAAACCTGGGCTGTTGTGCGGTGTTTCATTGTTGAATTTGAACGTGATGTCCATGGCATGCGGCGTGCCCACCGCATACTCCGTTCCTGGTATGGTCATCTCAGACTTATAGCCAAACTGATACAGATACACCGGCGCGCCGTGTTGCGCCGCCTTTTTCTCAGCAATCTCTATCGACCCGAGGCCCATCATGGTGGTGGAGGCAATCGCTACAAACATATCCGGCGCCGAAGCACCGGGCATGGCTCGACGGTAGGTATCAATGATCTTTTGCGTATCCGACCCGTATTGTGCTTCCAGTTTTGACTGCAGGCTGTCAAAATCCAGCGTGAAAGCGCTTGTATCACCCCGCTCCCAGGCGAAGAACGTGTATTCGTCTTCATTCCATCCCGTGATCAGCGGTTTATTACTGGAGATGGCCGGGGCAGTCGGGTCGAACGGATGCGCTGGGAGAACACCACCATCCACCACCGGCCCGAAACCGCGCGAAGACGACTCGGCGCTTCCTCCGATTTTCCGCCTTTGGTGCGGTGGTACCGGTGGAAATTGCGATTGGATGCGCAGCAGTTCGGCAGCCGGTACGTCAAGCAATTTTCGCCAATCGCTCGGGCCGATGCTGAGTGCCCGCAAGACCAACGCGGTCGTTTCAGCGGCCATCTCGCGCGTGAGCATCCGTACACCCGGCCCGCTCTCAATCGACGCCTTGGAGAAATATGGCGCAGCCGCCGGCATCGCATACAAGCAGGATGTCTTTGCACCTCCACCCGACTCGCCAAAGATCATCACGTTGTTTGGATCGCCGCCAAAGACACTGATATGCGTGTTCACCCATTCTAGCGCCGCGACAATATCCAGAAGGCCCTGGTTGCCTGAGCCCGCATACTCCGATCCGGCCAACTCGTCGAGATACAGAAAGCCCAGCAAGCCTAAGCGATGATTGGTCTGCACCACAACGACATCAAACGTGCGCGCTAGGTTTGTTCCATCCTGGCCGGCAGATCCGCCTGAGCCAATCACAAACCCTCCGCCATGGCTGTAAAACAGCACCGGTCGCTTCTGATTGTCCGTGGCAGGCGTCCAGATATTCAGGAACAGGCAATCCTCGGCCGGTTCCGGCTCGTTCGGCCGGGCGGGCTGGATGGCGGGCGCACCCAAGTCCAGCGCATCGCGTACGCCTGGCCACGGCTGCAGTTCGGCGGGCCGGCGAAACCGTCGGTCACTCGAAACCCTTCCAGCATAGGGGATTCCTTTGAAGATCGAGACACCTTCGTGTCTGGCGCCACGTAGCTTGCCGTGTGCAATTTCAACGTCGATGGTATGCATGTTCGGAAAGCTGCCTTTCTGATGATCTTTGAGCTTCGAAAGCCGGCAATCGAGCGGCTTGGCGCTGCGCGGCAATGCCGAACCGATCAAGACTGCATGATAACCGGAACTGGCACGTACACATCGCGGTGATCTCGCTTGACACGTACTCTCATGCGGAGTTTCATTACGGGGCTTTCATAGAGTAGCGTTGGCCGCATTGCCCTTCCCCAATCTTGGTACCAATCATCATGGAAGTGAGGCACATCATAAGCAGCATCTGCTTTATTTTAGCCACGCATTGCGTCGTTGACGCCGCCCTGTTCCAACATACAGGCGCGAAGGAAATACCCCTTTTCATCTGCGCTGTCGAGCATTAGGGTTGGTCAACGATGGCGAAATGATGGGGGCGTCAGCGATGGCGGTGCCGGTGCTGAAGACCGTTTCGCCCAGGGCGATCAGCAGGAACAAGCGGCAACGCTCAAGCATATGACCACCATCGAACCCAATATGCTCCGAATACAACCGTCGCCCAGGGATGGGGTGTGTCAGCCACCTTCCGGTTAGGTCAATCGTGGCAGCCACTCCCCACCACAGCAGACGAGCCTCCGAGCTCATGGTTGCGCCCACGATCCACAATGGTGTCGTGGCGAGGAGCCAGAGTAGATTTCGGAAGAAATGGTCTCGGAAGGCCGCCTCGGTTGCATTGACGATTAGCCAGACGGTGCGCCCCAGTTGTATCAGCAGCATGGGGACGATAAAGGCCCAGCCGGAGGTGCTGAAGGACGTTGCCACGGCAGCATTCATGAACAGGCCCAGCAGCATCACTGCCAACATCATCCAGCGGGTTCGGGATTGAGCAACAGGGATTGCGGTGGCGGCCCAGCTTGTCGTAAACCACACCGTGAACACGGCCACCAGCAGCACCAGGGTCTCCAGCATACCACGCCACGATAGGTGCTCCTGGAGGGTATCTGAAAGTTGCGACACCGCGAACACGAACACCAAGTCGAAGAAAAGTTCGAGCGGTGTGACCTCGTACTTCTGCTCGGGTGCGTTGTGCAGATCAGGGGATGAAGTAGTGGTGGTCGTGGTGGTCATGGCTACTCATTGTACCTGTTGCAGATTTCCCTCACAACTCTGATGGTGAATCTCGCCTGCAGTCAGTCGTCTGGTGCTGTGAAGCACCACAGCGAGTATTCGCTTTGGTGCCTGCCATAGGCTGAACTGCGTGGGCGCGCCGTATGGTTGGTACGCCAGCTTCCGGTGGTAGCTCGCCCGAGAACACAGCGCCGGGGCAGATGTCGTCACACGGGCTGCTGGCCGTACTCGTCGTCCGTGACGTGTTCGCCCCATGTCACGGTGTTGCCTTCATCGTCGACGTCGAGCATCGCGAGGTGGGTCATGAATCGGTTTGGGGCGGCACCGTGCCAATGCTCCTCGCTAGGCTCGAAGAACACGCGGTCACCTGGTCGTATGACCTCGATCGGCCCGCCGCGGCGCTGACACAGGCCGATTCCCTCGGTGACGTAAATGGTCTGGCCGTTCGGATGAGTGTGCCACGCCGTCCGCGCGCTCGGCGTAAAGTGGACGCTGCTTGCACTCAGGCGCGACGGCCCTGACGTCGTTGCGACGGTGTCGACATAGACCGCGCCGGTGAACCATGCGCTCGGCCCGGCCCTGGTCTCGATCGCGTTCTTGGTGATCTGCATGGTAGTCTCCCTGGTTCGGGTGTGCGCCCTCATGTTCCGCTCCCGGCTCAGTATTCCTGCTGGGCCGGCCGGAACAGGATCTCGTTCACGTCCACTGTGATAACCACGACTTTTCCTTCGATGTCGTTGATCATCATTCTGACTCCTGCTTGCCCTGCCGCCTTCGACAGAGTACGAAGATGTGGTACTACAAAAGAGGAACGTCTGGTTGGGCTACTTCTTGAAGACCTCACGGGCGACCCTGACGGCCGACATTGCCCGTGGCCAGCCGGCATAAAACGCGAGGTGGATGATCACCTCGGCCAGCTCATTTTCTGAGAGGCCATTCTGTTTCGCCCGGCTCAGGTGGCCGGGAAGCTGCTCGGTGTTGCCATTAGCGATCAGCGCAGCGACCGTGACCAGGCTGCGGTCGCGCGGCGAAAGCTCGGCACGTTCCCAGACATCGCCAAACAGGACGTCGTCGGTGAGCTGCGCCAGCTTGGGCGCGAAATCGCCGACCAGCTGCTGTGCCCGCGATGGTTCCTTTGGTTCAGACATCGCGTGTCTCCTATGTGTTCGTCCACTGTGGGATCAGATCCGGTCACGCCCGTTTCAACCTGCTCAGCGATCGATCATCTTCTGTGAGCCTTCGGAGTAGCGCTCCCCGTGGATCGTGATCTGGGCTGCGCTGCTTTCGATCTCCCGCAGATCGTCGGGTGTCAGCTCAACCTCAACTGCATGGAGGTTCTCCTCCAGGCGGTGCAGCTTGGTGGTGCCAGGGATCGGCACGACCCACGGCTTCTGCGCCAGCACCCAGGCCAGCGCGATCTGCGCAGACGTCGCCTGCTTCTTCGCCGCGATCCTGCCCACCAGATCGACCAGCGCCTGGTTCGCCGTGCGGTTTTCTTCCGAGAAGCGCGGGACGGTGGTGCGGAAGTCGCTCGTGTCGAACGTCGTGCTCGCGCTGATCGCGCCGGTCAGGAAGCCTTTTCCCAGCGGGCTGAAGGGCACAAAGCCGATCCCAAGCTCCTCCAGGGCGGGCAGAATCTCGGCTTCCGGCTCGCGCCACCACAGCGAGTATTCGCTCTGGAGCGCCGTAACCGGCTGAACAGTGTGGGCGCGCCGAATGTTTCGTACGCCAGCCTCCGACATGCCGAAGTACTTGACCTTGCCCTGCTGAATCAGCTCCTTCACCGTTCCGGCCACCTCTTCGATCGGCACGTCCGGATCGACCCGGTGTTGATACAGCAAGTCAATCGTGTTGGTTCTGAGCCGCGTGAGCGAATCCTCGACTGTCTGCTTGATGTATTCAGGGCGGCTATTCAAGCCGCCTTTGCCAGTGAAATCGAAGCCGAATTTGGTGGCGATTACCACTTGATCACGAACGGGTGCTAAGGCCTCGCCGACCAACTCCTCATTTGTGAACGGGCCGTAGACCTGCGCCGTGTCGAAGAATGTCACGCCGCGTTCGACGGCCGACCGGATGAGGGCGATCGCCTGCTGTTTATCGGTGGCGGGACCCATGGCATGGCTGAGTCCCATGCAGCCAAGCCCAAGGGCTGAGACCGCAAGACCACTGCTTCCGAGTGTTCGCTTCTGCATGCTGTTGCTCCTGTGATAGCTTCAAACTGGCTCAATCATGGATGTTTCTGGTGCCCAACCATTTCACCATCGCCGGATCGCGGTGGTCGAAGAAGGCACTTTGCTTGCTGTCCAGCGCCGCAATCGCGTTCATGTCGTCGGCACTCAGCTCGAAGTCGAACACATCAAGGTTTTCGGCCATGCGCTCCTTGCGCACCGACTTGGGAATGGCCACCACGCCGCGTTGTGTCAGCCAACGCACGATCACCTGTGCGACGCTTTTGCCGTGTGTTTCGGCAATGGAGCGCAGCACGGCGTTCTGGAAGATGTTGTTTTTGCCCTCCGCGAACGGTCCCCAGGATTCTATCTGCACGTTGTTTTCCTGTAGGAGCTTCTGGGCTTCGATCTGCTGGTGGAAGGGGTGCGTCTCGATCTGATTGACCGCTGGAGCGATGTCGTTGTGCAGGATGAAGTCCATGATCCGGTCGGGATAGAAGTTGCTGACGCCGATGGCTTTGATGTGGCCAGCCTGATACAACTCTTGCATGGCCCGCCACGCGCCGTACACATCGCCGTACGGCTGATGAATCAAATACAAGTCGAGGTACTCCAGTTGCAACTTCTCCATCGACCGTTCAAACGCCTGCTTCGCGCCGTCGTAACTGGCATCCTGCACCCACAGCTTGGTGGTGATGAACAGCTCCTCGCGCGCGACACCGCTCTTTTGGATGGCGTTGCCGACGGCGGCTTCGTTGCCGTACGAAGCCGCTGTATCCAGCAGCCGATAGCCGGTTTCTATCGCGTCCAAGACGCTTCGTTCACATTCATCGAGATCGGTCACCTGGAAGACACCAAACCCGAGCAGCGGCATTGCGACACCGTTATTGAGTGTCACTGACGGAATAGTTGCCATGGATCATGCTCCTTCTACGTTAGTATACTGCGGTACGATCTGTACGCTTTGTCCTGTTCTGCTTTGAGGGGCACTCAGCCGCTAGTCATCCGTAGCGCTCGTGCCCCGATCCCCTGGCTCCGTGCACCGCGATCGTTGCGGCGGCGGCATCGATCGCACGCAGATTGTCGGCAGTGATCTCGATTGTCGTCGCGCCGATGTTTTCGTCCAGGCGCTCCAGCCTGCGCGTGCCGGGGATCGGCACAATCCACGGCTGCTGCGCCAGCAGCCACGCCAGCGCGATCTGCGCAGGCGTCGCATTCCTCTGGGCGGCGATGTGGGTGAGTAGATCGACGATGGGCTGGTTAGCTTTGCGGGCATCAGGCGTAAAGCGCGGGAACCGGCTTCGAATGTCGGAGCTACCAAAGGTCATGTTCGAGTCAACTTTCCCGGTCAGGAAGCCTTGTCCAAGCGGACTCCAGGGAACGAAGCCGATCCCAAGCGCTTCGCAGGTCGGCAACACCTCCGCTTCCGGATCGCGCACCCAGAGCGAATATTCGCTCTGGAGCGCAGCGACTGGCTGTACTGCGTGCGCCCGGCGAATCGTCTGCGCACTGGCTTCGGACAGTCCGAAATACTTGACCTTGCCCGCCACGATCAGATCCTTCACTGCCCCGGCCACCTCTTCAATCGGCACGTTTGGATCCACCCGGTGTTGGTAAAACAGATCGATGGCCTCGACCCGCAATCGCTTGAGCGCGGCGTCGGCGGCCTGCTTGATATGCTCTGGGCGGCTGTTCAGGCCGCGCCGTTCGCGTGTCTGTGGATCGATGTCGAAGCCGAACTTGGTGGCGATCACCACCTGATCACGGACAGGAGCAAGACCTTCGCCAACCAGCTCTTCGTTGATAAACGGGCCGTAGGCTTCGGCGGTGTCGAAGAAGGTGACGCCACGATCCACCGCGGATCGGAGGAGGGCGATCATGTCCTGCCTATTTTCTGGCGGGCCATAGTTCACGCTCATGCCCATGCAACCAAGCCCAAGCGCTGAGACTTCAAGGCCGCTGTTTCCAAGCTGTCGGTTTTGCATCGTGTTGCTCCTTCGATGCACTGTGAGTCGGCGCACCGCAACCAAAAGACCAATCGAGGCGCGATATCTCCATGTCCCACCGCTGTCTCGCCGCACCACCCGTGCCGTCGACGAACGTCGCATGGGCGGTGATGACTGATACCGCTGTTTGTCGCGAACCGTCGCCCTCTACCGCGTCGGGATGTGTTGCGCCCTGCCTGCAGGCAGTATAGACACGCCGGAGCGTGGAGTGGTAGGATGATTGTGTACAATCATTGTGTAATACTGCAAAATGCCAATGTAGGTGGACGCCCAAAGGGCAATCGACACGCTGACTGTCGATGATTGCCGCATTCGGTTGCACGTTGCGCCCGAGCGCTTGGCGTACCATCTGGCGCAGAATGGGATGGCTTGCCAAAGGCCGCTGAGCCGTCGCCTCAGGTGGCACGGTACGTGATCCGATAAATCGCGCCGCCGTCGTCGTCCGAAATGAGCATGGCACCGTCGGGCGCGACCAGCACGTCGACCGGCCGGCCCCAGACGCTGCCGCGGTTCCCCTCGCTGGCCATCCAGTCGGTCACGAAGTCCTCGGCCTGGCCGGGGGTGCCGCCGGCGAACGGGATGCGGATGACCTTATAGCCGACCGGCGCTGATCGGTTCCACGAGCCGTGCAGGGCGACGAACAGGTCGCCGCGCGCGGCCTCAGGGAAATTGTTGCCGTCGTAGAAGCGCAGCCCGAGCGGCGCGCTGTGCGCCTGGAAGGTCACCGCCGGCGCATCGACCGTCTGGCAGATATTTGGCTGGCCGAACTGCGGGTCGGGCAGGATGCCGCCAGGCGCCGGGTAGCAGTTCGGCCAGCCAGCGTTGCCGCCGTCGCGCGCCTGATAGACCGTCTCGAACGGCACATCATCGCCGAGCTGGTCGCGGCCGTTGTTGGTCGCCCATAGCTCGGCGGCGCCGGGTCGCCAAACCAAGCCGACCGCGTTGCGCAGGCCGCGCATAAACACGCGGCCGTCGGAGCCGTCGGCGTTGTAGACCGAGATCGCGGCGCGGCGCTGGTCGGTCTCCTCGCAGACGTTGCAGCTCGATCCGACCGCGACGAAGAGCTTGCCGTCCGGGCCGAATCCAACCGTGCGGGTCCAGTGGCCGCTCCCACTCGGCAGCTCCGCGACGACCGGCTCGGAATCGCCCTGGCGTGTGTCGTCCGGGCCGACCCTGAAGCGGACGACGCGGTTGGTCTCGCCGACGTAGAGGTAGCCCTCGTGGAAGGCCAGACCGTGGGGCTGGCGCAGATTGTCGGCCCAAACCTGAACCTCGTCGGCGACGCCGTCACTGTTGCGGTCGGGCAGCGCGTAGATCTGGCCGCCGGTCATGCCAGTCACGAAGATCGTGCCGCCGGGGCCGATCGCCATGAAGCGCGGACTGGTTAGACCGGCGGCGAAGACGTTCGCCGTGAAGCCAGCCGGCAGGGTCAGCGTGCGAGGCTCGGCCAATCGGCCGCTCCGAAACTGCGGGGCGACGTCGAGCGTCACCGGCGCCCGCGCACCGAGCGCCGTCGGCAACGCCGGGCCTGCTGGTGACCCTTGGGAAGCCGCGGCGGGCGTGGCCACCGCTGCTGATGTGGATGCTATGATGGTCGCTGCCGGCGCTCCATTCGGGGCACTTGTTGTATTGGAAGTGCAAGCTACGAGGGCGATCGCGATCGCCACGACGGTTATCAATGCGATCATGTTCTTCATAGTCCAGTTGACCTCCTACCGATTTGCCCGCCCGCACCACAGTCTACGCATCCCACTGTCTATCCCTGTCAAACTCCATGGTGTCGCTATGGGATCAGGAGCCTGGTGAACGAGAGCGAGGCTAACGTCCAGGCACCGCTTTGCTGCACATACACTTCTGTCACCACGAAGGGATTGGTGACCTCATTGCCGCCAACAACAGCTACCAGACGAATCTTGTTCAAAAGGATCGCCGTCGTCGTGCCAATCAACCGCACCGACGCTTCCTGGATATCCACGTGCTTGTACTGAATCCGTCCGCTGCTGATGACATCGAGCTCCTCGTCCTTGGACATGGTTGCGCCCATATGGACAAAGACCGCCTTTTCATGGAAGAGCGCAGCCAGGGCCTCCACGTTGCGCTCTGACATCCAGCGCCACTTCTCCTGCGAGAGCGTGATGACTTCTTGTTCCACATTCGTGCTCATATTGGTGCGTCTCCTCCTGTGATATGCATCGCAGAGTGTCTTGTCCAAGACGCTCTGCTTTCGATACCAAAGCAAACGGGCTGTACGTCCGTTTAGGTGGAACGTCGTAACTCGCTCAACCACTTCACCCTTGCTGGGTCACGACGGTCGACGAAGCCCGCTTTTGTGTCCAGCGTCCCGATCGCCTCCATGTCCTCGGGGCGGAGGTCGAAATCGAACACGTTGAAGTTTTCAGCGATTCGTTCCGGACGGACGGACTTGGGAATCGCCACGACGCCGCGTTGAGTCAGCCAGCGCAGAATGACCTGCGCGACGGTCTTCTGATACGTTCCAGCGATGGAACGCAGCACCTCGTTCTCAAAGATATTGTCTTGCCCGCGCGCAAGTGGCCCCCAGGATTCGATCTGCACCTTGTTGTCCAGCAAGAACTGCTGGGTCTCAATCTGCTGGTTGAAGGGATGGCACTCGATCTGGTTCACCGCCGGAACCACCTGGTTGTGCAGGATCAGGTCCATGATCCGGTCGGGCTGGAAGTTGCTGACGCCGATGGCGCGTATCCGACCTTCGCGGTATAGTTGTTCCATGGCGCGCCACGAGCCATACACATCGCCAACAGGTTGGTGAATAAGGTACAGATCCAGATACTCCAGTTGTAACCGCTGCATCGACCGTTCAAATGCCGCCTTGGCACGTTCCTCCCCGGCATCTTGAATCCAGAGTTTGGTGGTGATGAATACCTCGGCTCGTGCTACCCCAGCTTGTTTGATGGCGTTGCCCACCGCGGCTTCATTTCCATACGAAGCTGCGGTATCAATCAGACGGTAGCCCACACGAAGCGCTTCGGAGACGCTTCGCTCGCACGCTTCGGCATCCGGTATCTGAAACACGCCGAATCCCAGCAGAGGCATTGCCACCCCGTTGTTCAACGTGACCGATGGAATAGCCGACATGTCTCGTTCTCCTTTCGGGCCTGGTGGCCCTGATGACCTTGGTGTAGTAACTTCGATGCTGCTGGCACAGCAGTCGCCACGTATACGCTGCTGCACGGTCTCTGTCTCCAAAGGCCGACGTGCGCCACTATGCGTCGGGGTGCTTCATCACGTGAGCAGGTTGATGCGCCGCAGCCACGCCTCGACCGCAGCACCGGCATCGCGTACCTCCTCCCCGCGCACCGCCAGACCCTCGCCGATCGTCGCGCCAGGACACAACGCGGTGTAGTCGCGCACCGTCGTGCCCAGTCCGCTCACCGCGTAGGTGACGAACGGGATGACGGTCTTGCCGGTGAAGTCGAAACCCTCGACGAATGTCGACATGATCATCGGTGCGCGGACATTCCAGATTGGACTTCCCAGCAGCACGGTGTCGTAGGAATCGATCGCGGCGAGCGGGTTTGCGATGGCGGGACGGGCATTGGCTTCTTGTTCCCGCACGTTCCGCGCCACGGTCTGGTCGTAGTCGTTGGGATAGGGATCGACGGCTTCAATACGGTGGACGTCGCACTTGATGCGCTGGCTGATCATGCCCGCTAGGACTTCGGTGTTCCCAACCTCGAGCTGTGTTCGTCCGCCGTAGGAGTAGTTCTCGCCAGGGCGCGAGAAGTAGACCAACAATACCTTGCTGCCACTCCTGCTGGTCGAGGTCGGCGTGGTTTGGAGAGCGGTCGGCTGGGCGGCGGACAGAGGCGAGGTGGGTCGGACAGGTGTATACCCGTCTCCGTTATCCACGCGGCGTGGTGAAGAGTCGGCGCAGCCACTGATCTGCGCACCGATAACCACGCCTGCGAGCCCCATAAGGGCGCCTCGCAGGAACGAGCGCCGCCCCAGCGTGGTCGGTGCGCCGAGATCTGCGCGGATCGTCTCCTGCTTGGTGCGTCCCTCTCCGATGTCCTGTATCCAGAGCTTGGTGGTCATAAACAGCACCTCTCGTGCCACCTCAGCGGTCGATCATGTCCAGCACCGGCCGAGGCCCTGCACATTGATGCTAGCGACCGCCGTGTTGATATCAGCCACCTCATTGACGCTCACATAAAATTCCAGATTGCCCGATGCTCACGGCTACTCGTATCTGGTTGGGATTCATTTTAGGCCGTTGGAGCACAGCGTGGTATACTGATCTTCCAGGATAGTTGCACAATCCTCTAGATCTGCGATAGATGATAGAGCAATCAGGGAAGGAGCTGCAATGCGTTTGACGGACCAGTGGCAATCAGCGCACCAGGTACAGCAGGCACACGCTAACCGTGAGGAGCTTATCGAGCGTATCATGCGAGCCATTCGCAACGATGGAGCTGTTGAGCCGATGGAAGGGCTTGTGTTCCTCCGGGTATCCTCGCCCACGGAGCTGGGACACGGGGTGTCCTTCCCGTGCTTCTGCGTGATCGCGCAGGGCAGCAAGGAGGTTCGGCTGGGCGATAAGTGCTACCGCTACGATCCCGCCCATTATATGATCGCCACCGCCGCGCTGCCGATCGCGGGCCGGATCACCGAGGCGTCCAAGCAGGAGCCCTATCTGAGCTTCATCCTCAAGCTTGACCCGGCCCTGGTCGGCTCAGTCATGGTCGAAGCCGGTCACGTGGCACCCCGGAACCCTTCAACCGTGACGGCCATCGATGTGAGCCCGCTGGACGCGGGTCTCCTTGACGCGGTGGTGCGGCTGGTCAGACTCCTGGACTCGCCAAACGACGCGCGCTTCCTCGCGCCACTGCTGCAGCGCGAGATCGTCTACCGGCTCATGAAGGGAGCACAGCGTAGCAGGCTCGGCCAGATCACGGCCTTGAGCGGCGCCACCCAGCGCATCGCTGAGGCGATCGAGCGGCTCCGCAAAGACTTCGACCAGCCGCTGAGTATCGAGGATACGGCGCGCGAACTCGGGATGAGCCTCTCGGGCTTCCACTACCACTTCCGGGCGACCACGGCGATGAGCCCGTTACAGTTCCAGAAGCACTTGCGGCTGCAGGAGGCCCGCCGTCTGATGCTTGGCGAGGGGCTGGACGCCGCAAGCGCCGGCTACCGCGTGGGCTACAGCAACGCCTCGCAATTCACCCGGGAATACAAGCGGCTCTTCGGTGCGCCGCCAATGCAGGACGTAGAGCAGCTGCGGGAAGGCGCCAGGGAACGTGTGGTGGGTCAAGGAATGGTGTAGCAGCCGATACGTGGTTCGCCGCGCTCGCATCCAAGGCCAGAGTAGCGCTGGCCAGGAGTTCGGTCGAGCGACGGAGGACTGCTCATTCTCGCAGGCGATGCGTCCTGGCACGCGATGTGCTTTAATGGATCCATAGAAATGACTACGAACGTCACTGACGCGCCAGGATACGCGCTGAAGATATACTCCCTTGCTCCCACGGCTGCCGACATCGGCAGCCGTTTTTGATTCCACATAATACCGCTTATTGGAGTCCGCCAGCATGTCAAGGTTCGCAACACCTGTGATAGTGACATCTTGTTGATTCGTCAGCGCGGCTGTCGTTTCATCGGCGCTATGAGGCTGCTGTTCCAGCTCGGCTTTATCTATGTCACTCATCGCGTCCCAGCAAAATTACAATGCGATACTGCAATACTGCGATTATGCGGTGCTCTCGCCGCTCTCCATCGCCGCATCCCACGTCTCCAGGAACGCCAGCACGGCTGCGTACTGCTCGACGCGGATGAGGCTGTAGCTCTTGGCCTTAAATCGCTTGTGCAGCTCAGCGTGGATGCTCTGGAAATGATTTTTGGATGGATCGCGCTTGGTGAGCGCCATAGCCACGGCGGCGACCGCGCTCTGCACCTCGGCGGCCTGCTCGTCGGTGATGTAATTGGACGGGTGCAGCCGCTCCTCCAGCACGCCCAGGCGAACATGCACGGCGGCTACGTCAGTCTGGATGGTCTTCACGATCCGGGCGGCAGTGTCCATGCGCCGAATGAGCGTGATCTGCTCCTCGGCCATGCGTTGCATCGCCCGCGACTGCTCGATGATCTGCTCGAGCTGGCCAATCGCCAGTGTGCTCTCGCGATTTTCCGGCGGCGCCTCAATCAGGATCTGTGGTTTGAACGCCTAGACACTGGACGGTTTGTGGACCACCTGGTGTATCAATGGTAAGCATCACGAGAGCGTCGCGCAGCACCTCATGGCGTCGGATGCGCTGCACCTGGCCGACGCGATCTAGCTTCATATTTTCGCATAGCCGATTGAATGGCGCATAGATCGTGCCATCCTCGATCTGCACAGCAATAAGCTCGTCACCGTAGAAAGAGACGATTTTCTGTGGAAGTATTTGGGTCATGATTCCTCGCTCTACCACAAAGGGGATTGCATAATACAACCCTGTTGTATTCCCCTGCTTAATCAGGTCGATCATCGAAGGCGTTTGACGCACGATACAATGTGCAAATCAGATCATCAAGGGTGGTGTGTTATACAATCCCCTTTGCCACGAGCCGCCGCAATATTGCGATTTCACGCCTGCGAGATCTCGCCAACATCAATGCCGCCTCAGAGCACGCCGGATCGCCGCCAGCAACCGCTCCGCGCGCTCCAAAACCATGTCGGTCTGGGCGTTAGCAGGCAATTCGTGGG
>WNGB01021312.1_pt1 | contig 19151 bp, 23 predicted proteins | sample 5400681 | NCBI WGS metagenome assembly WNGB01 (sample SAMN13153367, study PRJNA577476) | soil metagenome | isolation source: 115 cm soil or saprolite under grassland replicate 2 | place: USA:California | collected 2016-06-15
AGCCGCGCGCCGGTCGCATCCGCGACGGCGTTGGCGACGGCGGCCGCACCGGCGACGATGGACGGCTCGCCGACGATGCGCGCACCGTACGGCCCCTCCTCCGATGGCACCTCCACGATTATCGCCTCGATCGGCGGCAGGTCTCGGGTGGTGGGCATGCGGTAGTCGAGCAGGTTGCCGTTCAGCAGACGGCCCTGGTCGTCGTACAGCATCTCCTCGGAGAGAGCGATGCCCAGACCCTGGCTGGCGCCGCCCTGCATCTGTCCCGCGACCGATAGTGGGTTGATGGCGAAGCCGGCGTCCTGCGAGATGGCGAATCCGAGCAGCGTCACCTCGCCCGTCTCGGGGTCGACCTCCACCTCCGCCGCCTGCGCTGTAAAGCCGGGCGCCATTTTGCGAGTCGTGATTGCCCCGCGGCCCACGACCGCCGGGAATGGTGCGGCGAAGTTAGTGCTCAGCCTGCCGAGGCGCTGGAACGTCAGGGACTTCTCGTCTGAGCCGTTGAGCCGGACGACGCCGTCCGCCATCTCCAGCTCCTCCGGCGCGGCCTCGAACCGTCTGGCCGCGATCTCGAGCATCTGCTGTCGCGCGTCCTCAGCGGCCAGCTTGACCGCGCGGCCTACCGTGTACGTCGTCTTGCTGCCGGCGCTCATGCCGGCGTACGGCGCCGTGCGCGTGTCACCGGTGGTCACGTTCACCATCTCCAGCGGCACGTTCAGCACCTCCGCAGCTATCTGCGCAAAAGACGTGTTCGTGCCGGTGATGTCGGCCGAGCCGACCGTCACGTTGATCGTGCCGTCGCTATTCAGGCAGACGATGGCGCTCGCCGGCTGGAGCCCGCCAAGCCACCCGCCGATCGCGAGGCCCACACCCCGCATTCGACTGTCCTGGCTCCTGGCTCCTTGCTCCTTGCCCCTGCGCTGCCAGACCTCGCTCTCCGCTATCGCTTCGAGGCACTGTTTGAGGCCGATGCGCGGGTACGGCTGGCCGCTGGGGAGCGGGTCGCCCTCCTCGACGGCGTTCTTGAGGCGCACCTCGATGGGGTCGAGGCCAAGCTCGCGCGCCATCATGTCCATGTGGTTTTCGATGGCGAACGTGACGTTGTGCGCGCCGGGCGCCCGCAGCGCGCCGACGCTGACCTTGTTCGTCAGCATCTCGTAGCCCTGTATCTCGAGGTTCTCGCACTTGTAGTAGCCGCCGATGAGCAGGCAGCCCGGCAGCATCGGCGCACCGGGGAAGGCGCCGGAGTCGTACACGACCCGCGCCTGGAGCGCCGTCAGCGTGCCGTCGCTCCTCATGCCCGTCTTGAGCTCCACGACGGCCTGTGGGGCGGGCGTGGCGGCGAGCATGTCCTCCTTGCGGCTCATGATGTACTTCACCGGCCTGCGCACCGCCATCGCCAGCGCGGCTACCATCAGCTCCTGAAGGTAGATCTTGCCGCCGAATCCGCCGCCAACCTCCGTCGCCGTTACGCGGATCTTGTTCTCAGGAATTCCCAGCGTCTGCGACAGCTCGTCGCGGATGTAGAAAGGCGCCTGCGTGCTGGTCCAGACCGAAAGCTCGCCGGAGGCATCGTAGTCGGCGACCGTCGAGTGCGGTTCGATGTAGCTCTGGTGGACCACTGCCGAGCGCCAGGTGTTCTCGACGATCACGTCGGCTTCGGCGAACCCGGCCTCGATGTCGCCGCGCTTGAAGTTCATCTGCGAAGCGATGTTCGTCGGCTTTCCCTCCGCCTCTGTCTGCTCCACGCCCACGGTCACGTGACCGCGCTCCTCCGAGCGGTCGACGTCGCCCAGCGGCGAGCGTACGAGGGGTGAACCCTCTTCCATCGCCGCGATCGGGTCGACGACCGGCGGCAGCTCTTCGTACTCGACCTTGATCAGCGAGAGCGCCTCCTCCGCCACGTGCGGGTCGCTCGCGAGGACGGCGGCGACGGGCTGGCCGTAGAATAGGACTTCCTCGTCTGGGAAGATCATGCCGCGCCGGTTGGAGAAGTTCTTCTTGTACGGAGGGAGATCGGCCGGCGTGAATACTGCCTCGACGCCGGGGTGCATACGGGCGGCGCTGGTGTCGATGGACTTGATGCGGGCGTGCGCATAGGGCGAACCCAGCACTTTCGCGTGCAGCATGCGCGGGAGCTGCATGTCGTCGGCGTAGACGGTCTCACCGGTCACCTTGCCCACGCCGTCGATGCGGGCGACCGGCTTGCCGACGTTGCGATACTCGCGGTGCGTTTCTTCTTCGCGGATCTTGGTCTCTTGTGCCATGGTCAGCTCCGTTCGTGCTGAGCCTGTCGAAGCATCCAAGCGTCGTCAGCGAAGGCTGAGGAATCGAAGCCGGAGCGCTTCAACAAGATCGATTGCATAGCGGCCTTATCCCGCCCTCTGTCCAGCCGCCGCCAGCAAAACCGCCTCGTATATCTTCGCGTAGCCGGTGCAGCGGCAAAGGTTGCCGGCCAGGCCCTCTCGCACCTCCTCCAGCGATGGTTGCGGGTTGCGGTCCAGAAGCGACTTCGCGGCCATGATCATGCCCGGCGTGCAGAAGCCGCACTGCACACCGCCGGCGTCGATGAACGCCTGCTGGACAGGATGCAGCCGTCCGTTCGCGGCCAGCCCCTCGATGGTCACGACGTCGCGGCCATCGGCTTGGGCGGCGATCATCAGGCAAGACGTGACAAGCCGCCCGTCGACGATCATCGAGCAGGCGCCGCAGTCGCCTGTACCGCAGCCTTCCTTCGATCCGGGCAGACGCAACTCGTCGCGCATCATCTCGAGCAGCGTCCAGCGTGGCTCTACGGTGACTTCGGTTGGCCGGCCGTTTACTGTGAGGGTGATGAGTTGTTTGCTCATTTCAGGGGTGTCCTTAGCAGCTCCACATCCTTGATCCAGACCGTACCGGCACCCTCGGACACCACGTTCAGCTTGATCAGGTCCGGCTGCTGGCCAGCCTTCAAGAAGAACGGCGTCTCGTGAGAAGACCAGTCCGTGGTGCCCTTCACGGCCTGGTTGAGCCCCTTCGAGAAGAACTCGCCCCGGCCGGGGAGGCGGCACCACATCTCGAGGTAGACCCGCCCCTGAGCGCCCTGGGTCCGCACTTGAGCCCTGTAAGTCAATATGCACCGATCCACACCCGGCTCCGAAACCTCGAACAGTCGCAGTGATCGCTCCTCGTCGAACTCGATGCGCCAGCCGTCGCTGTCGAGTGTCGCGCCGTCCCGCGTTAGCGGAGCGTCCGAGATCGCATACCCGCGCAGTATCTCGGGCGGGCCGGCAGGCTCCGGCTGCTTGAACAGCGACCTCAGTCTGCTCAACACCATCGCTTATGCGCCGGCTCTCCTCGCCGCCTCGTGTAGCAAGCGTTCCGTTGTTACGCGAACGATGTGCCGCCGGAACTCTGCCGAGCCGCGCACGTCCGAGATCGGCCTGCACTCGCCCGCGGCGATCTCCGCCACGCGGGCGAACAACTCGTCCCATACGGATTGCCCCTCCAGCGCCGTCTCCGCCGCCCGCGCCCGCACGGGCGTCGGCGCCACGGCGCCGAGCGCGATGCGCGCCCGTTCGATCCGCCCGTCGGCCAGCGTGAGCGCGACGCCCACGCCCACGACCGCTATGTCCATCTGCTTTCGCGGGGTGTGTCGCGCGTAAGCGCTTCCCGTACCGGCCTCCGGAGTGGGGACACGGACCTCCGCCAGCAGCTCGTCCGCCGCCAACACGGTCTTGCCGGGGGCCACGAAAAACTCCTCGAGCGACACCGACCGCCGTCCGCCCGGGCCCACGATCACGGCCTCGGCCTCGAACGCCAGCAGGGGGGGCGCGATGTCTGCGGAGGGTGCGGCGTTGCAGAGGTTGCCGCCCGCCGTGGCCATGTTCATCGTCTGGTAGGAGCCGACGAGCGCCGCGCCCTCCGCGATCCCTGTGTACCGTTCGCGGATGATGGGCGACTCCGCCACTTCCGCCATCGTCGCGCCCGCGCCGATACGCAGTCCATGATCTTCGCTGAACTCGATGCCGCCTAGCTCCGGCACTCGCAGCAAGCTAACGATGTGCGAGGGCATCGGGAACTTCGTCGCGCTCTCTTTCATCTGCACGACGAGGTCCGTCCCGCCCGCCAATGGACGCGCGTTATCGCCGTGCTCGCTGAGCAGCGCGATCGCTTCGTTCAGGTTCGTCGGGGCGTGGTACTCAAACGCGCGCAATCGACCGTCCTTCCAGATGCGAGCCTCATTCTATAACAGCTATCAGCTTTCAGCTATCAGCTATCAGTTCCGCCGCTGTATAATCCAGCCGTCTCTGGGAGGAGGTACGAGCGATGCTTTTCTACATCAAAGGCGAACTACGCGAGCAGGAGTCCCTGCCCACGGAGAAGTGGCTCGGGATGGTGGCTTCGACGTGGCAGGCGATCAAGCAGCTGGAGAACAACGGCAAGGTCCTGGCCGGCGGCGCTATGATCGGTCAGCGAGCCGGCTGCGTGATCGTCGACGTCGATTCAAACGAGGAGCTCTCGGAGCTACTTACGCGCCTGCCGGTCGCCGGCTACATGAACTGGGAGGTCGTGCCACTGATTCCTGCGGACACGGCGCTGGAGTCGGCGAAGTGGGCGCTCCAGCAGCTCTCGCTGGCGGGGACGCGGTAGCGCTATCTATACTCCGCGATAGGCCGCGGCCCTGGTTGCTACTCTCACGATGAGGACGACAAGCTCTTTATCTCGAACTTCGTACACTACGCGATATCTGCCGACTCTTATCCGGTAGCCGTTCTCGGAGCCAACAATCTTGCGGCGGCCAGGTGGCCTGGGTTGCTGCCTGAGACTCGCAATCGCCAATGTGATCCTGTCGCCTGCCACCTTCGGCAGGGAATCCAAATCCTTCTTGGCACTGCGCCGAAACTCGACACGGTGCATCTACGTGCGCAGGCCTCGTTCCTTCAGGACATCCTCCAGGTCGATGCCGCCTTCCCGCTCGTACTCCTCGATGCCCTCTTTCAGTGCTACAAGGTCTTCTAAGTCTTCCTGGAGTTCCAGCCACTCTCTTAAGGCTTCGGCAACGAGATCCTTCGCGGGAACGTGCCTCCGAGCAGCCTCGACTTTGAGCGACGTATACAGTTCCTCGTCGTCAAACACGACGGTCATTTTCCGCGCCATTGCAGGTCCTCCATCTGTACGTCTGTGAGTCTGGACGTGCGGACGTATGATATCACACTTCGAGTCCCAGCGCTCGGAACATTGCCTCGTATTGCGCCGGATTCCCCGGCTGGAACCAGCGCTCCGCGTGCAGCAGCTTCCCACCCCGATCGATGACGAATAGCGCCCGCTTAGAGCGCTTTCCGCTGTCGTCGACGACGCCGTACGCCTTTGCCGCCTCCAGGTGCTCGTCGCTAGCCAGTGGGAACGGCACGCCGCCCAGCCGCTCGGCGAACGCCTGGTGCGACTCCATGCCGTCGGCGCTAACGGCGATCACCTTCGCCTCTAGCTCGCGCACGACGTCGTAATCGTCCTTCAGCATCGAGACTTCGTTTGAACACAGAGGCGTCGCGTCCTCGTAGTAGAAGGCGAGCAGCACCTTACCGCGCGCGGTCAGGGCGCTCAAGCGGACGTCGCCCTTCGTGCTGGGCAGCGTGAAATCCGGCGCCTGATCTCCAGCTTCAAGCATCGCCCGAATCGCCGAAGCCGCGAAGCCGAGCGTTCTCGACGCCCTTCGCCTGCGCGAGCACCTTGATGCGCCCGAGCCCAGCCGGATCGATTAGCTCCGTTACTGCCCGCCGCCTCGCCAGGCGTTCTTCGAGTGCGATCTCGCCGTCGCTCGGTGGCAGGGCTTCCAGAATTCCGAGGTTCGCAAGGAACACCGATTGCGAGACGAAGCCGAGTGTCTTCAGCCCCACTTCCTCGCCTGCTTGGCGAAGGCTCGTGAAGTCCACGTGGCTCGTCATGTCTTGCCGGCCGATCCGGGCATACGGATCGTTGCTGGGATTGTGGCGATAGAAGCAAAGGAGAGTGCCGTCCTTCCGCCACGGCGCGTACAACTCCGGAGCTTCGTATCCGTAATCGAAGCTCAGCACGAATCCCCGCCCTAGCGCCCGACCGGCCCGCCGCATCCAGCACAGCGCCTCGAGGTTGACCTCGGTGCGACACCCGTCACCGGGCGTGAAGCCGAGCCGATCGAAGTACCGATCGATCTCGGGCGTGGACGTCTCTCGCAGCTCTTCTAGAAACGCGTGGCCGTCCCATCCCACGAAGACCTCGCGCAGCGCGCCTCCCCGCATCGCCACGCGGTGCACCGACATGCTATCGACAAGCTCGTTGCTGACGATGCATCCTTCGACTGCATCCGGCATCTCCGCCCGCCAGCACACTTTGGCATCGACCGACTCCATCCCGATGGCCCGCCGCTGCCGAGCTTCGAGCACTGGAATCGGTTCGACAATCGTGTACCTCGTAGCTTCGAACAGCTCGGACCCTACGGCGCCGGCCCAACACAGCACGTCCCGGCACAATGTCCCATTCCCTGCCCCCGCTTCGACGATGTCGAAGGAAGAAGGCCTCCCCATCGCCTCCCACATCTCGCGCAGCTGGCGCCCGACGATTGCGCCGAAGATCGGGCTTACTTCCGGGCTTGTCAGGTAGTCGCCGTCGCGACCGATCTTTGGTCCGGACGAGCAGTAGTACCCCATCTTCGGGTGGTAGAGCGCCATCTCCATGAAGGCACTGAAGGGTATGCCGCCTTCTGCATCGATACGCTGCACGATCGCTTCCTTGAGCGCCTGGTTCCCCGTGATCGATCCAAACTCGGTCATACGCAGCGTTTATCATAACTCCGAGCCGGGGCCCGAAACGATTGACTCGAGTGAAATAGTTGTATACAGTGCAAGTAATCATGTCAGACGAAGTCGAAGCCAAAGAAGAGGCCTTCCGGCTCTTCGGTCGCTTGATGACGCTCATGGATCCCGGCCGCTTGGAGGCGTGGGCCGATCTTGGCCTCACGATGACCCAGCTCCGCGTGCTCTTCCATCTACGCGTGGACGAAGGGCTCACTGCAGGATGTCTTGCCGACCGGCTCGACGTCAGTCCCTCGGCGCTTACGCGGATTATGGACCGCCTTGTGCGCAATAGCCTCGTGCGACGTGAAGCCGGCGGCGACGACCGTCGCGTCGTCCTTCATTACCTCACAGACAGAGGCCGCCAGACGATCGAAGAGATCGAGCGGAGCGCCCGCGCCAGCATGTACCGTTGGTTTGGGCAGCTCGAACCGCACCAGCTCGAGCGCCTCGTGCTCGCGCTGCGAGACCTCCTCGCCGCATCGGGTGTTCTGGCGCCGGAGCCCGCGCGCAGGGCGGAGGTAGCGTAGTGGCCACTCCCGCCCCGACCGGAATGCGGCCCATCGCCGAGATGGGCACACGCACCAAGGTCATTGTCATGGCCGGTACTATGCTTGGCATGTTCACCGCGGCTATGGACCAGACAGTCGTCGGCACCTCGATGCCGAAGATCATCGGCGATCTTGGCGGCTTCGGTCTGTACAGCTGGGTCGGTACCGGCTTCATGCTCGCCTCGACGGCAACGGTGCCTGTTGTTGGCAAGCTGACCGACATTTACGGGCGCAAGCCGTTCTATATGGCGGGAATATTCCTGCTCCTACTGGGCTCCGCGCTCTGTGGGTCCTCGCAGAACGTGGAGCAGCTCATCGCTTTCCGCGTGGTCCAGGGCCTTGGCGCGGGCATGATCATGGGCATCGCCTTCGCGATCCTGGGCGACGTCTTCACGCCGGCGGAGCGCCCGCGATGGATCGGCTTGATGTCCGGCGTCTTCGCCTCGGCCAGCGTTCTCGGTCCGCTGATCGGAGGAACGCTGACGGACCACGTTCACTGGCGCTGGGTCTTCTACGTCAACCTGCCACTCGGCGCAATTGCACTCGCCGTCCTTCTCGCGGGGATGCCCAACATTAAACCGGCGACGCGGCCTCGCCTGGACTATCGAGGCATCGTTCTCTTGCTCGCCACTGTAGTTCCTATGCTCCTTGCGTTCTCCTGGGCCGGGAGCCGCTACGACTGGCTTTCGCCGCAGGTAGTCGGCTTCTTCGCCTGGGCCGGCGGAGGCCTCATCATCTTCACGTACGCCGAGCTCCGCACCGAGGAGCCGCTGCTACCGATGTCGCTCTTCAGAAACCGCGTCTTTGCCGTCTCCGGGCTGGTGACTCTGATCACCGGGCAGCGATATAAGATGCTGGGCGTCATCGGCCTGGCGGTGATGGCCGGCGGCGGGTTTATCCTCGCCAATATGAATGCGCACTCGAGCAGCACCGATGCGACGCTGGGAATGATCGTGCTGGGCATTGGCCTGGGAACCTCAATGCCGCTGTTCATGCTCGCGGTCCAGAACGCTGTCCCATATCGCCTGATGGGTGTCTCTACCTCAACGATGCAGTTCCTGCGCCTGGTCGGCGGGACCATGGGCGTTGCCATCATGTTTTCGCTCATCCGGAGTCAATACAGCGACGGGTTAGCGTCTAACGTGCCCTCCGCAGTCCGCGACCAGCCGCAGATTCAACAAGCGCTCCACGACCCCCAATTCCTGGTCGACGGCCAGGCGCTTCAGCGCGTGCAAACGGCGTTCTCCGCGTTCGGCGCGCAGGGACAGGCGCTGTTCGCGCAGACGATCGAAGGCGTCAAAGCCTCCCTGGCGACGGCGATCGCGGATGCATTCCTCGTAGCTGCCTTCGTGCTGGCCGTCTCCGTCGTCATCGCGCTCTTCATGAAGGAGATCCCACTGCGGAAGGGACATTACGCTCCGGAAGAGGCGGATGGGTTTGCCCCGGCACTCGAACCGGCACCGAGCGCGGCCGGCGCGTTGCCGGCGTTGCCGCCGGTGGCGGGAGGCGCCAATGGCGAGCCGGTGACCGCCCCACATGCGTCCGCCAGCCGCGTCTTCCCGCTGGCGATTCTCACTACGGCTATCGGTCTCGCTGCCTTCGTAGTCCTTCGCGCGGCAAGGCGCTCGTAGCCCTCGCGTCGTCGCCGGGCAAGTTTGTACGCGCTGCGGGCCTGCGTGTATCATCCGTTTCCGTCATGGGCCGCGGTCTGATGAGCAGCGATCTCACGGAGTCGACTCCGCCTTCCGTTGCCCGTAAATGTCAGCGCCGCCTGCCGGTACCGTGGGGGGCTATCGTCGCTTTCGCGGCATTAGTTGCCCTGTCCTGTGGGGGCCACGGCGGAGATGAGCTGATTCTTGGCGCGACGACGAGTGTGCAGGACCCCGGCTTGCTGGACGAGATCGTTCTCGGATTCGAGGACGCGACTGACTACGACGTCAAGCCCGTCATCGGTGGGTCTGGTCAAATTCTTGAGATGGCGCGACAGGGCGAATTCGACGTCATCATGACGCACTCGCCGGCCGACGAGGACAAGTTCATAGCCGACGGCGAAGGGTTGGACAAGCGCACGGTCATGCGCAACTTCTTCCTCATCGCCGGTCCTGACGACGATCCGGCAGGCGTCGAGGACGCGGCCACTATAGGCGAGGCGTTCGAGCGTATATCCTCGGGAGGCTACCCTTTCATCAGCCGGGGCGATAACTCCGGAACAAACCACCGCGAGCTATCGATCTGGGATGACCTGGGCATCGACCCACAGAGCCGCCCCTGGTACCAGGAATCGAGCACGGGCCAGGGACAGAACCTGCTGGTCGCGGCGGAAAAGAATGCCTATACGCTCGTCGATAGCTCGACATTCACCGTCTTCAAGGAGAGGGTCGATCTGCGGGCCCTCATCACCGACAAGGAGAAGCCCAATGTCTACTCGGTGATCCGCGTAAGCCCTGACAAGCACGACGTGAACGCCGCCGGCGCGATCGCCTTCGCCGACTTTATGACTTCGCAGGCCGGACAGTGCCTTATCGCCGGCTTCGGCGTCGAGGAGTACGGCGAGAGCTTGTTCGAGCCGGCAGCGGGCTGCCGGGCGGCTAACGCCGGCGGCTAATCCAATAGAATGACACCTGAGCCACGATGGACCTCATCTGGGACGGCGTCACCGAAGCACTCGACCTCATCTTTAGCGGGAACTCGTATGTGTATGAGGTCACCTTCACGTCGTTGCTGGTTTCCGGCAGCGCCACGCTCATCGCCCTTGCCCTCGGACTGAGCATCGCCTCATATCTGGCCTTTCGGGCGCCGCCCGGGCGCACGCTGGCGCTGAGCGCCTTCAATGCCGGCATGGCGCTGCCCCCGGTCGCCGTCGGCCTCCTGGTCTCGATCATGCTCTGGCGCACGGGGCCTCTCGGGCAGCTTCACCTCCTCTACAGCCGCGAAGCGATTGTCATCGCCCAGGCGGTGATCGCGACGCCCGTCATCGCGGCCCTCAGCACGGCAGCGCTACAGGGGCTCAACCCGAACCTGCGCCTCCAGGTCCTTGCCCTCGGTGCCTCGCCCTGGCAGGCTGCCCTGCTGCTCTTCCGCGAAGCGCGGCTGTCGCTCCTGGCGGCCGCCATGGCGGGATTCGGCGCGGCGATCTCAGAGGTCGGCGCCACGATCATGGTCGGCGGCAACATCAAGGGCTCGACGCGCACACTTACGTCCGCGATCGTCCTCGAGGTCCAGCAGGGAGACTTCGAGACAGCTATCGCCCTCTCCTTCATACTGCTGGCGGTCATTCTCGTCATCGTCGCGCTGTTCACTGTGCTTCAGCAGAGGCGGATCCCGGATTGATCCCCTCCCTCGTCCACCTTCAAGACATCCTCGTCTGGCGGGCACGGCATTCCGTCCTCGACGTGCCATCCCTCGATGTTCTTCCGAACGAAGTGCTCGCCGTCATCGGTCCCAATGGCGCCGGAAAGAGCACGCTCCTCAGGGTGATCTCGCTACTCGAACGTCCGTCGCGGGGAAACGTCCATTTCGCCGGCCAGCCCGTTTCCGGCAGCCTTTTGCGCCACCGGCGGCGAATGGCGCTCGTCTTCCAGGAGCCGCTTCTGCTCGACACGACCGTTGAGGGCAACGTCTGCACCGGTCTGTCCCTGCGTGGTGTGCGTGGCGACGAGCAGAGGCGCCGCGCGGACGAATGGCTGGCGCGGTTCGGCATCGCCGGCCTGCGCCGCCGTTCCGCCCGCAGCCTTTCCGGCGGCGAGGCGCAGCGCACAAGTCTCGCCCGAGCGATGGTCCTGGAACCTGAGTTGCTGCTCCTCGACGAGCCTTTCGCATCGCTTGACGCGCCGACGCGAGAATCATTGATCGATGATCTGGACACCGTTCTCACCGCCAACCGCGTGGCGACCGTCTTTGTGACGCACGATCGAGCCGAAGCGCTCCGTCTCGGTGATCGCATTGCTGTGCTGATGAGTGGGAAACTGCGCCAGTTGGGCTCTCCCGCAGACGTGTTCTCCTCGCCTGTCGACGGCGAGGTGGCTGCATTCGTCGGCGTCGAAACGATCGTCCCCGGCCGCATTCGCGATGCCGCGAGCGGCCTGGCCGCTGTGGAAGTTGATGGCAAGATCATCGAGACTGCCAGCGAGCTGGCGCCCGGTTCTGATGTGCTCGTCTGTCTACGGCCAGAGGACGTCGTGCTCAGCGAGGCCGGCAGCGCTACTCCCTCGAGCGCCCGCAATCACTTGCGCGCGACCGTCAAGCGTGTCCGCCCGGCCGGCCCTTACGTCCGAGTGGAGCTGGATGCCGGTTTTACGATTGTCGCCCATGTCACCAAGCAGTCCGTAGAAGATCTGGGAATCGAACCCGGCACCGATACGCTGGCGACCTTCAAAGCCACCGCCGTTCACCTGATCCCCCACCGGCGCGCATGATCCGCGACTGTCTAGAGCCGCTCAGCCTGTATGTTTGTGGGGCGTCCCTCCGCTGGAAAGCCTCGGCTATGTTGGACCGCCTCCATCTTGGCGTGGCGCCGCTGAGCCGGGCGATCCGTTAGTGCTGTGCCTCCGTTAGTGCTGTGCCTGCTCCGGTCCGTTCGTGCTGAGCCAGTCGAAGCACTTAGTCTTCATTGCGCGGCTGACACGAACCCTCACTGGTCCGCTCCTAACTCCGCCAGCAGACTGAGATCGTTGCTGATGATCCCGTCCAGCAGAAGACGTCCACCCCTTGCTCGTCCAGGAAGCGCGCTCGCTCCTCGTTCAGAAAGCGATGCTCGATGCAGACGCGCCGTACCCGTTCGTCTTCGTCGACCATCCGTCTGAACTTCTCCCACTGGTGCGGTCGCTCGACTGAGTAGCGCACCTCGAGTTCCTGCGATTCCCTTCGCACGTCGTCGAGTACCGGCCAGAACTGGCCGCAGACGGCAACGCTGCCCTCGGCTCCGTGCTCCCGCGCCTTGCGAACGAGAGCGCCGGCGAAGGCCCGGTTCTCTTGTCCCCGATACGAGCCTTTAACGTCGAGCAGCAGGTCCTTCGCACCGGCAACCGTGTGCAGCACCTCGTCGAGGTTCAAGCGGTCGATGTCTAGCCGGACGTACCAGCGCTTGCCCAAGGGCAAGCTAAACGGCGGCAAGCGGTGGCCGCGCATTCGCTTGTCCACCAGTAGCGGGAACGGCTCCAGTCGCGGCTCGTGCCGGACCCAGACCTGCCCCGCGCGGTACCAGACATCGATCTCGATGACGTCGATGGGTGCGGCGAGCGCGATCTTGAGGCTATCCCGAGTGTTGCCGTACGCGTGGGCGATACGCACCGGCGAGCGCTGCCCCGATGTGCGGATCGACTCCTCAGGTCGCTTTGTGGGGCTCCTATGTTTGGAAGGGTGGCCGGGACGGGCGTCCACTAAGTGCCCGCCGGCGGCCTTTCCGCCGGCATTCGCGCCACCTGCTGCGCGCGCAGCGCGTAATGCGCCGTCAACATCTCCAGTATCTGACGCATTGTGAACGTGCCAAGCTCTGGATCGGCCCCCTTGCGCTCAAGGTCAGCCGGCATCAGATCGTGCAAAAGGTTTGAGAAGCGCCGATGGGCCACCTGCAGAGCAACTGTCGCCTCGCGCAGCGATGAGAAGTCCGCTTTCTGAAGGCACGGGGGCTGCGGCAGGGACATCGCCCGCGCGACCAAACGCCCGTAGTAGAAGTTGATGTCGTCGGAAATGAGCTCCAGCATTCGCTTCAAGGGCTCCCCGTTGTTCGCTTCCTCGAATCGCGTGCGATCGGCGCGCGCGAGCGCTCCCATGAGCGAGGCACGCGCCTCCTCCAGCCGCCGAAGCAGGCGTTCCACCTCAGCGTTTGCTCCCGGGTTGCTTTCAGCCGTCACTCCGCCGCCTGCCGTGGGAGCGGCTGCCGGCCCGCGAAGCCGGCAGCCAGCTCGTGCCACCACTCGATCCGTTCCTCGCCGAACTTCCAGCAGAGGTAGACCTCGCGTCCGTTCATCTCCGCTCTGAAGTCGATCAGCCCCTGATCGATGTCTTTCAACTCGCACCCCAGCTCTCGTATTCGCTCGGCACTCCGATTTACCTCGGCCGCCGACCGCTCGAGCCCTCCCTGAGCCGTCTTCAATTCCACCTCGACTACGTGGCCGTTGCCTCTCATCCTCAAGCCGAGTTCGCTGACTATCCGGCCGAAGCGATCATGTTCTTGTTTGGACGCCCGGGCGGCATCCCGCTACATTGTAGACGCTAGAAGTTTTGGCTCGCCAGACCGGGGCGTTAGGCCCCTGCAGCCGCTCGGCGGCCGCGCAGAAACTCCAGCACCGCCGCGTTAACCTCTTCTGCCCTCTCCACCAGGAACCCGTGGCCGGCGCCCTCGAACTCTAGTAGCTGCGCGCCCGCGATTCCCTCCGCCAGCAGGCGGGAGTTGTGCAGCGGAATCACGCGGTCGGCGGTGCCCGCCAGGACGAGCGCCGGCGCGTTGATCTCGCCCAGCCGCGCATGAGTGTTGAAGCCGACGATCGCCAATCAAGTGCGCGTTCAGGAGCGATCTCCGCACGAGAGCTCTCTTGTTCGCGGAGACGTACTCTTCGCTGTAAACAAGCGCCAGCCCGGCCTCGATCGCCTGCGTCAGCGCCATCCCCGCCAGCGATATAAACTGCTGCACGACATCCGGCCCGGCGAAGATCGCGCTGGGCCCGCCCGCCATCGTGCCGCCCAGCACAAGGGAGCTCACGCGGTGCGGGTGTTGTAGCACCAGCTCCTGCGCGATCATCCCGCCCAGCGACATGCCGAAGACGTGGGCCGAGTCGATTTCAAGCTCGTCTAGCAGGCCGCGCGCGTCGTCCGCCATCTGGCGCATGGAGTATGGTTCGTTCGGTTTGTCGCTGCGACCGGCCCCCCTGTTGTCGAACGCGATCACGCAGTATTCCTTGCTGAACTCCGGGATCTGCATGGACCATCCCGTCGTGTTGGCGCCCAGCCCCATGATCAGCAGGAGAGGCTCTCCACTGCCATGGACCTCGTAATGGATATGGATTCCGTTTACGCGTGCCCTCGCCATCGATGTTCCTTTCGCGGTGGCTGTCCTGATCAATTCGATGGCGTCTAATGAGGCGTCGTTACTTAAGCATGAGCCACGTTTCGGTGGAGAATTGGAGTCAAAATGCCGCTTTGATCGCCGGGGGTGTCTACTTAATGCCGACAAGCTCGACATCAAATATCAGCGTCGCGTTTCCCGGAATCGTCGGGGGCTGCCCTGTCTCGCCGTACGCAAGCGCAGGCGGGATGATCAGGCGGCGCTTGCCGCCGACGAGCATCGTCGAGAACCCTTCATCCCATCCCGGTATCACCCCTCCTGTCCCGAGTGCGAATTCGAAGGAGGAGCGGCCCTCTTTGAATGAGCTGTCGAAGAGAGTCCCGTCGGACTGCAACCATCCGGTGTATTCCGCGACCACTGTCTGACCCGTCTGCGGCGCCGCTCCTGTGCCCGGCTGGATATCGATGTACTGGAGGCCGCTCTCCGTGGTCACGGGTTCGCCGCTGACCTCAGGCGGGTTCGGTGGTGGCGTGGGGCGCGGCGTCTGTCCTTCGGGCGTGGCCGTCAGGGAGCCGGCGGCGGTCGCCGTAGGCTGGGACACGGCGCTCTCTCCGCCTCCCTCCCCAAATACAGAAGCGAGGACCAGCGCAACAACTGAGATCACGACTAGGCCCACTGCGACTGCCGTAAGCAGGTAGGGGCTGCTCAGAAAAGGCGGCAGAGTGATCTCGGGGCCACGAGCTCCGCCTTGCTGTCTGGCCAACTTGCGATCGTATTCAGAGCGACGACGGGCATCACTGAGGGCCTCATACGCCTCGCTGATCTGCGCCCAGCGCGCCGGTGCGCGCGGCTTCCTGCTAACCGCCGGGTCGTACAGCTTGGCGAGCCGCTTATACGAGGCTTCGATCTCCGCCTGGCGGGCGTAACGGTTGACCTGCAGTATCGAGTAGTAGTCTCGTTCCTTCGCCACGGCTCCCACCTACACTTACGTTCGGGTAACCAAATTGTATCCGAACCTGTACTGTACCCCAGGGTCATCCGTAGACGCCATTGCACCGTGCCTGCGAGCGCATCGCTATACTGTTTGCGGTATGCCGGGCGCCGATCTGCCTCCCCTCATCCAGGCACTCCTCCGTCCCTCGGCTTACCCCCATCCTACCGGGCGCATCCGCCTTATCCAGACCCACATCTCCTACGTGCTAATCGCCGGCGATCACGTCTACAAGATCAAGAAGCCGGTAAACTTTGGCTTCCTCGATTTCTCAACGCTCGGCAAGAGGCGCTACTACTGCCGCCAGGAGGTTGTCCTCAACTCACGCCTCTGTGCCGACACGTATCTCGGCGTCGTCCCCATCCGCGATGACAGGGGGCGTGTTGCGGTGGGCGGCCGGTCAGGCCGAATCGTCGAGTACGCCGTCCACATGCGCCGGCTGCCTGAGGAACGGATGATGGACCGCCTCCTCGAGCAGCAGGCCGCCACCGCTGAGATGGTGGAGCGCGTCGCCGACCGGCTGGACCGCTTCCACGCCAAAGCTGAGACCAGCCCCCGCATCGCCCAATACGGCGACTGGGCCATCCGCTACGACTGGAAGGAGAACGTCAAGCAGTGGCAGCCCTATATCTGGCGCGTCATCTCGCAGGAGCAAGACCGGATATTGCGCTGCTACGGCGAAGCATTCTTTGCTCGAACGGCCACGGTGCTGCGTCGGCGCGTCGATCAGCTGCGCATCAAGCACGTCCACGCCGACCTCCGCTCTGACGCCGTCTGCTTCGTAGACGGCATCTGCATCTTCGATTGCGTGGAGTTCAGCCGCCGCATCAGTCTGCTGGACGTCGCCAGAGACGTGGGGTTCCTTGCGATGGACTTGGAATACCGCGGACGCGGCGACCTCACCAGGGCCTTCGTGGACCGCTACGTTGAGGTCTCCCGCGATGCAGACCTCCGTGAGATCGTCGACTTCTACGCGGCTTACAGCGCCTGCGTCCGCGGCAAGGTGAAGGCATTTCTGCTGGACGAAACGGAAGTGCCTGCGGCTGAGAAGCGCCGTGCCCAAAAGGCAGCGCGCGGCTACTTCGACCTGGCGTGCCGGTACGCGGAGTCGCTGCCGCCGGCTCTGCTTGTCATAACGTGCGGGCTGGCTGGGACCGGTAAGTCGACACTCGCCCGTGGTCTGGTGGAACAGACCGGGTTCGAGGTGATTTCGTCGGACGTGGTCCGAAGGCAGCGGTCCGGGATAGCGCCGACCGATCGCCGAATTGAAGCTTTCGCGGAGGGCATCTACTCGCCGGAGTCTACCGACCGCACATACGCAGACCTGCTCGGACGCGCCCGGCCCTTGCTGCTCGAAGGACGCTCCGTCATCCTCGACGCCACCTTCATTCGCCGGAATCACCGCACGCGGGCCGCCGCCCTGGCAAGGGAGACGGGAGCCCAGTTCGCCTGCCTTGAGATCGATGCTTCGAGCGATGCCGTCCGCGCGCGACTCCGCCGTCGCTTGAAGGAAGGGCGAGACCCGTCCGATGCGCGCTGGGAGATATACGTGGCCCAGAAACGCCGCTTCCAGCGGCCCGGAGAGATTCCCGAGGAGCGCCGGATCTCAATCGATGGCGGGCAACCGGTTCGCTCGCAGGTCCGCATTGCAGCGCAGGGCCTGCGCAGGCTTTCGCCGTTATCTCTGGGCCCGTAATAAGACCTACGTGCTACCGGCCCGTTGACCCGTGGCCACCCGTGTCCCGCGCCGTCGCGCTCAGTTCCTCCGCCAGCTCCAGCGATACGTCCTCCACGCGGGCGATCACCATCTGCGCGATGCGGTCTCCGTCGTGCACCACGTGCGGCTCGTGGTGCGGCAGCGCGTACATGGTGACGAGCACCTCGCCCCGGTAGTCGCTATCCACCGTGCCGAACACTACGATGATGCCCCGCGAGGATAGCCCTGAACGCGGCCGTATCTGAACGTCGATGCCGGCGGCCGCCTCGATTGCGAGTCCCGTGGGCACGCGCGCGGGCTCCGGCCCGATCTCCATCGGTCCGTCGAGGCACGCATAGAGATCGTAGCCGGTCGAGCCTTCTGTTGCCCGTTGCGGAAGCCGCGCGTTGGGGTGCAACCGCTTCACGCGAATCAGCCGCTCGCCCACGCCGGCTCCTGCAAGAATTCGAGCGCCGCCCGCGCCAGCCAGCGGAGATAGTGCAGCCGGACGCCGTTCGCTTCGACGTATCCTTCGTCTACATCGATCAGCAGCGCGGGTCCCCTCCTTCCTCCTTCCTCCTTCCTTCTTCCGCCGACACGATTCGCGGTATCATCGCGCGATCGAACTCGCGTAGCCGCTCCGGCCCCAGTTCAACGATGCGGTCCAGGCAGGGCCGCAAGTCCAGGAGCAACCGCTCAATATCTACGCCGAGAGTGGTGGGCCGGAACCGCTCGAGCAACCGGAAGGCGTCCGAGAGCAGATTGACGGCGCCCTTGTGATTATCGCGCAGGACGTGATGGAGGCCGGCCGCTACCTTGATGATCCCCTGGTAGAAGTCAGCGAGGGTCGTTTCGTCGCCCTTGCTGCCAACCTCTCGCCAGACATCCTCTAGGGTCTCGTGGCAGTCGTAGAAGCGCCAGTTGTTGAACTCGCGAATGCCGCGGGCGAGGGCGTCGCGCGTGGCGGCGTCGAGATCAGCGAGGCCAGGGCGGGCAACCATGGCCACCAGTATAGGAGAAGAATCAGGAAGGAAGAAGGAAGGGGAGATTGTGGGGGCGAGGCTCGCCTTACCCCTCGAGAGTGCGGCTCTCGTGTGTGTGCTAATCAGGCGTTGAGGAGCCGTTTGGCGGTATAATCGCTCAACGCTGGAAGCCCCCTCTTGAGCGGGGCGGAAGGAGGCCACGATGACTACCGCGCACATGCCCGACCATATCGAGCTGCCGCCGCCGCGGGTGGAAGAGGTGAGCGAGGGGGTGTACGGGTACATACAGCTGGACGGGAGCTGGGGCCTGAACAACACCGGGTTCATCGTGGGCAGCGATCGCGTAACCGCGATCGACACCTGCTTCACGGAACGGCGGTCGCGGGCTTTCCGAGACGCGATTCGGTCCGTGAGCGGCCTACCGGTGCGCGCGCTCGTGAACACGCACCACCACGGAGACCACACGCACGGCAACTTCGTGTTTCGCGGCGAGGCGATGATTATCGGGCACGAGCTGTGCCGGAAGGAGGTCATCGAGGCGGGGCTGGGGACTAAAGCGCTGTTCCCGGGTGTCGACTGGGGCGAGATCGAAGTTACGCCGCCGTCCGTGATATTCGAGAACTGGATGGCGCTGTGCGTGGACGATCTTCGTATCGACCTGATTTACGTAGGCCCGGCGCACACCACCAACGACATCATCGTTTGGCTGCCGGAGCGGCGCGTACTCTTCGCAGGCTGGCTGGAAGCACTCGAGCGACTGCGGTCGCTCGATGCGGAGCGAATCGTGCCGGGTCACGGTGACATCTGCGGCTTGGAGGCGATCCATGACGTCGCGGCTTACCTGCGTTTTGTGCAGGAGGTGGCGCGCAACGGCTACGAGGCTGGTATCGGACCGCTTGAGGCCGCCCAGGAGACGGACCTTGGTCGATTCGCAGAACTGGTTGACCGCGAGCGGCTGGTCGGCAACCTGCATCGCGCCTACAGCGAGCTGCGTGGCGAACCGCGCGGGGCGCCGCTGCCGCTGCCTCAGGCCGTGGCGGATATGGTGGCGTACAACGACGGCCAGATGCCGCGCTGCCTGGCCTAGCTGCGCCCACTAGCGCCACCGTCTGCCGTCG
>WNGB01005389.1_pt1 | contig 19146 bp, 17 predicted proteins | sample 5400681 | NCBI WGS metagenome assembly WNGB01 (sample SAMN13153367, study PRJNA577476) | soil metagenome | isolation source: 115 cm soil or saprolite under grassland replicate 2 | place: USA:California | collected 2016-06-15
CACGGCCCTGCCGCCCTGGCCGGGCGACGACGAGGCGGTGATCATGGACGGGCCGTGGGTACCAAGTGCGGACCTGGAGCTCGGGGCCAGCAGCTCGGATCAGCCCCCTCAGCACGCCTGACCTTCCGCCCGTATGGCTTTAGGAACATCCGTGAACGCTGGGGCACGCGAGCGTCCTCTCGCCTGAGACCGACCCTCCGGACCCGCCGATAAGGCTCCTTGTGCGTAGACGGAGAGGTTGACGACAGGGGCCTCACGCGCCGGGGCGCGTGGACTCTTGTCCCCTTGCTAGGCCTGGCCCTCTACGCCGGGTCGCCACGAGCCACGTGCCGGGGTGAGCACTGGAGTGCACGCCGGCCTGTGAAGCCGTGCGGGGCGGGTTCGATTGAGTACGGTTGCTGCCGCATAACGTGTTCGAGACCTGCCACAAGCAGGACGGGGCTCACTGCTCTACCAGCCAACGGACTGAAGGAGCTGCTCAGCCAGCGCGCGAGGCAGTGCGGCCGGCCGCGCGTCAGCCAGTAACCGGTAAAAGGAGGTCATCATGACTCACATATCAACCACCACCGCGGCGGTCGGTACACAATGAACGGCCCCGCATCAATCACCATCACGCCAGTCCGCGTTGCCGACCTGCTCGCCGAGGGCGAGCGGATGCCGGTCTACGTGCACGTCATCGACCATCCCGATGCGCGCGCGCTGGTCGACACCGGCATGACGGACCTGCACCCGGCGGTGGCCGACCTCGATCCCCGCCTCCATCCACTGAGCAAGCAGGACTTCGACCTCGCCGGCATCGACATCGTCGTCAACACACACCTGCACTTCGACCACTGCGGCGGCAACCACCTCAGCTAGCGCGCCACGCGGTAGCGAAGGTAGACGACTCTCGAGCTGAAGGTGCGGGTCTCGACGAGTTCGAGATCCACCCGGCGCTCGCGCCGCGGGAAGAACGGGATGCCGCCGCCGACCAGCACCGGGTGGACCATGAGCCGGAACTCGTCGATCAGACCCGACGCGGCCGCCTCGGCGGCGAGCGTCGCGCCGCCGATCGCGATCTCGCCCTCCCCGGGCTCGGCTCGCAACCGCTCGATCTCCTCGGCCAGGCCGCCGGAGGCCAGGCGGGCATTGCCCTGCACCGCCGACAACGTGGTGGAGAACACCACCTTTGGGAGCGGCTTCCAGAGCGCGGCCCACTCGAGCTCCGCGTCGTCGAGCGATCGATCCTGGTCGGCGGTCTCCCAGTACAGCATCGTCTCGTACAGGCGTCGTCCCAACAGGTGGACGCCGACCCCTCGGATCTCGTCGATCCAGAAGCGAAAGACCTCCTCGTCCGGCGCCGTCCAGTCGAAGCCGCCGTCCGGCCCGACGATGGAACCGTCGAGCGAGACGTTCATCGAGTAGGTCACGCTGCGCATCAGGAGTCCTCCTCGGTAACGGGTTCGAGTGTACGACCGCCGGACGCCGCAGAACTCATCGCGGCTCCGGGATCCCCTGGGCTAGTCTAGAAGGGGGGCCCGCTGGAGTCGTACGCTGGCGTATCGTGGCGGTTGACTTCGACTCTTCCCGAGCTGTGCGGCGACCGAGCGAACGCCTCGCTCTCGTGGAGGCTGTTCTCAAAGCGCACCCCTCCGACGAAGCTGAGTGGCTCGAATGGAAGACCGCTATCCCCCTCGACCAGTCTGCGGGACGCTTCAATGCCTCCCGCCAAGTATTGGGTTTCGCCAACCGATCGCCAAGCGACGCAGCGAGGTTTCTCGGCGGGCAGGCCTTCTTGGTGATAGGCGTAGAACCCGGCAATCTGATTGGTACGCCTCGGCGAGATCCAGCCGAACTCGAGGATTGGCTAGTCCCGTTTCTCGGTCGGGACGGGCCTGTTTGGGACGCACATCACGTCGAGATCCAAGGCGCGGAAGTGCTGTTACTCGAGATTGCACCTCCGCGTGAAGGAGATCCCATTTACACCCTCCGGAGGCAGTTCGAGCGGTGGCACGAGGGGAGTGTCTTCGTTCGTCACAAGGGGAAGACTGATCCCGCCAGCTCGGCCGACATGGCAATGCTGGCCGCCAGGGCTTCAGCTCGCGTGGGCGGAGGTCGCATAGCTGCGGAGGTCGACTGGACAGAGGCGGACTGCGCGGTGCGGGCGTTGGACTTTGCCGCCCCGTCGGTGGACGCTCTCGTTGATGAGGAGCGAGCGCGCCTGCTTCGGCCACTTGAGCGGCCGGATTCTTCCGCGGCCGAGACCTCGACAGGCAAATCGCTCGCGGATCTCGTGCAAGGGATCGGGCTCGCAGGGTTCCGTCCAGAGGACCGTAACGAAGGGGGCTACAGGAGGGATGTAGACGAATACCTCGATGAACTCCGGAAGGCCGCTCCTCTGGTAAGCCTGTCCAGGGCCATCGACCGCCGCGATTCGATATTGAGCCTCAGGCTTCGAAACCCGACAGAGTCCAATCTCCCCAAGGTCGAGGTCATCCTTCATTTCCCTGACGAGGTATTCGCTTTTGATCCTGAGGACGAGGCTTACAGCGACCAGAAGCTCCCTGAGCCTCCGAGGCCTTGGGGCACGTCCCGCCCGCCAACAGAGCTTCTGGGTCTCAGCGCACCTTCCTACGCTGGCCTGATCCCGAGTCCGCGAGTTCCTAGGATCCCCCATATGTGGATTGAGCAGGGGGGATCAGTGCGGATTTCGTTCGAACCGATCGATCTGCGCCCCAGGGCAATTGAGACTCTCGCCCCATTCCACTTGTTCGTGCGGGCCGACTTGGTCGGAACTGAACTCCGCGCGACGTGGGAGGCGACATCCACTAGCGCCGACGGTGTCGCCTCCGGATCACTCGATGTGCATGTGGCCGAAGAGCCAATTCTGATAGAAGACCTGCTCCGGGCGCCGAACGGAGAGGGAGCCGAAGATGTAGGCGAATGAATTGGGCAAATCCTCGGCCTGCTCTTGCCGTAACGAGCTTCTTCGACCACTTCAGGAGAACTATCGCTTCGCGAACACGAGCAGAGGTGTGTAGTTCCCCGTGCTATCCGCCTCGCGGAGGGCATCTAGATACTCGGCCCTCGCCGGGCCGGTATCCGCAAGAGGAGCCCCAGCTCCCCAGCCGAATCGGGGTCCGTCGAGTGCGCCTATGACTAGATCGGCGGCGAGTCTGGCGTGCCGCCCGTTCCCATTAGGGAACGGATGGATCTTCACAAGTCGATGATGGAACCGCACCGCCAGCTCTTCAGCCAGCCAGGGGAGGTGATCGACGTCGGACGTTTGCTCACGGAGATCCAGTAGCAGAGTCTCCGTGGCCGTTTGGATCTGTGGCCAGGGCACCCCTAGATTCGTATCCGCTGTTCGATAGCGACCTGCCCATCTCCAAACCTTGTAGAACATTCTCTTGTGAAGGGCCTTTAGCCAGCCCTGATCGAATTCCGCGATTGACCACGAACGACCGACGGCCCACAGCTGCGCCTCGGCGATGTTCTCTTGCTCCGCTTCATTTAGCTCTGCCCGAGTTGCAAGCCAGGTGGGTATCAACTCCTCCTGATCGGCAGCGTCGAGCGGCGTCCCCCCGTCTGGCTCCGTGAAGAGGTCGCTCACGACTTGGACGACCAGAGGCGACGTGGTGTATTGGCGACGCGGTCGATCAGCTCCTCCCGCGCTTCGCTTGCCATCGGGGCCTCTTGGTTCTCTAGAGCCATGGTTTGTCGAACGTGTCGAAGCTCGTCGTCAACAATCTGCTCTGCCTGGTCGCGCACCAGCTGCTCGAGATCCTTGTTTGGAACCAACGCGTAGACAAGCGTGCAATCCAGGGCCTCAGCGGCCCGACGGAGCGTGTCCAGTCGCGCGGTGCCTTGGCGTTCAGTTCGCTCCAGAGAAAAGACCGCTGGCTCGGAAACACCCAGGCGTCGAGCCAGGGCGGCCGCAGGCATGCCTAGCGCATCTCGGATGGCTCGTACCCAACCGGCTCGCGGGGGCGCCCACTTGGACGGAGATCCGAGTTGTCTGAATCTGGCGTCCAGGGCCCATCGGGCACGAAGGCTCTGTTCCTTTCGCATCTTCCTAAGCTCCTCTTTGTATTTGACATTCCGTATCGTAAAGCCAAATAAGGGTTTTGTCCATACAAACAGAAAGTCAAATAACAGTTCTCGGGCCCCAAACCTAAAGTCAAGCTTAGCACCAAAGGACGAATGCCCAGCTCCAGTGGGTTTTCGGTACAGGGCGACAGGCCACTTGGGTCAGGCGCCCCGCGGGCCGCGGACGTAGCAGTAGAGCGTGCCGAGGGTATTGGATCCTCCGATGTCCAAGCCGAGTCGCTCGCCAGCCCACTCGGCAGCAACATGGACGCAGGAAGCGCGCGTGGCAGCGTGAGGGACAGCCGGACGGACCGGCTTGAGGGCTCGTTCTATTGCCCTTCGCGATCTCTCAGCGCGTCGGGCAACCTCCACAGCCCCTATCTCCCGGAGCACCGGAACCACGAGCACCGACCAGCGATCGGCCCGACCCCCGTACTCGACTCGATACTCGGCCGGATCTGTTACCTCTCCGGTGGCCCTCTCCTCGAGACGATTGGCCTCCTTGCCGACGAGGTCGGTCAGTACGGAGGCGCTCAGAATCGGTCGACGCTGTAGCAGCCCTCTCGTCTCGCTCCCAGCAGGTTGGCCGTCGGGACCTAGTGACTTATGCTCCGGCCGGAGGCGATACCTTGTCACGACGCCTTCAAGCGTTTCCACGATGACCGCCCCCGATGCGAGGGCATCGGCTACCTCGTCCGCGTCCGATCCGGTGGCCGTCCGAACCTTGAGGCGTTCACCACTCCGCCGGTCGTACCACGAGAGAGACCCCCAGGCTCTTGGATCGGATTCGTACGGCGCCGCGGGTTGCCTCAAGCCCGAAAGCTCCGCGAAGTATCCGGACGGGTGGGCGAGGAGACCGAAACTCCCAGGCCGTATCCGATCTGGCCAGGGAAGCCCCTGGTTGTAGGCCCGGAACCACCGCTCGACCGTGGGTCGCGAGACGGTGAAGCGCGTCAGCGCGAGGGTTCGGGCCCACGATGGAAGCGGCGCTCCGTCTCGACCCAGGATCCACTCCCAGGCCTGTCGGATCCAGATCCGACGCCCCTGGTCGTCCCGGCGGGGTCGTTCGGGGTCGATCGGATCCAGGTACAGGCCGAGCCCGTGCTCCTTCCAGTCGACAAGCTCGTCCTCGTGGGAGCCGCCGAGTTCCTCCGCCTGCTCGGCCTCTTCGACTGAGTCGACCATCGTCACCGTCTCGACCGCGTTTCCCTCGCCCCGACGAAACAGCAGGTAGCGTTTGGCGCTGATCACATGGCAAAGGAGTGGGGAGGCGAGGCTGTCGTGCTCGACCTTCCAGAACGAAGGGACGAGATCGCGGTCGTAGGGGTTCAGGTCGTCGAAGCGAGCGACGATCGAGCGGACCGCCTTGGCGGAAAGCGCTCGGATCGATCGGCCCCGCTCAGTCTGACACGCGACCGAACCGCCATGGGGCAGGGACACGATTGCCATGGAGTCCGTATCGCAGAACGCGTAGGCGCCCCCGGCGTCGGTGACGCAGCGCTCGAGCATCGCGAGAACCAAGCGCGCTCCTGCGGTGATGGATGCCGCGACCGGTGGGAAGCAGTACGGCCCCGGATCCTCGGGGTTCTTGGTCTTGGCGCCTACCGGTCGGTCGTCAGGCCCGAAGACCTCCACGGTGGCCTTCTTGGCGAGCTCGCGCCGGTCGAACCTTGCGAGCACCCCATAGGCCGTCGAGTTGGCCGTGATCTTCAAGAACAAGGCCACGCGATTCCGTTCGTCCTCGGCGAGGTCCAGATCTGCGCGCACCCGCTGGCGCTCCTCGATCATGGCAACGAACGGATCCGCAGACCGAGGATCGATCTCCCGGCCGCCACGCACGCGGACCGGCCGAAGGCCGACTTGGGTCCCCCGCGGGACCAGTCGGATCGCCCGAACGACCTCCGGTGGGCGACCCGTGAGAATCGCCGAGGCGATGACGTCGGGGAGCATGTACCAGAGCCGCCCCTCGTAGCTGAAGGGGTTGAGCCCGATCCTTGGATCCCGCGCGTTCGGGTCGTAGAACCCGCGGACGGGAAGGATCTGCTCCCGTGGGCTCTCGATCTCGACGAGCGTCACCCCGATCCCATTGCTCCAGAACCCCGGCTCGAAGCAGCGCTCGAACAGGTCCGGGGCTCGAATCAACTCACGAACGCGATCGGTCGCGTCCTCGGTGCGAATGCTCTTCGCCCGCATCAGCGACCACGTCCCAAGGAGTGCGTTCACGGTTGGGTACATGCTGGTTGCATCGACGTATGTGACAGGAACCTCCGTGCGGACGATCCTGGCCTCGGCGCGCCCGCCGAAGAATGCCGACATCGCCCAGCCATGGATCCTGGGGTGCAAGGCGAACTTGTCCATTGGTCGCTCCAGGCCCATCGCCTCGAGGTACCTGGTTCCGACGGTGGCGGGTGAGTAGAGCGAGGACGGGTCGAGCGCGATCCCATCGTGGCGGCGGAGCTCGGCCAGGCATGCCCGGAACAGCCGCGAGGTTGCCTCTACATCCTCCCTTGCGTACTGGAGCATGCGGGCAGAGATCATGCCGTAGGCGACCTCCCGCTTCTCGTAGGGGTACCCGAAGGCCCGGCAGGCACTCTCCAAGGTGTGGCCCTTGTCGGTGAGGGCGAACGACAGGGCCCGAAGATCCACGAAACGAGCATCGGCGCCCTTGTACTCCCTACCCCTGCTCCACGTGCCCCAGGCGAACAGGCTCCGCCTCGGATCGATCGCCTTCACGAGCACACGGACCGCGTACTTCGCGTCCTTCCAGTTGCCGGCTCCGTCAAACCGACCCTTAAGTCCGAACGAGAACCCGCCTCGGTAGTAGCCGCGTCCAGGAGACCAATACCTGGCCAGGCGCGCGAGGTCGAACAGCAAGTTGAAACCGACGACGTGGCACCGGTCGGCGTGGTGGTAGCCGTACCGGAGCAAGCGCCGGTCCACCCACCACGAGAGGGGTCGAACGACGATGCGACGCCCCTCCCCGAGACGCGAATATCCTGGCGCGGCCGCGGACCTCGACTGCTCGATGAAGTCCCGGGGTTTTTCGAAGCCCCGGGGATCCCGTTCAGGCAGATCGTCCGGGTAGAAGATCCCCTCCTCGATGCAGGTCACTCCCGGCTCGGCGTCCCATGGGTCGCGGTACAACCTCCACACGCCGAACAAAAGCCGTTGCGAAGGGTCACGGGTCGTCTCCGTGTCGAAGACGAGCGCCTCCGCCGGGTAACGGCGTCTCACTGGTTTTGGCTTTCGATCCTCCCATTCACGCTCGCGTCGCTTCCGACGTGTGAACACCCGCACCGCTATGGGGAGCGCGATGCATCCCTCAGCGACCGGCTCACGGCTCGGGATAGAAGTCTCGATGTCGGCGCCAGTCCGGGTAGAGCTCGTCGAGCGTCCGGATTCCTCGGGCGAGCTCGTCGGCCCACCGCTCGAGGATGCGGGCAAGGATTCCGTAGAGGGTCGTGGTGGGGCTCGCTTGGTCAAGGCGGGCACAGTATGCGGCCCCTCGCCTTAGCCGGATCTCCACGCGTTCGAACCAGGTAAGCTCCTGCGTCGCCTTCTCGAGCTCGAGGGTATTCAGGTCGTCGTGGATGAGCTCGTGATGGTCGTGGCAAAGGTCCTGGATCAGCTCGGGATCCAGGTACCGGCCGCGATCGTCCCTACCGGTCAGGTGGTGCTTGCGCGCGATCGGATCCCCGCAGGCCCTACACCCCTCACTCATTGGAGCCCTCGGTCGGAATCTCGCGATACGGGTCCTCGGGATCGATTTCGTTCGCCAGAGCGAGTCCACGGAGCGTCTCGGGGTCCGCGGTGACGAGCTTGCCGCCGATCTGGCGGCCCTCCAGAATCCGCAGCTCGTCCGCCGTTGCGCGACCGTGAGCGAAGCGCCACTGGACGTCGTACGCCACTTCGGCATCGTCTGCCTCTGCCGGCCCGACGAGCGCTGCGATCTGGGACTCTCCCTCCAAGATGACCGGGCTGAACCTGAGGAGCTCGTCGGTCTCTGTGGGGTAGGTCCGGCCTTCCGGTCCGGGCCGCAGGGCCTCGCCCGCCCAGCGACGCACGGCCCGCATTTTGATCCCCAGGACGTCCGCCGCGGCTTCGACCGGGACGCCGAATTGCCGGGCATCCTTCACGGCGCGAAGAGCCAACCGTCGCTCTTCCCGCTCCTGCTCGGACAAACGCCGGAGATCATCAAGGCTCCGGACGCGATAACTGCGGGGGCACATCGGCGCCCATTTCCTTTCTGCCTCCGCCCGGAGTGGTCACGAGCCAGAAACGTTGGCAGCGGCGGGGTTCCACGGCGGGGCCCGCCTAGGCGCCGACCGCGAGCCGTCCTCAAAAGGATCGGCGGCGGTTATGTGTTGTAGCGCAGGGTACCCCTCGCGGTGAGGAGCTGCAAGTGTCGCCAAACGCGAAGCGGGTGATCGTCCTCGGCGGATCCCTGCACAGGGCCCCGAACGGGAAACTCTGCACGATCCAGACAACCTCGGTGTCCTACCCATCGCCGAATGCGGTGCAGGAGATCTGGTCCAACGTGACGACGCGTCGCTACCCGAGGGCCTGGGACGGGATCGAGCCGGACGGGGCGCTCGTGATCTGGTGGTCAGATCTGATCAAGCTCTCGTGTGGGCGATGCGGGAGGTCGTTCGGCGGCTACGTGGCCTACCACGCCGGGAAGGAGTACGGCATCGTAGAGGATACGACGCGCCGGTACTACCCCCGTGAGAACTTCGCTGCGCGGCCCGAGTCGACGAGGACCCGGCTCTCACCCGCCCGACGCCGGTTCTCCCTCTCGGGCGAGGTCGGGCACAGGGCATCGAAGACCCTCTGCCACTTCCGATGCTCGCACTGCTCCTCGGAGCAGGAATACAACCTAGCTCGCCTCGGCCGTTGGCTCTTCGAACGGCCAACAAAGGCGTTCAAGGTAGGGGTCGATCGATTGGCCTAGGCAGGCAAGACGGCGTAGAATGGTTGCAGCGCAAACGAAATGCCCCCGCGACCGTTAGGGCGGCCCGGGGGCGTGGCACACGGAAAGGAGTCTTCCGTATGCAGGCTCAGAGTACCTCGCTACTTCCTCCCCTCGAGGTTCGCGCAGGCGTCCTCGTCGTCGATGGCTACGGTATCAAGTTGTACGTTCGCGGCGGTCGATTAATCGCCGAGGACGGGTTCGCTGATCTCAGGCGCTCCGCTCGGTTCGCCCGAGCGACCTCCGGTCTCCGGCGGGTCGTTGTCCTCGGCCAGGCAGGATTCGTCACGCTTGAGGCGATCAGGTGGCTCGCAGACGTCGGCGCGGCCTACATGCACGTCGACAGGAACGGACGAGTGCTCGCGACCTCCGGCTCACCGGGGGTTGACCATCCGGCCCTTCGACGGGCCCAGGCGAAGGCGCTTGGGACCGAACTGGGGTGCGATATCACCCGGGAGATCCTGGTTCGTAAGATCGACGGTCAGATTCGCCTCCTAGAACGCCTGCCGGGGGGCGCGGAGGCGTGCGAGCAGGTCGAGACCGCCCTGGCGGCGCTGGATGGTGCAGGAGACCCGGAGTCGCTGCGGGCCCTCGAGGCACGGGCCGCCCTGGCGTACTGGACCGCTTGGGAAGGCACCCTGATCGAGTTCGTCAGGGCCGACATCACCAAGGTGCCTGAGCACTGGAGGTGCTTTACGCGCAGGGGCTCGGGGCTGGCGGGCAACCCCAGGCTCGCCACAGATCCTGCGAACGCGATGCTCAACTACCTCTACGGTCTGCTGGAGGTCGAGGCCCGGATCGCTTGCGTCGCTGTCGGTCTCGACTCCGGTATCGGCGTCCTTCACGTCGACCAGCGCTCGAGGGCGTCGTTGGCGCTGGACGTGATGGAGGCAGTCCGTCCCGAAGTCGATGAGTACGTCCTCGATTTACTCTCCTCCCACGCTTTCAGGTCGAGGGACTTCCACGAGACGCGGCGAGGCCAGTGTCGATTGATGCCCGCACTAACGCACGTGCTTGCGGCAACCTGCCCTTCCTGGGCAATGAGCCTCGGACCCGTGGCCGAAAGGGTGGCCGCGACGTTGGGCGAAGCCGCCGGGTTGCGAGTGACAGATCTCCCGACACCCCTCACCCAGGATCGGCGAAGTGCTGGGCGGAACGGCATCCGGAGGGGCCCGCGGCGCGCCCAGCCCCCGCGCGGGGTTCGGCTGCCCGCGACCTGCCGATCCTGCGGTGCTCAGCTCGGAGTGGTTCGGACCTTCTGCGATGTGTGCCTGGAACGCCGCCGCCGGAAGAACCTGACCACTGCGTCGGCGCGCGCAGCGGAGAAGCCGGCAGCGCTTCGTGGGCAGGGAAGGGATCCTGCTCATGGCGGTGAAGCGGCAAGGAGGCGAGCGAATACGCTAGCCCGGCGGCAACGAGAAGCCATGGCGTTCGAGGCCGAGCACGGCACGCTCCCGTCACGGGAGATCTTCACGCGCGATATCTGGCCTCGCCTCCAGGATGTGCCAATCAGGGCGATGTCCGAAGTAACGGGGCTCACGCGAGCCTATTGCTCGATGATTCGTCGGGGGCTATACGTGCCGCACACTAGGCATTGGGAGGCTCTGAGCGCGCTGGTCCATTCACGAGGATGACTCGAGCAGAGTCCGAACTCGGCTAGGGCGTCAAGAGCCGCATCTAGCGCAGGTTTCTGTCATAGGCTCGGTCGAGGACGGACTCCTTTGCGGCCCCCGCTAGCAGGCGAACCTGGTCACGGGCCCCGCGGATCCTGGCGAGCGACATCTCGGTCGATCGCAGGATTTTTCCCGCGGCGTGCTGATCCTCTGATCGCACCGGCGGAACACGCACTTGAAGCAGGGAGCGTTGGGAGATGTTCAGCATCGAGCTGCTCGTTCCGGTAGCCCGAGCCTGTATTTGCGACCGGATCTCGGGACGGTCCATCACCTGCTTTAGGAACACGGGGTCGACTCCCATTTCGGGCCTGAAGATGAAGCGGAATAGCTTGTCCGAAAGCATGAGATTGGGTGGAGGCTTGTCTACGACAAAGCACGAGGTCCCGATGAGCTCCCTAGTATTTGCTCGGTGCGAAAGAAAGTCGACTGCACGAACTGCAAGCTCCGGTCGAGCCTTCAGGCTCGGGGGGAGGGCCTTGTTTTCCGTCGGCTTGAAGACACCGCTGGAAACAGCGCTCACCTTCAGCACGCCCCACTCCTCGTATCCAGCTGGCCGTGGCAAACACGCTGGGCTCCAGCCGCTCTGAATCCTTTCGATCCACTTGGAGAGTGGGACCCAATCTTGCTCATCTCGAAAGCGAGACAGGACCTCCCCCACCACAGCGATCTGGATCCTCTTTTCCAGATGTGTTAGCCGCGACATTTCGCGCGGGACGTCTTGGAGCCGAGGGAGAATGGACTCGAGCTCTGCAATGATGCGCCGCTGTGCATCTAGGGGCGGTACAGGTATTTGCAGCGACTCGAGGAAAGCCCTGGGCACACGCTGCCTACCAGTGGACCCAGTCATGCTGGCCACGGCGGCCCGACGAACTGTTGGGCCTCGGAGGAAGTAGAGAAGGAACTTTGCGTCGAGCTCCCTGCTTGGTCCGACTCGGAAGACCTCGGTGGTGGCAAAGCCAACTGATGAATTCACGCCGGGAACCATTGCGACCTTTCCGTTTTCGACGCACGGCGTGATCTTCGCGAAGAGTATGTCCCCCGCCAAGAATCGGGTCTTCGATGTCTTCAGTTCACGGCCCTTTACAAGTTCGAACCTTGACTGGAGGCCGGTCTCCGCGTCGATGTCAGCCATCGCGACGAATGGATACAGAGCCTCGGGATCGACGTGGATGGCGGGCGGCGGGCGAACACCCACATCCGAATCAGCCCATTCGACGGCAAGGTTTGCCCTTTCAGGATGACACATTCGATGCGGTCATGTTCGTCGACGTCCTCACCACCCCGAGGAGCCGTTCACACTGCTCAGAGTGGGGCTCCGCGTGGCTAGGCAGGTCGTGGTAGTCAAGGACCATCGCGCCGAGAAGGCTTCCTCGCCGGATCCACGTTGCGTTTCATGGACTGGGTAGGGAACGCCCGACACGGCGTAGCACTGCCACACAACTATTGGTCGGACGCTGAATGGGACCGGTCGCTCAGCAGTCTCGGAGCTCGGGTGACACATCGGAACGAGCACATACATTGAGCTGTATCCGGTACTGGCGAACTTGTCTTCGAGGGCTCGCTGCATATGATCCTTGTCTCCCTCCGGAATCGGGAACCCTCGACCCTCGACGCGAAGATGAGCTCGTGAAGAAGCGGAGCGGGCATTGCACGGACGGTCGACTGCCTCCTACGCCGGAAGACGGCCCTGGATGCCGGCCTCGGTGACGAGGATCGTTGCGGGAGGGCACAGCGAGACGCTGCTCCGGTTCACTATCGAGTACTCGGACATCGTTGGCCCGGTCATGAGGATGCCGATCGGGAGCATGTCTACGACGCAATAGGTTTCCCCTGGCGAGAGCAAGGACCACCACTGGGAGGCCCCCCATGCGTCTGCCGCATCCTGATAGTCGACCTTCTGGATCTGATAGTGCGTCCAGTTCTCGGACACCATATAGGAGAACAGCGCCAGTACGAGAACGAGAAACCCAAGCTCGACCCGCGGAAGCTTAACCCGGACGCGCGGATACAGCATGCCGATCGTTGCCGCCCAGGTCAGCGGGATGTACATGAAATAGCGGAGCTCGTTTGACTGCGGGATGAATGCCGTGAAGCCCAGGACAGCGGCCACCCAGATGCTTACGACTATCCCTGCTCTGCCCGCGCTGACGATCAGCATCGTTACCATCGCAACGAGGTAGATCACGGTTCCGATCCCCCAGAAGCCTCCCATCCGAAACCCGTCAACGGTATTCCCTTGGTCGATGATCCATCTCGGACGGTAGGGGTAGGAGGTCGGTTGATGGATCTCGAACAGCGAGAGGACGAAGAGCTCTGCCTGTGGCGCGCCCTTCAAGCTTGCTGGCCGCTGCTCGTTGACGCCGTAGGCCACAGGATCCTCTGTGTACGGGAACAAGCCGCCAACGACGGGGACCTTTTCTGGCCAGAAGGGGTTGCCATAGAGAACGAAGTTCTTGGCGTAGGGGATCGAGGCCAGGGCGGCGAAGGCGAGGAGGAGCACGACAACTTGGCGGCGCCCGAATCTGCGCGCGAACGCCGGCCTCAGACTGGCGGCGGCGAACAGGACGAAGATGAGCGCGGCGATCGGCACCAGTTGGTACTTGGACCACGCGGTTCCGGCTAGGCCCGCGAGTCCACCGACGAGGACGGCACGCGATGAGTCGGCGGGGAACAGGTAGATATAGATGCACGAGGCCGCACCGATCGCGAGCCAGGCATTGGAGAATAGGTCGACGTAACTGACCGTGGTGTGGATGAGTACCATCGGAGCCGTCAACGAGATCAACGCGACAAGCCAGAACCGAGCGTGCAGCACGATATGGCAATAGACCAGGAACACGCTGAGCGCAACGAAGTTCACGACCCCGGTCGCGTTCACGGAGCCGGTGAGGCGCCACAGAACGCCTTGCACCAGCTCTGGCAAGAGAGGGAACCCCTCGAAGCGCGGCTTCATCGTGTCGATCATGTCGTACGGAATATGAAGCCCGCCGCGTAGAGCCGCGAACGGGATGTGGTACCAGAATGCGTCCCAGCGGAGGTTCAGGTCGACCGCAGACCTGATGCCCAGGTCGATCAGGGCAACCACCGCAACGGCGGCGGCACCGAACGAGAGGACGGTCGTTGGTGTCAGCTGCCGTGCCAGGCCCATGACGCGCCCCGGGTCCAACGGGATGCTAGTCCTGCTCATTCGGGCCATCTTCCCACCACCCAGGCCGTACTCGGGATTCAGATGGTGGCCGGTCCCCAATCGGATCGCCACGGCTGGCCGACCTGACGTCGGACGGCGTTGCCGAGTGGCCCACACGAAACGAACGCGTCCTTGCCCCGACCACCGCCGTGATCGCCCTCATCACGCTGGGCCAGGTCTGCCGCTTCGCCCTCCGGCGGGGATGCTCGATGACAGCCCCGTCGCCCGGCTCGAGTCGTGCGAGAAGCCTCGCTGGAAGCCCGGCCGGGTCGGCATCCTCGAGGGCGACGACCTCGCCCGGGTGCTCGCCACTCGGGCTACGACCCCGGGGACTCGTCCTCCTCCCGGGGGACTCATCCTCCCATTCGTAGCTCTCGCTCTTCGACTGCTGTTGGCTCCGGCCACCGGCAAGCACAACCACCTCGGCGAATACTTCCGGCCGAAGTCGATCCTGGCGGATTTCAGGCTGGACCGTTAACGTCGTCCGCATACTCGTCTCCGACGCGCCCGGCGCGAACCCGATCATCCTCATCGCCACCCAGCAGACGATGACGTACGACGTCTGGCTGACGGAACGGACGTCCCTCCTCGGCTTCACACGGAGGGACGTGGGTGAGTTCGGTTTCATCCGCGTCGTGGTGTTCGAACAGTAGGGAGGCCGCGCGATGGGACCTGAAGACGGCAGTGAGCCCGTGCGGAGTAACCAGGAACCGCACCACACCCTCGGTCTGGAGGTCATGTCGGACGCCGTTCGCTACCGCCGATACCTCCTCGAGCTCCTGGAGCCTCACTGTGGCCGGACGGTCCTGGAGGTCGGATCCGGGCTGGGTGACCTCGCCGCCGAACTCAGCGGCTACGAGCGTCTCATCGTCACGGACGTCGACCCCGCCTGTCTCCACGAGCTCTCCGCTCGCTTCAGGGGCCGGCCGGATGTCGAGGTGAGGCCATTCGACCTGCGCGAGAACGATGCGCGGATCCCGTCGGTGGACACCGTCCTGGCCGTCAACGTCCTGGAGCACATCGTCGACGACGCCGGAGCCCTGCGCCGCATGGCCGAGGTGGTCGTTCCACGAGGCAACATCGTCCTCTTCGTCCCGGCCTACCCCAGCTTGTACGGGCCTCACGACCGAGCGGCCGGCCACGTGAGGCGCTATGTGCCGAGGACCCTGCGGGCGGCGGTCGTGGACGCGGGTTTGCGGGTCGAGGTGCTCCGGCCGGTGAACTTCCTCGGTGGGGTCGCCTGGTGGGTGGCGGTGCGCGTGGGAGGGTGCTCCAGTCCCAGGAGCAGCCTGGTCGGACTGTACGACCGGCTCGTCGTCCCGCTGGTTCGGCTCATGGAGGCGCGATGGCGGCCCCCGTTCGGTCAGTCGATCTTGTGCGTCGCCCGAGTGCAGGAGTCGTCGGACACCGACGCATCCGGCTCATCGGATCGGTGACGCTGGATGCCCAACAAGCTGAGGAAGAAGCTCGCCAGGACGATCTGCGCCCCGAGGAGCAGCGCCGTGAGTGACGGGATGACGATCCTGAAGGCTCTCGACGCGTCGAGTGCTCCGAAGGACACCACGCTCCAACGCACGAACGCGTAGATCGATCCCGCCGCACCCGCGAGCATCAGCAGCAACCCCACACCGAGCCCCACTTCGAGCGTGACGTACTTGAACAGCCGTTCGAAGCGTGCCCCAACCGGTAGGAGTCCCTCGTTCCAAGCGAAGACCTTGCTGAGGACGGAGAACAAGACGGCCTGGAATCCGATGGCGATCGTCATACAAGCGAAGAGGAGCGTTTGGACATCGAACGTTACGTTGCTGACGACACGCGGCCCGGGAAGCAGCCACAAGGTGGCCGCCATCCCCAGAGTCATGAGGGACAGACCGGGATAGAGGAAGAGCCACCTGGGGCTATAGATCAGCAGGAACCGCAGATGTCTCCACCCGTCGCGCCAAGGCCGGAGGTTCGATGGGCGTCCCTCATCGCCCCGCGAGAGCGTGGTGGGTACCTCGGTGACCCGTAAGCGCGCGAGCGTCGCCCTGACCACCATCTCGCTGGCGAACTCCATCCCGTGTGTCTGAAGATCGAGCGCGAGGATCGCGTCCCTTCGGAACCCTCGGAGTCCGCAGTGGAAGTCCGCGATCGGACTGCGGAAGAACAATCGGCCGAGACCCGTCAGCACCGGATTCCCGATCCAGCGATTCATCCACGGCATCGCTCCGTCGGCGATGCCGCCGGCGAACCGATTCCCCATGACCAGGTCATAGCCCGCTCGCAGCTTCTCCAGGAAGGGACCGATGGCTTCGAAGTCGTAGGTCGCATCGGCGTCGCCCATGATGACGAACTCGCCCCGCGCCGCCCTGATGCCTCCGAGGAGCGCCGATCCGTAGCCCTTCGCGGATACCGGCACGACTCGCGCCCCAAGCCGCTCCGCGATCTCGATCGATCGGTCGGAGCTGCCGTTGTCGGCAACGATCACCTCTCCCTCGAGAGAAAGCGCCCGGAACGCCGCCCGAGCCGCGCGGATGCACTCGCCCAGGGTGGGGGCTTCGTTCAGACAGGGGAGCACGATCGATAGCTCGATCGAGGTCGCGTAGGCTTTCCTATCGGAGGCGATCGTGCCTCTGAGGTTGCGCTGGATGACCGTCATCGCTCTTCCCTTATCGGCCACCTCTAGCCGAAATCTGAGCTGGGATCCGAGGAGCGTCACGTGACCGATACGCCGGGGATACGGGCGGCCGAAGCCGCCGGCCTCGCCTTCGAGGTGATGCGGACCGAACGTCCCTCGAGCGCCGAGGAGAGCGCGGCGCTCCAGGGGATCGAACTCGGTCAGCTGCTTCGGACGATCGTGATCCGTCGGGGTGCCGACGACTACGTGTTCGTGTTGGTCCCGGGCGGTCGCCAGATCGACTGGCCAAAGCTCCGGGCGCACCTCGGCGTCAAGCGCCTCTCTCTGCCGGACGCCGGTGAGGCGAAAGCCGCGACGGGCTACGAACGCGGCACGATCACTCCCTTCGGCGCGACCAACGACTGGCCGGTGATCGCGGACGCCGCGGTCCGGCACTTCGACACGGTGGCGATCGGCGCAGGAGAACACGGGGTCAACCTGCACGTCGGCGCATCGGCGCTCCTGACGAGGCTCGGCGCGGACATCGCCGACGTCGCCCGCCTCGACCTTCCGCCACCTACGCCATGAGCCGGCTCCGCGGCAGGAAGCGGCCCTGCCCTGGCGCGCCGAGGAATCCGCCGTTCTACAGGACTGGCCGCGTTGCATCACGAGCTCGGGAAGGCCGTGCACGACACGGCCCTCGTACGCAGAGTAGTCCACGCGCATGTGGTGCGTGGACGCTGAGATCACCCGCTCCTTCTTGGGATCGAACACCACGATGTCGGCGTCGGATCCGGGAGCGATCGTTCCCTTGCGCGGATACAGACCGAACATCTTCGCCGGAGCGGTGGCGACCAGCTCCACGAACCGGTTCAGGTCGATGTGGCCGCTCTCCACGCCCCCGTAGAGCAGCGTGAACCGGTCCTCCACCGACGGCAGGCCGTTCGGGATTTTCGAGAAGTCGTCCTTTCCCAGACTTCCTCGGACAACGAGCTCAGGACCACATTACGAAACTCCTCCGTCAAACAGGTCGCTCTGTCCTTCTCGAACGGCCTCTCATTCCCGAGTGGGTGGGCTACCAGGGCACTCGACCGGTCGTGGCCTGGATCGCATCGCGAACCCGTGCATCCGTCTTCTCGACAAGGTGCTTTACATGGTCGTAGTACTCCTCGACTTGACTCTTGAGCACGCCTGCAGCGCCATGTCCCCGGTGTGCAATCGAGCCGCGTAGCTCGACGAACTCGTCAAGCTTCCCTCCAGCCCGCCGAGCGGACATTCGCTGCCAGCGCCAGCTCTTCGGCAGGTCTGAGATCCCAAGCGCCTGCTTGAATAGATCGTCGATTTGCTGGGTCTTGGGGGTGTTCAACTGCCGGTCACGCTTCTCTTTTAGCGCGGTCAACCTGGAAGCCAGTTCTGTTCGCCAGCCTGTGTCCGCGAGACGCCAGACGGCGAGCTCGTGCGGCTCCTCCTTCAGTTCCTTGGCCACAGCCTTCCGCAGATCCTGAGGCAGCCCCCCGGCATCCTTGGTATGCCGCACGATGTACTCGAGCGCTTCACCAGCTACGTCCTCGCAATACGCTTCCCAGAATGCGGTAAGGAGGACGATGGCGGACTTATTCAGCACCTCGAGTCGCACCCTGCGCCCCCGATCGGCTCCGCCTTCCGTCTGGTGGATCTGCAGCAGCCGGTCGATATCCCTGCAGTTCCCCTCGAAGTTCCTCCCCGCAGCACTGGTCACAGTCCGAATGATAGGAGCTGACCAATGCTGTTGAGGCCATACCGCATTGTGATGGAACCCCATTTCCAAGGCCCGGAAGCTCCTGAGCAAGATTACTCTCTGATGAGCGTCCGAGAGGAATAGTCAAGAGTTGTGGAACGGAATCTCGTGATCATGCGGCGTCCTCCCGATCGGTCCGCTCGACCAACCGTCCGTTCATGAACTTCGCACCTGCCCGAACGAGCGCCACGAGTTCCGGCGCGTTGACCCGTCTCCACCTCCCCTCGGCCACCTCGATCAGCTTGAAGCACATGGCGAGCCCAGCGGCCCGTGACCCCGGCCCCTTGGTGACGTCGGTCCGAGCCCGAACCGGCGAGAACGTGGACTCGATCGGGTTGGAGGTCCGAAGGTGGATCCAGTGCTCGGCCGGGAAGTCGTAGAAGGCGAGAACTGCCTCCCGATCCTTGGTGAGTTTGGTCACCGCCTTCGGCCACTTGGCGAAGTCGTTGACGAAGGCGTCCAGGGCGCGCTCGGCGTGGGAGCGGTCCTCGGCTTCCCAGATCTCACGCAGGGCGCGCTTGGCGGCTGCCTGCACCGAGGAGGGAAGGGCATCGAGCACGTTGGCCGCCTTGTGCACCCAGTCCGCCTGGTGGCGGGTCTTCGGGAACACGTCGCGCACCGCCGCCCAGAACCCAAGCGCGCCGTCGCCTGTGGCGAGCACCGGGGCGCGCATGCCCCGGCGGTGGCAGTCCCGCAGCAGCTCCGCCCAGGACTCCGTGGACTCCCGGTACCCGTCTGAGATGGCCACGAGCTCCTTGGTCCCGTCGGCGCGAACCCCCACCATGACCAGCACACACAGCCGATCGTCCTCTCCCAGGCGCACGGTGAAGTGCACGCCGTCGACCCAGACGTAGACGTAGTCCACCTGCGACAGAT
>WNGB01014565.1_pt1 | contig 19145 bp, 19 predicted proteins | sample 5400681 | NCBI WGS metagenome assembly WNGB01 (sample SAMN13153367, study PRJNA577476) | soil metagenome | isolation source: 115 cm soil or saprolite under grassland replicate 2 | place: USA:California | collected 2016-06-15
GACGGGCGGGCGCGAGGAGGCCGACGATGTCGGCGCGGCCGTGACGCATGCGCGGAGCATCGCGTCGGCGCTACCGGTTGGTCTGGTCGGTTACAGCTTCGGCGCGCTCATGGCGCTGCGGTGGCTGTCACGCGGCGAACGCCTCGATGCGCTCGTGCTCGTCGGGCTACCGCTCGGCTCGGTCACCGGCCGCGACAACGATCTGCCACCCGTGCCGGATGGGACGTTCATCGCCGCGGCGGAGCACGACCAGTTCGGCAGCGCCGCAGAGTTGCGCGAACGTCTGCCGCAGGCGCGGATCGCCCAGGTACGCGGCGCCGATCATTTCTTCGTCGGGCACCGCGATGAGATGGCGCGACTGGTGACCGAGGAGCTGGCCCGCACGTTAGGATGACGGTCCCATGACCGCGGAAGTGAGTGTTCCGAAGACCGCGCCTGCGGCCAAGCAGACGCGAAAGCGGATCCTGACGGGCGATCGCCCGACGGGCCGGTTGCACGTCGGCAACTACGTCGGGACGCTCGCGAACCGGGTGAAGCTGCAGGACGAGTACGAGACCTTCCTGCTCGTCGCCGACCACCACATGCTCACGACGAAGCTCGACGGCCTCAGCGAGATCCAGCAGAACATACGAGAAGACGTCATCGACAACCTGGCGGTGGGCGTCGACCCGGAGAAGGTCACCTACATCCTGCAGTCGCTCGTGCCGCAGATCCCCGAGCTGCACCTTTACCTCTCGATGCTCGTGTCGGTCCCACGAGTGCAGCGGATCCCGACGCTCAAGGACCAGCTCCGCGACCACGGACTCGCGCAGCCCACCTACGGTCTCCTCGGCTATCCGGTGCTGCAGGCCGCGGACATCCTCATCGTCAAGGGTGACCTCGTTCCCGTCGGACGGGACCAGGAGTCGCACATCGAGCTCACGCGCGAGATCGCGCGCCGCTTCAACGAGCTCTTCGCGCCCGTCTTCCCCGTCCCGGAGTCGCTGATCCCAGACATGGGCCTTCTCCCGGGCATCGATGGACGGGAGAAGATGGGAAAGAGCCTCGACAACGCGATCTATCTCGGCGACGACACGAAGACGGTGGAGAAGAAGGTCAGGTCGATGTACACCGACCCGAACCGCGTGCGCGCCGACACGCCGGGCCGCGTCGAGGGGAATCCGGTGTTCGTCTATCACGACACGTTCAACCTGGACAAGGCCGAGGTCGAGGATCTCAAGTCGCGCTACCGCGAGGGAAAGGTCGGCGACGCCGAAGTGAAGGCCAAGCTTTTCGCTGCGATGGAGAAGTTCCTCGCGCCGATCCGCGAGCGCCGCGCCGAGCTCGCGGCGCGACCGAAGCTCGTGGATGAGATCCTCGCCGCCGGCAGCGAGCGCGCCCGGCGCGAGGCGGCCACGACTCTCCACGAGGTCCGTCAGGCGATGCATCTCGACTACTTCGGGCGCTAGCGGTCTTGCCCCGCCTCTATGCGCTGATCCTCTCGGGCGGCGCGGGCACGCGGCTCTGGCCCCTCTCGCGGCGCGATAAGCCGAAACAGTTCCTGCCGCTGGTCGGCGAGCGCACGCTGCTGCAGGACACCGTGGATCGGGTCGCCGAGATCATCCCCTTGGAGCGCATCTTCGCGGTCGCGCCACCGGAGCACCGCGAGCTCATCCACGAGCAGCTGCCGGAGCTGCGCGCGGACCACGTCGTCGTGGAGCCCTATCCGCGCGGCAACGCCGCGGCGATCGGGCTCGCGATGGCGGCACTGCAGGCATTCGATCCTGAAGCCGTCGTCGCCATCCTCCCGTCCGACCACGTCATCGAACGGCGCGGGAAGTTCCGTGAGGTCCTGATCGCCGCAACGGCGGCCGCGGAGGCGGGTCACCTGGTCACGCTCGGCATCGAACCGGAGGCTCCCGACACCGGCTTCGGCTATGTCGAGGCGGGGGACCGGCTCGACCTCAAAACACCGCTCCCCGTGCACGCGGTCAAACGCTTCATCGAGAAGCCGAAACGCGACGCGGCGGAGAGGATGATCGCGGCGGGCGGTCACTACTGGAACGCCGGGATGTTCGTCTGGCGCGTGGCCGAGATCGTGAAGGCATTCGAGGAGCATCTCCCCGGCACCGCGAAGGCGCTGCACGCGCTCGCCGATGCCGTCGGCACGCCGCGCTATGAGGGCGTGCTCGCGGAGGTGTGGGAGGAGACCGACAAGACCACGATCGACTACGGGATCCTCGAGAAGGCGAAGAACGTCGCCGTCGTGCCCGCGGACATCGGCTGGCACGACGTTGGGAGCTGGGGCCGGCTTGCCTCGATCGTTCAGCGGTCCGATAACTGGTCGTCGGACGGCCACGTGGCGATCGCCGCCGGCGACAACTACGCCTGGGCGCCGGGGAAGGTCGTGGCGCTCGTCGGGGTCGAAGGGCTCATCGTCGTGGATACTCCGGATGCGCTGCTGGTGGCCTCGAAAGAGCACGCCGAGAAGGTAAAGGAGGTCGTCGACCACCTCCGCCGGAAGGAGCGCGAAGAGCTCCTCTAGCAGGTCCCGGAAGGGGTCTCGGGAACAGGGCCTCTAGCCGGTACATTTAAAGTGGTAGGAGCGGTAGGGCGCCCGTGAGGGCGCTTTTCGTTATGTGAAAGGCGGCAGGATTGGCCGACGCGGCAAAACAAGACCTGGTGGTCGTTGAATCACCGACCAAGGCCAGGACCCTAGAACGGATGCTCGGTAGCGGCTACAAGGTCGAAGCCTCGTACGGCCACATCCGCGACCTGCCCAAATCCAAGTTGGGCATCGACCTTGTGACCTTCGCGCCCGAGTACGTCGTGCCCGACGATTCCGAGAAGCACGCGCGCCTGCTGCGCAAGGAGGCGAAGAGCGCTCCGCACGTCTGGCTCGCCACCGACCTCGACCGCGAGGGCGAGGCGATCGCGTGGCACCTCGCCGATGTCATCGGCGGCGCGAAGAGCAAGCTTCGGCGCGTCACTTTCCACGAGATCACACCCGCGGCGATCACCGACGCGTTCAAGCACCCGCGCGACATCGACCAGGACCTGGTGAACGCGCAGCAGGCGCGACGCGTCGTCGACCGTCTTGTCGGATACACGATGTCGCCGCTCCTCTGGAAGAAGATCCGCTACGGACTCTCCGCCGGCCGGGTCCAGTCCGTCGCGCTGCGCCTCATCGTCGACCGCGAACGCGAGATCCAAGCGTTCAAGGCCGAGGAGTACTGGAGCATCGACGCGCTCCTGGCGAACCACGCCGGGGAGTCGTTCACGGCCGAGGTCATCCAGCACAAGGGCCACAAGCTCCACATCACCAGCGGAGACGCGGCGGACAAGCATCGCGCAGCGCTTGCGGACGCGAAGTACGTCGTCAAGAGCCTCGAGAAGCGCGAGAGCTCGCGCAATGCCGCACCGCCGTTCACGACGTCGACGTTGCAGCAGGAAGCGTCGCGCAAGCTCGGCTTCTCGGTGAAGCGCACGATGGTCCTCGCGCAGCAGCTTTACGAGGGCGTTTCGCTCGGGGACATGCCGGTCGGTCTCATCACGTATATGCGTACCGACTCGCTCCATGTGGCGGAGGGCGCCCTGCGTCAGGCTCGCGACGTGATCACGAAGGAATTCGGCGTGCCGTATGCGCTCGAGAAGCCACGTCACTACAAGACGCGATCGAAGGGCGCGCAGGAGGCGCATGAGGCGATCCGTCCCACGGACCTGGCGCGCACGCCCACCTACGTGAAGAAGTTCCTGAGGCCGGATCAGCTGAGGCTCTACACGCTCATCTGGCAGCGGACGCTGGCGTCGCAGATGGCGCCGGCACGGTTCGAGAACACGCGCCTCGACGTCGACGCCGGCGCGTACGTGCTGCGCGCGAACGGACGCCGTGTCACCTTCGACGGCTTCATCCGCGTCTACGCGGAGAGCACCGACGAGCCGGAGAAGGAGATCGCGCCGCTGCCCGAGGTCGTGGCGGGCGAGGACCTGAAGCTCCTCGGCCTGGGTGCCGCGCAGCACTTCACGCAGCCGCCGCCACGGTTCACCGAGGCGTCCCTGGTCAAGACGCTCGAGGAGCACGGCATCGGTCGTCCGTCGACGTACGCGCCGACGATCTCGACGCTCACCGGCCGCAAGTACGTCCGCAAGGAAGGGCGCGCGCTCGTGCCGGAGGACGTCGGCTTCGTCGTCACGGATTTCCTGAAGGAGCACTTTCCGGACATCGTCGACAACGGCTTCACCGCGCGCATGGAGCTCGACCTCGACCGCATCGCCGGTGGCGAGACCGAATGGGTCCCGGTCGTACGCGATTTCTTCACTCCGTTCATCAAGCTCGTCGAGGAGAAGACCAAGTCGGTCAAGAAGTCGGACATCACCGAGGAGAAGACGGATCGGATCTGCCCCAAGTGCGGACGGCCCGTGATCATCAAGCTCGGCCGGTTCGGCCGCTTCTACTCCTGCACCGGCTTCAAGAAGACCAAGAAGGGCGAGCCGCAACCCCCCGGCGCATGTGACTACTCCGAGCCCCTCGAGGGTCAGACCGAGCCGCAGCTCGAGATCATCGAAGGCGAGATCTGCCCCGATTGCGGCAAGCCGCTCGCCCGCCGTCGCGGACGCTACGGCCCGTTCATCGGCTGCACCGGCTACCCGGACTGCAAGTACATCAAGAAGACGCAGGTGAAGAGCGGCGTGGTCTGCCCGCTGTGCGGCCAGGGCGAGCTCGTTCAGCGCCGTGGGCGCGGGCGCTCGCTCTTCTACGGCTGCGAGCGCTATCCGGAGTGCACGTTCACGGCCCGCCAGCTGCCCGGCAAAGAGGCGCCGGCCAAAGAAGCGTCCGGCAAAGACGCCGCCTGATGCAGGGGGGCGTCGCCTGAGGGCGACGGCGGCGACGGCCGACGACGTCCAGCGGTGGGACGAGCTGGCCGTCGCGACCGGGCGGCCGCACGTCCTGCAATCCGCCGCGTGGGCCGACCTCAGAGGCGCGATGGGTTGGAACGTCCGACGCTTCGTGCTCGACGGCGGCGGAATCGCGCAGGTGCTTCTCAAGCCGTTGCCGCTCGGACTGTCCGTCGCCTACGCACCGCGTGGTCCGCTCGTCGCGCCCGAACGTCTCGCCGACGCGATCGCGGCCGTGCGTGACGCGCTCGCGCGGGAGCTGTGCGCGAGCCTGCTGTGCGATCCGGAAGCGGCCGACGATCCGGTGATTCGCGCGAGCCTGGCTCGCGCCGGCGTCCGCGCCTCTCCGGTGTTCGTGCAGCCGCGGCGGACGCTGCTGATGGACCTGGCGCTCGACAACGAGACGCTGCTCGCCGCGATGAAGAAGAAGACCCGTCAGTACATCCACAAGGCCGAGCGGGAGGGCGTCGCGACGGAGGAGACGCGCGATCTCGATCGTTTCCTCGCCGTGCTCGGCGCCGTCGCGCGGCGCGACCGCTTCGCGATCCGCTCGCGCGAGTACTTCGACCGGCTGCTCGCCGCGTTCGGCGACCGCGCGACGGTCATGCTCGCCCGCGTCGGGCGGGACGACGCGGGGGCCCTGCTCCTGGTGCGCATGGCCGACCGCGCGTGGGAGCTCTATGGCGGTTGGAGCGGGGCGCACGCGGAGGCGCGTCCGTTCTACCTGCTCAAGTGGCGCGCGATGCTGCGCATGCGTCAGCTCGGGGTCCGCCGGTACGACATGTACGGCCTAGCGGAGGGCGCCGATGATCCGCTCGCAGGCGTGGAGAACTTCAAGCTGGGCTTCGGTGGCGACGTCGTCACGTGGATCGGGGCGCTCGAGACACCGGTGCGGCCGGTGCTCTACCCGCTGTGGCAGCTCGCCGCTCGGCGGCGGCTGGCGCGTTCGGCCGCCTGATGAAGGCGCCGAACGGCTGGGACGATGCCGCGGCGCGCTCGCCGTGGGGTCACGTGCTGCAGTCCTCGGTCTGGGCCGCGGTGCGCGAGCGACAGGGCTGGCGGGCGGAGTACCTGCGGATCGGCGAGCCGCTGCCTGTCGCGCTCGTGCTCTGGAAGGGCGCGCTCGCAGGGCAGCGCATCGCGTACGTGCCGCGCGGTCCCGTCGTCGCGCCGGACGACAGCGCGGGGCTGGCGCGCGCGCTGACGCGCCTGGCGGATCTCGCGCGCGAGCGTCGCGCGGTATTCCTGAAGGTCGATCCCGAGCTCGCGCCCGAGTTCGCGGGCGAGCCGCTGCGCGCGGCCGGCTTCGTACGCTCGGCGCAGGACATCCAACCGGTCCTCGCGACGCTCGAGCTCGATCTCGGACCGGATGAGGACGCGCTCCTGGCGCAGATGGACAAGGACACCCGCTGGAGCGTGCGCCAGGGGCCGAGGCGTGGCGTGTCGGTCCGCGAGGTGAGCGACGATGCGGGGCTGCGCGCCTTTTACGACCTGTACGCCCTCACGGGTCGCCGCGCCGACTTCATCACGCGCACCTGGGACTACTACCAGACGGTCTGGCGCGCGCTCATCGACGCCCGGCTCGCGACCCTGCGGCTCGCGTTCGTCGAAGGCATGGCGGTCGCGGGCGCCATGACCTGGCGCTGCGGCGAGCGCAGCGTGTACCAGACCGGTGCGACGAACGAGGCGGCGCGCAAGAGCCACGCCGCGTACGCACTGGTGTGGGAGTGCATCATCGGATCGAAGCGCGAGGGCGCCAAGCGATTCGACCTCGGTGGCATACCCCTCGACGTCGAGCGAAAGGACGATCCGATGTACGGGCCCTATCTGTTCAAACGCGGCTTCGGCGGCGTCGTGCGGACGTGGGCCGGTGCGCACGACGCGGTGCCGCGGCGCCTCGCCTATCGCGCCTACCTTCTGGCCGAGCCGGCATACACGACCGCGCTCCGTCTCGTCGGCCGCGTGCGCGGGTAGCCGCGTGAAGCTCGGTCCGCTACTCGAAGGCGCGAAGGTCCCGGTGCCGGCCGGCGCCGACGAGCTCGACGTGCGTGCCGTCGCGTACGACTCGCGGAGGGTCGCGCCCGGGACGCTCTTCGTCGCGATCGAGGGGTTCCACCGCGACGGGCACCAGTTCGCAGCCGAGGCGGTGACGCGCGGCGCCGTCGCGGTCGTCGCTCAGCGCAAGCTGCGGTCGAAAGTCCCGGTCGCTGTCGTCGAGGACAGCCGTGCGGCGCTCGCGGATCTCGCGGCCGAGGCGTTCGAGCATCCGACGCGCAAGCTGAAGCTCGTCGGGGTCACCGGCACCGATGGCAAGACGACAACGGTGCATCTCATCTCCGACGTCCTCGAGGCGGGCGGCGAGCGCACGGGCTTCGCGACGACGGTCGATTTCAAGGTGACGGACCACGTGTGGGCGAACGACACGCGGCAGAGCACCCAGGAGGCGGTCGAGATCCAGGAGTTCTTCGCCGAGCTGCTGGTCGCCGGCGGCACGTGGGGCGTGCTCGAGGCGACGTCACACGCGCTCGCGCTGCGCAAGCTCCGCGGCTGCGAGGTGGACATCGCGGTCTTCACCAACCTATCGCCGGAGCACCTCGATTTCCACGGCACGCTGCAGAGTTACCTCGAAGCGAAGGGGATCCTCTTCGACATGCTCGCGCAGGGCGCGGACAAAGGTGTGCCGAAGACCGCCGTCCTGAACGCCGACGACCCGCACTGGCAGTACCTCGTCGACCGCGCGGCCGGCGCGAAGGTCATCACCTATGGGATCGACGCGCACGCCGACATCCAGGGCACGGTGCTCGCGGCTGATGCGAGCGGATCGCGCGTGCGTGTCGAGGCCCGCGGCGAGACGCTCGAGATCGCGCTGCCGCTCGTCGGGCGGTTCAATGTCAACAACGCGCTGGCCGCCGTCGCCGCGGGTGCCGCGGCTGGGGTGCCGCTCGCGAAGGCGCGCGAGGCGCTGCAGCGCGCGAAGGCGGTGCGCGGTCGGATGGAGCGCGTCGACAGCGGCCAGCCGTTCAGCGTGATCGTGGACTACGCGCACACGCCGGAGTCGCTCGACAAGGTGCTGTCGCTGTTGCGTCCGCTGACCAAAGGGCGGCTCATCGCGGTCTTCGGCAGCGCGGGCGAGCGGGACCGAGCCAAGCGACCGAGGCTCGCCGAGGCCGCGGCGAAGCACGCGGACTTCTTCGTCATCACGCAGGAAGATCCGCGGCTCGAGGACCCTGCGGCGATCCTGGCCGAGATCGAGACCGGCGCTACCGAGGCGGGCAAGACGAGGGGCACGGACTACGTGGTGATCGACGACCGTCGCGAGGCGGTGCGCGAGGCGCTGAAGCGCGCGCAGGCCGGCGACACTGTGCTGCTGGCGGGGAAAGGCCACGAGGGCTCGATCATCGTCGGCGAGGAGAAGCGGCCGTGGGACGAGGCGGCCGCGGCGCGCGATGCGCTTCGCGAGCTCGGCTTCGCGGCATGACGACCACCGGGCAACCACCGGGGGGCTCAGGGGAAGGGGCCCCTGGGCGCGAAGCGACCCTCCCGAGAACCGCCCGCGGTTCGCCTCCGAGGACCCCCCGGCGCGCGCGTACCGCGACACTCGGACAGACGCGCGCGCTGGCCGAGCACAGTCGTGAGGTCGTCGCGCAGCTGCGAACGGAGATCGGCCTACCACCGGGGGGCTTCGCCCCCCGAGAACCCCCCAAGCCGCTGCTCATCATGCTCATGGGTCTTCCGGGCGCCGGGAAGACGCACTGCGCTCGTCTTCTCGCCGGCCGGCTCGGAGCCGCGCATGTGGCGACCGACCACCTTCGCACCCGGCTGTTCATCGCGGCGTCGTATGCCGACGAGGAGAATCGCGCGCTGTTCACCGTCGCCGAGGCGCTCGTGGACGAACTGCTCGGTGACGGACACATCGTCGTGCTCGATGCGACGAATCTCATAGCACGCTACCGGGCGCCGATGGAGAGAGTGGCTAGCCGCCGCGGCGTGACGCTGCTGCGAGTTCTCGTCGTCGCGGACGATGCGGACGTGCGCGCCCGCCTGGCCGCGCGCGCCACCGGCCGGGCGGATGGCGATCACTCCGACGCGGATGTGAGTGTGTACGAGCGCATGCGCGAGCGGGGATTCGAGGCGCCCGAGACCTTCGTCGAGCTTCGCAACGGTCCGGACCTCGCGGCCGGGATCGAGCGGATCGCGAGCAGCCTCTCGTGACGCGGTATGCGCGCGGCTTTGTCTTTGGTGTGATCGCGATCGCGCTTGTCATCGGCTACGGCGTCCTCGGCTCGCGCGCCGCGCCACTCGTTCTTCCCGCCGGCACGCCGACGCCGACGCCGACGAAGCCGGTGAGCGCCGTTCCAGCGCCGCAGATCCCGGGAACGATCGCGTTCGCGCTGCGCGGTGACGTGTACGTGCTGCGAGATGGGAAGTACGTGAGCGTGACGTCGGATGCCAGGTCGATCCAGCCGAGCCTTTCGGAAGACGGACGGACGCTGCTGTTCGTGCGCGCCGAAGCGATCAACGGCAAGCGTGACGTCGATGGCCAGGTCACGCCCGCGATCCTGCGCTACACCGACATCGTGAGGAAGGACGCGAGCGGCGGGCCAGAGTCGATCGTGCTCACAGGGCTGCTGGTGTCCGTGTCCAGCGGCTTCCATACCGTCGCGTGGTTCACCGGTCCGGCGCTGTCGCCGGACGCCAAGCGCTTCGCCGTCACGACTGACGCAGAGGCTGGAGTCTCGGACCTCGAGATCTTCGATGTGCAGACCGGGAAGCGCACTGCCCTATTGTCGCAAGGCTCGTTCCTCGCGGACGCGGCCTGGTCGCCCGATGCGAAGACCATCGCCGTGACGTCGTACGCCCAGGGCGAGCCGCGCATCCTGCTCGTGCCATCCGATGGTCGCGCAGCTGCGCCGCTTGCGATCAAGGGCGCGACGGGCGAGTCGTACCGTCCGTCGTATTCGCCGGACGGACTGTGGATCACGTACACACTTCGGCACGAGGGGCGCAATGACGTGCACGCGGTCGAGGTGAAGACCGGCCGGGACGTCGCGCTGACCAGCGATGGCAAGAGCTGGAACAGCGCATTCTCCCCGGACGGGAAGCAGATCGCGTTCCTGCGCGAGGGCGGTGGGGTCATCGATCTCTATGCGATGGACGTCGGCGATGCGCTGACGGGCGGCGCACCCGGGCCGGCAGTGAAGCTCACGCGCGGCGAGGGCATCGACGGAGACTCGCGGCCAACCTGGGGAAGGTGACACCGCGGTCCTCAGCGATGGCGAGCGCCGTCTAGTCGTGAACGGCATACGCCATTGGTGTCGAGTTGACGGCGCCGGCCGCTCAGAGGTCCCGCTCATCGCGATACACGGCGGCCCGGGTGGGAATCACTACGTCTTCGAACGCACGATCGTTCCACGTCTCGCGGAGGCGATGACCGTCGTCTGTTACGAGCAGCGAGGTTGCGGCCGGTCGGACCCGCCGCCGTCGGCGGACGACTATTCGCTGCCGCTGCTCGTCTCGGATCTCGACGAGCTTCGCGCGGCGCTTGAGATCGACCGGGTCGTGCTGCTCGGCTATTCGTTCGGCTCCGAGCTCGCGATGGAGTACGCGCTGCCGCGGAGGTGCAGCTGCGAGGCTTTGCCGCCGTCGCGTCGGGGACCGTGAAGAAAGCCGTGCAGCGGATCCTTGACAGCCACGACACACCCGAAGCAAAGCAATCCCAGGTGTGGGCGATGGTCGACAGCGCCACCGTCGATGCGTTCCTCTTCCAGGACACCGCGATCGCACGCCGAAATCGTGCGCAGTGGGAGGAGAGCGGCCTCAGAAACACGGGCGCGATGGAGAGTGCCCTCACACGGCGCGCGAAGGAGCGCGCGCCACTGCGGAACAGGCTCGCCAGGCTAAACGTCCCTTCCCTGGTGCTGGCCGGTCGTCACGACAGGAACGTCGGCGTGGAGCAGGCGCGCGAGGTGTCTCGACTGCTTCCAGACGCGCGACTGCACGTATTCGACCGCAGCGCCCACTTCCCGGACCTTGAAGAGCCCGACGAGTTTCTGCGTGTGGTGGTGCCGTTCATAGCCGCGTGATCAGACGAGGCGCTTGCGGATCTGGGCGGAGACAAAGTCCATCGTCGCGACGGTCACGACGATCATGAAGATGATCAGGCCCGCCGCACCGTAGCGCGACAGATTGATCGCTTGGAACAAGTCGAGGCCGATACCGCCACCGCCCACCAGCCCGAGGATCGGCGCCAGGCGGACGTTCGTGTCGAGGCGGTAGATCGTGAACGAGATGAACGGATTCGTGATCTGGGGGAGGACCGCGGCCCAGATGACCTGCACTCGGTTCGCGCCGGTGGCCGTGATCGCCTCGAGGGGGCCGGCGTCGATGCCCTCGATCGCCTCGGAGTACAGCTTGCCCATGACACCGATGTTGTGGAACGCCAGACCGAACACGCCTGCGGCATTGCCTGGTCCGAAGATCGCCAGGAGCACGATCACGACGATGAGCACGTCGATCGAGCGGAGGATCGTGAAGATGACGCGCACGGCCGCGTAAATTGCGGCGGTAATGGGATTTCCGGTCATGATGTTGCGCGCGCCGAGGAAGGACAGAGGCAGAGCGACGACCATCGAGAACGCGGTCGCCATGACGCCGAGGAAGATGGTCTCGATCATCTTCCACCACGCAGTGTCCTTGAAGGTCTCGAATTCGTCGTGAGGCGTCATGATCGAGAAGTCCCACTTGAAGAGCAGCGCGATGCGATTGAGCACGTACTCGAGGTTCGCGCGGCCGGTATCGATGCTCGTGATCTGGAGACCGACGTAGAGGACGATCAGCACCGCGGCGATCACGAGGACCCTCCGCCAGTCGGTCAGCGGATTTCGCTGCAGCTCAGGCGGGACGGGCAGGCCACGTGCTGTGAAGTACTCGGCCATCAGCGGTCGGGCGTGAGGTCGGGAGCGCGCAGCAGTGCCTCAGCCTCGCTCATCTCTTCCGGCGCCTTGCCAGGCCCGATCTCGACCTCCTCCGCATCCTCGCCGTAGATCTCCTTGAACCTGCGCTCGTCGATCGCGCCCGGTTTGCCGTCGAACGCGACCTTGCCACCTTTCAGAGCGATGACGCGCGTGCCATAGCGTCGCGCGAGCGAGAGGAAGTGCAGCGAGCAGACGACGGTGATGCCGTCCTTCTTGTTGATCTCCTCGAGGTACTTCATCACCGAGTGGCTTGTGGCTGGGTCGAGGCTCGCGACCGGCTCGTCCGCGAGCATCAGCTCTGGCTTCTGCATCAGCGCGCGCGCGATACCCACCCGCTGCTGCTGCCCGCCTGAGAGCGCGTCCGCACGGTTGAACGCACGGTCGGCGATGCCGACGCGTCCCAGGTTATCGAACGCCGCCGCGACGTCGGACGACGATGGGCGCGACGCGATGGTCCGCCAGGTCGAGCGATAGCCGAGCCGGCCGGCGAGGACGTTGCTGAAGACCGAACTTCGGCGTACGAGATTGAACTGCTGGAAGATCATCCCGATGCGCCGTCGCGCGCGCCGGATCGTCACGCGATCGGCGGCGGTCACGTCGATGCCGTCGAAGACGATCGTGCCGGACGTCGGATCCACGAGACGGTTGATGCAGCGCAGCAGCGTCGACTTGCCCGAACCCGAAAGCCCGATGAGGACGACGAACTCTCCACGCTGGATGTCGAGCGTGATGCCGTCGAGGGCGCGCGTGCCGCTCGGATACGTCTTCACCAGGTCCTTGATCGAAACGATGGGCGGCATTCGCGGCAGTCTAGAAAGAAGAAGGCCGCCGGTGTTCCCGGCGGCCTTCGTCGATCACGGGTAACGAGTCGCTAGGGTGTCTTGCTGGGACTCGGGGCCACGGTGGCGGCGGGACGCGGTGTCGCCTTCGCGAGGTTGGCGACATCGACCCCCGCGAGCTTGGCCGCTTCACGCATCGGGTCATAGAACTTCGCGTCGACCTCTTGCATGCCGTTCCACGAGAACAAGGCCAGGAGCTTCGCCTTGCCGTCGTCGGTCTTGCTGTAATCGATCAGCGCCTGCTTCACGGTCTTGCCGAGCTCGGCCGGGAAGTCCTTCTGGAGCGCGACCCCGTCGTTCGGGATCGGGCCGGCGGTGTCGATGACCTTCGTCTTGGTCATGATGTCGGGGTTGGCGGCGACGAGCTGAGTGCGGACGTCGATGAACGTCGCCGCGCCGTCGACGTTGCCCTGGTAGACGGCCAGTGCCGCCTGGGGGTGGCCCCCGGCGAAGATGATGCCGTTGGGGGCGAAGAACGTCTTCGGCTCCTGACCGACCTTGTTCTTGATCGTCAGTACCGGGTATACGTAGCCGGACGCCGACAGCGTGTCCACGAACGCGAACTTCTTGCCCGCAAGGCCCTTCAAGTCCGTGATGCCGCTGTCGGAGCGGACCAGGATCTGCGACTGATACGTCGGGCTGAGCACCGTCGTCCCGTCGAGCTTCGTCTCGTTGCGGAGCGCGCCGAGTACCGGCGTGCCGCAGCCGCGGTCGAGGAGCAGGGTCATCTGCAGCGGCGCGAAGAAACCGACGTCGATCTGGCCGGAGCACATTCCTTCGACCTGCGCGGCGTAGCTGCTCATCACGGTGACCTTCCACTGCAGGCCGGTCGCGCGCTCGAGCGCTGCCTTGATGGCCGCGCCGTTGGTCGCGATGGTGGCCGCCTCCTGTGACGGCGTGAACGCGAGGACAACGGGACGATCGAATGATCCGATGCGGGGTCCGGTGCTCGCCTTCGCTGCTTCGCTGGTGGTCGGTGGCGTCGTGGTTCCGCCACAGGCGGCGATCACGAGGCCCGCGGCCAGTGCCCACCCGAGCGGGCCGCGGAGAGACAGACGCATGGGTCCCCTCCTTCAAGTGCTGGAAGCGTCCCTATGATAGGTCGCGAGGTGTCCTTCCTTACCAAGCTCGCGGAGTCGTCGCGAGCGCGGGACAGCATCGTGTGTGTCGGGCTCGATCCCGACCCCGATCTCATCCCCGAGATGCTCGGCTCCGGTCCGCAGGCCGCGCTGCGCTTCCTTCGGAGGGTGATCCGCGCGACGTCCGACTACGTCTGCGCGTACAAGCCGAATCTCGCTTTCTACGAGCGGTATGGGAGTGCGGCGTTCGATGTCCTCGCGCTCACGCTCCAGGCGATCCCTGACGACATTCCGGTCGTTCTCGATGCGAAGCGCGGCGATGTCCCGAACACGTCGGTCGCATACGCCGACGCGCTCTTCGAGTCGTTCCACGCCGACGCGGTCACGGTCTCGCCATACCTCGGCATGGCCAGCATCGAGCCGTTCTGCCGTGACGGGCGCTATGCGCTGGTGCTCGCGCGCACGAGCAATCCGGGCGCAGGCGATCTCCAGGATCTGATCGTCGACGGCCGGCCGCTCTATGAGTGTGTCGTGGAGCGCAGCGTCGCGTCGTTCCCCGCGGACGCGTGCGGCTTCGTCGTCGGCGCGACGTACCCGGAGGAAGCGCGTCGCATTCGCCGGTTGGCGCCGGATCGCCTGTTCCTGATGCCCGGTATCGGCGGTCAGGGCGGGGATGTCGCGACCGCGATCCGCGCGGCGCTGGACCCGGGCGGCGGTGGCGTCCTGCCATCGGCCTCGCGCTCGGTCACGTACGCGTCGCCGGGCGCGGACTTCGCGGAAGCCGCGGCCTCCGCGGCGCGTGCGCTCCGTGACGCCGCGAACGCGGCGCGCGCCGCGGCCGCGGAGCGCCGCTGATGTTCGGCATCGGCCCCGAGGAGCTGGTCCTCGTCCTCATCGTCGCTCTCCTGGTGCTCGGGCCGGAGCGCCTCCCGCGCGTCGCGCGGGACATCGGCCGCGTCGTCGGCGACCTGCGGCGGACGTCGGACGAGTTCCGCGAGGAGTTCCTGCAGGCCGACAAGTTCCTCGAGAAGCAGGCGAGCACGCCTACGCCGGTCGCGGAGTCCGCGACGGCGGCGATCCCGGCGACGACGCCACCTGCCACGACGCCAAGCGATCCGAACGAGTCCGCCTTCGACCGCGAGATGCGCGAGGCGCGAGAGCGGCTGGCGGCCTCGCGCGAAAAGCCCGCGACGTGACCACCGTGTGCACGGCTGTGCGGGGGGTCCTCGGGGGCGTCCGCCCGTGGGCGCGGGGGGTTCTCGGGGGGCGCAGCCCCCCGGTGGGTGTCACCTATACTCGTGATGTTGAGCGCCCGAGTGGCGCTCTTTTCACGCCCGGAGGAACAGCTCAAAGCAGATGCGCCTGAGTTCCTGGCTGGTCGCCATCGTCGCCGTGCTCGCGGTCTTCGTGGACATCCCGAAGCATCAGTTCTCGTTCCCCTTCAACTGCCCGGGCATCTGCCTGAAGATCGGTGCCTTTCAGGTCAACCAGGAGATCAAGACACACCTTGGCCTCGACCTTCAGGGCGGGACGCAGCTCATCCTCCGCCTGCAGTACGAGAAGCTCCCGCCCGGCTCGAACGCTACGCAGGCCGAGCTTCAGACGCAGGCGATCCGCGTCATCGAGCAGCGCATCAATTCGCTGGGCGTTTCCGAGCCGGTCATCCAGGGCCTCGGCAGCGACAAGATCCTGCTGGAGCTACCCGGCATCGACGACCTCCAGCAGGCGAATGAGCTGGCCACCCGCCAGGCATTCCTCGAGGTCAAGGTGCCGGACAAGGACAAGCCTGGTGAGTACAAGTCGCTCGAGCCACCGCTCACGGGCGCCGATCTCAACCCCAACGACGTGTACGTGACGTTCCAAAATGGGACGAAGCCCGTCGTCCACTTCGGCTTCAAGGGCGAGGCGGGCAATCGCTGGGTGCAGATCTCCAAGGACTACCTGAAGCAGCCGGTGCAGATCACGCTCGACGAGAAGGAGGTCTCGGCCCCGGTGATCCAGGACGTGTTCACCTCAGGCGTCGGGATCATCGAGGGGAACTTCACGACGAAGACCGCGAACGAGCTCGCGATCCAGCTGAAGTCGGGCTCGCTGCCGGTCCCGCTCGAGGTGATCCAGTCGTCCCGGGTCGAGCCGACGCTTGGCCGTGACTCGGTGAACCGCAGCCTCGTTGCCGGCGCGATCGGCCTGCTGCTCGTCGCCTTCTTCATGATCGCGTACTACCGCCTGCCTGGCGCGATCGCCGTTCTCGCGCTGCTGTACTACACCGCGCTCACGTACGCGATCTTCCGGCTCGTACCCGTGACCCTCACGCTCGCAGGCATCGCGGGCTTCATCTTGTCCATCGGCATGGCGGTCGACGCCAACGTACTCACCTTCGAGCGGCTCAAGGAAGAGCTCCGCGCGGGTAAGTCCCTGCGCGCCGCGGTCGAGGAGGGGCGACGCCGTGCGTTCCCGTCGATCCTCTACTCGAACCTCGCGACCATCATGACCGCGGGCATCCTGTTCTGGTTCGGGACTGGCACCGTGAAGGGGTTCGCGCTCACCCTCGCGATCGGCGTCGCCGTGTCCTTCTTCACCGCGGTCGTCGTCACGCAGATGCTTCTGCACGCCGCGATCGAGATCAGCTCGCTGCGTCGGCGGCGGCTCTATGGCGTCGAGGAGAGGGCGCCTGACGCACGTACCGCGAGCGCGCCGGCGGCCGTCTGATGGTCCGTTTCGTCGAGCGCAAGTGGTGGTACTTCGGACTTTCGCTCCTCTTGATCGTCCCGGGCGTGATCTTCCTGCTGCTCGGTGGCCTGAAGCCGGGGATCGAGTTCAAAGGTGGAACGCTCCTCGATGCTCGCTTTGACTCGCCACCGAGCGTGGCGGAGGTCACGAGCGTGCTGTCGTCGCTCGGGCACGACGAAGCCATCGTCCAGGCGGCGGAGGGGGGTCGGATCGAGATCCGTACCTTCGAGATGAAGCCGGAAGAGCTGGTGACGGCCGAGGCCGCGCTGAAGGAGAAGTTCGGCGCGAACGTCAAGGACATTAGTCACGAGGTCGTAAGTCCGTCCTTCAGCGGCGAGCTCATCGAGAACGCGGTGCGGTCGATCGCGCTTGCGTCGGTCCTGATCGTTCTGCTCATCGCGTTCGCATTCCGCAACTTCGGTTGGGCGGCCTTTCGGTACGGGATCGCCGCGATCATTGCCTTGCTGCACGATGCCGCTCTGGTCCTCGGTCTCTTCGCGATCCTGGGCTACTTCTTCAACGTGGAGATCGACAGCCTCTTCGTGACGGCGGTCCTGACGATCATCGGCTTCTCAGTGCACGACACGATCGTGGTGTTCGACCGCATCCGCGAGAACCTTCGGCTGAACCCAGGCGAAGCACTTAACCCGGTCATCAATTTCTCGATCATGCAGACGCTCGCGCGATCCGTGATCACCTCCCTCACCGTGGTGCTCACGCTTCTCGCGCTCTATCTCTTCGGTGGCTTCTCGATGCGCAACTTCGCGCTGGCGCTGCTCGTAGGGATCGTGTCCGGCACGTATTCCTCGATCTTCAACGCCAGCCAGATCGTCTCGCTGTGGCAGGAGGTGGAGGACCGCCTCCGCCACCGCGCGGCGCCCGCGCCCGCCTAAAGGCAACGACTGATGGAGCACCGAAGCTGCTCCAGAAAGCCGGAGCGCGTAGCGCGGAGGTCACTGCGGCGTGGCGCGCGGAGCGAGCAAAACACGCCAAGCAGACGAGGGCAGCGAATGCTGCCCGACTACACTTTCCTGGATGCTCGGCCTCAACCTGCTTCCGCCCCTGGTACGCACCGGGATGGCGATGCTGATCGTCGGTGGCCTGCTCGGCTACGTCGGCACGGCCACCGCGACCACGCTCGTCGCCGACTCAGGCCTCCTCGGAGGGGGTGGCGAATCGAACGACGCGCACAAGTACATGATGGCCTTCGTCCAGCGCGAGTCGGAGAGCCTTTCGCGGCTCGGCCCGGCGCGCGACGTCGTATCGCGCGCCTTGCAACAGCAGAACGTCTCGCAGCAGCAGCAGGCCGCGGACGTGAAGCCGCTCTCCGTGACGTATCTCGGCGGTGGGTCGTCCGGCCGCATCAGCGTCGCCATCTACGCGGTGGAGGTCCAGGCCAGCGGCGGGCAGTACCAGTTCTTTCCTATCGCGCTGACGATCGTCGGTGGCAAGGTGGTGCGCGTTGAGTAATGCGCGTGCCGCCGTCATCCTCGCGACCTTCCTTGGTGGCCTGCTGTCGGGCACCGTCATCTACGCGGTGACCGACAAGGGCACGGAGGCGAACCCGTACGCCAGCCTGCCGCGGTTGGAAGAGCCCGCGGTGACCGCCGAGATCGCGCGGGCGATCGCGGCCGACGATGCGAGAGCCCTTTCCAACCAGCTCGACATGGAGGTCCTGCAGCAGCTGAAGACCGCGATCGAACCTTTGGCCGACATCCGATCTATGAAGTTCGTGGGCGCGGTGGAGAGCAAAGGTCGCGTTCTTGCCGCCTACGTCGCGGGGGGTCGTACCGAGGACGGCACGGACATCCTTCGCGGTTTCGTCCTTACCCTCACGGGCGACCAGATCGTTGGGGTGAACTAGATGGCCACATCGGTGCAATCCGCGCTCGGCACCACCGCGTACGTGCTGGACCACAACAAGAAGCGCCTGCTGATCCTGTTCATCGTGGTCGGTGGCGCGGTCGGCCTGTACGGCATCCGCGGCATCTTCCAGGGGATCCTCGACATGATCGGGCAGGCCCCGCAGCTCCTCGTCCTGCTGCTCTTCTACTCGTTCATGATGATCGTGCAGTTCGGCGCGCTGATGTGGTTCATGTCACGTCCGCGCACCTACACGGTCACGCCGGACAACCCGCAGATCGGACTCTCGTTCGAGAACTACCGTGGGCAGCCCGATCTCCTCGATCATGCCAAGAGCCTGGTCCGCATCCTCAAGGGCGTGAAGACGTTCCAGGAGCGCGGCGGCGACATGCCCCAAGGCATGCTCCTCGCGGGCCCGCCCGGCACCGGCAAGACGTTCCTCGCGGGCGTCATGGCCGCTGAGGCGAACCTCCCGTTCATCTATGTTGACGCCTCGAGCCTCTCCAGCATGTGGATGGGCATGGACGCGCTCATCGTCATCTCGCTCTTCCGCAAGGCGCGCGGCCTCGCGCGCAAGTTCGCGGCGCCAGGCCAGCCGGGGTGCTGCATCCTCTTCCTCGACGAGCTCGACTCGGTCGGGCTGTCGCGTGGTGGCATGGCCGGTGGCCAGCAACAGGGAATGATGGGTCCGATGGGCATGATGGGCGGCCGCGGCCTGGCCCTGAACACGATGCTCAACCAGATGGACTCGCTCGGCAAGCACGTCGAGGACCGCATGAAGTACA
>WNGB01006963.1_pt1 | contig 19132 bp, 10 predicted proteins | sample 5400681 | NCBI WGS metagenome assembly WNGB01 (sample SAMN13153367, study PRJNA577476) | soil metagenome | isolation source: 115 cm soil or saprolite under grassland replicate 2 | place: USA:California | collected 2016-06-15
GCACCCGCTCCAGCAGCCCCGTGACCTCCGGCGGTGTCCCGCCAGCCGACCGCAGCGCCCTGGCCGCGTTTCCGCCTTCCCGGGCCGAAACCGTCTTCACCGGGTCGAGCTTGGCGATGCGGCGCAGCATCAACGGGTCGGGCGGGCCGTTGTCCTACGATGCAGCCCACCACCGCTGGGAGGGCTACTGCAGCGCGGCCGGGGTCGGCATGGAGATCCACCAGCTGCGCCACGCCCACGCCACCGAGCTGATCAACTCAGGGGTGTCCATCGAGGCCGTACGCCGGCGCCTCGGCCACGCCAGCACCGAGACCACCCAGCTGTACGCGCTGCTGGACGACAAGGTCGCGGACGCCGAGATCCGCGCCGCGCGCCGCCGACGGGGCCGGTCAGCGAGCTGACCGGCCTTGCGCTGAGCAGGCTCAACGCAATCGCGTGTACCTGGTGACAGCAGTCTTACCGACACCCCGAGTAGCGACATCCGCCCGGCGAGCTCACCGAGCCGCCGTGGGTCCGGGTCCTACGGCGGCGGCCGGGGGTTCTGGCCCCAGCGGGGCCGCCGGGGGTTCGGGGTCCAGCGGCGCGGTCAGGGGTTCGGGGCTCAGCGGGGCCGCGGGGGGCAGCGCCGACCGAGTCGCGGGCGGCGGCTGCGGCGGACGCGGGAAGGCCGGACAGGGTGGGGCCAATTGACGAGGAGTACGCAGTCGACAGCGCGCTTCCGATCACGGCCACGCCGAGCGCCCCGCCGACCATCTGCGTGGTGCTGTTCATCGCCGAGCCGACGCCGAGTTTCGCTTGCGGCAGAGATCCCATGATGGAGGTGACCGCCGGGGCCATCGCCAGCCCCTGGCCGACGCCGATCACCGCGAGAGCGGCGGCCAGCGGGCCATAACCGGTTCCAGGGCTCGCGGTCGAGGCCATCCCAAGTCCGAGGGCGTCCAGGAGCAGACCGACGGTGACGACCACCTTTGTTCCTGCCTTCTCCACGGCAAGCGCGGAAAGCGGGGCTGCTGCCAGGACGGTCAGGATCGGCAGCAGCCTGATCCCCGCTTGCAGCGGACTGTAACTGCGAACGAATTGCATGTACTGGGTCAGCAGGAAAAGCGCACCGTTCAGGCCGAAGAACACCAGCGTCAAAGCGATGGAGGCCGCCGAGAACCGCGGGTTGCGGAAAAAGCGCAGGTTCAGCAGGGGATGCGGTGAACGAAGCTCCCACCCGACGAACAGCCACAGCAGCACCGCCGCGCTGCTGAATGATCCGAGCGTGAGCGCGTCGGCCCAGCCGCGGCCGGGCACCTCGATGATGCCGTAGACCAGCGCGACGAGCCCGGCGGCAGAAAGCGGCACCCCGGCCAGATCGAGCGGTGTGGCGTCCGGGTCCCGCGACTCGGGCACGAACAGCCTGGTTCCCAGCAGGGCAACCGCCACGATTGGTGCATTGATCAGGAACACCGAGCCCCACCAGAAGTTGTCGAGCAGAAGCCCCCCGACGGTGGGGCCCAGGATGATCCCGAAGCCGGACAGGCCGGCCCAGATGCCGATGGCGCGGCCGCGCTCCTTTTCGGGAAACGTGTGCGTGATGATCGAAAGGGTGGAGGGCATGATGAGCGCAGCCCCGGCACCCATCGCCGCCCGCGTGCCGATCAGCACGCCGGCCGAACCGGCGAAGGCCGAGGCTACGGACGCCGTCACGAAGATCGTGAGTCCCGCGTTCAGGATCAGCTTCCGGCCGAAACGGTCGCCCAGGCTCCCCGCCAAGAGCAGCAGGCCGGCGAACGCAAGGGCATAGGCGTCCACGATCCACTGAAGCTGGCTCGCCGACGCGTGCAGGTCGCGGACCAGCGTCGGCAGGGCGACGTTCAGTATCAGGCCGTCCATCGCGATCGCGATCAGGACCAGGCCGAGCACCCCGAGCGCCCACCAGCGCCGCCGGTACACCTCCGTCATGGCATCCATCGCCACCACCTCCGGTCAATGCCGCTCTGCCCGGAGCGGCCTCCTGCTGTCAGTGTACGTCATCATGTCGCTAAATGTCAGAACGGCTATGGCCAGCATCCTGGCACCGTGTGTCCTCATCGGATACGCTGTAAACGGGAGGAGTCCATGGCACACGAGAAGCGGCCGGACAAAGCCGAGCCCGGGAACGCGGCCCGGCCGGCCAGCCTGCGCGATCGCAAACGCGCCAGAATCAAGCGCATGCTGCAGGCCGAGGCGCTCCGGCTGTTCGCGGAGAAGGGTTACCAGGGCACGACCGTGGAGGACATCGCCGACGCGGCCGCCATCTCGCCCCGGACGTTCTTCCGGTACTTCCCCTCGAAAGAGGACGTCGTGGTGTGGGACGAGCAGGACCTGCTGACACCGCAGTTCTGGGATCCCCGCCCCGCCGACGAGCCGGTGGCCGAATCAGTTCGCGCCTTCTTCCGCCAGGCACTGAAAGGTCTTCATGACCAGGACCGAGACCGGCAGCTTGCCCGCCTCCGGCTCATCTTCACCGTCCCCGAGATACGCGCCCGGTACTGGTCCGACCAGGCGGGCAACCCGCCGGTCATCAGCTCGTGGCTTGCGGGCAGAAACATCCCGCCCGGCGACCTGCAGGTGCGCGTCGTGTTCCTGGCCATCATGTACGCGGCGGCCGTGGCCCTCGACCGCTGGCAGGCCGGCGGCGGCAGGGGCGACATTCTCGCCCTGTTCGACGAGGCGGTCGACGCTCTCGCCGCGGGGATGCGGGACCTGCGGCCAGCTCAGCGCACCGGCGGGTAGCCGCGGATACGTGGCGTGAGGGGCGCCGGTATCCGGTCGGCCCGGCACCGCGCCTGCGCCGCCGGGGGTGCTGACCGGCCCACCCACAATGGGTGAGGACGGCCTGATCCCAGGCCGCGAAGCTGCAGGGAGCCGGCGTGAGCGTCCGGCCCGAAGGAGGCGCTGGCCGTGACGGACGAGCCGCCGTTCCGCACGATCATTGAGCCGTTCCGCATCCACTCGGTGGAGCCGATGCGGCTGACCACCCGCGCGGAACGGACGGCAGCCCTGGCCGCCGCCGGGTACAACCTTTTCGGGCTGGCGGCGGAGGATGTGCTGATCGACCTGCTCACCGACTCAGGGACCGGGGCGATGTCGGCGGAACAGTGGGCCGGCATCCAGCGGGGCAACGAAGCCTACGCCGGAGCTCCCTCGTTCTACCGGTTCCGGGAGGCGGTGACCAGCCTGTTCCCGTTCCGGCACGTCCTGCCGACCCATCAGGGCCGGGCGGCCGAGAAGATCCTGTTCACCGTGGTCGGCGGGCCGGGCCGGGTCATCCCGAACAACACCCACTTCGACACGACCCGGGCCAACATCGAGTTCACCGGGGCGCAGGCCGTCGACCTGCCCATCCCGGAGGGCCTCCAGCCGGCGCTGCGCCACCCGTTCAAGGGCAACATGGACGTGGCCGCGCTCGAGCAGCTGCTGCGGGAGCACGCCGCCGCCGTCCCGCTGGTGATGCTGACCGTGACAAACAACTCCGGCGGCGGGCAGCCGGTCAGCATGGCCAACATCCGCGCGGTCCGCGAGGTCTGCGACCGCTCCGGCACGCCGCTGTTCCTCGATGCCTGCCGGTTCGCGGAGAACGCCTGGTTCATCAAGACCCGGGAACCGGGGTACGCAGCCGTGCCGGTGGCGGACATCGTCCGGGAGATGGCCACCCTGGCGGCCGGGATGACGATGTCGGCGAAGAAGGACCCGCTGGCCAACATCGGCGGCTGGCTGGCCCTCAACGACGACAGCCTCGCCGAGCAGTGCCGCAACATGGAAATCCTGACGGAGGGGTTCCCCACCTACGGCGGGCTGGCCGGCCGCGACCTGGAAGCAATCGCCCAGGGGCTGCACGAGTGCATCGATGACGACTACCTGCGCTACCGGGTGCGCTCGGTCTCCTACCTGGGCGAGGCGCTCGAGTCAGCGGGGATCCCGGTGATGGTCCCGTTCGGGGGCCACGCGGTCTTCATCGACGCGCGCGCCATGCTGGCCCACCTGGACCCGCTGCAGTACCCGGGCCAGTCGCTGGCCTGCGCGCTGTACGAGGAAGGCGGGGTGCGGGCGTGCGAGATCGGGACCGTGATGTTCGGCCTGCGTCCCGACGGCACCGAGGCGCCCGCCGCCATGGACCTCGTGCGCCTCGCGATCCCCCGCCGCACCTACACCCAGAGCCACATCGACTACGTGATCGAGGTCCTCACCCGGGTCAACGGCCGGGCGGCCGGGCTTCCCGGGATGCGCATCGTGTCCCAGCCCAGGCATCTGCGGCACTTCACCGCGCGCTTCACCCCGCTTGACAGCGCGTCCGCGCGCAGCATGGGATGAAGGCCGGAGTCTGCCGGTCTCACCGGAGCCGGAGTCTGCCGGTCTCACCGGAGCCGGAGTCTGCCGGTCTCACAGAGAGGAGCCGTCGATGACCAACCTGGCCGGGATCGTGCGGGAGCAGGCGGCGCAGCCCGTGCAGGGCGGGCGGCCGGCCCTGCGGCAGGACGGCCGGGAGCTGACCTACCGGCAGCTCGAGCGGGGCAGCGGCCAGGCCGTGGCGCTGCTGCGCGAGGCCGGGGTGCGCCCCGGTGACCGGGTCGCGCTGATGATGCCGAACGTGCTGGCGTTCCCCCTCCTGTTCTACGGCACCCTGGCCGCCGGGGCCGTGGTCGTCCCGATGAACCCGCTGCTGAAGAGCAGGGAGGTCGCGCACTACCTCGGCGACTCCGGCGCCTCGGTGATCTTCGCGTGGGACGCGGCGGGGGACGAGGCAGCCAAGGGAGCGGCCGACGGGGGCGTCCCGGTCATCCGGGTCACCGAGCCGGACGCGCAGGCCGTGCTCGGCGGCCGGCCGCCGCTGGAGGACTGGGCCGGGCGGGCCGACGACGATGACGCCGTGATCCTGTACACGTCGGGAACGACCGGCGTCCCCAAGGGTGCCGAGCTGACGCATGCGAACCTGCTGCGGAACGCCGAGGTGACCGCGACGACGCTGCTGGCCGCGGGCCCCGGCGACGTGATCATGGGGTGCCTGCCGCTGTTCCACTCCTTCGGCCTGACCTGCGGCCTGAACGCGGCGGTCCTCGGCGGCGCCTGCCTGGCCCTGCTCGCCCGGTTCGACCCGGCCGCGGCCCTGGAGATGATCAGCCGGGAGAAGGTGACCATCTTCGAGGGCGTGCCGACGATGTACGCGGCGCTGCTGCACCACCCGGACCGCGGGCAGGCGGAGGTGTCCTCGCTCCGGGTATGCGTGTCGGGCGGGGCCGCGCTTCCCCTCGAGATCCTGCGCGGCTTCGAGGACGCGTTCGGCTGCCCGATCCTGGAGGGCTACGGGCTGTCCGAGACGTCCCCGGTGGCGTCGTTCAACCATCCCGGCGGGCCCCGCAAGCCGGGCTCGATCGGCACGCCCGTCGCCGGCGTGCAGATGCGCGTGGTGGACGACTCCGGGGCCGAGGTACCACAGGGTCAGGTCGGCGAGGTCGCGATCCGGGGGCACAACGTCATGAAGGGCTACTGGCGGGACTCCGACGCGACGGCGGCGGCGATCCCGGATGGCTGGTTCCGCACCGGGGACCTGGCCCGGGTGGACGAAGACGGGTACTTCTTCATCGTCGACCGCAAGAAGGAGATGATCATCCGCGGCGGGTACAACGTCTACCCGCGGGAAATCGAGGAGGCACTGTACGAGCACCCGGGGGTGGCCGCGGTGGCGGTCGTCGGGATCCCGCACGAGTCGCTCGGGGAGGAGGTGGGCGCCGCTGTGGCCCTCAAGCCCGGCGCCAGCGCCACCCCCGAAGAGCTGCGGGAGTTCGCCCGGGAGCGGGTGGCCGCCTACAAGTACCCGCGGCAGGTCTGGGTGGTGGACACGCTGCCGAAGGGGCCGACCGGCAAGATCCTGCGGCGTGAGGTGCGGCCGCCTGCTGCCGGGGAGACCGCGGGCCCCGCGGGAACCGGTGAGGACGGCCATGCGGAGGGTAGTGGCCAGGCAGGCTAGCCCGTCTCGAAGGTCCAGGGAGGACTCATGGCCAACGCCGGGTCCCCGAGGCGAACCGGCTGCAGAAGGCGACCTCGTTCCGGGAGACCGCCAAGGTACTGCGGCTGACCCGCGCCGGGGTGGCCTGGTAGGCCGTCGGATGCGCCCGGGGAGCGTACGAGCACGCGCTCTCGTACGCCAGGGAGCGGGAGCAGTTCGGGAAGCCGATCGCCGGCTTCCAGCTCGTGCAGGACCTGCTCGTGCGGATGCTGGCCAACGTCACGGCCTCGGCCTGCCTGTGCGCCCGGCTGGCCCAGCTGCAGGCGGCCGGCACGGCGGCCGACGAGCACTCGGCCCTGGCCAAGGTGTTCTGCACGGTCCGGATGCGGGAAACCGTCGGCTACGCCCGCGAGCTGCTCGGCGGTAACGGCATCCTGCTGGAGAACCAGGTCGGCCGGTTCGTCGCCGATGCCGAGGCGATCTACTCCTACGAGGGCACCCGTGAGATCAACACCCTCGTCGTCGGCCGGGCCATCACCGGCTTGAGCGCGTTCGTCTAGGACGCGCTCCGGGTGGCCTCCGGGCTGGCGGTCCCGGGAGCCACGGCGCCGTCCAGGTAGGTGACGCTGTTCGACGGGATGGCGGGGATCCGCGGTCCGGGCAGCACGACGCTGGTGAGGTTCAGCGGGTCAGCCCCGGAGATCCGGACGGTCTCCCCGGCGGGCCGCTGCTTGCGCACCGCCCGCAGCCCGCCGACGGCGTCCGGGTGCGCGAACTGCTCGCCGCTGAACCCAGCCACGAACCGGCCGCCGCGGATGGTCCCGCGGGCCTCCATCCGCCGCAGCGCCCACAGGATCTCCCGCCAGGGCACCAGGAGGTTTTCCCGGGCCAGCAGGTCGTGGAAGACCACGCCCCAGCGGACGACCAGCTGCTCGGCGACGGCTTCGGCCAGCTCGTCCGGGTCAGCACCGGCGGAGGGAACGGGGAGCAGCGACCACCGTCCGGCCGATGCGGTCTCGGGTCGTGACCGGCCCTGGCGCAGCCCGCGGAGCCCCGACGGCCGCTGGGTCCGGTGCGAGGAGGACCGCCGCAGCAGGGACCGGACCGCCCGGAAGCCGTCCGCGGTGATCAGGCCGCGGGCCACCGCGTCCCACAGCGCCTCCTCCACCTCGCCCGGCAGGCGGCCGGTGACCGCGGCGAGGTCGGGCCGGAACAGCGCCCCATGCTGGCGGAGGGCGTCGATCACATCCTGGGTCCGGCCGGGCCCCGGCTCGGCAGGCGCCAGGTCACCGCGGGCGGCGCGGAGCAGCCAGGGCAGGTCATCGCGGATGGCCAGGGTGATCGGGGTGGCCCGGGACGGGACCAGCCCGCTGCGCTTCGGGGCCGGGCCGGGCTCACTGTCGCGCACCGACAGGCGCCCCCAGACCACCTGGCCGGACAGGCACACCTCATCCAGCCACTCGCGCCGGTAGCCCTCCACCCGCGCGGCGAGGACCGGGGTTTCCCATGCGCCTGCGGCCAGCTCGTAGCCCTGCAGCTGCTCGACGATGCTGAGCACGCCGTGCCGCCCCTGACTCTGGGTGCCCGGGGCCACATGCTGCCAGCGCAGCAGGAAGCGCATGAAGTCCCGCGCGGTGACCGGTTCGATCTCGCGGCGCTGCCGCTGCCGGGTGTAGGCGTGGATGCGGGCCAGCAGCCGCCGGGAGCAGAACTCCTCGCCTGCCCCGGCGTCTCCGCCGGCACCGGTGAACCGGCCGCGGATGGCGAAGCCCTCGTCCTCCAGCCGGGCCAGGGCGATCCCGAGGTCGGCGGGCCGCAGGCCGGTGGCCTGGGCCAGGTCCGCAACCGTGGACGGGCCGCGGCAGTCCAGGTGGCCGCGCAGCATGTCGGCCGCGGCGGCGTCCGGATCGGGAGGGTCACCAGGGATCGGGCACGGGTGATCGGGCGCCACGGCGGCGTCCGGGAACAGCGCCTCGATGGCCGGGCGGCGTTCCACCGCACACCAGAACACCCCGGCTGGCCCGTGGACGCTGACCGCGCGGCGGTCGGCGGCCAGCTCGTCGAACCACGGCTGCCACTCCGCGTCCGGGCGGACGGCGGTCAGCGTCATCAGCAGGTCATGCAGCTCGTCGGCGTCCCGCGGGTCGGGGCGCACCTGGCTGGCGACCCGCCCGATGGCGGCCGGGTCGAGCCGGCCCAGCTCGTGGGGTTCCACCGGCAGGCCACGGCGCAGCGGTATCGCCCGGCTGCGGCGCTCTTCCAGCGGGGCGTCGTCGAGGAAGGTGAACGGTCGCCCGTTCAGGATCTCGTGCGCGAGCACCGACGGCTCGGTGGTATCCCGCACCACCACCGTGACCCGGCCCGACTCGATCGCGCCGACCAGCCCGGCCAGGCCGTCGATGTCCATGGCCTCCCGCAGGCAGTCCTCGAGCGTCTGGCGGACCAGGACGTGGTCGGGGATCTCCAGCGGGCCGGGTGCGACGTTCTCCTGGCAGGCGGCCAGGGTCGGGAAGACCGCGGCCATCAGGTCATCGGCTTCCATCCGCTGGATCGCGGGCGGGTTCTTCTTCCCGCCCCGCATCCGCAGCACGGCCAGGGACCGGTTCAGGTTCCACCTCCACCGCGCCGCGAACATCGGGGAGGTCAGGACAGCCTGCCGGACCACGCCCTCCACGGTCGTGGAGGCCAGGAATCTGGGCACCCGCTCCAGCGGGAAGCTGTGCTGCGGGCCGAGGGACAGCAGGATCGCGTCGTCGCTGGCCGCGGCCTGCAGCTCGAAGTCGAACGTGACGCAGAACCGCTTGCGCAGGGCCAGCCCGAGGGCCCGGTTGAGGCGGGCCCCGAACGGCGCGTGCCCGACCAGCTGCATCCCGCCGCTGTCGTCGAAGAACCGTTCCAGGACGATGGTGTCCATGTCCGGGAGCAGCCCGAGCTGGGCCAGGGCGGTCGCCAGGTAGGCGGTGATGATCCCGGCGGCGTCCCCGCCGATCCCGCATTCCGCCCGCAGCCAGGCCGCGGCTTCCCCCGGGCCGCCGGATCCCAGCCGCTCGGCGACCGCCTTGCGGAGGGCACAGACCTCCTCGGACAGCTCGACCGTCCGGCCGGGCGCCTCGCCCAGCCAGAACGGTACCGATGGCGGCGCGCCCTGGGCGTCCACGACCCGCACCACGCCCGGCTCGACGCGCCGGATCCGCCACGATGTGGTGCCGAGCAGGAACACGTCGCCTGCCATGGACTCGATCGCCCAGTCCTCGTTCACGGTCCCGACCAGGGCGCCGTCCGGCTCGGCCAGGACCCGGTAGTCACCCAGCTCGGGGATCGCCCCGCCTGAGGTCAGCGCGGCCAGGCGGGCGCCCCGGCGGCCGGCAAGGCGCCCGGTCACCCGGTCCCGGTGCAGGTAGGCAGCCCGCCTGCCGCGGCCGGTCCGGATCCCTTCCGAGACCATCTCGGCGACCTCGCCGAAGTCCCCGGCCGACAGGCCCGCGAACGGGGCGGCCCGCCGGACCAGGGCCAGCAGGTCGTCCTCGGCCCAGTCCTCGGCTGCGCACTCCGCCACGATCTGCTGGGCCAGGATGTCCAGCGGGCAGTCCGGGATCTGCAGGGCATCGAGCCGGCCGGACCGCGCGCCGCGCAGCAGCGCCGCGGATTCCACCAGCTCGTCGCGGGTCGTCGGGTACAGCCGCCCGGCCGGTATCCCGCCGCGGCTGTGGTTGGACCGGCCGACCCGCTGCAGGAAGGTGCCGAAGCTGCGCGGCGAGCCGATCTGGCACACCAGCTCCACCGGCCCGATGTCGATCCCCAGTTCCAGCGACGCGGTCGCGACCAGGGCCCGCAGGTCACCGCTGCGCAGCCGTGACTCGACCCGCTGCCGCCGGTCCTTGGACAGGCTCCCGTGATGCGCGGCGACCTGCCCGTCACCGAGGCGCTCGCCCAGCTGGTGGGCGACCCGCTCGGCCATCCGCCGGGTGTTGACGAAGACCAGCGTGGTCCGGTGCTGCAGCACATGCCCGGCGATCAGGTCCAGGATCTCGTCCATCTGCTCCGCGGAGGCGACCGCGCCAGGCTCGTCACCGGGCAGTTCGAGGGCCAGGTCCAGTTCCCGGCGGTGGCCGGAGTCCACGATCGCGCACCGCGGCGACCCGTCCGGTGCCGACCGGCCGGAGCCCGCGCCGACCAGGAGGCGGGCGACGGCCTCGATGGGGCGCTGGGTGGCGGACAGCCCGATGCGCTGGAGCGGCTGCGCGGCCAGGTGCTCCAGCCGCTCGAGGGTCAGGGCCAGGTGGGAGCCCCGCTTGTTGCCCGCGACCGCGTGGATCTCGTCCACGATGACCGTGGCGACCGGGGCCAGCATCGCCCGGGTCCGTTCGGCCGTGACCAGCAGGTACAGCGACTCGGGAGTGGTGATCAGGAAGTCCGGCGGTTTCTTGAGCATCGCGGCGCGCTCCGCAGCGGCCGTGTCCCCCGTCCGCACCGCGACGCGGATGTCCGGGGCCGGCAGTCCCATGCGGGCCGCGGTGTCCGCGATCTCGGCCAGCGGGGCTTCGAGGTTCTGCCAGATGTCGACGGCCAGCGCCTTCAGCGGCGACACGTACACCACCTGGGGCCCCGTCGCGTGCTCCGTGCCTGCCGAGCGGTCCGTGCCTGCCGAGCGGTCCGTGGCCGCCGCGCGGTCCGTGGCCGCCTCGTGCGCCCGGTAGATCCGGTCGATACAGACCAGGAACGCGGCCAGCGTCTTCCCGGATCCGGTCGGCGCGGCGATCAGCGTGTGGCGCCCGGCCGCGATTTCCCGCCAGCCCTCAGCCTGGGGCGCCGTCGGGCCAGCCGGGAACCGGCTGGCGAACCAGCTTCGAACAGCCGGGTGAAACGACTCCAGCACCAGGACACTTTATCCCGTATTGCCACCTTGTGCAGCGCGCCGGGCTGACCCCGGGGTCACAGCGGCCGGCCCGGGTCCGCTCCGCCCGGGAACCATCCGCTTGGGCGCGCGCGACACACCATCGGATTTGCTTCGCCTTGCCGGTTAATTCCGGCATGATGCCGTGGATGGCTTAGCTGCTATTTAGTCGCCGAACTACCGTAATGAGCCGCGCAGACGCCGGGGGGCGCCGGGGGGCGCCGGTGGGGAATCTCCCGGGTTCTGGTCATGATTCCGCCGCTATTTTCGCGGCCCGCCGGCGGCTGCTTCTGGCCGTTGGCGGTATCACGCTGACGAGCGTCGTCACCTCCCGCCTCCTTTCCGGCCCGCCGGGCAATTGCCCGCCCATCATGAAGTGAGCGCGCATCAGAAAGCCGCCGGGCAGCGCGGCCTGGCTGCCCGCCACGCCGCAACGGCCGGTCGTGACCTGGGCGCTCATCACCACTCGCCCCACCCGGTCGGCCGGCCGCTCTACTACATCGACGATGCTGCGAAGGCGGTAGCACTGACCATCGATGACGGTCCTGATCCGGTGTACACCCCGCAGGTGCTGCGCGTGCTGCGCACCTACGGCGTAACCGCGACCTTCTCGATGGTCGGCCGTCGTGTGGCCGCCTATCCGCGCCTGGCCCGCGCGGTCGGCGCGGTGAACACGGCGGCGGTGGCCAGCACGGCCACGCTCGCTGATGACGGGGGTAGTCGCCACCTGCGGGCCCTGTCCGTATCGCGCCGCCCGGATTACCTTCGAATCATGCTGAAGCGGAAAATCGTGCTCCCGCCGGAACACCTCTACCCAGCCGAAGAGTGGCGCATCGTGGAGGCACGGTACTCAGATGAGTTCGTCGGCCTGACCGAGACCGTCTTTTCGCTGGGCAACGGTTTTGTCGGGATCCGCGGCAGCTTCGAGGAGGGCCGCCCGGCGCTGGTCCCCGGGACATTCGTCAACGGGTTCCACGAGACCTGGCCGATCATGCACGCGGAAGGGGCGCACGCGCTGGCGCGGACCGGCCAGACGATCGTGAACGTGCCCGACACCACGATCCTCAAGCTCTACGTGGACGACGAGCCGTTCTACCTGCCAACCGCGCGCCTGCAGGACTACCAGCGGGTCCTGGACATGCGGGCCGGAACGCTGACCCGTGAGCTGGTGTGGGCCACTGACGCCGGCAAACACGTCCGGGTCCGCTCGCGCCGGATCGTCTCACTCGAGCACCGCCACCTGGTGGCGATGACCTACGAGGTCACCATGCTCGACGAGGCGGCGCCCGTCGTGGTCTCCTCCCTGGTGTTCAACCGCCAGGACGCCCAGACCAGTGACCTGCCGGAGCATCGGCCGGCAGATCCCCGCCTGGCGACCGTGCTGCCGCACCCGGTGCTCAACGTGCGGGCCGCCGAGCTGGCCGAGCAGCGCATCCTGTTCGGCTACCAGACGACCGGCAGCGGGATGACGCTCGGCGTCGGCGTCGACCATGTGATCGACACGGCGTGCTCGTCCCAGGTGGCCGGGTCCCTCGATGAGGACACATGCGAGGTGGTCGTCAGGGCCGATGCGGTGCCGGGCGTGCCGATCCAGATCACCAAGTACGCGACCTATCAGGCCTCCCGCACCATCCAGGTCCCCGAGCTCGTCAACCGGTGCCGCCGGACCCTGGACCGCGCGATCCGGGACGGGATCGACGTGCTCGTCACGAGCCAGCGCGAGAACCTCGCCCGGTTCTGGGACCGCGCCGACGTGCAGCTGCAGACCCGGCTCAATCCGGTGCGGCAGCAGCAGGCGGTCCGGTGGAATCTCTACCAGGTCGCGCAGGCATCATGGCGGGCCGAAGGGGCGGGAGTCCCGGCGAAGGGGCTGACCGGGCAGGCCTACGAGGGTCACTACTTCTGGGACACCGAGGTATACGTCCTGCCCTTCCTGTCGTACACCCAGCCGAGGATCGCACGTAACCTGCTGCGGTTCCGGCACAGCATGCTCGGCCGCGCGCGGGAGCGGGCGGCCGAGATGAGCCAGCGGGGCGCGCTCTACCCGTGGCGGACGATCAACGGCGAGGAGGCATCGTCCAATTTCCAGCAGGGCACCGCCCAGTATCACATCAATGCCGATATCGCTTACGCGATCATGCGCTACGCCCACGTGGAGGGCAGCGGAAGCATGCTCGCCGAGATCGGCGCGGAAATACTCGTCGAGACCGCCCGGCTGTGGGAGGACATCGGTTTCTACGGTGCCGACCAGAAATTCCACATCCATGGCGTGACCGGACCTGACGAATACACCACCGTCGTCAACGACAACACCTACACGAACCTCATGGCCCGGCTGAACCTCAATTCCGCGGCCGCCGCCGTCCGCCAGATCCGCGAGGAACGGCCGAAGGATTACACGGCGCTCGTGCACGCAGTCAGGCTCCAGCCCAGGGAGATCGAGTCCTGGGAGCGCGCAGCGGCAGCCATGCACGTCCCGTTCGACGAAGAACGCCGCATTCACCCGCAGGACGAGACCTTCCTGGACCGTGAGGTGTGGGATCTCGACGACACGCCGCGGGAGAAGTTCCCGCTGCTGCTGCACTACCACCCGCTGGTGATCTACCGTCACCAGGTGCTCAAGCAGGCCGACATCGTGCTGGCGATGTTCCTGCTCGGCAACGAGTTCTCCGAGGAGCAGAAACGCCGCAATTTCGACTATTACGACGCGCTCACCACCGGCGACTCATCCTTGTCCGCGTGCGTGCAGAGCATCATCGCCGCCGAGATCGGCAACGAGCGCCAGGCCCGCGAATACTTCCAGTACGCGCTGCTGATGGACCTGGGCAACGTGGCGGGCAACGCCTCGGACGGCGTGCACATCGCCTCGGCCGCCGGCGTGTGGTCCTCGCTCATCTTCGGGTTCGGCGGCGTCCGCGACTTCGACGGGCGGCTGTCCTTCGAGCCCAGGCTGCCGCGCGCCTGGAACGAGCTCGCCTTCTCGCTGCGGTTCCGCGGACGGCAGCTCCGGATCAAGCTCAGCCACGATGAGGAGCGTTACCTGGTGGAAAAGGGCGATCCGCTGAACGTGCTCGTCCGGGGCGAGTCACACCTGCTCAGCCCGGGCACCCCCGTCGCGATCAAGCTCCCGCGGGCGTGAGCCCCATCAGGGCTCCGGCATCAGCCCGTGCTCAGGAAAGACGGCGGCCCGGGTGGCCATGATGGCCTGGTCGATCTGGTCTGCCGGGTCGTATCCGAATTCGAACCGGGCGTAGTCGGGCTCGTTCCCCTCGGTCATGAGCTCGGGTGCGGGGCGGCCCGTGCAGCGGAACGCGTGCTCGCGCCAGGCCGCGGGGATGCGCGCCCCGGGGTCGATGGGGTACCCGGCGGCCTCCGCCAGCAGATGCGCCCAGGTCCTGGGCACCACCTGGAGCAGGTCATAGCCGCCTCCCCCGGTAAAGAGCCAGCGGCCGCCGGCCACCCGGTGGGCGAGTTCGTGGATCGCGGCGTGCGCCGCCCGTTGCGCGTCGATGGACAGCCGCAGGCCAGCCAGCGGATCGAGCCAGTGAGTATCGCAGCCGTGCTGGCTGACCAGGATGGCCGGCCGGAACGCGCCCAGCAGCGGCGGCACGACCGCGTGAAACGCGCGCAGCCACCCGGCGTCCCTGGTCCCGGTCGGCAGCGCCACGTTCACCGCCGAGCCCCGCGCTCCCGGCCCGCCCGTCTCGGACGGCAGGCCGGTGCCGGGGAACAGCGCCGCCGGGTGCTGGTGCAGGCTGATCGTCAGCACCCGCGGATCGTCGTAGAAGGCGGCCTGCACCCCATCGCCATGGTGCACGTCGACGTCGACATAGGCGATACGCTCCGCGCCCTGGCCCAGGAGCCAGGCGATCGCAATCGCCGGGTCGTTGTACACGCAGAATCCGCTCGCGCTGCCGCGCATCGCGTGGTGCAATCCGCCCGCGATGCTCGCGCCATGCTGCGCCACGCCGGTCCAGACCGCGCGGGCCGCCGCCAGGGTCGCGCCAGCCACGAGTGCCGAGGCGTCGTGCATGCCCGGAAACACCGGGTCATCCTCGGTGCCCAGACCGAATTCCAGCACCGAAGGGTCCAGCTCCAGCCTCCCCGCCATCCGCACTCCCGCGATATAGCGCGGATCGTGCACCAGCTCCAGCTCAGCGTCAGTGGCGGGTACCGGGCGCTCGACCGAAACCCCGGCCTGGGCGAACAGCCCGAAGGCTCGCGCCAGCTCGATCGCCAGCTCGACCCGGACCGGCGCCATCGGATGGCCGCCCCCGAAGTCGTAAGCGGCTAGTCGTTCATCCCAGGCCACGCACAGCGTGCAGGTCATCCACCCACCTCTGTGTCATGCTGCCCCGATTTCAGGAATTCAGGCCTGCCACGAAGCACCTAGCTGCCCGGGGAAGAACAGGAACCCGGCCGCGGCGCGCACGGCCAGCCGGCTGGCACGCATCAATGGCCTCACTTGTCATGCCAGTCTCACGAGTTCAGGGCGGGCAGCTGATTTCCTGCCGGACGGCGGGTCAGTCTGAACCTTTTACTTAATTGTCTGCACGAAACCCTCAATAGACATCACGAGGGTGGCCTGGCATCGTCGTAGGCAGGAAGGTGCGGGGGAAGCGGCTGAGACAGAGGCCCGCGCCACCGGCCCAAATGAACAAGAAACTGCGTCCAGCCAGTCGCGGCACGGCTCCACGAGGCCCTGCGCTCCTCATGCAGGCACGCCTTAGGAGTCAGCCTTGAAGGAAATACTCGACGCGATCCTCAGTTCCGACAGCCAGGCCGCGGACTTCGCCGCGCTTCCGCTGCCGGAGTCCTACCGGGCAATCACCCTGCACCGGGACGAGGAGCACATGTTCGACGGCATGGACACCGGCGAACGGGATCCCCGCAAGTCCCTGCATGTGGAAGAAGTGCCGGTCCCCGAGCTCGGCCTGGGCGAAGCCCTGATTGCCGTCATGGCCAGCGCGGTGAACTACAACACCGTGTGGAGTTCCATCTTCTCGCCGATCTCCACCTTCGCCTTCCTGCGCCGCTACGGCAAGCTCTCTGAGCTCACCGCGCGGCACGACCTGCCGTACCAGGTGGTCGGCTCGGACCTCGCGGGCGTGGTACTGCGCACCGGTCCTGGCGTGACCGTCTGGAAGCCCGGCGAGGAGGTCGTCGCGCACTGCCTGTCCGTCGAACTGGAAAGCTCCGACGGTCACAACGACACGATGATGGACCCGGAGCAGCGCATCTGGGGCTTCGAGACGAACTTCGGCGGCCTCGCCGAGCTGGCCATCGTCAAGACCAACCAGCTGATGCCCAAGCCCAGGCACCTCACCTGGGAGGAGGCGGCGACACCCGGGCTGGTGAACTCCACCGCCTTCCGCCAGCTGGTCTCGCGCAACGGAGCTGGCCTGAAACAGGGCGACAACGTGCTCATCTGGGGTGCCAGCGGCGGTCTCGGCGCCTACGCCACCCAGTACGCGGAGGCCGGCGGGGCCATCCCGATCTGCGTCGTCTCCAGCGAGGCGAAGGCCGACCTGTGCCGGTCGATGGGCGCAGAGCTGATCATCGACCGGAAGGCCGAGGGCTATCAGTTCTGGAAGGACGAGCACACCCAGGACCCGAAGGAATGGAAGCGGCTGGGCGGCAGGATCCGCGAGCTGACCGGCGGTGAGGACGTGGACATCGTCTTCGAGCATCCGGGCCGGGAGACCTTCGGTGCCTCGGTGTTCGTGACCCGCAAGGGCGGCACCATCGTGACGTGCGCCTCCACCTCGGGGTACATGCACGAGTACGACAACCGCTACCTGTGGATGAGCCTCAAGCGCATCATCGGCTCGCACTTCGCCAACTACCGTGAGGCGTGGCAGGCCAACCGCCTCATCTCCAAGGGCATGATCCATCCGACCATGTCCGTCGTGTACCCGCTCGAGCAGACCGGCCAGGCCGCACTGGACGTGCACCGGAACCTGCACCATGGCAAAGTCGGGGTGCTCTGCCTGGCGCCCGAGGAGGGCCTCGGCGTCCGCGACGGCGAGCTGCGCGCCAAGCACCTCACGGAGATCAACCGGTTCCGGAACGTGTGAGAACGTCACCACATGACCGAATTGAACGAGCGGCAGCCGCAGCGGCCCCCGCGGGACCGTCCGTGGGTGATGCGGACCTATGCCGGGCACTCATCTGCCCGGGAGTCCAACGCGCTCTACCGTCGCAACCTCGCCAAGGGCCAGACTGGCCTGTCGGTGGCGTTCGACCTGCCCACCCAGACCGGGTACGACGCCGACCACATCCTGGCCCGCGGCGAGGTCGGCCGGGTCGGCGTCCCGGTCGGGCACCTGGGCGACATGCGCGCCCTCTTCGACGGGATCCCGCTGGACCAGACCAACACCTCGATGACGATCAACGCCACCGCTATGTGGCTGATGGCGCTCTATCAGGTCGTCGCTGAGCAGCAGGGCGCCGACATCACCAAGCTCACCGGCACCATCCAGAACGACATCGTCAAGGAGTACCTCTCCCGCGGGACGTACGTGTTCCCGCCCGGTCCGTCGATGCGCCTCACCACCGACGTGATCGCCTACACGGTCACCCACCTCCCCAAGTGGAATCCGATCAATGTCTGCAGCTATCACCTCCAGGAGGCCGGAGCCACCCCTGTGCAGGAGATCGCATTCGCGATGTGCACCGCGATCTCCGTCCTGGACGCCGTCCGCGACTCCGGGCAGGTCCGGCAGGAGCAGATGGGGGACGTCGTCGCGCGGATCTCCTTCTTTGTCAACGCGGGTGTCCGGTTCGTCGAGGAGATGTGCAAGCTGCGCGCCTTCGCGCAACTCTGGGACCAGGTGACGAGGGACCGGTACGGCATCACTGATCCGAAGAGCCGCCGCTTCCGCTACGGCGTGCAAGTGAACTCGCTGGGCCTGACTGAGGCGCAGCCGGAGAACAACGTCCAGCGGATCGTCCTGGAGATGCTGGCCGTCACGCTGTCCAGGGACGTCAGGGCGCGCGCAGTGCAGCTCCCGGCCTGGAACGAGGCGCTGGGCCTGCCGCGGCCCTGGGACCAGCAATGGAGCCTGCGCATCCAGCAGGTGCTGGCCTTCGAGTCGGATCTGCTTGAGTACGGCGACCTGTTCCATGGCTCCTCTGTGGTGGCAGCCAAGACCGCCGAACTGCTGGCGGGCGCCGAGGCGGAGATCGCCAAGGTGCTGGCCATGGGCGGGGTGATACCGGCGGTGGAGTCCGGCTACCTCAAGGCCCAGCTCGTAGCCTCGCACGCAGCCAGGCACGCCAGGATCGAGTCCGGCGCGGACAAGGTCGTGGGCGTTAACTGCTTCACCACCAGCGAGCCCAGCCCGCTCACCGCCGACCTCGACGCCGCGGTCCAGCAGGTCGACCCGGCCGCCGAGCAGGAGATACTGGCCAGCCTGGGGAAGTGGCGCGAGCAGCGCGACGAGACCGCGGTGCTCGCCGCGCTGGACCGGCTCACGGCTGACGCGGCGCAGGACGGCGTCAACCTGATGGCGGCCTGCCTCGCGTGTGCCCGGGCGGGCGTGACCACCGGCGAATGGTCCTTCGCACTGCGGGACGTCTTCGGCGAGTACCGGGCGCCCACCGGGGTCAGCGGGGCCACGGCGGCCGCCGCCGAGCCGGACGGGGAGATGGTCACCGTCCGCGCGGCCGCAGCCGCCACTGCCGGGGAGCTCGGGGCGGCCAGGCTGCGGCTGCTGGTCGGCAAGCCTGGCATGGACGGGCACTCCAATGGCGCCGAGCAGATTGCGCTGCGGGCCCGCGACGCCGGGTTCGAGGTCATCTACCTGGGCATCCGGCTCACCCCGGAGCAGATCGTCGCGGCCGCGGTAACTGAGGACGTGCACTGCGTGGGGCTGTCGATCCTGTCCGGTTCGCACGGCCAGCTCGTGCCCGAGGTACTGCACCGGCTGCGCCAGGCCGGTGCGGAGGACCTGCCGGTGGTGGTCGGCGGGATCATCCCGGCGGCCGACGCCGAAGCCCTGCGGGCCGGGGGGGTGGCCGCAGTCTTCACCCCCAAGGACTTCGGCATCACCGCGATCATCGGCCGCATCGTCGATGAGATCCGGCTCGCCAACAAGCTCCAGCCCTGGCCGAGCCGGCCTGGCCGCCTGGCCGGGACGGCCTGACCGTGCCGGGATGGGGGTGCCGCAGCACGGCAGATTTGGCTGCCGGCCCGCCGCAGGCGCATCCTGGCCTTACCGACGGCCCCGCACCGAGCCTGCCGACAAGCACCGCAACCTGCAAAG
>WNGB01019632.1_pt1 | contig 19127 bp, 16 predicted proteins | sample 5400681 | NCBI WGS metagenome assembly WNGB01 (sample SAMN13153367, study PRJNA577476) | soil metagenome | isolation source: 115 cm soil or saprolite under grassland replicate 2 | place: USA:California | collected 2016-06-15
CCGACCATGTCGCGCTTCGCCTCGGCGCAAGCCTATCCGACGCGGCCGGTGCGCTTGATCATCGGCATCGTCCCTGGTAGCGGGCCCGATATCGTTGGGCGCCTGCTTGGGCAATGGCTGTCCGACCGGCTCGGCCGGCCATTTGTCATCGAGAACCGGCCTGGTGCCGGTACCAATATTGCCACCGAAGCCGTCGTGCGTTCGCCAGCGGACGGCTATACGCTGCTTTTGGCCACTGGTGCGAACACGATCAACGCTACCCTCTATGAAAAACTCAATTTCAATTTCATCAGCGACATCGCGCCGGTTGCGAGCATCAGCCGCGAGACTTTCGCCTTGGAGGTCAATCCATCGTTTCCGGCGAAGATTGTTCCCGAATTCATCGCCCATGCCAAGGCGAATCCAGGCAAGCTCAGCATGGCGTCGCCCGGCAGCGGAACCGCACCTCATATGGCGGGAGAGCTGTTCAAGATGATGGCCGGCGTTGACTTGGTGCACGTGCCCTATCGCGGGTCGGCTCCCGCATTGACCGATCTCATGGGAGGACAGGTGCAGGTGACGTTTGGCCCCCTGAGCTCGTCGATCCAATATGTCAGGGCCGGCAAGCTACGTGCGCTCGCGGTATCGAGCGCGTCGCGTTCGGATGCGCTGCCGGACATTCCAACTATGGGCGATTTCCTGCCGGGCTTTGAGGCGACCGGCTGGTTCGGCATCGGCGTGCCCAGAGGCACGCCGGCCGAAATCATCAACAAGCTCAACGCGGAGATCAACGCCGCTCTCGCTGATCCCAAAATCAAGGCGCAACTCGCCGAGATGGGCGGAGTGGTTCTTCCCGGATCGCCCGCTGAATTCGGCAAGCTGATCGCTAACGAAACCGAGAAGTGGGGCAAGGTGGTGAAGTTCGCGGGCATCAAAGCAGACTGATTTGGCCAGACATTCCATCAATTCCGATAGGCGCCGACACTGACCGGGTCGATGACGGGTTAGAATCAAAAGCTGCCTCAGGCGACGCCCTTCCCTTCAGGAAACGGGCGGCGTAGGCTTGTGGGCAAAAGCCCAAGAACGGAAAGAGACCGGGAGGAGCCCATGAAGCGCAGCGCCTGGATTGTATTGCTGGCGATTGCCCCGTTGGCGCTGGCCGCCCTCCCGCCGGGCGCCATCGCGCAGCAAGCCGAACAAGCTCTCAACGACAAGCAGATCACGGGACGAACCCTGTTCGCCCAGTCCTGCGTGGTCTGCCACGTGAAGGTGCAGCTCACGAATGTCGGGCATTTCGGCCCGGTCCTGTCCGGGATGTCGCTGGGCGGGCAGGAGGACCTGATGCGTGAGTTCATCAGCAGCGGCACGCCGAACATGCCGGGCTTCAAGTATCATTTCCGGCCCGAGCAGATCGACGCCATCGTGGCCTATCTCAAGACCCTGCCGGTGCCCGCACCGGCGGCACCCGCGCCTGCCAATCAGCCGCACTGAACAATCGACCATCAGGAGAGCTGGCAATGACCTGCAAACGTATTGCGACGAGACTCGCCACCACCACCGCGTTGTGCCTCAGCCTCGCCGTCATCGCTTCCGCGGCCGACGCCGCCGAGGTGGTGCTGAGCGGATCGATCAAGTCGGCCGCGGGCGAGAAGATGGAAGGCGTGACGGTCTCCGCCAAGGCCGAGGGCTCGTCCATCACCACCACGGTCTTCACCGACGAGACCGGCGCCTATTATTTCCCGCCGCTTGAGGCCGGCAAATACAAAGTCTGGGCACAGGCGTTGAGCTTCGAGACCGCGAAGAGCGATATCGACTTGGCCGCCAAGAAGAGCCAGGATTTCGTTCTGACCTCGATGACCGATTTCGAGACGCGGGTGCGGCAGCTGCCCGGCGATCTCATCCTCGCGGGCCTGCCGGAGGAGACCAACGACGACAAGCGCATGAAGCGTATCTTCCGCAACAATTGCACGAGCTGCCACACGCCGAGCTACACGCTGCAGCACCGCTTCGACGAGAACGGCTGGCACGCGATCGTGCAGGCCATGAAGTCGATCAACGTGTACGGCATGTATCGGCCGAACACGCCGCCCAATCCGGTACTCGACTTCCATCAGAAGGAGCTTGCCGGCTATCTCGCCCGCTCCCGCGGACCCAACCAAGGCGGCTTCAAGATCACCAGCCGGCCGCGCCCGACTGGTGACGCAGCGCGCGCGGTCTACAAGGAATATGACGTACCGCTTAATCCGGACGTCCAGCTTCCGTCGCGCATCCCGCCGATCAATAGCAGCGACTGGTCGATGGGAACGACCTCGCGCGGCGGCTCGCTGCCGCATGACGCCGCAGCCGACCTCGACGGCAATCTCTGGTTCGCGGCAGTGACGCAGAACAAGACCATGACGGTTGGCCGCATCAATGCCAAGACGGGCGAGCTGAAGCCCTTCAAGATCAACGCTCCGAACGGCAATGCCGCCAACGCGCATGGCCTCATTCGCGACGAGAAAGGCATCATCTGGTTCAACGCGCACGTCTCGCGCGGCGCGCTCGCCATGATCGACCCCAAGACCGAAAAGATCACGGTCCACATCCCGCCATCGAACATGTCGCAGATCGACGGCCCGGTGACCCTCGACTATGACGGCACCGGCGGCATCTGGGCTGGCACGAACGACGGCGTGCTGCGTTTTGATCCGGTCGAAGAGAAGTTCACCGAGTTCAAGTCGGTGACCCCGAAGACCGCCAATGGCGGCCAGGGCGCCACCTACGGCATCGCCGGCGATCGCGACGGCAATGTGTGGTGGACCCAGATGGCGTTCGACATCATTGCCAAGAGCGACATCAAGACCGGCAAGTCGATGGAGTGGAAGCTGCCGCCCGTGAAGGAGGAGATGGCGATCGTCACGCCAGCGGACGTCAAGTTCTATGACACCTACGCGCCGAAGGACATCGGCACGCCCTTCCCGTGGTCGCAAGGGCCGCGCCGCATCGGCATCGATCGTGCCGCCAGCGTGCTGTGGGTCGCGAACTCCTGGGGCGGCAATCTCACCCGCGTCGACACCAAAAGCGGTGACATGAGCTTCGTGCCGTTCCCCAACCCGACCGCGCACCAGCCCTATGCGACCATCGTGGACAAGAACCACAACGTCTGGGCCCCGATGTGGACCACCGATCAGATCGCGAAATACGATCCGACCGCAGCCAAGTGGACCGTGTTCGATCTGCCGACTCGCGGCACCGAGGTGCGCCTCGCGTCATTGCGTGACCTGCCAGGCGGCAAGCTCGAGGTGGTGTTCTGCTATCCGCGCTCGAGCAAGGTCGTGGCGATGACGTTCCGCAGCGACGCTGACCTGGCGGAGCTCAAGCGGCAGGCCCAGTAGGCTGCAACCGATGGATCGAGAGGGCCGCGCCGCTTCCAAATGGCGCGGCCGCCTCTTTTTTCGGGGGAGGCTGACATGATGATACTGACCAAGGTGAACTTGGCGCACAGATCACGCAGGCCCATCTGGTTGCTCGGTCTTGCGAGCTTGCTCGCGTTCTTGGCCAGCCTCGCGATGGCACAGGTGAACGCGCAGCCGGCGCGATATCCAGACAAACCAATCAAGATTCTGGTCGGCTTTGCCGCCGGCGGCGGTACGGATGTGGCGGCGCGCCTCCTGGCTGTGAAATTAACGGAAAGTCTCGGCCAGTCGGTCGTGGTGGAGAACCGGGCCGGCGCGAGCGGCATGATCGCGGCCGATGCCGTCGCGAAATCGCCACCCGATGGCTACACGCTGATGATGGGCACCCAGACGACGCTGGCAGTGGCGCCGAACCTCTATCGCAAGTTCGCGCTCGACCCGGCCAAGGAGTTCTCCGGCGTGTCGATGGCGGGCGTCTCACCGCTCGTGCTCGTGGTTCACCCCTCCCTCGCCGCGCATTCGGTCAACGACGTCATCGCGATGGCGAAAGCTAAGCCGGGCGCAATCAATTTCGGATCGGGCGGTGTCGGCACGACGCCGCACATGGCCGGCGAGTTGTTCGCGCTCGCGGCCGGCCTCAAGATCGTTCACGTCGCCTATCGTGGCGAGGCGCCGGCCATCAACGATCTGCTCGGCGGACAGCTCCATTTCATTTTCGCGAACCTTTCCGCCGTCATCGGCAACGTCAAGGCCGGAACTCTGCGGGCGCTCGCGGTCGCGAACGCGCAACGCGTGGCGGTCGCACCCGAAATCCCGACCATCGCGGAGACGGCGCTGCCGGGCTTCGAGGCGGCGACCTGGTTCGCGCTGGTCGCGCCGGCAGACACCCCGCGCGACATCGTGCTGCGGCTCAACACCGAGGTTCGGCGCCTGCTCGCCCAGGCGGACAGCCAAAGGCGCTTTGCCGATCTCGGGATGACGAGCGAGGGCTCGACCCCGGAGGCGCTCGACACCACCATCAAGTCCGAGATCGCCAAGTGGTCGAAGGTGATCAAGGACGCTGACATCCGCCCGCAGGACTGAGTTTCCTTTTCGAGCAAAACCCGATATGACAAGGCGCCTATCGGCCACCCTTGGGAACTGGAATTCTGTAGCGCAGTAAATAAGTTAATCGCGGGCCGGCAGAGGCGGCATCGACGAACGGCATGAGCGGAGCGCGCAAGGTCTACATCAAGTCATTCGGCTGCCAGATGAACGTCTACGATTCCAATCGTATGGCGGACATGCTGGCGCCTGAAGGCTACGCCGAGACCGCATCGCCCGAGGACGCCGATCTCATCATCCTCAACACCTGCCATATCCGCGAGAAGGCTGCCGAGAAGGTCTATTCAGAGCTTGGTCGCATGCGCCTGATCAAGCAGGCGGCGGCGCGTGACGGACGCCTTGTCACCGTCGCGGTCGCGGGCTGTGTAGCGCAGGCCGAAGGCGCCGAGATCGTGCGCCGCGCGCCGTCGGTCGACCTCGTGGTCGGGCCGCAGAGCTATCACCGCCTGCCGGGCCTGCTGGCGCAGGTGCATAGGGGCGAGCGCGCGATCGACACCGAGTTCCCGATCGAGGACAAGTTCGACGCGCTCCCGGCGCCAAGCCGCGAAGCCACGCGCCGCCGCGGCGTATCTGCGTTCGTGACCGTGCAGGAAGGCTGCGACAAATTCTGCACCTTCTGTGTAGTGCCTTATACGCGCGGCGCCGAGACCTCGCGGCCAGTCGACAAAATCGTCACCGAAGCCCAGCACCTCGCGGAAGCCGGCGTGCGTGAGGTCACGCTCATCGGCCAGAACGTCAACGCCTATCACGGCGAAGGTCCCGATGGCCGCGCCTGGACGCTAGGGCAGCTTCTTCATCGGATCGCCGACGTGCCCGGCATCGCGCGGCTACGCTACACCACCAGCCATCCGGGCGACATGGAGGCGAGCCTGATCGCCGCGCATCGCGACCTGCCGGCGCTGATGCCTCACCTCCACCTGCCAGTGCAATCAGGCTCCGATCGGATTCTTGCCGCGATGAACCGACGGCACACGCGCGCTGACTATCTCAACGTGATCGCGCGCGTGCGGGACGCGCAGCCCGCAATCGCGTTCTCGTCGGATTTCATTGTTGGTTTCCCGGGCGAGACCGATGACGATTTCGATGCCACGCTGTCGCTGGTCGAGGAGGTCGGTTACGCTGGCGCGTATTCGTTCAAGTATTCGGCGCGGCCGGGCACGCCCGCGGCCGAGCTCGCGGATCAAGTAACCGACGACGTCAAAGCCGAGCGGTTGCAGCGTCTGCAGCGATCGATCGATCGCCATCAGGCCGGCTTCAACCAGCGCTGCCGCGGACAGACCTTTGATGTTCTGTTCGAGAGAATGGGCCGCCATCCGGGCCAGATCGTCGGGCGTTCGGCCTACTTGCAGCCGGTTCAGGTCATGGCCGACGCGGCGATAATCGGAGAGATCGCCCCGGTGACCATCACCGACCTGAGTACTAACAGCCTGTTCGGCACGCTCGCACGACCGGTCGAGGCGCGCGAGCCGCTCCTCATGCAGGCGGGAGGCTGATGCCATTGCGCACCACTGGCTCTGACAAGGAATCGCTCCTGCGCCCCGACGCAACAGACGAGAATTCCGCAACCCATAATTCCGCAACCCACGTCGCACTCACCTATGACGACAATCGCCTCGCGTCGCTGTTGTTCGGCCAATACGGCCAGAACCTCGCGATGATCGAGCGTCGCCTCGGCGTGGTCGCCGAGCAGCGCGGCAACCACGTTGCGCTCCAGGGCTCGCGTGACGCCTGCGAGCAGGCGCGCCGCGTGCTCGACGGACTCTATGCACGGCTCAAGCGCGGCGACGAGGTGGTTTCCGGCGATGTCGAAGGCGCCATCAGACTCGCGATCGCGCAAGGCTCGCTGTTCGACTATGACGGCACGACCGCGCGCCCGAGCTTCGAGGAGATCAACCTGCGCAAGCGCCCGGTGCGTGCCCGCACCGCGGCGCAGGACGCCTATATCCGGGCGCTGCGGCGCCATGCCCTGGTGTTCGGCAGCGGCCCGGCCGGCACCGGCAAGACCTGGCTTGCAGTCGCGCACGCGGTGCAGCTCTACGAGCGCAAGGAGGTCGATCGCATCGTGCTCACGCGCCCGGCGGTCGAGGCGGGCGAGCGGCTCGGCTTCCTGCCCGGCGACATGCGCGAGAAGGTCGATCCTTACCTGCGTCCAATCTACGACGCGCTCTACGATTTGATGGACGCGCGCATCGTCGAGCGGGCGATGCAGACCGGCGAGTTCGAAGTCGCGCCGCTCGCCTTCATGCGCGGCCGTACGCTGTCGAACTCAGTCGTAATCCTTGACGAGGCGCAGAACACGACCTCGATGCAGATGAAGATGTTCCTCAGTGATGTTCACGGCCGAGGACGTCATCCGGCATGAGCTGGTGGCGCGGATCGTCCAGGCCTACGACCAAGCCGCACTCAAGACCCTTCGGTCGCGCGAGGCGAGGGAATGAAGCGCCCGCGCGGCGCCCGGACGGCTCCCGCCGTCGAGATCCTGTTGGAATGCGGGCGCTGGAGCGGGCGCCGTGGCGTGCGGCCGCTGCTGCGGCGGACGATCGCGGGGGCCTCAACCGCGCTCCCGGCCAAGGCCGCACGGTCAACAACCGGAGCCGAGCTTGCTATTGTGCTTACCGATGATTCTACCATTCGCGAGCTCAACCGGACCTGGCGGGGCAAGGACGAGCCGACCAACGTGCTGGCCTTTCCGACCGACTCGAAAGCGGGGCCGCATCGGCTCCTTGGCGACATCGTCATCGCCTTTGAGACGCTGGCGCGCGAGGCCAGGGCGGAGCGCAAACCATTCGACCACCATCTGGCCCATCTTGCGGTGCACGGTTTCCTGCATTTATGCGGCTACGACCATGAGACTGCCCGGCAGGCTGCCACCATGGAGCGCCTGGAAACCGCGATCCTGGCGCGGCTCGGAGTTCCTGACCCCTATGTTGCGCGTGCCCGCGGCGGCTGACATCTACTTGGCCCATGTCTCATTCACCCATGTCTAATTCACCCATGTCAAATTCACCCATGACTAATTCGCCCATGTCCAATCCCGACCAACGACCAGCGAGCGAGGCCGAGCCGGCACAGAGCGCCCCCCCTGACGTCGGCGATCACTGGCTCGGGCGCACGTTGCGGACGCTGTTCGGATCGAAGGCGGGATCGATCCGCGCCGACCTGCGAACCGCCCTCGAGAAGGGCGCCGGCGAGGGTAGCTTCTCGCCCAAAGAAAGCGCCATGCTGAGCAACATCCTCAGCCTGCGCGAGCGGCGCGTGGCGGATGTGATGGTGCCGCGTGCCGACATCATCGCGGTCCAGAAAAGCATCGCGCTGGGCGACCTTCTGAAGGTCTTTGCAAGCCAAGCCCATTCGCGACTGGTCGTCTACGATGACACGCTCGATGATGCGATCGGCATGGTCCACATCCGCGACCTGATTGCGCTGATGACGGCGCGCGCCGCCGACGCAGCAGCGCAGGCCGGCGAGCAGCAGCCACTCCCGACTGGCCTCGATCTCAAGGCGATCGACCTGTCGATGTCGCTTTCGACCGCCAAGCTCGTGCGCGAGCTCCTGTTTGCACCGCCGTCGATGCCGGTGCTTGACCTGCTCGCCAAGATGCAGGCGACCCGCATCCATCTCGCGCTGGTGGTCGACGAATACGGCGGAACCGACGGTGTCGTGTCGATGGAGGACATCGTCGAGCAGATTGTAGGCGAGATCGCCGACGAGCACGACGAGGACTTTGTTCCGGGTGTGGTGCGCCAGGCCGACGGCTCCTTCCTCGCCAATGCGCGCGCGAGCCTTGAGGACGCGACCGCGATCATCGGGCCCGAGTTCGACGTCGGCGAGATTGCCCAGGAGGTCGACACGCTCGCCGGCTATATCGCGACCCGCATCGGCCGGCTGCCGGTGCGTGGCGAGGTCGTGCCCGGGCCGGGCCGGTTCGAGATCGAGGTGCTCGACGCCGATCCCCGGCGAGTGAAACGGCTCAAGATCTATCAGAGCCTGGACCGCCCGGGCGCAGCACCGCCCCGACCTGCCGGGCTATCAGCAGCCAATCCCGCGACCGCGTCGTCAGAGCCAAGCACTCCATCAGACACCTCGAAGGCCTCGACGTAGTGCCGCCGATTTGAAGTTCCTATAGCACTTGCGGCAAACCGGTTAGGAACTTCAAATCGAAAAGCGGTACTAGATTCATATAGTGTTGCTAGTGCCCCTTTGTTTCCGAAGTTCGTGCCAGAGGGTGTTGCGACGTACCACGAACTTCGGAAACGGGGCACTAGACGTGACCTTGGCTCGCCTCGCCCACTCGATCGTCCTGTCGTGGGGCTGGCGGCGCAACCTGATCGCGTTTGCGGCCGGCGCCGCGACTGCGCTGGCGCTGCCGCCGCTGTCCGTGTGGCCTGTGCCATTTCTCACCTTTCCGGTGCTGGTCTGGCTCGTCGATGGCGCCGCCGGCGCCGCTCGCAGCGCAGTGCGATCCGCCGCGGTCGTCGGCTGGTGGTTTGGCTTTGGCTACTTCCTGGCCGGACTCTACTGGATCGGCCACGCCTTCCTGGTCGATGCCCAGACCTTCGGCTGGCTCCTGCCGATTGCGGTCACGCTGTTACCAGCGGGCCTCGCGCTGTTCACGGCGTTCGGCCTCGCATTGGCGCGGCTGTTGTGGAGCAAGAGCCCGACGCGCGTGCTGGCGCTCGCGGTCGGATTGACGGTCGCGGAGTGGCTGCGCGGACATATGCTGACCGGCTTCCCCTGGAATGCGTTCGGCTATGCGCTCGCGACACCGCTCGCGCTGGCGCAGACCAGCGCGCTGATCGGACTGTGGGGCCTGACCGCCATCGCGACTGCGGTCTATGCGTCACCCGCCGTGCTCGCCGACGATGCGGGCGACTCTCGGCACCGGTGGCTCGCACCAGCACTGAGCACTCTCGTGCTCGCGGCCATGGCAGCCTACGGCACCATGCGCCTGTGGCAGGCGCCGACCGCTTACGTCGACAATGTGCGGCTGCGCATCATGCAGCCCAACCTGCAGCAGGACGACAAGTTCAGATATTCACAAAAGCAGGCGGTGATGAGCCGCTACATCGGCCTGTCCGACCGCGCGAGCGGGCCGCAGGCGAGCGGCATCGCGAATGTGACACACCTGATCTGGCCGGAATCGGCCTTCCCGTTTTTTCTCACCCGCGAGGCCGACGCGCTTGCCCAGATCGCCGAGCTGCTGCCGGAGGGCACGGTGCTGATCACCGGCGCCATCAGGGCGCCCGAGGGTGCAGCTCCCAATGCGGCAGTCTCGAGGGCCTACAACTCGATCTACATCATCGACCAAGACGGCTCGGTGCTGTCGGTCTACGACAAGGTGCATCTCGTTCCATTTGGCGAATACCTGCCGTTCCAGGACTTCATGGAGCGGCTTGGCTTCATGCAGCTCACCAAGGTGGTCGGGGGTTTCATTCCCGGCGACCGCCGGCGCATCCTCGCCGTGCCGCGGGCTCCGAGCTTCGCACCGCTGATTTGCTACGAGATCATCTTTCCGGGCGCCGCGGTGCCGGCCGGCGAGCGCGCGGGCTGGATGCTCAATCTCACCAATGATGGTTGGTTCGGCATCAGCTCAGGCCCCTATCAGCACTTCCAGCAGGCGCGCCTGCGGGCGATCGAAGAGGGCCTGCCGTTGGTGCGCGCCGCCAATACAGGAATATCTGCGGTAGTCGATCCGCTCGGCCGCATCGTGCGGTCGTTGCCGCTTGGTAGCGAAGGCGTGCTCGACGCTCCATTGCCAAAGCCTATGACTGTGACGTCTTACACACGCTTCGGTGATTTGCCCGCCACGATGATCGTCGCAATCGCATTCGTCATCACATTGCGTCAGCGCGCAAGAAACGTCAGCGCTTAGATAAAGACAGTTAATGGAGCAAGGCCAAGCGCTGCTGGCTTCTTAACCATAAAAAGCATACGTTATACGATCAACAACAGTATTGTATTGCACACTTTTTTCGCGTTAATGACCCATCTACCGGGGAAATACAGGTTGCCTTGTGGCAGCAAAGGTGGTCATTACGCAAAGCCACACCCGCATAGGAGATGGTTATGGCAAAGAAGGCTCCGAACCCCATCGACAGGCATGTGGGGAGTCGGGTTCGGATGCGGCGGATGATGCTGAGTATGAGTCAGGAAAAGCTCGGAGATGCCCTCGGCTTGACCTTCCAGCAGGTCCAAAAATACGAGAAGGGCACAAACCGGATCGGCGCCAGCCGGTTGCAACAGATTTCCCTGATCCTCCAGGTTCCAGTTGCTTTCTTCTTTGAGGGCGCGCCCTCGGTCAGCCCGCTACCAGAGGGTATGAAGGACGCTCCGTCGCCGGCCTATGTCTCCGACTTCCTGGCAACCTCGGAAGGTCTTGCGCTGACCAAGGCGTTCACGCGGATCAAAGAGCCGAAACTGCGCCGCCGCATTGTCGACCTGGTCGAAGAGATCGCTGAAGAAGGTAAGTGAGCGCGCCGCTATTGCGGGCGCTGGCCCGACACACTCCGTCAGCGTGGGCCGCTATGATGTTGGCTTAGCGTTGCGCCCGGCAGGCAGATCAAATTCTGCCCACATCTTGACCGCGCACAGGTACGCTGCAAGAAACACGACCCAGCAGCTAGTGCCCCGCTTCCGAGGTTCGTGAGTTTGTTGCGGCATGACACGAATTTCGGAAGCAAAGGAGCACTAGCAGCCTCCAGCCAGGGAGTGTCCTCAAGTGTCACGCGCGAACTATCTGTTCACCAGCGAATCCGTTTCTGAAGGGCATCCCGACAAGGTCTGCGATCAGATCTCGGACGCCATTCTCGACGCCTTCATCACCAACGACGTCAAGCTTGGCATCGCTGACGAGAGCAAGGTCAACACGCGGCTTGGCTGCGAGACGCTGTGCACCACCAACAAGATCGTCATCGCGGGCGAAGGCCGCGGCCAGTCGCCGCTGTTCCACAAATACGGCAGCAAGGCGCACGTCAATCGCGACATGATCGTGCAGATCGCCCGCGATGTCGTCAAAGATATCGGCTACGATCAGGAAGGCTTTTCCTTTCACGGCGCCGACGTCGAGGTGCTCTTGCACGGCCAGTCGCCCGACATCGCGATGGGTGTCGACGCCAAGCAGCAGGGCAACAGCGAGGAGGAAGGCGCCGGCGATCAAGGCATGATGTTCGGCTTCGCCTGCACCGAGAGCGAGGTCTACGAAGAGAACTCGTTCATGCCAGCACCGATCTACTTCGCGCACAAGATCCTCAAGGTGCTCTCCGACAAGCGCCGCGGCGGGCAGCTCGTCGACCTGCAGCCCGACGCCAAGAGCCAGGTCACGGTCAAATACGTCAATGGCAATCCGGTCGGGTGCACCAAGGTCGTCGTATCGACGCAGCATAACGAAGCCACCCGCAACGGTCAGAAGTACACGCCCGAGATGGTGCGGGAGATGATTGCCGATACCGTCAAGTCGGCGCTGCCAGACGGATGGATGCCGAAGGCAGCATCGGATTTCCTGGTCAACCCGACCGGCAATTTCGTGGTTGGCGGTCCTGACGGCGACTGCGGCCTGACCGGTCGCAAGATCATCGTCGATACGTACGGCGGCTATGCGCCGCACGGCGGCGGCGCCTTCTCGGGCAAGGATCCGACCAAGGTCGATCGCTCGGCCGCCTATGCGGCGCGCTACCTCGCCAAGAATGTTGTTGCGGCAGGCCTGGCCGAGCGCTGCACGATCCAGATCGCCTATGCGATCGGCGTCGCCGACCCGATGTCACTTCTGGTCGAGACGCATGGCACCGGCAAGGTCGACGAGGACAAGCTGCACGACGTGCTGCTCGAGATATTTCCACTACGGCCGACCAGCATCCGCCGCAATCTCAAGCTGAACCGGCCGATCTACCGCCGCACCGCGGCCTACGGCCATTTCGGCCGCTCGCCGGACAACGAAGGCGGCTTCTCCTGGGAAAGGACCGATCTCGCCGATGCGCTCAAACGCGCGCTGCGGTGAGCCTGACAAGCGCGCCTTTTTCGGACGGCGCAAAGGCCATCGACTGAAGCCGCAGCAGGCGGTGCTGCTCGATACGCTGCTGCCGCGCCTGGCGCTTGAGCTTGGCACACGGGCGCCCCCGCTCACCAGCCTGTTCGAAGGAGCGGTCAGCGAGGTGCGCCTCGAGATCGGCTTCGGTGGCGGCGAGCATCTGATCGCGGAAGCCGAGCGCAATCCGCATTCCGGCTTCATCGGCGTCGAGCCGTTCGTGAACGGCATGGCGAAAGCGCTCTCCGCGATCGCGACGAAGAGCCTCACCAACATCCGGCTGCACTTCGGCGATGCGATCCATGTTCTCGATTGGCTGCCGCCGGGCTCGATCGCGCGGCTTGATCTTCTCTACGCCGATCCCTGGCCGAAGCGCCGGCACTGGAAGCGGCGCTTCGTGCAAGACGCGACCGTGGTCGCCATCGCGCGCGTGCTCAAGCCGGGGGGCACCTTCCGCTTCGCGACCGACTGGCCCGACTACGCGGCCTGGACGCTGCAGCATCTGCTGCGCTCCAGCGACTTCGAATGGACTGCCGAGCGCGCCGACGACTGGCGGCTGCCATGGCCGGGCTTCACCAGCACGCGCTACGAGGAAAAGGCCAAACGCGAGGGCCGCACGCCCTGCTACCTGGTGTTTCGGCGCAGGTAGTCTTCCCGCGTCAGAAACCTTGCGTGTCCCGGCCGAGTGAGCGGAGCGAGCGAAGAGCCGGGACCCAGTGCAAAATTTGCGAAGTCACGATCTGCTGCCCCTGGGTCCCGGCTCTCGCTTCGCTCGGCCGGGACACGACAAAAAATGTGCTTAAAAGAGTTTGATCCGATTCAATCGGATCAAAAACTTTATCGGAGCTGCGGCGTCGCCGTCGTGCGAGCCTGCCAGAATCGCATCACCCGTTGCGCAGTGGTGGGCGACAGCCGCTCGAAGTTCGAGAACGCATTGTCGAGTCCTGTGCTGGAAGACTTCATGTGCGGACGCGACAGAATGACGGCGCGCGCGGTCGGCCACCCCCAGCCGGCCGCCTTGCACAGGATCAGGATCGGATCGGGCCGATCACCACCCATGAGACGATCGACGACATCGATCGGAATTTTGCATAAGAGCTCGATCGAGGCGACCGTCTCCTCATAACGGCGGCTCTTGGCAAACTCCACGACCTGTGGCTCGTTGAGCCTGCCCTGCTGACGCAGCTCCGCGATCGCGCGCCGGGCAGCCATGTAGTCGCGCGGGCGGGACTTGCTTCCGACCTCACCCGACACCTTGGCGAGCACTCGTCTGATCTCGGCCTGCGTCGCCGCATCGGCAGAAGCAAGCAGCCGCTGCTGCACGACGTCAGTCGCTTTGAGCAGGAGCTCGCGAAACAGTCGCTGCGGAATGTCAGGCCGCAGTCCCACGCCCTCGGCCAGAACGACGTCGGCGTGCGCCTGGCCGACTAGCGCCGCAAAGCTCACGTCCGAGAGCTGCGCGGTGCGATTGCGGGCAAGGTTGCGCGCCACCTCGCGATCGCCGCGCCTCACCAAGATTTCGGTCACCGGCTCCGCAATACCGGTCCGCCCCGATATGGCCAGGAGATGGGCCTGGCTCTTGCTCTGCGCGATGCCGATGAGATCGGCGTCGTTGAGCCGCGGCGACTGGCGCAAGAGCGGACCGGCAACCGATATCTCATCGTCGGTCGCCAGCCTGCGCACCACTTTGACCGGCGCGTTGCTAACCGGCGCCAGCCTGTCGGCAAGCTCAGTGCGCGCCTTGGTCTCGATCTCCTCGATCAATCGGCTCAGCACGTCATCGAAAAGGGCAACGACGCCCTCGCTGAAGCCCTCCGCGCCATCGATGAACAGGGCGGTTATCTGCTGAAGCATGAGGGCCCGCCGCTCCGGCGAGCCATGCTGGATAGCGTCTTCCAATTCCGGAATAATCGAGGCCGGAACAGCCATCCTCAAACAACCCGTACTCACACGCGGCAAACGGACTAGTGCCACCGATTTGAAGTTCCTGAACGCGTTTGCGGCGATGGCATAGGAACTTCAAATTCGCCGCACTAGGTGGCGCCGCAAGTTAGAAGGGGATTGTGAAGGAAGGGTTAGTCAGGATCAGGGGGATTTCTAGCGGATTCCGGGGCGGCCGGCCCTTGCGCCAAATGGCGAAATCGCTATATTTGCCGGGTCCGCTGATGGTGGACATCTCATAACGGTCGGATGTGATCCGAACGGCTTTTGAGAGTGGGTTCCCCCGGGACCCGCTCTTTTTTGTTAGGCGCGCCGGCCCACACGATCCTGGCCGGCCCTCCGGGGACCATGACTTGAGAATGAGACCGGCTGCGTACGGAGCATGATGCAGACGACTGATACCCGGGCAGAGTCCGAGCCCCGCCTGATCGTTGAGCAGGGCGTAGCGGCGCGCGTTGCCACGATTGCCGAGCCGGTGATCGAGGGGCTTGGCTTGCGCCTGGTCAGGGTGAAGATTTCCGGCCTGTCCGGCTGCACCGTGCAGATCATGGCGGAGCGGCCGGACGGAACCATGACCATCGACGACTGCGAGGCGCTGTCGCGCACGCTGTCGCCGGTGCTCGACGTCGCCGACCCGATCGAGCGGGCGTACCGGCTGGAAATCTCGTCACCCGGCCTCGATCGGCCGCTGGTGCGCCGCTCCGACTTCGAGCGCCACGCTGGCCACCCGCGGCTCGCTCATCGGCACCGAGGGCGACAGCGCGCGGCTCCGCCGCGATCAGGCAGCACCCGGCGAAGATCCCGAGATCCTGTTGCCGATCGGCGACATGGTTGAGGCGAAAGTGACGCTTACCGATGCGGTCATCAGCGAGTCGCTCAAGCGCGGCAAGAGCCAGTTGGGCGAGACCGGCGACGACGAGCAAACGAGCGAGCCCAAGCACCCGCGCGCCCCCTGGCACGACACCCGCCGCACCCGCGCCGAGCGCTCGCATGCGAAACAATTACGGCCCGACGGCAATGGCCGCGCGGCCCAGCACGAAGGAGACTGACCGATGGCCGTCAGCGCCAACCGGCTCGAACTGTTGCAGATCGCCGATGCGGTCGCCCGCGAGAAGGCCATCGACCGCGGCATCGTGATCGCCGCCATGGAAGATGCCATCCAGAAGGCGGCGCGCTCGCGCTACGGCAGCGAGACCGAGGTGCGCGCCGAGATCAATCCGAAAACCGGAGAGATGCGGCTCTCGCGCCTGATGCTGGTCGTCGATCAAGTGGAGAATGACTCCACTCAGATTGCGGTCGATGACGCCAAGAAACGCAATCCGGCCGCGCAGGTCGGCGACTATATTTCGGAAGCGCTGCCGCCGCTTGAATATGGTCGCATCGCGGCGCAATCCGCCAAGCAGGTGATCGTGCAAAAGGTGCGCGAGGCCGAGCGCGACCGGCAATATCAGGAATACAAGGACCGCATCAGCGATATCGTCAACGGCATCGTCAAGCGGGTCGAATACGGCAACGTCATTGTCGATCTCGGCCGCGGCGAAGCGATCGTGCGCCGCGACGAGATGCTGCCGCGCGAGACCTTCCGCAACGGCGACCGCATCCGCGCCTTTATCTATGACGTGCGGCGCGAGCCGCGCGGGCCGCAGATCTTTCTCTCCCGCACGCATCCGCAATTCATGGCCAAGCTGTTCGCGCAGGAAGTGCCGGAAATCTACGACGGCATCGTCGAGGTCCGCTCGGTGGCCCGCGATCCCGGATCGCGCGCCAAGATCGCCGTGATTTCGCGCGACTCCTCGGTCGATCCGGTCGGCGCCTGCGTCGGCATGCGCGGCTCGCGCGTGCAGGCGGTCGTCAACGAGCTGCAGGGCGAGAAGATCGACATCATTCCGTGGACCGCGGATCCTGCCAACTTCGTCGTGAACGCACTCGCTCCCGCCGAAGTCGCCAAGGTCGTGCTCGACGAGGAGCGTCATCGCATGGAAGTCGTCGTGCCCGACCAGCAGCTCTCGCTTGCGATCGGCCGGCGTGGCCAGAACGTGCGGCTCGCGTCGCAGCTCACCGGCTGGGACATCGACATCGTTACCGAGCAGGAGGAGTCGGAGCACCGGCAGGCGGAGTTCGAGAAGCGCACCAAGCTGTTTGTCGAAACGCTCAACGTTGACGAGGTTGTTGGCCAGCTGCTGGCGTCTGAAGGATTCAAATCGGTCGAGGAGCTTCTGTTGGTCGACGACAAGGAGCTCGCCGGCATCGAGGGCTTTGACGAGGAAACCGCGCAGGAGCTGCAGTCACGCGCGCGCGAGTTCCTCGACAAGGAGGAGGCCGAGCTCGACGGCAAGCGCAAGGATCTCGGCGTCGAGGATGCCCTCAAAGAGGTTCCCGGTGCCACCACCAAGATGCTCGTGGCGTTGGGCGAGGATGGCGTCAAGACGGTCGAGGACCTGGCCGGCTGTGTCACCGACGACCTGATCGGCTGGAGCGAGCGCAAGGACGGCGAGACCGTGAAGCACGCCGGCATGCTTGGCGACTTCGATCTCAGCAAGGAAGAGGCCGAGGCCCTGATCATGCAGGCCCGCATCAAGGCCGGCTGGGTCAAGGAAGAGGATCTGGCGCCGCCGCCAGTTCCGGAAGCTCCCGCTGAGGCAAGCGAGGCGCAAGCTGAAGCATAAGGAATGGACGCATCTCGGCATGCAGACGCAACCGCACGATGATGGGCTCGATGGGCTCGACCTGGGTCCGCGCCGGATTGCACCGGGCAGCGAACGGCTCTGCGCGGCCACCGGCGAGGTCACGCCAGTGGCCGACATGATCCGGTTTGTGGTGGCGCCGGATGGCTCGGTTGTGCCCGATCTGAAAAGGCGCCTGCCGGGGCGCGGTATCTGGATCACTGCGACCCGCCCGGCGCTCTGCAGCGCGCTCGCCCGCAAGGCGTTCGCCCGCAGCTTCAAGCGCGAGGTCCGGGTGGCCGGCGACCTCGTCGAATCGACCGAGCGGCTGCTCGAGCGAGCGGCGCTTGATGCGCTGGCAATGGCTCACAAGGCCCGGCGGACCGTCATCGGCTTTGCCAAGGTCGAGGCGGCGCTCGGCCGGATGGAACGGGTCGCCGCCCTGATCCAGGGCTCCGATGCCGGCCAGGACGGTGTCCGCAAGCTCAACGCCAGCGTGCGGCAGCGGCCGGACGCTGAAAACATCGTGATCATCAACACATTTGCCATCTCGCAATTGGATTTGGCATTCGGGCGGGCAAATGTGGTACATGCAGTCCTGGTTGCGGGTCCCGAAAGCGAGGCATTTTTGGCGCGTGTCGCGCGCCTCGAGCGCTTCCGGACCGGCACCCTATCGTCCTGAAACCCGGGGAAACTGGCAGCGGAATGGCTGAAACGACGGAAAAGACTGGCGAAAAGAAGTTGAGCGTTGGCTCGAACAAGACGCTGTCGCTGAAAGCGCGCGGCGTCGAGCAGAGCGTCGTGCGCCAGAACTTCAGCCATGGTCGCACCAAGCAGGTGCTGGTCGAGAAGGTAAAGACCCGTGCGCCTGGCAAGGCCAAGGTCGAGCCTCCGCCGCCGGCTCCGGCAGCACCGCCCCCTCCCCAGGGCAAGCGGTCAGGCGCGCACTCCGGCCGGGGCCAGTCCGCCGCCGCGCCCGCTAAGCCGTCCGGGCTGGTGCTCAAGACGCTGACCGCGGAGGAACAGCAGGCCCGGGTGCACGCACTCGCCGACGCCCGCCTCAAGGACGCGGAAGAGCGCCGGATCGCCGAGGAGCAGGCCCACATCCGCGAGCTGCGCGACGCGATCGAGCGCACCGAGCACGAAGCCGCCGAGGCGCGCAAGCACGAGGAGGACGAGCGCCGGCGGCACGAAGACGAAGCCAAGCGCAAGGCCGAGCAAGAGGCCAAGAAGCGGTTCGGCGTCGTAGAAGAAGCCAAGCCAAAGGTTAGCGTCGGGGCGCTCGCCCGCACTCAGATCACGGAGCCGGAGGAGGAAGAGGCACCGCGCTCGCGCCGGCCCGGCGGAGCCGCAAGGCCCGCCGCTCCCACCAAGCCGTCGCCTCGACCGGCTGGCGGCGAGAAGCGGCGTCCGCGCCTGACACTCGTGACCGCGTTCAGCGCCGACGAAGTGCGCGAGCATTCCAAGGCATCGTTCGTCCGCCGCACCAAGCGACGGATGAAGGATCAGACCGCGAACGAGCCGAAAGACAAGCGCTCCCGCGAGGTTACGATCCCTGAATTCATCACCATCCAGGAGCTCGCCAACCGCATGGCGGAGCCGGCGCGCACCGTCATCGCGATGCTGATGAGGCAGGGTCAGATGCTCAAGATCACCGACGTGATCGACGCCGATACCGCGCAGCTCATTGCCGAGGAGCTCGGCCACACCGTCAAGCGCGTCGCCGAATCTGATGTGGAGGAAGGACTGTTCGACAAGGCCGACGATCCTTCAACGCTGGTGCAGCGTCCGCCGGTCGTGACCATCATGGGTCACGTCGACCACGGCAAGACCTCGCTGCTCGACGCCATCCGCTCGACGCAGGTTGCGGCGGGTGAAGCTGGCGGCATCACCCAGCATATCGGCGCCTATCAGGTCGCCTCGCCCTCGCACGGCAAGATCACCTTCATCGATACGCCCGGCCACGCCGCTTTTACGGCAATGCGCGCGCGTGGCGCCAAGGTGACCGACATCGTGGTGCTGGTG
>WNGB01005560.1_pt1 | contig 19126 bp, 15 predicted proteins | sample 5400681 | NCBI WGS metagenome assembly WNGB01 (sample SAMN13153367, study PRJNA577476) | soil metagenome | isolation source: 115 cm soil or saprolite under grassland replicate 2 | place: USA:California | collected 2016-06-15
CCGTTTGCTCCCCTAGCTTTCGCGCCTCAGCGTCAGTGTCGGTCCAGGAAGCCGCCTTCGCCACCGGTGTTCCTCCGGATATCTACGCATTTCACCGCTACACCCGGAATTCCGCTTCCCTCTCCCGAACTCAAGCCCGCTAGTTTCCTGTGCAGTTCCCCAGTTGAGCCGGGGGATTTCACACAGGACTTAACGAACCGCCTACGCGCCCTTTACGCCCAGTAATTCCGAACAACGCTTGCCACCTCTGTATTACCGCGGCTGCTGGCACAGAGTTAGCCGTGGCTTCCTCCACCGGTACAGTCGATAGCCGGGTGTATTGGACCCAACTACGTTCGTCCCGGTCGACAGGAGTTTACGACCCGAAGGCCTTCATCCTCCACGCGGCGTTGCTTCGTCAGGGTTTCCCCCATTGCGAAAAATTCCCCACTGCTGCCTCCCGTAGGAGTCTGGGCCGTGTCTCAGTCCCAGTGTCAAGCGCCAGGCCTTGCGGTCCCCGGCTTTGATCGTCAGATCCATCGACCCGACGATGTCATGCGGTATTAGCAGCAGTTTCCCGCTGTTATTCCCCACTCGAAGGTAGATTACCCACGCGTTACTCACCCGTTCGCCGCTCTACTCGGGAGTTGCCCCCCTTTCGCGATCGACTTGCATGTGTTAGGCACGCCGCCAGCGTTGATTCTGAGCCAGGATCAAACTCTCCAGTTAAAAGCTGACCATCGGCGAGAGGTGTGACCCCCTCGACGAGGCCGTGAACTGAAAAGGTACTACTTAGTCCTAAGGCTGAACCTCGCTTCGGATTTGTGTGCGCGTCACCTAGTTTTCAAAGAGCCACCCCGCTTAGGGGAACCCGACCAGAATATCGAAATTGCCCGGTACGTGTCAAGCAATTTCGATCTTCCGACGCTGCCGTCATCGACCAAAGTCAGGCGTCTTTGGGGGGTTACGACCGGCGTGACCTCTCCCAGGGAACGCTACTTCCCGACAACGGCGAACCCGAATACTACGACAGGGCCGCGACCGGTGTCAAGGGCCGCCCCGCCCTCTTTTTCGAGCGCTCTTCTTCTTCCAGCGCGGGTCTTTGACGCGCGGCCGATCAGCGCGTTACGGCGTCTCCACCCGAAAGCGGACGAATCGGGCCGCGCCCACGGAGACGACGAGCGATTGCCCCGCCTCCGCTTCCAGCTCGCCGCCTTCGACCACCACGCCATCCTTCTTCACCGCGCGCTGCCGCAGCAACCTCTCGGCCGCGCCGTTCGAGGGGGCGAAGCCGGCCATCACCAACAGCTCACGCCACTTGTGCCGCCCGGGCCTGATCGTCTTCTCCGGCATCTCGGAAGGCGCCTGCCGGGCCTGGTGGACGCGGCGCCATTCCGCCTCCGCCGCCGCCGCCAACGCCGTGCCATGGAAGTCGGCGGCGATCCGGCGCGCGAGCGCGAGCTTGGAGTCCATGGGCCGGGCGAGCCCGCGCTCCTTCTCGATCTCGGACGGCGCGAGATCGGTGAGCAGCAGGTAGTACTTCCACATGAGCTCGTCCGAGATGGACAGCACCTTCGCGAACATCGCGTCGGCGCTCTCGGCCACGCCGATGTAGTTGCCGAGGCTCTTCGACATCTTCTCGACGCCGTCCGTGCCTTCGAGGAGTGGCGTGGTCATCACGACCTGCGGCTCCAGCCCGTAGGCGGGCATGATGTCGCGGCCGACGTTGAGGTTGAAGAGCTGGTCGGTGCCTCCGAGCTCGACGTCGGCCTCGAGCGCCACCGAGTCGTAGGCCTGGGCCAGCGGATACAGGAACTCGTGCACGGAGATGGTCTGTCCGGCGTCGAACCGCTGACGGAACTCGCGCCGCTCCAGCATGCGCGCGACGTTGTAGGTCGCGGCCAGCCGGACCATGCCGTCCGAGCCCAGCGCCCCCAGCCACTCGCGGTTGAAGCGCGTCTCCGTCTTCGCGGGATCGAGGATCTTGAAGGCCTGCCGCTTGTAGGTCTCGGCGTTGGCCTCGATCTCCTCGCGCGTGAGGGGCGGCCGCGTCTTCGACTTGCCCGTGGGATCGCCGATCATCCCCGTGAAGTCGCCGATCACGAAGACCACGCGATGGCCGGCGTCCTGGAAGTGCTTCATCTTGCGCATGAGCACGGTGTGGCCGAGGTGGATGTCGGGCGCGGTGGGATCGAACCCCACCTTGACCGTGAGCGGCTTCCCCCGCGCCAGCTTCTCCTTCAGGGAAGCGGGCGTGACCACGTCGACGCAGCCCTTGGTCAGGATCTCGAAGTCGCCGGGTCCCATCAGGCTCCCGCGCTCACGCGCACACGACGCCCGTCCCGCTGGTAGCGGCCTTCCAGGACGATGCGGACGGCGCGCGGGTAGATCCGGTGCTCCGCTTGCAGGATACGTGCGGAGAGCCGTTCGACGGTGTCGTCCTCGCCCACGGGGACCGCCTCCTGCAGGACGATCGGTCCGCTGTCCAGCGTGGCCTCCACGAAGTGCACGGTGGCTCCGCTGACCTTGACCCCGTGCTCCCAGGCCTGGCGCTGCGCGTCACGCCCGGGGAAGGCGGGGAGGAGGGACGGGTGCACGTTGAGGATGCGGCCGGAAAAGGCCTCGAGGAACACGGGCGAGAGCAGCCGCATGTAGCCGGCGAGGCAGACCAGATCGACGTCGTGCTCGCGCAGCACGGTGACGAGCGCGCGGTCGTGATCCTCGCGGGTGCGCCCCGCCTGCGGGCAGCACCGGGCGGGGATGCCCGCCGCGCGCGCGCGCTCGAGGCCCGGCACGCCGTCGACGTTGGACACGACCACCGCGATGGCGCCGCCGAGCGTGCCCGCGCGCTGGGCGCCGATCAAGGCCTGGAGGTTGGATCCGCGGCCGCTGATGAGCACGCCGACCCTCTTGATCGACGTCCCGTCGCCGCGCCGGTCCGCCGTCCGTACCGCCCCCGTCATTCGAGCGTGACGCCCGACCCCTTCACCACGGAGCCGATCACGAAGCTCGTCTCACCCCTCCGCTCGAGCGAATGCTCGACGTCGTGAAGGTCCCCGGGGCCGACGATCACGACCATGCCGATCCCCATGTTGAACGTGCGGTACATCTCGTCCTCGGAGACCGTCCCCCCCTTCTGGATGAGGCGGAACAGCGGCGGCACCTCCCACGCCCCCTTGCGCACGCGCGCGGTCAGGCCGGGAGGCAGCACGCGCGGGATGTTGCCGGGGAAGCCGCCGCCCGTGATGTGGGCGAGGGCGTGGATCTTGCGCCGTTCGAGGAGCGGTTCGAGGGCGGAGAGGTAACTCCGATGCGGCGCCAGCAGGGCGGCGCCCACGGTCGTGCCGAGCTCGGCGACCTCGGTGTCGACTCCATGACCCATCGCGCCGAACAGCACCTTGCGGGCCAGGGTGTAGCCGTTGGTGTGCAAACCCGAAGAGGGAAGGCCGAGCAGGATGTCTCCCTCGGCCACGGCGGCGCCGGTCAGTGCCTTCTCGCGGTCGACCACGCCGACGATGAATCCGGCGAGGTCGTAGTCCTCGGGGGCGTAGACGTCGGGCATCTGCGCGGTCTCTCCGCCGATGAGCGGGCAGCCGACCTCGGAGCAGGCCGCGGCCAGGCCCCGCACGATGGCCTCCACCTTGTCCACGTCGATCTTGCCGACGGCGAGGTAATCGAGGAAGAACAGGGGGACCGCGCCCTGCACGAGGATGTCGTTCACGCAGTGGTTGACGATGTCGTGGCCCACGCTGTCGTGGATGCCGGCCAGGATGGCCACCTTCGTCTTGGTGCCCACGCTGTCCGTCGACGCGACGAGCACGGGCTCGCGCAGGCCGGACAGGTCGGGCCGGAACATCCCGCCGAAGGAGCCGATCTCGGAGAGGACGCCCGCGTTGAAGGTGCCGCGGGCGAGCTTCTTGATGCGGTCCTTGGCCTCGTCGGCGGCCGAGATGTCGACGCCCGCTTCGCGATAGTCCATCGCGGCGATTATCTCCCGTTCGGGCGTAACATCGCGCGATGAGCGGAGCCGGCCCGTTCACCGCCCTCGAGACGATGCTCGAGGACCGGCGGCAGCAGGTCGAAGGGGCGCTGCGGCGGCTGACGGCGTCCGGCCGCGCGCCCGCGATCGAGGCGGCGCTCGCGGACAGCCTGTTCGCCCCCGCCAAGCGCCTGAGGCCGATCGTCTCCCTCATGGTGGCGGAGGTCTTCCGCGCCGATCCGCGCCGCGTGCTCCCCGCGGGATGCGCGATCGAGATGGTGCACACGTCGAGCCTGATCCTCGACGACCTGCCCGCCATGGACGACGCGCGCCTGCGCCGGGGACGCCCGGCCTGCCATGTCGCGCACGGCGAGGCCACCGCGATCCTGGCCGCGTTCGCCCTCCTCAACCGGGCGTACGAGATTCTCGCCGAGGGATGGCCGGACGGGCCGGACGCCGCCGTGCGCGGCGAGCTCGCGCGCGACCTCGCGCGCGCGGTGGGCCTTGACGGGATGATCGCCGGGCAGGGCGAGGACCTGCGCCTGACCGATCGCACCATCGACTTCCAGACCCTCGAGTTCATCCACAGCCGGAAGACGGGCGCCCTCTTCACCTGCGCGGCCGCCCTGGGCGCCGCGGGCGCGCGCGCCTCAGGGGCGGAGACGGCCGCCGTGACCGCCTACGCCAAGAACCTCGGGCTGGCCTTCCAGATCGTGGACGACCTCATCGACGCGACGGGCGAGGCGGCGGCCGTGGGCAAGGACGTGGGCCAGGACCTGAAGAAGACGACGTTCGTCTCCTTCTCCGGCGTCGAGGGCGCGCGGCAGCTGGCCGCGGAGCTGGTGGCGACGAGCGAGGAAGCGCTGCGCGGCTTCGGGCCGCGCGCGCAGCCGCTGCGCGATCTGGCGCGTTACGTGGTGGCGCGGACGCGTTGACGGCGACGGGTGGGCGCGCGGAGGCGCCGACCGCGGCTAGAATGACCCGAGCGAGGAGCGCCATGGCCAAATGTCCGGAGTGCGAATCCGATCTCGAGCTCGACGGCTACGAGCTGGACGTGGGCGAGAGCATCAACTGCCCGGAGTGCTCGATCGAGCTGAAGGTCACCGGGAACGATCCCATCAGCGTGAGCCTCGCGCCGGAGGAATGACTCGAACCACAAGCAGCGAGCGACGGATTCACTCCGGAGCGAGCGGGTGGGGGGTAGGCGTAGCGCGCAGGGTGGTGCGTACGAGATGACTACCCCCCTGAATTGTCGAAGCTCTCCAGCGCCGCCCGCTCGTCTTCGTGGATGTCGAACACGGGCAGCAGGCGGGTGATGTAGAGCGACTGCTGGACGCGCGCGCTCTGGTTGAGGATCTTCAGGGTGGCGCCGAAATTCCGGGCCGTCTTGAGCCCGGCCACGAGCTCGCCCAGGCCCGCGCTGTCCATGAAGGACACCTGGGAGAGGTTGAGCAGGATCTTCTTCCAGTTCTCGCCCAGCAGCTCGTCGATCGTGTCGCGCAGGATCTGGTCTCCCAGGCCCGCGCTGAGCTTGCCCTTCAGGTCGACGATGATCACGTCCCCGGACTTGCGCAGCTCGATGTGCATGCTCAGCCGACTCTAACACCAGGAGTGCGTCCGGGGAGCCGACGCATCCCTAGCTCGCCATCGCCCGCTTGAAGGCCTCCGCGTTCCGCTGCACGGTGACGCGCTTGCGCGCCTCCTGCATGAAGGAGCGGAAGAGCTCGTCGCGGCGCTGCTGGCGCAGGGAGCCCATGAGGGCCACCTTCTCCTTCTCGAAGGCGGCGGGGTCGAACGCCTTCTTCTCGAGGACGCGGATGACGGCCCAGCCTCCGGGCACGCGGATGGGATCCGAGAGCGTGTTGTCGGGCAGGGCGTAGGCGGCTTCGTCGAGGGAGACGCTGCTGCCCAGGTCACCCATGGCCTGGCCGCGCGAAACGAGGCCCGGCGTCTCCTTGCGCACGAGCCCCTGCGCGGCTGCCGCCTTCTCCAGGCCCGCGCGCGCCGCCCGCGCCTTGACCTCGGCCGCCTTGACCCGCGCGGCCTCGAACGCCTTCTCCTGCTGCAGGTCCGACCGGACGCGGTCCTGCACTTCCTTGAAGTCGGCGGGGCGGGGGGCCTGGACCTCCTGCACGGAGATGAACGCGTACCCGGTGGGGAGCGGGAACGGCTCGGGCTCGGTCTCCCCGCGCTTGAGCTCGAAGGCGCGCGCCACCAGCGACGCGCTGGAAAGGGGCGGGGCGTCGGCGCCGCGGGCCAGAGGCGCGCTCCGGTCGACGCTGAAGCCGCGCTCCCTGGCCACGTCCTCGATGGACTTGCCGTGCCGCAGCGCCTCCGAGATCCCCTGCAGCTGCTCCTCGAGCAAGGCGCGCACGCGCTGGCCCAGGAGCGTCTGGTTGATCCGGTCCTTCGCCTGGGCGAAGGCGGGCGTGCTCTCCGCGCGGTGGGCGGTCGCCCGGATGACGTGATAGCCGTAAGGCGTCTTCACGAGGTCCGAGGTCTGCCCGTCCGTCAGCGCGAAGGCCGCGTTCTCGAATTCCGGCACCATGCGGCCGCGTTCGAAGCAGCCGAGCGAACCGCCCCCCGGCGCCGATCCCTGGTCCTCGGACATCTTCTTGGCCAGGGCGGCGAAGTCCGCGCCCGCCTTGACCTGGTCGAGAGCGGCCTCCGCGAGCTTGCGGGCGTCGGCGTCCGCGTGTCCCTCCGTCGCCTCCGGGGTCGTCTTCACCTTGACCAGGATGTGGCTCGCACAGACCTGCTCCGCCTGCTTGAACTCGTCGAGGTGCGCGCCGTAGTAGGCGCGCTCCTCCGCTTCCGTCACCGTGACGCGCGGCTGCAGCTTCGGCAGGTCGAGGAGGAGATAGGTCACGACGCGACGCTCCGGAAACGCGTAGCGGTCCTTGCTCGCGTCGAAGCGCGCCCGCACTTCGGCATCGGTGACGACGACGCTCGAGACTTCCGCGGGCACCATGACGTACTCCGCCTTCACCTGCTCGTTGCGGCGCCGGAACTCCTCCTCCGCCTCCCGCGGGCTCACCATCACGCCGTCGGTGATGAGCGCGTTGACGCGCTCGTGCAGGATGCGGCGCCGGAGGTCCTGCTCGAACTCGGCCACGGAGATGCCCTGCATCTCCAGGCGGCGGCGCAGCTCGTCTCCGCCCATGAAGCGGCCGTCGATCTGGAACTCGGGCGAGGTGGACAGGCGCTGCCGGATGGTCTCGTCGTCCACGGAGATGCCGAGACGGCGCGCCTCCAGCTGCAGGACGCGATCGTCGATCAGCGACTGCAGGGTCTGCTCCTCGAGGCCCATGCGCTTGAGGGCTTCGTTGTCCAGGCGCCCCTGGTACAGGCTCAGGTACATCTCGCGCTGGCGGTGGTAGGCCTTCTGGTACTCGCCGACGGTGATGGGAATCGAGCCCACCTCGACCATCGTCGCGCCCGCGCCCTTCTCCGCCGCACCCTGGAAGGCGGGGATGTACAGGATGATGAAGGCCAGGATCACCAGCCCGAGCGAGATGTTGAGGTACCGCCGGTGGCGGCGCATGAAGCCGAGGGCCATGCTCTCTCCGCTGTAACGGCCCCTCCCCTCGGAGGAGCCAAACGGGCATTCTATCCGCCGGCCGGAAAGCGGGCAAACCAAGGACTTGGAGCGCGCATGATTTGCGACGTCCGGCGGCGTGCGACTATAATGCCGAGCACTCTAAGTCGCTCGGAGCGAGGGGTTTTTAGGGAATGGCGGCACCGGATCGGAGACGCGTCAAGAGCCAGGACGACACGATCGACTGGTTCACCGTGTCCTATCGATCCATCTTCATCGCACTCCTCTTCATCGTGCTCGTCGGTGGTGCCGTCGGGTACTACTTCTGGCCCCGCGAGGCGCCGGGGGCGGCGCCCGTGGAGGCGCCGCCGGCGACCGTCACCACCGCCCGCTTCACCACCCTGGAAGGCAACGTGAAGGTGAAGACGGTCGGGACCTTCGAATGGGTCAACGCCGATCGCGCCATGGTGCTGCGCAAGAGCGATCTCGTGCGGACGGGGCCGGGTTCCGCCGCCGAGATCACGTTCTTCGACGGCACCGTCGTGCACGTGCGTCCGGATAGCCTCATCACGATCGAGGAGACCTCCGAGGATCCTTCGACCAAGCGGCGCAAGGTGGCCTGGCACATCTCGTCCGGCGAGGTGCAGTTCAACGCGCCGCGGCCCGGCGCCGGCGGCTCCGAGCGCGAGATCTCCACACCCACCCTGCGCACGACCACGCGCGAGGCGGCCGCGGGCGGAGTCGCGGTGCAGGAGTCGGGGGAGAGCAACATCAAGCTGTATTCGGGCACGGCGAAGGTCGAGACCAAGACGGGCGAGACGCTGCAGCTCGAGGCGAACACGCAGGTCAAGGTCGATGCCGCGGGCAAGGCCGCGCCCGCGCACAGCCTGCCCCCCGTGCCCGCGCTGCTCGCGCCCCAGCACCAGACGGAGATCACCTACCAGGATCCGGCGCGGGCGACGACGCTCCTCGTCTGGAAGCCGGTGCCGGGAGCCGCCGGCTACCACGTGATGCTCGACTACAACGCATACTTCAACCGTCCGCTGGTGGACCGCTCCGGCATCACCGAGTCGTCGGTCGAGGTGCGCGGGCTGGACGTGGGCAAGTACTACTGGCGGGTCGCCGCCGTCGACAAGGACGGCGTGGAGGGCAGCTTCTCCGACTTCGCCCGCTTCACGGTCAACCGCCCGCAGGGCGGCGCCCGGGGCACCGGCGATGCGCCTCCGATCCTCATCGAGTCGATCGAGGTGCGGCAGAACATCCTGCAGGTGCGCGGACGGACGGAGCCGGGCGCGACCCTCACCGTCAACGGGCAGCGCGTGGACGTCGCCGCCGACGGCGGGTTCAACGAGTTCATCCAGCTCCCGGCCGAGAAGGCCGGCCGGCAGATCGTCGTCTTCCGCGCCGTCGGCATCAACGGCGGCGTCGCCCAGACCCAGCGGTCGGTGATGGTGGGCGAGTGACGTGAGGGCGCGGGTGGCGGTCTTCAGCGGGCCCGCCCTCCGGAAGAACCTCCACGCCGGCGACGCGGACGGTCTGGACTACGAGTTCTTCCCGGCGGCTTCGGTGTCCGCGCGGCGGCTCGACGAGGCGCGCTTCGAAGGCGCGCTGATGGAAGTCGGCGCGGAGAGCTCCTCCGCGGCGCTCAGGGTGCTCCGGCGCGCCCTGCCCCACAAGCCGGTGGGCAGCGTTTCCGTGCGCTGTGACGCCGCCGTCCTGAAGCGCTCACGCGAGCTGGGCTACGACTTCCATCTGGGCTCCTGGCGCACCGGCGATCCGCCCGCGCGCGAGGTCCTGGCCCACTTCGAAGCCGCCCGCGCCCGCGAGGGCCAGGCGCGTCGGGCCGGCGACACGCAAGGGCGCCTGCGCACGACCACGCGACGCCTGTCCATCCTCACCGACATCGTGAAGACGGCCAACTCCATCCTGGAGCCGCGCAAGATCATCGAGCTGATCATGGCCAAGGTCCAGGAGCTGATCCCCTCCGAGGCCTGGTCCATCCTGATGCTGGACGAGGAGAAGCAGGAGCTGACCTTCGAGCTGGCCCTGGGCGAGAAGGGCAAGGACGTGGCCGTGTTCCGGGTCAAGGTCGGAGAAGGGATCGCGGGGTGGGTGGCGCAGACGGGCGAGCCCACCATCGTCAACGACACCTCGAAGGATCCGCGCTTCGCGCGGCGGTTCGACGCCTCCACGCAGTTCCAGACCAAGTCCGTCCTCTGCGCGCCGCTCATCTCGCGCGGCCGCACCATCGGCGTCGTGCAAGTGATCAACAAGCAGGGAGGCAAGTTCACCCAGGCCGACCTCGAGCTCCTGCTGACCCTGGTCGAGCCCTGCGCCATCGCCATCGAGAACGCCATCCTGTTCCAGCGCACGGAGCAGCTCACCATCACCGACGACCTCACCCGCCTCTTCAACTCGCGCTACCTGAACCTCTACATCGGGCGCGAGATCAAGCGCTGCAAGCGCCACGGCATCCCCCTCTCCGTGATCTTCCTGGACCTCGACGGCTTCAAGAGCGTCAACGACGCGCACGGGCACCTGGCCGGATCGCGCACCCTCACTGAAGTCGGCGTGATCCTCGTGGAGGCGGTGCGCGAGAGCGACATCCTGGCCCGCTACGGCGGGGACGAGTTCGTGGTGGTGCTGCCGGAGACCCCGCCCTCGGGCGCGCTCGTCATCGCCGAGCGCATCCGCCGCGCCATCGAGAGCCACGTGTTCCTCCGGGACGCCGGACTGGAGGCACGCATCTCCGCTTCCTTCGGCATCGCGTCGTATCCGGACCACGCCCTCACTCCGGAGGGGCTGATCCAGAAGGCCGATCAGGCCATGTATCGCGTCAAGGAGCGAGACAAGAACGGCATCGAGGTGGCAGTCTAGGAATTCGCGACGGCCCGACGGCGCAAGTTCCTGATATACGGAAGAAAGTGATGCATTCATGCGGTCTTCTTCGGTACCGCGCACAGAGACTCATTAGGGTTCGCCTCGGCGGATCCTGTCATCGAGGCGAATCCTCTTGAACCTTCGCTCCATCGCCAACCTGAGCTTCCTCTCCAACGACCTCGCCATCGACCTCGGCACCGCCAACACCCTGGTCTACGCAAAGAACAAGGGCATCGTCGTCTCCGAGCCGTCCATCGTCGCCGTCAACAAGGTGACGGGGAAGGTGGAGGCGGTGGGGAAGGACGCCAAGGAGATGCTGGGCCGCACCCCCGGCAACATCGTGGCCATCCGCCCCATGAAGGACGGCGTCATCGCCGACTTCGAGATCACGGAGAAGATGCTCTCGCACTTCATCCGCAAGGCGCACAACCGCAACACCATGGTGCGGCCGCGCATCATCATCGGGATCCCGTCGGAAGTGACCCAGGTCGAGAAGCGGGCGGTGAAGGACTCCGCGCTCAAGGCCAAGGCCTCCGAGGTGTACCTCGTGGATCAGGCCATGGCCGCGGCCATCGGGGCCGGCCTGCCCATCACGGAGCCGAGCGGCAACATGGTGGTGGACATCGGCGGCGGCACCACCGACATCGCGGTCATCTCCCTGGCCGGGATCGTCTATTCGAAGTCGGTGCGCGTGGCCGGCAACGAGATGGACGAGTCCGTCATCCAGTACATCAAGAAGAAGTACAACCTGCTCATCGGCGAGCGCACGGCCGAGCAGATCAAGCTGGAGATCGGGTCCGCCTTCCCCCTCGACGAGCCCATGACCATGGAGATCAAGGGGCGCGACCTCATCGAGGGGATACCCAAGACCCTGACCATCACCGATGCCGAGATCCGCGAGGCCCTGGCCGAGCCCATCTCGATCATCGTCAACGCCGTGCGCGTGGCCCTCGAGCGCACGCCCCCCGAGCTCAGCGCGGACATCGTGGACCGCGGCATCGTGCTCACCGGCGGCGGGTCCCTGCTGAAGAACCTGGACAAGCTGCTGCGCGAAGAGACCTCGCTGCCCGTCTCCGTGGCCGAGGACCCGCTCTCGTCCGTCGTGCTCGGCACCGGAAAGATGCTTTCGGATTTTGATCTGCTCAGGAAGATCAGCCTTGATTGATACGGGAGGGCCACGGCAGCCGACCGCAGAGCACGACGGCGCCGCGCAGCGGCGGCGGCGCGCGAGAGGGGTTTCAGGGGGGGAGCCGGCTCCCACCGTGACCTCGAGTCGCGTTCCCCCCCTGAGATCAAAGACAGCGCCGTAGCCATGGCGCGCGTCTTCGATACCAAGCGAAGCCGGTTCCTTCTGGGCGGCCTCGTGCTCGCGCACCTCGTCGTCATCAGCCGGCAGGTGGATCGCGGGGGAGGGACCTCCCTCCTCGGTCAGACCGTCTTCGCGGTGCTGTCGCCCCTGCAGCGCATGGTGGGGGCGGGGCTGGGCGCAGTGCTCGCGACCTGGTCCGGGTACGTGGACCTGCGCCACGTCTATCGCGAGAACCAGGACCTGCGCGGCCGCATGGCCGCGCTGGAGATGGAGCTGCAGCGGCAGCAGGACCGCCTGCGCGAGGCGGACCGCCTCCGCGAGATCGCGGAAGTGAAGCCCTCCCTGCCCTTCGACACGCTGCTGGCCCAGGTGATCGCGACCGACGGCGTGCCCTGGTACCGCACGGTGACCCTCAACCGCGGGCGCGCGGACGGGATCGCCCTCAACGCGCCCGTCATCAGCACGACGGGGGTGGTGGGGCGCGTGGTGGCGGTGGGGCCGCGGGCGGCCAAGGTCCAGCTCCTTCTCGACCACGAGAGCGGCCTGGGCGTGCGCATCGAGCGCAGCCGCATCACCGCCGTCGTGTCCGGACAGGCGGGATTCGCGGACCATGTGGGCAACATGCTGGCCATGAAGTTCGTGCCCGTCCTGGCCGACGTGGCCGTCGGGGACGTCGTCGTCACCTCCGGGCTCGATCGCATGTTCCCCAAGGGCCTGATGGTCGGACGCGTGCAGTCGGTGAAGGCGACGGGCGGGCTGTTCAAGGACATCCTGGTCGCGCCGTCCGCGCACTTCGAGCGGCTCGAGGAGCTCATGGTCATCCGCGCGCAGCCCGACGCGCTCGAGCTGACCGAAGAGGTCCGGCCTCCGGAGCCCAAGGCCGCCCCCCGCGCCGCGGCCAAGACCAGCCCCGCCACCCGATGAGGGTGTTCTGGACGGCGCTGGCCCTTCTCGCCGCCCTCCTCGCACAGACCGCGCTCGGCCGCGTCATGCCCATGCAGGCCCGCGTGTTCGATCCTTTTCTCCTCGTTGTGGTCTACTGTGGTCTCACCGGCGGCGAGGTGCACGGCATGCTGGCCGGGGCCGCCGCGGGCTGGGTGCAGGACGTGCATTTCGGGGGACGTATCCTGGGCCTCAGCGGCCTGAGCAAGCTGCTGGTCGGCTTCGGCGTCGGGGTCGGGTCCACGCGCTTCCACCTCGGTGAGCCGGGGGCCCGGCTGCTGGTGTTGATGGTGGCGACGATCATGGACGCCGCGCTGTTCGGCCAGCTCGCGCGGGTCTTCGACGTGCAGGCCTACGAGCTGAGCCCGCTCGGGCTCATCGTGCGGGCCGTCGTGAACGGGGCGGTGGGGATGGTGGTCTTCGAAACGATGGACCGGCAGCGGCGCCGGTGGGCACCGCGCGCATGAGGATCTACGAGGACCTGCGCACGGTGCAGCGGCGCGTGGGCGTCGTGCAGGCCCTGGTCGCGCTCGTGCTCGCGGGCCTCCTCGTCTACTTCTGGCACCTGCAGGTCATCCGCGGCAAGTACTTCCGCGACCTCGCCGAGAACAACCGCATCCGCGCCCTGCCCATCCCTGCGCCCCGGGGCCCCCTTTTCGACCGCAAGGGGCGGATCCTGGCCGAGAACCGGTCGTCCTTCAACGTGGTCGTGACCTCCGAGCGCAAGGACGGCCTCGGCGGCGCCCTGGAGCGGCTCTCCCGGCTCATCTCGTTCGATCCGGCGGAAGTGCGCGAGCGTCTCAACACGCAGGGGCCGCGATTCCGCACGGTGGTGGTCAAGGCGGACGCCAGCGACGAGGACGTGGCCACCATCGAAGCGCGCCGCATGGAGGAGCCGGAGGCGAGCGTCGACGTGGTGCCACTGCGCTCCTATCCGCTCGGCGCCGGCCTGGCCCATGCCCTCGGGTACGTGGGCGAGATCTCGGCCGGCCAGCTCGAGTCCGGCGCCTTCGAGAAGCTCGAGCCGGGCAGCACCGTCGGCCAGGCCGGCGTCGAGCTCCAGTACAACAAGGAGCTGATGGGAAGCGACGGGCTCCGCCGCATCGTCGTGAACAGCCGCGGGGTGGAGGTCACGGAGGCGGAGCGCAAGGCCCCTCTCGACGGGCCACCGGCTACGCTCACCATCGATCTCGACCTGCAGGCGGCGGTGGTGGAGGCCATGGCGGGCAAGTCCGGCAGCGTGGTGGCCATCGACCCAAGCAACGGCGAGGTCCTGGCCTATCTCTCCACTCCCGCCTTCGATCCCAACGCGTTCTCCTCCGGGATCAAGGCCTCGGATTGGGCCGAGCTGCTCAAGGACACCGAGAAGCCGCTCATGAACCGCCCCATCCAGGGCGGTTACGCCCCCGGCTCCACTTTCAAGCTCGTGGACGCCCTGGCCGCGCTGCAGGAGCGTGTGATCACCCCCCAGACGCGGTTCCATTGCCCGGGCTACTTCTCCATCTACAACACCGTGTTCCGCTGCCACAAGGAGGCGGGCCACGGCACGGTGGACATGACGCAGGCCATCGCGCTCAGCTGCAACGTCTACTTCTACAACGTGGGCATCCGTCTCGAGATCGAGCGGCTCAGCCGCTACGCGCACATGCTGGGGTTCGCGCAGCCCACCGGCGTGGACCTTCCGCACGAACTGCCCGGCCTCTTCCAGGACCCCGAGTGGAAGATGCGGACGCAGCAGGCGCGCTGGTTCCCGGCGGAGACGGTCTCCGTGGCCATCGGCCAGGCCATGTCGGTCACACCGATGCAGCTGCTGCGGGTGGCGGCGGTGGTGGCCAACGGCGGCAAGCTCGTGACGCCGCATCTCATGAAGGCGGTGGGCGGCCGCCCCGTCGACTTTCCGGCCCCCAAGGACCTCGGCTTCCGCCCGGACGTCATCGCCGCCGTCCGCGAGGCCATGCTCAGCGTGGTGAACGAAGGCACGGGCATGCGCGCGAAGCTGGAGGGCATCCAGGTCGCGGGGAAGACGGGGTCGGCGCAGGTCGTGACCCACGCGCGCCTGGAGACGAACAAGCACGCGCGCGAGTACCAGCCGCATGGGTGGTTCGTCTGCTTCGCGCCCGCCGAAAACCCGAAGCTGGCGATGGTCGTGATGGTCGAGCACGGGACGGCGGGGGGAACCTCCGCCGCCCCCGTGGGCGGCCAGATCCTGTCGCGTTACTTCGGGGTCCGGGCGATCGGACCCGGCATGACCCCGCCCCCGGACAATCCGCCCGTCGAGCCTTCGCCACAGCCGCTGCGCGCGCAGGTGGCGCCGCCCTCGCCCGCCCTCGCGCAGGCGCGGCCGAACTAGCGCCATGGCCATCGACCGCCGGCTGCTCTTCAACATCGACTGGGGCTTCCTCGGCGCGGCCCTGATCCTCATGGGTATCGGCGTGGCCACGATCCTCTCCGCCACCTTCGCCGGCCGGAACACCGGGCTCGAGATCAAGCAGCTCTACGCCATCGCGCTGGGCGTGGTCGGGATGCTGGTCGTGGTGTCGCTCGACTATCGGCGCCTGGTGGACCGCGCGCCCGTGCTGTACCTGGCCGCGGTGGGCGTGCTCGTGTACGTGCTGGCCTTCGGGCCGCGCATCGCGGGCACGCGGCGCTGGTTCATGGGGCCGGGCGGATTCCAGGTCCAGCCGAGCGAGTTCGCCAAATTGGTGGCCGCCCTGCTCGTAGCCAAGCTGTTCGCGGAGGCGAAGAAGGAGACGCTCGGGCTCTTCGACCTCCTCGTCCCCGGGGCGGCGGTGGGTCTCGTGGCCGTGCTCATCGCCGCCGAACCCGACCTCGGCACCGCTTTCACGCTGGTGCCGCTGTTCCTGACCGTCGCCTTCCTGGCCGGGCTGCGCGTGCGCGCGATCGTGGGCGTCTTCCTGGTCATGATGGTCGTGGGCAGCCTGGGCTGGATGTTCGCGCTCAAGGAGTATCAGAAGTCGCGCATCTACACCTTCCTCGACCCGAACCTCGACCCGCGCGGGGCGGGCTATCAGAAGATCCAGTCCGAGATCGCGGTGGGCTCGGGAGGCGTGGCGGGCAAGGGCTACAAGCAGGGCACCCAGAGCCAGCTCGGGTACCTGCCCGCGCGGCACACCGACTTCATATTCTCGGTGCTCGCGGAAGAGAACGGGTTCGTGGGCGTGGTCGCGGTGCTCGGACTGTACGTGTTCATCCTCTGGCGGGCGTTCGAGACCGCCCAGATGGCGCGCGATCGCGTGGGGGCGTTCCTGGCCGCCGGCATCGCCGCCATCCTGTCCTTCCAGGTCATATACAATGTCGCGATGGTGGCTGGCCTCGTCCCTGTCAAGGGGCTGCCCCTGCCGCTCATGAGCTATGGGGGCTCCTCCGTGCTCTCCTCCCTTTTCGCGGTCGGCCTCATCCTCAACGTCCGCATGCGCCGCTTCGCCAATTGATAGGCCATCCCTCGCCTGATACCCGATTTTTTCTGTCGCGTCACTCCCGCTTCGCACTCGCTCGTCGCCGCGCTACGCGCGTGGCCGAGAGCTTACCAAGTCAGGGGGGGCACTCACGCCTTGCAAGATGGGCGTTCGCGTCCCCCCCTGAAACCCCCCTCGCTCGTCGCCGCGCTACGCGCGCCGCCGAGCTCTCCGTTTCGCCGCCAGAGCCTTTCCTCCACCATCCCGCCCGCGACGAGGCCGGCGGGCGCAAGGGACGGCTCATGGAAGGGACCTTCCATGACCAAGGACCTGATCGTGAGCAGCACCCCCCAGGAGACCAAGGTCGCGCTCCTGGACGACGGCATCGTTTCCGAGATCTTCATCGAGCGGGAAACCCACCGCGGGATCGTCGGGAACCTCTATAAGGGCAAGGTGACCCGGGTCCTGCCCGGGATGCAGTCTGCCTTCGTCGACATCGGCCAGGAGCGCGATGCGTTCCTGTACGTGGCGGACGTGATCGAGGAGCTCGACGAGAACCTCCTCACGCCCGAGGAGGCCGGGCAGCCGGCGGCGGCGACGCCGGGCGGACCTCCCGCCGAGGCCGCGACGGGGAACGGACCCATCCCCAGCCCGACGCCCGCCGCGCCGGCCGGCAACAACCACCGCAACGCGGCCATCGAGGAGATGCTCGAGCCCGGACAGGAAGTCCTCGTGCAGGTGGTCAAGGAGCCTCTGGGGCAGAAGGGGGCGCGCATCACCTCCCACGTCTCCCTGCCCGGGCGCTACCTCGTGTTCATGCCGACCGTCGAGCACGTTGGCGTCTCGCGCAAGATCACCGACGACGACGAGCGCCGCCGCCTGAAGACGATCCTGAAGGAGCTACGGCAGCAGCGAGGGGGCGGCGGCCTCATCGCGCGCACGGTCGGGGCCGGCCACACCCGTGAGGACTTCGAGCGCGACATGCAGTACCTCTCCCGCACCTGGGACGAGGTCCGCGCGCAGTCGTCGCGGCAGGGAGCGCCGGCGCTCCTCCACCGCGAGCTCTCCCTGGTGCAGCGCCTGCTGCGCGACATCCTGTCCGACGACATCGCGAACATCCGGCTCGACGGCGAGAAGGAGTTCCAGCGCACGCTGGACATGGTCAACGTGCTCCAGCCCGAGCTGGCCCCGCGGGTGCGCCTCTACAACGGCGCCCAGGCGATCCTGGAGGAGTTCGGCGTGGCGGGCGAGATCGAGCGGGCCCTGCGTTCGAAGGTGTGGCTCGACTCCGGCGGCTACATCGTCATCAACCAGACGGAGGCCCTGGTCGCGATCGACATCAACACCGGGCGCTTCACGGGGAAGAAGAAGCTGGAGGAGACGATCCTCAAGACGAACGTGGAGGCGGTCAAGGAGATCGTGCGGCAGATCCGGCTCCGCGACCTGGGCGGGATCATCGTGGTGGACTTCATCGACATGGAGGAGCGCAAGAGCCGGCAGAAGGTGATGGCCGCCCTCGAGCAGGAGCTGAAGAAGGACCGCTCGCCCTCGAAGGTCATTTCCGTTAACGAGTTCGGCCTCGTCATCCTGACCCGCAAGCGCGTGCGCCAGTCCCTCGAGCGCACGCTCTGCGAGCCCTGTCCCTACTGCTCGGGGAGCGGGATGGTGAAGAGCGTGACCACCGTGTGCTCCGAGATCTACGACGAGGTGCGCAAGCTCGCCCCGCATTTCTCCGGCAACACCGTCTCCTTGCGCGTCAACCCCGACGTGGCGCGCGCCCTTCGCGGCGACGAGTCGACGGTGCTCAAGGAACTGTGCACGCTCCTCGGGCACGACGTCACCGTCCAGAGCGACCCGCTCCTGCACCAGGAGCAGTTCGACGTCGTGCCGCAATGACGACGCCGGGCTCGCCCTTCCAGCCCGCGGTCGAGGAGTACGTCTCCGCCATCGAGACGCACCTCCGCGCCCGCCGCGGCGTGGAGCACATCCTCTCCCCGCGCGACTTCGCGCTGGCGCGCGCCTGGTACGAGGCGGGGGTGCCCCTGGCCACCGTGCTCGTCGGCATGGACCGCGCCTTCGAGCAGAGTGCGAACGTCAGCTCCCTCACCTATTGCCGCCGCCGCGTCGAGGAGCTGGCCGCGGCCGGCCCGCGGCCGGAGATCCGTCCCGCCCCTCCCGTGGAGACGATCCCCCTTTCCGAGGTGGAGTCGCTCCTGGCTTCGCTCCTCGACCAGCTCGAGAAGGTGCGCCCGGCGCGCGGGCTCTCGTTCGAGCCCCCGTTGCGCAAGATCCGGGAGGTGCAGGACCTGCTGGCGGTGGCGGCCCGGCCGAACTGGGAGTACGTGCGCTCCAAGCTGCGCGAGATCGACGACGACGTGTCCGCGGCCGTGCTGAGCGCCTTCTCCGCGGATCAGCTCGAGGACTTCCGCGCGGAGGCGGCGCGGGCCATCGAGCGCCACCGCGGTCGGGTCGACGACGCGGCCCTCGAGGACGCCAAGGCGCGATTCACGCTGCAAAGGGCGCGCGAGAAGCTGGGCCTGCCCCGGGTCAGCCTGGTGTAGTCGCCTCTATACTCGAACGATGCCGAGCCTGGCCGCGACGCATCCCATCATCGTCCACTTCGCGATCGCCCTCCTCGTCGCGGGCGCCGGGTTCCGGTGGCTCTCGCTCACCCGCCGGGTTCCGTTCGCCTCGCCCGCGGCCGCGTCGCTCCTCCTCGTCGGGACCATGGCCGCCGTCCTGGCCGTGAAGTCCGGCACCGACGCTCACGGGCCGGTAGAGCGGATCCCCGGGGTCGTGGATGCCGTGATGAGCCACGAGCACTGGGGCGAACGGGCGCGCAACGTCTTCATCGCGGTCGCCCTCGCGGAGTTGGCCATCCTCGTGCTTGCACGCCGCGGGCGCGAGCGCGTGGCCGTCATCGCCTCCGCCGTGCTCTGCGTGCCCGCCGTCTTCTGCCTCTATGAGGCGGGCGAGCACGGAGGCGACCTCGTGTACTCGTACGCGGGTGGGCCGGGCCTGCGCACCGGAAAACCGGAAGACGTGGGGCGCCTGCTCGTGGCGGGGGTCTACAACCAGGCCCA
>WNGB01013334.1_pt1 | contig 19124 bp, 15 predicted proteins | sample 5400681 | NCBI WGS metagenome assembly WNGB01 (sample SAMN13153367, study PRJNA577476) | soil metagenome | isolation source: 115 cm soil or saprolite under grassland replicate 2 | place: USA:California | collected 2016-06-15
GCATGGACACGAACCGGGTCCAGCCGTGCGCCGAGGCGGTGTACTGGGCCTTGGCGAACTGCCAGGCGAACATGCTGCTCGCGCCGATGTAGCGGGCCTTGCCGGCCCGGACCACATCGTGCAGCGCCTCCATCGTCTCCTCGATCGGCGTGCTGTTATCCCAGCGGTGGATCTGGTACAGGTCCACGTAGTCCATGTCGAGGCGTTCCAGCGACGCGTCGATGGAGGCCATGACGTGCTTGCGGGACAGCCCGCGGCCGTTCGGGCCGGGCATGGTCTCGCCGTGCACCTTCGTGGCCACCACGACTTCCTCGCGGGTGAACATCTTGCCCAGGAGCCGGCCGGTCGCCGTCTCGCTGGCGCCCGCGGAGTAGACGTCGGCCGTGTCGTAGAAGTTGATCCCGCCATCCGCCGCGGCCCGGACGATCGGCTCCGCCGCGTCCTCGTCCAGCACCCACGGGCGCTGGGAATTGTTGCCGTAGCTCATCATGCCGAGGCAGATCCGGGATACCTGCAGACCCGTCGCGCCGAGGTTGACGTAGTGCATGGTTCCTCTCCGGGGAGTCAGGAAGCCGGTGATTGCAAGCCTAGTGAGCGAGGGCAGACGTCCCGGAGCCGCCCGCTCAGGTCCGCAGCAGCCGCCTGCTGACCAGGGTCACCACCGCCACCAGCAGTGCCGCGAACCCCAGCACCGCCACCCGCCCGGACAGCAGCTGGGTGGCCAGGCCCAGCGCCACGACCGGGACGGCCAGCCCGACGTACCCGGCCAGGAACAGCCCGGCCAGCGCCTCGCCGCGAGCCTCGGGCCGGGCGATACCCAGCACCGTGGTCACGCTGCCCTTGAACGCGGCACCCGCCCCGCTGCCCGCCACGATCCCGCCGGCCAGCAACAGCGCCAGGCTGGCCACCCAGAACGCCACGGTGATCACGGCCAGCCCCAGGACCAGGGCCAGCAGCCCGAAGGCCAGCTGGCTCCGCAGGGCCAGCCGGCTCGCCACGATCTGGGCCAGCGCCGCCGCGCCGAACACGGCGAACGTGGCCGTCCCGGCCAGGGCGTGCGACGTGTCGTGCAGCGTCCCGGCGATGAACCCGGGAGCCAGCGACGTGAACAGTCCGAACAGGGCGAACTCGGCCGCGGCGGCCGCGCTGGCGGCATAGAACGCCTGGCGGTGCCGGGCGGGGACGGAGACCCGTTGCGGCCGGTACCGGGGCCGGGCCTGCGGGCGCGTCACGGTCTCGGGCACCAGGGCCAGCGCGAGCAGGCCGGCCAGCATGAGCACCTCGAACACGAGGTACGGAACGACCAGCGGGTCCCCCGCGTACTGGGCGAGGAAGCCGGACACGAGCGGGCCGAGCCCGATCCCGCCGAGGTTGGCCGCGGTCGCGATGATCTCCGCGCGGCGGCGGGGCATGCCGCCGCGGCCGGACGCGTCCAGCTCGCTCAGGTACGCGGTGGCGGTGGCGGTCAGCATGCCCACGCTGACGCCGGACACCACCCGGGCGATGAGCAGGCCCGGCACCGAGGGCCAGAGCAGGAAGATCACCCCGGAGGCCACGTTGACCGCCACCGCGATGACGGCCATCCGCCGCCGCCCCAGCCAGTCCGACAGGTGCCCGGCCAGGAACAGGCTGGCGATCACGCCGACGGCGTAGGCCGCGAAGATCACCGTGATCATCAGCGGGCCGAACTGGTCGCGCGCCGCGTACAGCACGTACAGCGGCGCGGGCACCGCGGAAAAGGCCATGGTGACCAGGAACACGAAGCCGACCAGCCAGAAGCCGGTGCGGCGCCGGGCCGGGCGGGCGGGCCGGACCGGGCGGACCGGGCGGACCGGGCGGGCCGGGGGCCTGACGATGCCCGGGGCCACGGGCGTCGTTGCGGGCATGGGAACTCCTTCGCGTGCGGACCCCTTCAGCATCAGGCTCGCCCGGTCATCTACGCAAACGAAATATCTTGCTAACGATTATCTTCTGAATAGATAATCGGCCCATGGAGCTCAGGCACCTTCAGTTCTTCATCGCCGTCGCCGAGGAATTGTCGTTCACCCGCGCCTCGCGCCGGCTGCACGTCGTTCAGTCCGCGGTGTCCAGCGCCATCCAGGGCCTGGAACGGGAACTCGGGGCGCCGCTGTTCGACCGGGACCGGCACCGGGTGGCGCTGACCGACGCGGGGCAGGCCCTGCTGCCCGAGGCCCGGGCCACGCTGGCCGCGGCCCAGGCCGCGCGGGACGCGGTGGCCCAGGCCCGGGCGGGCCTGCGCGGCACGCTCACGGTGGGCACGATGGTGTCGATCGGCACGGTCGACGTCGCCGGCCTGCTCGGCCGGTTCCACACGACCCACCCCGGCGTGGCGGTGCACCTGCGGCACGCCCCGGCGGGCTCGGCCGGGCTGGCCGCCCAGGTGATCGCCGGGGAACTCGACCTGGCCCTCGTGGCCCTGCCCGGCCAGGCGCCGGCCGGGCTGCGGCTGCAGCCGCTGACCGAGGAACCGCTGATCCTCATCGCGGCCCGCCGCCATCCGCTGGCCGGGCGGCGCGGGATCAGCCTCGGCCAGCTGACCGGCGAGGACTTCGTGGACTTCCCGCCCGGCTGGGGCAACCGCACCGTGGCCGACCGGGCGTTCGCCGCGGCGGGCCTGGACCGGCGGGTGCCGTTCGAGGTGACCGAGTTCCCCTCGGCCGCGAGCCTGGTCCGCAACGGCCTGGGTATCGCCTTCATCCCGCAGTCGGCGGCCGACCTCACCGGCCTGGACGTGATCGGGCTGGACGGCCCGGCTCTCCGGTGGCGGGTTTCGCTGGCCACCCCGACCGCGCGGCGGCTGTCCGCGGCGGCCCGGGCGTTCGTGGCCGAACTGCTCCCCTGACCGGACGCCGCTGACCGCTCATCAGCCAAGGCGATCACCAGGGCTGACGGTTTCTATCACCACCGGGGCATGCCCGCCCGGACCTCGTCCTGACCCAGGAGGAGATCGGGCGGCTGAGCGCGGCCTGATCCGCCCCGCCCGCCCCGGGGTCAGGCCATGGCGTCACGCAACCCAGGGCGCGCCGCCGGCCTCGTTCATCATCGGGCGGCCCGCGGCGGCCCAGCCGGTCATCCCGTCGCTCACGTTCACCACGTTCCAGCCCGCCCCGGCCAGCGCGTGCGCGGCCTGGTTGGAGCGGCTGCCGGCCCGGCAGATCAGGTACACCGGGCCCTGCTGCGGGATCTCCGTGTAACGGGTCCCGAACTGCCCCAGCGGGACGTGCATCGCCCCGGGGGCGTGCCCCGCGGTCCACTCGTCCGGTTCCCGGACATCCACCAGGAACGCATCCGCGGGCACCTCGGCCGCGGGCACCTGCGCTGGCCGCGCGTCTCCCGTCATGCCGCGCACCCGGTCATGGGGCTTCCGTTCACCTGGCACCCTCCCCGCAAACGCCTACCGATCAACTCATTGTGGCGCGACGGACACGTTCGTGCACATCATTCCGGCGCCTCCTGCCCGCCGAGCCGCTGGTACGCCGGGGTGAGCAGGCCGGTGAGGTCGCGCCCGCGGATCCGGACCGCGGGCGGCTCGAAGGAGCGGAGCACGAGGTCGGGCACGGTGGCCGGAACCGCCTGAGCGGCCCGGAGCCGGGCCCGGGTCAGCCCTGGTGACCAGAACCGGTCCAGTGACTGCGCCAGCGTGGCCGCGCTTATATTCCGCAACGAAACCGCTCCCGGGTCCGTCACCTCGCCAGGCCCCGGGTCCTGCGCCGCTGGCCGGCGCCGCAGCGCGCCGAGGAGCTCGTCCCGGCCGCGGCCGCGCCAGGCCAGCATCGCGAAGGGGTCGTCGTCGAACTTCTCGGCCAGCACGTAGCAGACCGCAGCCAGGTGCTTGCAGGGAACGCCCCAGTCGGGGCAGGAGCAGGACATCTCCAGGTCGCGGGCGGACCGCGGGAACAATGGGGTGCCGCAGGCCGCGAACACGTCCTCGATCTCGTGCGGCATCTCGCCGGCCAGCAGCTTGGCCCGGAACAGCGCCTGCGCGCCGAGCGCCTCCGTGACCGAGCGCCACTGCGCGGTGGTCAGCGGCAGCACGCCGATCCGGACCTGGTACGGGGCGGGCCGCGAGCCCTGCACCCGGGCCCGGACCTTCCCGGTGCGCAGCTCGAACTCCATGACCTGGCCGCGGCGCGCGTAGTTCCGGCCGCGGGCCAGGCGGCCGCTCATCCCGAACGACTCCAGCACCTCCACGAAGCGGCGGGACCACCACTGCTCGCCGATCGCACCGCGCTTGCTGCGGGCCTTGATGCCGTTCTCGACCTGGCGCGGCGCGGACGCCTCGTGCCACCAGCGGGTATCCCGTTCGGTCATTGCTGCACCGCCTCCGGGGCGAGCTGCAGCACGGCGCGCAGGTCCGCACTGGACAGCTCGGTGAGCCAGCCTTCGCCCGTGCCGACGATCCGCTCGGCGAGCGCCTTCTTCTCCTCGATCATCGCGTCGATCCGCTCTTCCAGCGTGCCGACGCACACGAACTTGCGGACCTGGACGTCCTTGCGCTGCCCGATGCGGAAGGCCCGGTCGGTGGCCTGATCCTCGACGGCCGGGTTCCACCACCGGTCGAAGTGGATGACGTGGCTGGCCGCGGTGAGGTTCAGCCCCGTGCCGCCGGCCTTCAGCGAGAGCAGGAAGACGGCCGGCTCCGCGGCCTCCTGGAACTCGGCGACCAGCGCGTCCCGGGTCTTCTTCGCCGTGCCGCCGTGCAGGTAGAGCACCGGGCAACCGAGCCGGGCGGCCAGGTAGGGCTGGAGCACCCGGCCGAACTCGGCGTACTGGGTGAAGCACAGCGCCTTGTCCCCGGCCGCGACGATCTCGTCGCAGATCTCCTCCAGCCGGGCCAGCTTGCCGGACCGGCCGGGCAGCCGTGAGCCGTCACCGAGCAGGTGCGCCGGGTGGTTGCAGACCTGCTTGAGCTTGGCCATGGTGGCCAGCACCAGGCCGCGGCGCTCGATGTCAGCCTCGGCGGCGTCGATCCGGGCCAGCATGTCGGTCACGGTGGCCTGGTAGAGCGAAGCCTGCTCCGGGGTGAGCGTGCACCAGATCTTCATCTCGGACTTGTCGGGTAGGTCGGAGATGATCGACCGGTCGGTCTTGACCCGGCGCAGGATGAACGGCCCGGTCAGCCGCTTCAGCCGGGCCGCGGCCTCCTCGTCGCCGTGCCGCTGCACCGGGACCGCGAAACTCTCCCGGAACTTCTCGGCCGGGCCGAGCAGCCCGGGGCTGGTGAACTCCATGATCGACCACAGCTCGCCCAGGTGGTTCTCGACCGGGGTGCCGGTCAGCGCGAGCCGGGACCGGGCGGGCAGGGCGCGAACCGCCCGGGCCTGCCGGGTGCCCGCGTTCTTGATGTTCTGCGCCTCGTCGCACACCACCCGCCGCCAGGGCACCGCGGCCAGCGCCTCGCGGTCCCGGGCGGCCAGCGCGTAGGTCGTGACGACCAGGTCCGCGCCGGTGAGCGCCGCGTGCAGCTCGGCGCCGGACAGCCGGTCCGAGCCGTGGTGCACGTGCACGGCCAGGTCCGGGGTGAACCGCTCCGCCTCCCGCTGCCAGTTCCCGACCAGCGACATGGGGCAGATGAGGAGAGTGGGGCCGGTCTCCGGGCCGGCCTCGGGCACGCCGGTCTCAGCCGTCTCTGGTGCCTCAGCCGTCTCTGGTGCCTCAGCCGTCTCTGGTGCCTCAGCCGTCTCTGGTGCCTCAGCCGCTGCGGACTGGCGCCGCGCCCGCTCATGATCCAGCAAGGCGAGGGTCTGCACGCTCTTGCCCAGGCCCATGTCGTCGGCCAGGATCCCGCCCAGGCCCAGGTCGCTGAGGAAAGACAGCCAGGCCAGGCCGCGCTCCTGGTAGGGACGCAGGTCGCCGCGGAAGGAGACGGGGGCGGTCACCGGGGTCAGCGACCGGTCGGCCTGCCCGGACAGCAGGTCGCCCAGCCAGCCGTCCGCCGCGACCGCCGTGACCTCGAGATCCTCCTCCGGGCCGCGCAGCCCGGCCACCAGGACGTCGCCGGCCCGCATCACGCCCTGGCGGCCCCGCTCCATGAACGTCAGCGCGGCCCGCAGGTTCCGGTCGTCCAGTTCCACCCACTGCCCGCGGACCCGGACCAGGGGGATCTTGAGCTGGGCCAGCTCGGCCAGCTCGTCGGCGTCCAGCGTGGTGTCGCCGACGGCCAGGTCGTAGCGGAACTCGACCAGGTCGTTCAGGCCGAAGCCCGCACCGCCCGGGGCCCCGGCCGACGCCGGTGACGCCGGGGAACTGCTGGTGACGCCCCGCGATGTGAGCTTGAGGCCGAGCCGGGCCTTGCGGGCCCAGTCCGGCAGCAGCACGCCGAACCCGGCCCCGGACAGCAGCGGGCCGGTCTCCTTCAGGAACCGGAACGCGCCCGCGGTGTCCAGCGCGACCGCCGCGGGCGCCCGGTCCCGCAGCGCATCCTCCAGCTCACCGAACAGCCGCGAGGCCGCGCCCAGCCCGGCCAGCAGTTCCTCGTCCGGGCGGGTGATCCCGCCCGGCGCCCAGCCGCCGGTGCCCGCCCACACGTCGCCGGCGGCCAGCATCAGGCTGGGATCCTCGGAGGACTGCAGGGCGAACTCGACGTGCCACGGCCCATCGGCGGGCCGGTCGTCAGGGGGCTGGGCGGGCTGATCGGGGTCGGGGTCGGGGTCGGGGTCGGGACGCACCGGCTCCACCAGCCGGAAGCATGTGCGCACGGGGCCGGCCGGGGCCTGGGCGGCGGCGCGCCAGGCGCCCAGGGCGGCGGCTAGCTCGGCCGCCTCGTCCTCGTCCTCCGCGGTGGCCACCTCGACCTCGGCGTCCGGGCCGGCCAGCGCGGCCGCCCAGCGCTCCGGCACCGGGATCCGGGCCGGGCGCCGCCCGCGCCGCGGTGGGAACGGAACCCAGCCCGCCGGTCCCGCCGGGGTGGCCTTGTCCAGGTTGCCCCGGGCGGAAGCGTCGGCGAGCGCGTCGAGCGCGGTGGCCAGGAGCGGGCCGGGCGGCTCGCCGCCGGGCTCGCCGGCCCGGCACAACGGCGGCATGGCCCCGGCCAGCTCCGCGGCCCGCGGGGCATCCGGGCCGGTCAGCACCGTCCGCCAGGACGCGGTCCAGCCGTCGCTGCCCTGGCTCAGGCCGGGCAGGACACGCCCCCTGATGCACAGGTCGCCCGCGAACCGGGCCACGGCCGCCCAGTAGACCACCGAGCCCCCGGCGGCCAGGTCGGGGTGGCTGACCTCACCCGGAGGGGTGTCCACCGGATCCAGGGCGGCCAGGATCGTGAGCGCGGCCGCCGGGCTGAACGCCAGCGCGGGGACCCGCCAGCAGCCCAGCGCGGCGCGGCGGCCGCGGCCCGGCCCGTTACCGGCACCGTCCTCGTCCAGGACGGCGGGGCGGATGAGCTCCGGCGAGGACGCCGGCCCCGGGCCCGCGGACGGCAGCCACAGGCTGAGCTCGTCCGCGGCCGCCTTGCCGGCCAGGTCACGGGGGCCGTCCCCCAGCACCGCGAGCGCGTCGGCCAGCACGTCGGGGCCGGCCGCGAACGGGTGCGGCCGGGCCGCACGGGAGGCCCGGCCGCCCGCCGGCGCTGGCGGCACCACCGGAAGCGCGGAATCCTCCGCCCACAGGCAGAGCGCACCCGGACGCGCGCCCGGTGGGCTAGGTAGGTACAGTTCCGGGGTGATCGTGCGCGACGCCCGGCCCGCGGAGCTGGCCGAGATCGGCGACCTGCGGGTGATGGCCTACGAGACGGGCGGGTTCCTCGCCGACGCCTCGAACTACGGCGAGACGCTCCGCACGCTGGGTCACGACGGCACCGGCCAGATCCTGGTGGCGGTGGACGGTGCGACGCACGCGATCCTGGGCACCGTCATGCTGCAGCCGCCGCCGCACGCCGGGCACGTGGTGCGGGGCCCGGACGAGGCGGAGGTCAGGGCGCTGGCGGTCGCGCCGCAGGCGCGCGGCCTCGGCGTGGGCCGGGCCCTGCTGCGGGCGGTCACCGACCGGGCCCGGGACGGCGGGATGCGGCGCCTGGTGCTCTGCACCCAGACGACCATGCACACCGCACAGCATCTCTACACCGAGGCCGGGTTCCGCCGGATGCCCGAGCGCGACTGGCAGCCGGTGCCCGGGTTCACGCTGCTGGCCTACGGCCTGGAGCTGGCGGGCTAGCTCAGCCGCCCGGGGTGGGACCGGGCTGATCGGGCGCGCTGGCCTGCGCCTGCCTGGCCCGTTCCGCCTGCCTGGCCCGTTCCGCCTGCATGGCCCGGTAGGCCGCCAGGCCGGGCCGCGGCGGGCGGGACCGCCCCGGGGGCGCACTCGACGGCTGGCCCGGCGCGATCTTGTGCAGCTGCTTGTTCAGCGAGCGGAACAGGAAATACAGGGCCAGGCCCATGCCGACGACCACGAGGAACCCGGCCAGCCCCGGGTACACCTGGCTGGCGGTGCTCGACGCGGCCAGCACGCTCACTGGGTCACCCTCTCCCGCAGCCCCGCGAACAGGTCGTCCTCGGGGAAGTCGGCGTCCACCACCGACCTAGCTAGATGATAGTCCTCGGTCGGCCAGGCCGCGCGCTGCACCTCCACCGGGCAGGCGAACCACGAGCTCTCCGGGTCGATCTGGGTGGCGTGCGCGAGCAGCGCCTGGTCCCGGATCGCGAAGTAGTCGGCGCACTGGACCCGGCTGGTGATCTCCACCGGCTTGCGGTCGGTCTCCTGCTCCTCCCAGCGCTGGAACCACTCGGCGTAGGGCGACTCCAGGCCCCGCCGCAGCATCTCCTCGTGCAGCGCGGTGATGCGGTCCTTGTGGAACGTGGCGAAGTAGTACAGCTTGAGCGGCTGCCACGGGTCCCCGGCCCCGGGGTAGCGGTCCGGGTCGGCGGCCGCCTCGAACGCCTCCACCGAGACCTCGTGGGTCTTGATGTGATCCGGGTGCGGGTAGCCGCCTTCTTCGTCGTAGGTCAGGATCACATGCGGCCGGAATTCACGGACCGCGCGGACCAGCGGCTCCGCCGCCACATCGAGGGGCTGCAGCGCGAAGCAGCCGTCCGGCAGCGGGGGCAGCGGGTCACCCTCGGGCAGCCCGGAATCGACGAATCCGAGGAATTCCTGGTGCACGCCGAGGATCTCGCGAGCCCGGGCCATCTCCTCACGCCGGATCCGGGGCAGGTTCTCCCGGACCTCCGGGCGCTCCATGGCCTTGTTCAGGATGTCGCCGCGCTCGCCGCCGGTCAGCGTGGCCACCATGACCTCCGCGCCCTCCCGGACGTAGCGGGCCATCGTGGCGGCGCCCTTGCTCGATTCGTCGTCGGGGTGGGCGTGCACGGCCATCAGCCGCAACGGCTCGGACGGCGGAACCACCGGATCATTCGTGGCGGCAGACAAGCGAATTCCCCTCGGCACCATGGTGGTCAATAGGAACGGCGCTCTGCTTAACCCCGCTGGGCTTACCCGCCTGGACTGGCCAGGCCGGGCTTACCCGGCCGGGCATCCCGCCAGGTGCGCCCGGGGCAGTATCTCGCCGACAGAACATTGTGCAGCACAACGCGCTGGCCCCGTGACGACATTCCCGTATAGTGGCGGGCTCTGATGACGCGGCGGGGTCAGGCCTGGCCCACTCGGAACTCGTGAGGGGCGACGTACTCGCCAGGCCTTGTTAGCCTCGAAGGAATACCCCCGAGGAGCCGCGCACGGCTCACGCGGATCCGAGCGTCCGCACTGCAGGCAAGGAGTACCCGTGACCGAGACGAACAACGACAGCCTTACCTGGCTCACCCAGGAGGCGTACGACCGGCTCAAGACGGAGCTGGATTACCTCTCGGGGCCGGGGCGGGTCGACATCGCCAAGAAGATCGAAGCCGCCCGGGACGAGGGCGACCTGCGCGAGAACGGCGGCTACCACGCCGCCAAGGAGGAGCAGGGCAAGATCGAGGGCCGGATCATCCAGCTCGCGCACATCCTGCAGCACGCCAAAGTCGGTGAGCCACCGCGGACGGACGGGGTGGTCGGGCCGGGGATGACCGTGACCATCCGGTTCGCCAGCGACGACGACGAGGTGACCTTCCTGCTGGCCTCGCGGGAGGAGAGCGGCGCGCCGATCGACGTCTACTCGCCGCGCTCCCCGCTGGGCAGCGCGATCAGCGGCAAGAAGATCGGCGACACGGCCACCTACACGCTGCCGAACGGGCGGGCGGCCAAGGTGGAGATCCTGGAGGCCGTCCCCTACATCGGGGGCTGACCCCCCCGGCCGCATCAGCGCGGTGCATGGTGCGCGTGATCACGCGCACTATGCACCGCGCTGTTGTTATGCCACCAGCTCCGGGGCGGTGGTCTCGGCGTCGCCCGGGGCGGTGCGCCCGCGCAGCGGCACCTCCTTGATGAACCAGGCGAGGACGAAGGCCAGCGCGCTCGCCGGGATGGCCCACAGGAACACCCCGTGGATGGCGTACGCGATCGCGTGGTACACGTCGTGCTGGACGGCCGCGGGCAGCGACCGGACCGTGGCCGGATCGAACTGGCCGCCGCTGGTGGACAGGTGCACGCCGGGCGAGACCGAGGTCAGCGCGTCGGTCAGCCGCCGGGCGAAGATGGCGCCGAACGCGGACACCCCGATCGAGCCGCCGATCTGCTGGAAGAACAGCCGCGAGCTGCTGGCCACCCCGATGTCGCGGGGCTCCACGCTGTTCTGCGCGACGAGCGTGGTCATCTGCATGAGGAAGCCCATGCCGAGGCCCAGCGCCACCATGTACAGGCCGGAGGTGACCCGGCTGGTGTCCACGCCCAGCAGGGACAGCAGCCACATGCCCAGGGTCATGCAGCCCGCGCCGATGATCGGCAGGGCCTTGTACCGGCCGGTCCGGGTCGTGATCTGGCCGGCGATCAGCGAGGTGATCATGACGCCGACCATCATGGGCGTGAGCAGCAGGCCGCTGATGGTCGGCGAGGCGCCCTGCACAGTCTGCTGGTACAGCGGCAGGAACGTGATCGCGCCGAACATGGCCAGCCCGGTCAGGAAGCTGAGCCCGCTGACGAGCGCGAAGTTCCGGTTGCGGAAGATGTGCAGCGGCAGGATCGGCTCGGCCGCACGCGACTCGATCATGAGGAACAGGGCCACGCTCAGCACGGCCACCGCACCCAGGCCGAGGATCTGCGGCGACGCCCAGGCGTACTGGCTGCCGCCCCAGGTGGAGATGAGCACGATCGCGGTGGTGGCCACGGCCAGGACCACGGCGCCGGGGTAGTCCACCCGGTGCTCGACCCGGCGACGGGGCAGGTGCAGGGTCGCGGCCAGGTAGGCCAGGGCGGCGCCCCCGATCGGCAGGTTGATGTAGAAGATCCAGCGCCACGAGAAGCTGTCGGTGATCCAGCCGCCGAGCAGCGGGCCGCCGATGGTGGCGATCATCATCACGGCCATGATGTAGCCCATGTACTGGCCCCGCTCGCGGGGGGAGACCAGGTCACCGATGATCGCGATGGCGCTCACCATCAGGCCGCCCGCGCCGAGTCCCTGGATGGCGCGGAACGTGATGAGCTCGGCCATGGACTGGGACAGCCCGGCCGCCGCGGAACCGGCCAGGAAGATCACGATGGCCGCCATGAACAGCTTCTTGCGGCCGTACATGTCGCCGAGCTTCCCGTACAGCGGCGTGGTGATCGTGGACGCCAGCACGTAGGCGGTGACCACCCAGGACAGGTGCGCGACGCCGCCCAGGCTGCCCACGATGCGGGGCAGCGCGGTGCCCACGATGAGCTGGTCCAGCATGGCCAGCATGATGGCCAGGAGCAGCCCCGGCAGGACCACGAGCACCTCGCGGCGCATGCCCGTCCCGGACTCCGGTGCCGTTGGAGCGGCTTGCGTGTCTGCCATGCCCGACCCCGCTGAATGATGGCTACTTACTTGCCGACCGGCTAGTATGACGGGGCCAGACTAAGACGCACACTAACCGGGCGTCAAGTAAGTTCAGCGGTGAGCACAGGGCCAATAAGCACGGGGCGGATGAACGATGGACGACGAGGCTGGCCAGCCGGGCGGGCGGCGGCCCCGTGGGGACACCCGGGAGCGGATCCAGTCCGTGGCCCTCGAGCTGTTCGCCGAGCACGGCTACGAGAAGACCTCACTGCGGGAGATCGCCGAGCGGCTCGACGTCACCAAGGCCGCCCTCTACTACCACTTCAAGTCCAAAGAGGACATCGTCCGCAGCTTCACCGAGGACTACGTGACCGAGCTGGACGAGCTGATCGCCTGGGGCCGGGCCCAGCCGCGCACCAGCGAGAACCGGGCCCTGATCCTCGACCGCTACAGCAGGATCGTCGGGCGCCGCCTCGGCGTGCTGCGCTTCCTGGAGCAGAACCAGGCCGCGGTGCACCACCTGATGACCGAGGGCGAGCAGGACCGCAAGAAGCTGTTCCGAACGCAGTTCGAGACCCTGCGCGACCTGCTGGCCGGCCCGGATGCCCCGCTGCGCGACCGGGTCCGGGCGTCGGTAGCCGTGGTCTCGGTGGGCATCTCCTGCATGCTGTTCGAGAAGGACTCCGGCGCGCCGGCCGAACTGCACGACATCGTGCTCGAAACAGCCTGCGAACTGGCCGGCGTTGAGCGGCCGGTGGGTTAGGCCAGGCCAGTGGGGCTGGCACTCAGTGCTACTGATTCCACTAGGGGCAGCACCCGGTAGGGCAGCGGCGTGGCCAGCGCGATCACCGTGGAGGCCCGCACCACCCCGGCCACGTCCAGGATCGCGTCGATGACCCGCTGCAGGTCGGCGTTGGTCCGGGCCACCACCCGGCACAGCATGTCGGCCGGCCCGGTGATGGTGTGCGCCTCCAGCACCTCCGGGATCGCGGCCAGCCGCCCCGCCACCGGATCGTGCCCGCCCGGCTGGCGGATCTGCAGCGTGACGAAGGCGGTCACGCCGTGGCCCAGCGCCACCGGGTCCACGTCGGGCCCGTACCCGGTGATCACGCCGCGGGCGAGCAGCCGGTCCAGCCGCGCCTGGACCGTGCCGCGGGCCACGCCGAGCCGCCGTGAGGCCTCGAGCACGCCGACCCGGGGCTCGCCGGCCAGCAGGCCGATGAGCTGCGCGTCCAGGCTGTCGATCACCGGGGACCACCTCTTCCCTCAGCGCGACGGCATCCCGGTCAGGCTGTACAGCTGCCACGATAAGTTCCGTTGCGGAATATACAAATTGCGCAGCCTATCGAGACAGTGTTGCACACTCTGCCCCGCCAGACAGATCCTGCTCCCAACGCCACCACGAGCACAGGAGCAGACGATGACGGTCATGGATGAGTTCCCGGTCACCGGCATGGACGCGGTCGTGCTCGCCGTGGGCAACGCACGGCAGGCCGCGCACTACTACTCGACCGCGTTCGGGATGCGCTGCGTGGCCTACCGCGGCCCCGAGACCGGGTGCCGGGACGAGGCCGCCTACGTGCTCGAATCCGGCCACGCGCGGTTCGTGCTGCGCGGCCCGGTGCGGGCCGGCACCAGGCTGGGCCGGCACGTCGCCGCGCACGGCGACGGGGTGATCGACCTGGCCCTGGGCGTGCAGTCCGCGGAGGCGGCCTACGAGTACGCCACCAGCCGCGGGGCGCGCGGCCTGGAGGAGCCACGGGTCGTGGAGGATGAGCAGGGCAAGGTGGTGCTGGCCACGATCGCGGCCTACGGGGACACCTGGCACACGCTCGTGGAGCGGTCCTCCTACAGCGGCCCCTACCTGCCCGGGTACGTCGCGGCCCGGCCGGTCGTCGCGCCGCCAGCCCGGCCGCTGTTCACCACCATCGACCACTGCGTCGGCAACGTGGAACTGGGCCGGATGGACGAGTGGGTCGGCTTCTACCAGCGCGTGATGGGCTTCACCAACATGAAGGAGTTCGTCGGTGACGACATCGCCACCGAGTACTCCGCGCTGATGAGCAAGGTCGTCGCGGACGGCTCCCGGACGGTCAAGTTCCCGATCAACGAGCCCGCGGCGGGCAAGAAGAAGTCCCAGATCGACGAGTACCTGGAGTTCTACGGCGGGCCCGGTGTCCAGCACATCGCGCTGGCCTGCGACGACATCGTGGACACCGTGCGGGCCATGAAGGCCTCGGGCGTGGAGTTCCTGGACACCCCGGACAGCTACTACGACACGCTCTGCGAGTGGGCCGGGGAGACCCGGGTGGCCGCCGAGACCCTCCGCGAGCTGCGCATCCTGGCCGACCGGGACGAGGACGGCTACCTGCTGCAGATCTTCACCAAGCCCGTGCAGGACCGGCCCACGGTGTTCTTCGAGCTGATCGAGCGGCACGGCTCGGACGGCTTCGGCAAGGGCAATTTCAAGGCCCTGTTCGAGGCCATCGAGCGGGAGCAGGCCCGGCGCGGGAACCTGTAAGCGCGCGGCCGGCCAGCGTCAGCGGAACATCAGGTGATACCCCGCCTGGCGTAGCTCGCTGATCACGTCGTCGCAGTGCGCGGGACCGCGCGTCTCGACCTGGAGCAGCACCTCGACCTCGCCGACCCGCAGCCGCGGCGTGACCCGCTCGTGCATCACGTCGAGCACGTTCGCGCCCAGGCCCGCCACCGCGGCCAGCAGGCCGGCCAGCGCGCCGGGGCGGTCTGGGATCCGGCACCGGAAGGTCAGGTACCGGCCGGCCGCGGCCAGCCCGTGCCGCAGCACCTTGGCCAGCAGCAGCGGGTCGATGTTGCCGCCGGACAGCACGGCCACCACCGGCGGCTCGAACATGCCGGCGTTTTCCATCAGCCCGGCGACGGCGGCCGCCCCGGCCGGCTCGACCACCTGCTTGGCGCGCTCCAGGCAGAGCAGCAGCGCCCGGGACAGGCTCTCCTCGGACACTGTCATCACGTGAACGCCGAACCCGGAGAGGATCCCGAACGGGATGCCGCCGGGCAGGCAGACCGCGATGCCGTCGGCCATGGTCGCGGCGGGCTGCACCCGGACCGGGTGGCCGGCCGCCAGCGAGGCCGGGTAGGCCGCGACCGCCTCGGCCTGGACCCCGACCACGGCGATCGACGGGTCGACGGACTTGACCGCGACCGTGACCCCGGCGGCCAGGCCGCCCCCGCCGACCGGGATGGCGATCGTGCGCACCTGCGGACACTGCTCCAGGATCTCCAGGCCGAGGGTGCCCTGGCCCGCGACGATGTCCGGGTGATCGAACGGGTGGATGAGCACCGCGCCGCGTTGGGCCGCGAACTCGCGCGCGTACTCCACCGCGTCGTCCACGGTCGCGCCGCGCATGATGATCTCGGCCCCGTAGCCCCGGGTCGCCTCGATCTTGGGCAGCTGGGCACCCTCCGGCATGATCACGGTGGCCTTCACGCCGAGCAGCTCGGCGGCGAACGCGACCCCCTGGGCGTGGTTGCCCGCGCTGGCCGCGACCACCCCGCGGGCCCGCTCCTCCTCGCTGAGCCGGGAGATGCGCAGGTACCCGCCGCGGGCCTTGAACGACCCGGTGCGCTGCAGGTTCTCGCACTTGAGGAACACCGGGCCGCCAAGCCGCTCGGACAGCACCCGGGAGTGCAGCAGCGGGGTCGGCGGCAGGATCTCGCGCAGTACGTCGCGGGCGCCGGCCACGTCGTCGGCGCTCACGGAGGGAGAGGTCATCGCCATGCCTTGCAGTCTGGCACCCCGCCCGCAGTGACCTGGCCGGGATGCGAGCCCTGCCGCGGGGGGACGTGGTCGTGGAGCGGGATCCGCCGGCGGGGACGTGGTCGTGGAGCGGGATCCGCCGGCGGGGACGTGGTCGTGGAGCGGGATCCGCCGGCGGGGACGTAATGTGAAAACCGTGCAGCCAGACAACGAGACTCATGCAGCCGACGGAACCCCGCCCCGCCCCGCCGCCACGACCCTCGGCGGGCTGCGCGCCAGCGGGCACGAGTTCGAGACCGTTAAAGAGGAGATCCGGCGCAACCTGCTGGCCAGGATGCGCGCCGGCGACGAGAGGTTTCCCGGGATCGTCGGGTTCGGCCAGACCGTGCTCCCGCACGTGGAGCGGGCCCTGCTGGCCGGCCACGACACGATCCTGCTGGGCGAGCGGGGCCAGGGGAAGACGCGCCTGATCCGGACCCTGTCCGTCCTGCTCGACGACTGGACGCCCGCGGTCGAGGGCTGTGAGATCAACGACCACCCCTACCAGCCCGTCTGCGCGCGGTGCCAGCGGCTGGCCGCGGAGCTGGGCGACGACCTGCCGGTCACGTGGCGGCACCGCAGCGAGCGCTACGGCGAGAAGCTGGCCACCCCGGACACCAGCGTGGGTGACCTGATCGGTGACATCGACCCGGTCAAGGTGGCCGAGGGCCGGACGCTGGGCGACCCGGAGACGATCCACTTCGGCCTGGTCCCCCGGACCAACCGCGGCATCTTCTGCCTCAACGAGCTTCCCGACCTGGCCGAGCGGATCCAGGTCGCCCTGCTCAACGTGCTGGAGGAACGCGACATCGGGGTCCGTGGCTACGCGCTGCGGCTGCCGCTGGACCTGGTCCTGGTGGCCAGCGCCAACCCGGAGGACTACACCAACCGCGGCCGGATCATCACCCCGCTGAAGGACCGCTTCGGCGCGGAGATCCGCACCCACTACCCGCTCACGCTGGACGAGGAACTCGCGCTGACCCAGCAGGAGGCGCTGGTCGCCTGGGACGGCACTGACCCCGGCGCGGACCTGCCCGAGCACCTGGTCGAGGTCATCGCGCGGTTCACCCGGCTGGTCCGGTCCTCACCCGCGGTCGACTCACGGTCCGGGGTCTCGGCCCGGTTCGCGATCGCCGCGGCCGAGTCCGTGGCCGCCTCCGCTGTCCGCCGGGCCGCGCTGACCGGGGAAGCGCAGCCGGTGGCCCGGATCTGCGACCTGCCGCCGATCGTGGGCAGCCTGCGCGGCAAGGTGGAGTTCGAGGTCAGCGAGGAAGGCCGGGAGACCGAGGTGCTCGACCACCTGCTCCGGCGGGCCATCGCGGACACGTTCCGGTCCCGGCTGGGCAGCGCCGACCTGAGCGGGCTGCTGGCCACGTTCGAGGAAGGCGGCTCGGTCGAGACGGGCGACCTGGTGCCGGCGGCCACGCTGCTGAACCGGATCGGTGAGGTGCCCGGCCTGGCCCGGATCATGGACCGGCTGGGCATGGACGGCGGCGAGTCGTTCGGCGAGGCCGCCGCGGCGCTCGAGTTCGCGCTGGAGGGCCTGTACCTGATGCGGCGGCTGTCCAAGGACGTGATCGATGGCAGTGCGGTCTACCGGACATGAGGTGCCCGGCTCGAGTGACTGCCCGGCACGGCACGTGAAAGGTAGGCCCCTGCTGTGAGCGGCTACCGGTATGGCGAGTACCACGACGGTCCGGATCCGCTGGCGCCGCCGTTCGACGCCCGCGGCGCGCTGGACGAGCTGGGCGACGCGGTGCTGGACGGTGCCGACCCGTCCAGCGCCCTGCGTGACCTGCTGCGCCGCGGCGTGAACGGCCGCCGTGGCCTGGATGACCTGCTGCGCCGGGTCCGCGAGCGGCAGCAGGAGGTCCGCAGCCGCGGCCGGCTGGACGGCATCCTGGAGGAAGCACGGGCGCTGCTGGACACGGCGGTGGGCCAGGAACGGGCCGAGCTGTTCCCCGACCCCAGCGACGAGGCCCGGCTGCGCGAGGACGAGCTGGACGCGCTGCCGTCCGACACCTCCCAGGCCATCCGCAGGCTGGCCGACTACAACTGGCGCAGCCAGGCCGCCCGGGAGACGTTCGAGCGGCTCAAGGACCTGCTCCGCAGCGAGGTCCTGGACAGCCAGTTCCGTGGCATGAAGGAGGTGCTGCAGCAGCCGGACCCCGAGGCCATGCAGCGGGTCAAGGACATGCTGGCCGACCTCAACCAGATGCTGGAGGCCGACGCCCGGGGCGAGCACACCCAGGCGGACTTCGACCGCTTCATGGAGCAGTACGGGGAGATGTTCCCGGAGAACCCGGCCGACCTGGAGGAGCTGGTCGACTCGCTGGTCCGCCGGGCCACCGCGGCGCAGCGGCTGCTCGGCTCGCTGACCGAGGGGCAGCGTGACGAGCTGGCCGCGCTGATGGAACAGACGCTGCAGGACGCCGGGCTGGCCGCGGAGATGTCCCGGCTGTCCGACGCGCTGCGCGCCCGGCGGCCGGAGATGGACATGGCGGCCTGGTCCGGCGACCCGATGACCGGCGACGAGCCACTACCCCTCAGCGACGCCACCACTGCCCTGGCCGACCTGGCCGACCTCGCCGACCTGGAGGCGGAGCTGCGCCAGGACTATCCGGGGGCGCGCCTGGACGACATCGACGAGGCCGCGATCCGGCGGGCCCTGGGCCGCCAGGCCGTGGACGACATGGAGGCGCTCAGGCAGACCGAGCGCGAGCTGGAACGGCAGGGCTACCTGGAGCGCAACGCCGGCCAGCTGGAGCTCACCCCGAAAGCGGTGCGGCGGCTGGGCGAGACCGCGCTGCGCCGGGTCTTCGCGGACCTGCCCGAGGGCGGCTACGGCGACCACGAGCAGCGGGACGCCGGGCAGGCCGGGGAGTACACCGGCGCCACCCGCCGCTGGCAGTTCGGGGACGAGCAGTCCATCGACGCGCCCGCCCGGCGCGCGTCCGCGGCCGTGTGCCTGCTGGTCGACCTGTCCTACTCGATGGCGCTGCGCGGCACCTGGGGCGCGGCCAAGCAGACCGCGCTGGCCTTGCACGCGCTGGTGCGCAGCCGGTTCCCGCAGGACTCCATCCAGGTCATCGGGTTCTCGAACTACGCCAGGGAGCTGCGCGAGACCGACCTGGCCGGGCTGGGCTGGGACATGGTCCAGGGCACCAACCTGCACCACGCGCTGGTGCTGGCCGGGCGCTACCTGGACCGGCGTCCCGAGCATGACCCGGTGGTCCTGATCGTGACCGACGGCGAGCCCACCGCGCACCTGCGCCGCGACGGGCGGTCCTGGTTCGACTGGCCGCCCGCGCCGGAAACGATCCAGCTCACCCTGGCCGAGGTGGACAAGATGACCCGGCGGCACGCGTCGCTGAACGTGTTCATGCTGGCCGAGGACGAGCGGCTGACCGACTTCGTGAACGAGGTGGCCCGGCGCAACGGCGGCCGGGTGCTGCACGCGGTGCCGGAGCGGCTCGGCGAGTTCGTGGTCCGTGACTTCCT
>WNGB01006101.1_pt1 | contig 19123 bp, 16 predicted proteins | sample 5400681 | NCBI WGS metagenome assembly WNGB01 (sample SAMN13153367, study PRJNA577476) | soil metagenome | isolation source: 115 cm soil or saprolite under grassland replicate 2 | place: USA:California | collected 2016-06-15
GACGATGGCCTGGGCTACCGGCTGGCGCATTCGGAACGAATAGCCGAGATCGCCTTGGAGCACCCGGCCAAGCCAGCGCGCGTACTGGACCGGCGGCGGCTGGTCCAGGCCCATCTGGACCCGCAGCACCGCCATCACCTGGGGATCGGCTCGCTCCTCTCCGAGGATCGCGGTCAGGGGATCGCCCGGCGTCAGGTGCACCAGCGAGAAGACGCCAATGGTCACCAGCAGGAAGACCGGCCCGACCAGCGCCAGCCTTCGGAGAATGTACCGCCTCATCCGATCGCCGAGCCGCGCCTACCTTTTCAGCCAGGCGGTCTTCTGAGGCCCCTACTTGTTCATCCAGACCGTCTTCAGTCGAATCATGGTGTCCGGCACGATTGGCAGTCCCTCCACAGACTTCAGGGTGGCGATGCCCTTCGTCTCGAACACCAGGAAGATCCATGGCGCGTCGTCCACGATCAGCGTCTGAGCCTCGCGAAACGCCTTGATCCGCTCCTCGCCCGGCGCCAACTGGCGGGTTCGATCCAGCAATTCGTCGACCTTCTGGCTGCGGTAGCTGACATGGTTGACGTTGCCGGTCGAATGGAAATGGCCGTACAGCGTGCCGTCAGGGTCCGGGCGGGGTGTCCACGACCCGAGCGCGGTCACAAAATTGCGGTTCGTCATGCGGTCCACCAGCGCGGTCGTCTCCAGCGCGTTGATCTCGACGGTGACGCCGATCTCGGCCAGCTCTGCTTTCATCAGCTCGGCCAGGCGCGTCTGCTCTGGCGTCCCGGCGATGTCCAGGGAGGCGCTGAAACCGTTTGGCTGTCCACCCTCGGCCAGCTTTTGCTTGGCCTTGGCCAAATCTCGTTTGAGGCCCCACTGCTCGATCGATGGGTCGTACACCGCCTTGTAGACTGGCGAGATCGGCCCATAAGCCGGCTGAGCGTTGCCGAAGTAGACGGCTTTGACGATGGCGTCGCGGTCGATGGCCAGCGACAGCGCCTGGCGCACCGCCTTGTTGTCCAGGGGCGCCTGGGCCGTATTCAGGCGCACCATCGGCCAGCGGGTTCCAGGCAGCTCGTACAGCTTGATGTCGGTCGCCGAGCGCAGGTTCGATAGCTCGCGGGGTGGCACCTCGTCGATGAGCTCCAGGGCGCCGGCCCGAAGTCCCGACAGCTTGACGGATTCGTCCGGAATTGGACGATAAACGATCTCGTCCACGTAGGGCAGTCCCGGCTCCCAGTAGTCCTTGAAGCGACGGAGGGTGATGTGGTCGCCCTTCACCCACTCGGCAAACTCAAAGGGGCCGGTCCCAATCGGATGTTGGCCCGGCCCCTCCGAGAGCCAGGCCAGGAGCGGGGTGAACGGCTTGCCCAGGACCACCTTGACCGTCAGCTCGTCCACGACCTGCGTTTCCTTGATGTCCGCCAACTGCTGGCGCAGCGCTGATCCGGTCTCCGGGTTCATCAGGCGGTCGAGATTGAACTTCACCGCCTGGGCGTTGAACGGCGTGCCGTCGTGGAACTTGACATCCCTGGCCAACATAAAGGTCCAGGTAAGGCCATCCGGCGAAACCTGCCAGGAACGCGCCAACTCCGGCACGATGTTGAGGTTCTCGTCCATCGCCACCAGAGGGTTGTAGATCGCGTAAAAGATCATCCGTTCGCTGACGTTGGTGTACAGGGGCGGATCCAGGGTCTTCCAATCGCTGGAGATGCCCATTCGCAGGCTGCCGCCCCGACGCGGCTCTGGACCGGTCGGCTTCGGCTGTGCAAGCGGGGTGGGTTGAGCCGCTGCCGGTTGGGCGGCCGGAGCCTGGGTCGGAACCGGCTGCTGTTGGCCAGGCTTCGTTTCGGCCTTCGGCGCGGCTGTCGGGGCAGCCGGGCCAGCCGCCGGGGCACACGCAACGATCAGGACCATGAGGAGCGTGAAGGCGCCGACTAGGCTACTCTGACGACAATCCCTACCGTGCATGTCTGTGCCTCCTCCCGGTCGCCCGGCAGCAGTCGCGGTATTGCGCCAGTCGCCGCGTGCGTCGCGGTGCCGGATGCGCTTCAACACAGGATACCCACCCCGGCGGCCACGTCTCAAATTAGTTCCGGATTCGCCAAGCTGTCAGTTGGCAACTCCGGCGGGTAGAAGTTGCCCATCCAGTGTTTGTAGACCGAGCCGGAGGTGCCGGCCTATAGATTTTGGGCAGGCTCATCTCGGCGGGCTCACTCGCCCAGCCCGTAATGAGCGTCCAGGTCGCGCTGGTAGGCGTCGATTCGCCCGTCCAGCACGTCGCGGACAGCGACGGGCCGCCCGGCCAGCGCCGATTCGACGATCGCGAAGCTGGCCGCCAGGTCGCGCAGGCCCTCCTCGCCGCTGGTCTCGGCCTCTCGTCGCTGCCGGATCGCCTGCAGGAAGTCGCCGATCAGGAGCCCAAAAGCGTCCGTCATCCCGCCTGGGAACAGCCGCGCATGGTCCTCCGCCCGGCCAACGCGCGCAAAATACTCGTCGAGCGTCTCGGGTTCAGCGCCGTCCAGGACCAGGCGGTCGCCCTTCAAGCAGCCCCGCGTCCCGTACAGCAGCGGCATCGGCGACAGGGTCGGCTCACCGTGGCCGGCGAACGAGAACGAGAGCTGGCCGACGGCGCCGGTGCTGAAGGTTGCGAGCGCGAGGAAAGTGTCGTCCGTGTCGCAATCGACCCGATCCAGGACCTGTCCGCGGGCGTCCATGAGGCGGCGCTCGGCCTCGAGCACCCGCGCCAGGGCGAAGACGTCTTCGACCTCGCCGCACAGGTCGCGCAGGCGGTGAAAGATGTGTGGGCCGATGTCCAGCGACGCGCCGCCAGCCGCCATCAGCTTCTGATGGCGCCAGGCCGAGTTACCCACCCAACGGTCTGGTGACCAGTCCAGCGTCCCGATCGTCCACCAGCAGGCGATCTGCGGACTGCCCAGGTCGCCCCGCCGCACGAGCCAGGTCGCCAGCCGGGTCTGGGGCGAGAAATGGGCATTCTCGCAGACGGCCAGGACCAGCTTGTGTCGTCTGGCCAGCTCGACCATCCGGCGCCCGGCTCGCACGCTGACAGCGAGTGGCTTCTCGACCAGAACGTGTACGCCGCCCTCGAGACAGGTCACGGCGTGAGTGTGGTGGACGGCGACCTCGGTGGTGATGTCGACGGCGTCGACGAGCCCGGCTTCCAGCATGGCCGGGACTTCAGTGAAGATCTCGGGCAGCACGTCGTCCTGGAAGTCAGACACGTAGCGATGAGGGGCTCCCAGCGCATCGGAGCCGCGAAGGGTCGTCAGGGGGGCGGGCTCGGGACCCTCCCCCCGCTTGCGAAAGGTCAGCGCACGCTGCGCGTCGCGTGAGCAGATCGCGGTGATCCGAAAGTCGTCAACCCCGTGCGCACGCAGCTCGGCATACCCACGCAGGTGGGCCCGCACGATCCGCCCGGCGCCAATCAGTCCGATCCTGATCGGCTCGGCCATGCCGCTCCCTCACTCGTGCAAACCTGGAGGCGAGTGTAGCAGGTGGGAACCGGGGTAGGGCGAAACATTCGTCACCCCAGGTCGTGAGCCGGCCGCGCCTATGCTTCGCCCCTGTCGGTCCGTGTTATTCTGCCTGGCGTGAGCCCTGCGCAGCGCGCCCAGATCCAGCCGGGACCGGTCCAGGCCGATGTCGAGCGGGCCTCCCGCCGTCTGGCCGAGAGAACCGCGGTCCGCCGCATCTGGGGCGGCGATCCGAGCCTGTGGACTGAGGATCCCGCGCATAGCCGGATCGTGGCCAACCGCCTGGGCTGGCTCTCGGTGGTCGAGACGATGCAGGCTCGGCTGGACGAGCTGCGCGCATTCGCAGACGACGTCAGAGCGGCCGGACTGCGCCGAGCGGTGTTGCTGGGCATGGGTGGCAGCAGCCTGGCGCCAGAGATGCTGTGGGCAACGTTTGGTACGGCGCCTGGGTTCCTGGAGCTGTTCGTGCTCGACACGACCGATCCGGCCACCATCGCTAGCCTCGAAGGGGCTGCAGGGGAAGCGCACGGCGTGCCCCTACGGGAGACGCTGTTCGTCGTCGCCAGCAAGTCCGGTACCACTGTCGAGACTCTCTCGCACCTGGCCTACTTCTGGGACACGAGCGGCGGCCGCGGCGAGCAGTTCATCGCGATCACCGACTCTGGCACCCCGCTGGAGTCGCTGGCGCACGAGCGCGGCTTTCGGCGCGTGTTCCTCAACCCGCCCGACATCGGGGGACGGTACTCGGCCCTATCGTATTTCGGACTGGTGCCGGCCGCCCTGCTCGGCCTAGACGTCAACGCATTCCTCGACCGCGCCCGGGACATGGCCGAACGGTGCCGGCAGGAGCGTGAGAACCCGGGCCTCGAGCTGGGGGCCCTGCTCGGCGGCGGCGCCCGGGCCGGGCGAGACAAGGTCACCCTGCTCGCACCTGACGAGGTGGGCTCCTTTAGCGGCTGGATCGAACAACTGCTCGCCGAGAGCACCGGCAAGCAGGGCACCGGCCTGATCCCGGTTGTCGACGAGCCGCTCGGGGGCCCCGAGGTGTACGGCTCTGACCGGCTATTCGCCCGCTTTCTGCTGGGACCGGGTCCGGTCGAGCGTGAGCTCGGCGTCCTGATCGCGGCTGGTCACCCGCTGGTCACGATCCGGCTTCAGGATCGGCTGGATCTGGGCGCTGAGCTCTTTCGCTGGGAGTTTGCCACCGCCGTGGCCGGCGCCGTGCTCGCGATCGACCCGTTTGACGAGCCGAACGTTCAAGAGTCGAAGGACAACACGCGGCGGCTTCTCGACGAGTTCGAGGAAAATGGACGACTTCCGGAGCCAGCGCCGATAGCCGAGGCGGATGGGCTTTCACTGAGCGGCGCGCTTCGCTCGGCAACGCTGGAGGGCGGACTGGCTGAGTTTCTGGCTTCGGCCAGGCCCGGGGACTACCTAGCCCTCCAAGCGTACCTGCCATGCCGTGACGAGGTGCGCGCAAGGCTTCAAGCGATCAGGTGGGGGCTGCGCGACAGGCTGCGGGTGGCCACGACGCTTGGCTTTGGGCCTCGATTCCTGCACTCGACCGGCCAGCTCCACAAAGGCGGTCCGCCCAGCGGATTGTTCCTCCAGTTGACCGCCGACGATACCGTCGATCTCCCTATCCCGGGCCAACGGTTCAGCTTTGGCGTCCTCAGGCGAGCCCAGGCGCTGGGTGACTTTCAGGCCTTGCAGGCTCGCGGCCGGCCGGCGGTGCGGTTTCACCTTGGGGCAGATGTGGAGGCAGGCCTGAGACGTCTGGAGAACCTGCTCTCAGCGCCGTAGGGGGCTAGGACGCTTCGGGCCCCTATGGGTCGGTGGGTGGATCCGTCGGCGCAGGTGCCGGCTCGGCGACACGGCCTTGTGAGGCTCTCGGGCGCCGTGGGCCAGGCCTGCTTTCCTCGGCCAGCGTCGACACGGGCTCGGACGCGAGCCCATCACCGGCGGGCTGGTCCGGAACTGGTGCGCTGGGTCGCGGTCCGCCCGCGAAGGAGGACGGGCCCGAGCTAAGGTCCGGCATGGGCGAGTGCGTCGAGTCGGGCTGCGCGACGTATCCAGGGGGGGGATCCGATCGCTCGACAAACCTGGGGGTCCGCCCCATGTCGCCGGGCCGCCGGCGACCGCGGCGCCGACGGCGGCGGCCCCGTCGTTCCATCGATGGTGGTCCTCCGGGTGACGCAGCGGTTCCATCATCGGGTCCCGTGCCAACGCCTGGCATGAAGCTGCCCGAATGTGCGCCGAACATCCCGGCCGCCCCAAAGTCCACCCTGCCTTCCTGGCGGAGGTACGGCGGTCGGCCGGTCGGCCGGCGCCGTCGGGCGAGCCTCTGCGGCTCCCGCTCGCCGGCTCGGGCGTTCAGCAGACGCCCGATCAGGCGTGGGCCGGGGACCATCATCCCGTTCGCCCGAATGTAGCGCACGATGCGGTCGAAGTAGCTGCCCCGCAACGTCGAGGCGTCGCCCACGACGATCAGAAGGCGGCGGGCTCGAGAGAGCGCCACGTTGATCCGCTGCATGAGTCGCAGGAATCCGATGTCGCGCCGACGGTTGCTGCGGACCAGCGAGACGATGATGATGTCCTTCTCGCGGCCTTCAAAAGCGTCGACGGTGTCGACTTCCAGGCTCTGTCGATTCGGGATCGGGCCGTCGCTTCGCCCGCCACCCCGCTGGTTTAGCAGCCGCCGCAGCAGCGCGGTCTGCTCGGCGTAGGCGGCGATGACGCCGACGTCCAGAGAGGCGCCGCTGCGCGGGTCGCGAGGCGCCGAGGAGACCGCGTGGCGGGCAATAGTTGCCACCAGCCGCGCCTCCGGGACGTTCATCAGCGAGGCGCCGCGGCCGCGCGCTTCCCGCAGCCCGTGCAGGCCACGCGTATCAACCCAGGTGACCGCGGAAGGGAAGAGCGGGACATCGGCCACCCGGCGCGGGGCACGCGGCCCGGATCGCAGACGACCGTCGTAGAACACCTCCGAGATCAGGCCCGCGATGATCGGGTGCATGCGGTTCTGCTCGTCCAGGAACACGGTCGCCGCCTCAGGAAACCGCCGCTCGCGGAGCCAGGCGAACAGGCTCTTGCCGATCGCAGAGGCCCGCGCGACGGCCGGCTCGAGTCGAAGCTGTTCCTCGGCCTCGGACAGGACCGGCTGGAGCTGAAGGTGGTCGCCTACCAGGATGAAGCGCCGCCCCCGGACGAGCGGGATCAGCGAGTCGAGGATCGAGGCCCGGTTCGCCTCGTCGAGGACTGCATAGTCGTAGGTGCGCGCCCCGGCCTCGGTCTGCGGGGCCAGGGCGTCGACCGTGGTGAACACCACGTTGAAGGCGCCCAGGTCCTCGCCTGGCGGCACGAAGTGCTCCCGCACGTCGGGGTGGACCCGGTCGTACAGGCCGACCCGCGCGATCGCCATGTTCGGCACGGCCTCGAGGTACGGGATCGTTTTCATGAGCAGATTGTCGACGCCGTGGTTGGAATGTGAGCAGACCAGGATGGTGGCGTTCGGATCTTTGAGCACGATCTGGCCGACGATCTCAGCCAGGGTTGTCGACTTGCCGGTCCCAGGCGGACCCTGGACCATGAGCGCCTGGCCCTCCTCCAGCCCGAGGGCCAGCGAGACGGCGCGCACCTGGCTGCGGTTCCGCTCGACCAGGCGGTTGATGAAAGACGGCGGGCGACGCTTGACGAGGGGCGGCAGTGAGGCTGGTGAGGCGACGAGCCTGACCGCGTCGCGCAGTCCTCCGGTTGGACTGTCCAGCTCGTCGAGGATAGCGCGCTTCTGGGCGAAGATCTGCGTCTGCGGCCGAGGCCGGACCGTTCCGATAGACGGCGGGTCCGCTCCGCGCGCGTCGACGTCCAGGACCCCTTCGGCCGGGTCCGAGCGGACCAGGCGGGCGGAAGATATCACCCGCCCGCGCGTATCGAGCAGGTCAAGCCATTCGCCCTCGTCCAGCGCGGCGCAGGCTGAGGCGTCGATTCCTGACAGCCGATACGGGTCTGACTCGCTCGGGCCGCCAATCCGCGGGGTCGCGGCCGCGTAACTGGTCGCCAGCCGCTCGGCCCGCATCGCGTCCTCTTTGGCCTCGGCCTCGAGCGCCTCTCGGAGCGGCGCCACGAAACCGGTCCACCGACGCCCGACGAGTCGCTCGAAGGCGTGTTCCAGGTACGAGCTTCCGTTTGATCCGTTCGTCTGGTCGGCCGGTGGCAGCTCCACCCGTTCGGGTCGCAGCTCCATCCCCACTGCTGATCGGACGCGCCGCGGATCACGGTCCTCGTCGGTCGTCGGGCGGGCCCGTTCCACCGAGAGCCGGCCATCGTCGAAGCGGCAGTCCATGTCGAGCCCGATGGCGGGGATCCATAAAGAAAGCGCTTCGCCGGCCGCCCACCTGTCCGGAGTGGTCCACAGCAGCAGCACGTTGGCGCCAGCGTGCTCGCGGAGGCGGCGAAATCGAACCTCGATCGGCCCCGTCGCTAGGCCTGGCAGGCCGTTGGTCTCACCGTAGATCTTCATCCAGGCGGTGAGGGCGGCCCTGACCGCCGGGGCCAGATGTAGGCAAAGCGTCGCGAGCGTTCGCTGTTGCCAGCGAGAGCTCCAGAACGGTGGCCGCCGACGTCCGCGGCGGGGAAATGGCATCCGCTTCCCTGTTATCAAGTCCGCGCTTAGCTACACCGACAGACGCGACGCGCGCAGTTGAGAAACGGCACAGCAGCGCAGCGTGTCACCGGAAAGTTGTCCGGCCGGCGCGGATCGCCTTGGAGCGGCTCGTACGCCGACCGGGTCCGGCCCGGTCCTCCCCTACCCTGCAGGGCTCTGCCGCGCCCGACTCACGTTCGGGCGGTGTCGGTCCGTCTGGCGGCCTCCCGAGCCACGACATCCACCCCACGGACGACGGGCGGCTCGGTGACGCTTCCACTAATGTATACGCCGGGACGCCTTCGCTTCGCAAGTGCCCGGAGTCCGACGCAGCCAAGTCCGGAACCTGAACGCCCTGAACCGGACCAAGTGCCCGAATCCGCCGCTCGCCCTTGCGGCGCTCCAGGTCCCAGCCGGCCGAAGATGCGAGCTAGGATATGTTAGGTAGCCATGCCCACTGTTTTGCGGGTTGGCCCATATCGGTTGTTCTTCTACGCGGGGGACCGAGACGAGCCGGAGCACGTTCACGTGGAGCGGGAGGACAAGGTAGCGAAATTCTGGCTGGAGCCTGTCCGGCTGGAATGAAGCGGCGGCTTTGGCCGGAGCGAACTTCGGACCATCCAGCGCATCGTGGCGGAGCAGCGTTCCGAGCTGATTGAGGCGTGGCATGAGCATTTCGAGGGTTGAGATAGAGGTGCCGGATGCGGTGCACGTGGAGGTCAGCGACGACGCCCTGACCGTCGAGCTGAGCGATGCCCGCAGGATCTCGGTGCCCCTGGCCTGGTATCCGCGCCTCCTGCACGGCCGCCCAGAGGAGCGGCGCAACTGGCGCCTCATCGGCGGGGGTGAGGGCATCCACTGGGAGGACCTGGACGAGGACGTAAGCGTGGAGGGCCTCCTGGCCGGTCGCCGCTCGGGCGAGAGCCAGGCGTCATTGAAGCGCTGGCTGGATGCGAGGGCTACGCGTTGAGCAAAGCGCCGATCTCGGGAGGGGAGGACCCCGGAAGAGATTGGCGAGCTCTGGAATACGCACGACCTCGCTGACCACCTCGACCCGACCACCGAGGTGGCCGACCGGTTCTGGATCGATACCCAGTCCGTGCACCTGGTCGCCCTCGACCCCCAGCTCGAGGAGGCCACCAGCTGTGTCCGCCGCCGGCGTGTGACGGTCGAGAGCCTGGTGAACCTCGCCGTGAAAGAGGCCCTCGGCCATTCATGCCGCTGATGGGACCGGATGTTCTCCGCCGACCGCCCTCACGGCCGCTTCGTGGCATAGGCCTCAGCCAGGTATTTGTGTAGCACAAGATGTGGGCAGACCGCTGCCCATCCAGAGTCAGGGGATTGCTGGACCTGTCGCCGCGCGAAAGCGCTCGAACGGCGAAGTGCCCGGCTTTCAACGGGGGGCTTCGCGAACCTAAACCTTGAGTCGAGGTAGAGTCTTCCGCCGCCGATTTGTTCCTAGCTGGTCCAGTCTGGCCGCAAGCGCAAGCAGGTTAACCCCAGTCAGGTGCGCCACCAGACTGCGCTACGGCCCGAGAATCTAAATCCGAGACGGCCTCCAAGTATGGCCGCCGCTCCCGGGCAGGCGCAGTGCCCCGTTAGCGCGCGGGGGTAGTTTCGGGTTTCAATTCTCGCAGCAGCGGGATCGCTTCGAGCTTCTCGGCCGGCAGTAGGTGCCACAGAATACGGTCCGGCCGCGGTCGACCGGGTGGGACCTCGATGGTCCGCGTCAGCGTCACGATCAGATCCACCGTGACGTCGAACGGCTCGAGCGGCAGTGCGTCGACCACCTGGAGGTCGTGGACGGTGGTCGCGATGGGTGTCTGGGGTCCAATGCGGCCTAGCTCGCGGAGCAGCGCGTACTCGATCTCGCCGTAACCCTCCCCTTTCCCGGTCCGCGCGCCCGAGGGTGAGACGGCGACGGATCCGACGACGAGCAAGTCAGGCGCTGGCGCCGTCGCGAGTGGCGTGGACACTCCGTACTTGAACAGCCCGCCGATAGCCGCCGCACGACCGTGGGCGTTTGGGGGGATGGTGGCCGGGTCCAGAACGAGAAAGCCCTCGCGCAAGCGCGGGGTTGGCGCCAGCAGCACCTTTCCGTGTCGAAGCACCCCGGCCCGCAACAGGCGTTGTGGCGCATCGGGATTGACTTTGACCACCCGAGCGCGCTGGAATTCTGGCCTGGCGATGAGCCTTCGGACCGCCTGTTCCGAGCCAATGAAGTTCGGGATTCGGCCCCGGATCGGCTTCGGAAAGCGCGCCACGGCGGCCTCCTCCAGCGCGGCCCAGACCCTCTCCCGGGCCGCCTGCTTCTGTTCGGCGGGGAAGGGCACCGGCTGCGACATTCGGACGCCCTACGGCGGTGCGGTGCCGTCGGCGTCCGTCGAGAGCAGGCCGCGCAGCAGGTCGAGTGGGAGCGGGAAGACGATTGTCGAATTGCGCTCGGTCGCGATCTCGGTCAGGGTCTGCAGGTAACGGAGCTGCAGGCCCACTTCCTGGGTGCCGATGATCCGAGCTGCCTCGGCCAGCCGCTCGGAGGCTTCGAACTCGCCCTGGGCGTGGATGATCTTGGCCCGCTTCTCGCGCTCGGCCTCGGCCTGGCGAGCCATCGCGCGCTGCATCGACTGGGGCAGCTCGACATCGCGGACTTCTACGGACGTCACCTTGATCCCCCAAACCTCGGTCTCCTCGTCGATCAGGCGCTGGAGATGCTCGTTGATCTGGTCACGGTGCGAGAGCAGCGTGTCGAGGTCGGACTGGCCTAGCACGCTGCGCAGGGTGGTCTGGCAGATCAGCGAGGTGGCGCGAATGTAGTCGACGACGGTGACCACGGCCCGCTCGGGGTCCACCACTTTGAAGTAGACGACGGCGTTAACCTTGACGGTCACGTTGTCGCGGGTGATCGCTTCCTGGGCGGGAACCTCCATGGTAATCACCCGCAAGTCGATCCTGACCATCCGCTCGACCCTGGGGATGAGCAGGATCAAGCCCGGGCCGCGGGCCCCGACCAGCCGCCCAAGGCGGAAGATCACGCCCCGCTCGTACTCCTGGACGATCCGCACTGCGGAGGCCAGCAGCCAAATCGCCACGACGGCGATGATCAGCGTCGGGCCGAACCAGCGGAAGAGAAGCTCGATCAATTGTGGCATGGCTCTCTACCCCGACCAGGAGAATGGTCGCCTGAAGCGGCGGATCAGGATGCTCTGGAGGATGCCGAAGGCGATGAAGAGGCTGATCATCGCGCTGCCACCGAAACTCACCAGCGGCAGGGGCACCCCCGTCACCGGCAGCAGGGTCAGGTTGGCGCCCAGGTTGACCACGCACTGGAACAGCAGTGTGCAGCCGATCCCGAACGCTACGAGGCGGCCAAAGTCATCGCGCGCCTTGTCGGCCACCCGGATGATTCGGAAAAGGAGCAGCGTGAACAGCACCAGCAGCACCAGCGCGCCTACGAATCCCATCTCCTCGGCTAGGACCGAGAAGATAAAGTCACTCTGCTTGACGCGCAGATAGTCGAGCTGCGTCTGGGTGCCCTGCAGCCAGCCCCGCCCGAACATGCCGCCGGACCCGATGCTGATCCTGGCCTGGAGGATGTTGTAGCCCTCGCCAAACGGGTCGGCATCAGGATTGACCAGAGTTGTGAAGAACGTCGAGATGCGTGCCCGCTGGTACTCCTTCATCATCAGCCAGCCGCCCGGCGCCGCCACCGCGGCGGCCAGGGCCAGCAGGCCCAGATGGGTTGGCCGGGCCCCCGCCATAGCCACCATGCCGAACCAGATGAAAATAAACGACAGCGAAGTGCCTAGGTCCGGCTGGAGGTAGACCAGCACTAAGGGAGGGACCAGGAAGAGACTTGAGATGACCGCGCGCCGAAACGACAGCGGCCCGTCGCGATCAGACAAGAAGCGCGCCAGGACAATGACCAGCACGAGCTTGGTCAGTTCGGACGGCTGGAAGTCGAAGAAGCCCAGTGGGATCCAGCGCCGCGCGCCGTACTCTACATCACCCCGACCCAGCGTCAAAACGGCCGCCAGCAGCATCAGACACAACCCGTACCCGTAATAGGCGAACGTTCGGTAGGCGCGGTAATCGATCGCCGTCGCCAGGGCCATGGCGCCGATGCCGATCAGCGCGTACAGCGCCTGTCGTAACGCCCAGCTGCTGGTCGCCAGGAGCCGATCACACGACGGCGAGCAGGTTGCGCTGTGGACCATCATCAGCCCGTACACCGTCAGGCCGCCAACCGCCAGCAGGAGCGGATAATCCAGCCGCCGCCAGACCTGAGCTCTCATACCAGTAGACGGTCGGCAGCGGGCAGGGTGCCCGTCATTCGAGCTCGAGCTGGCGCCACCCAGACAGGGTGCGGAGTAGACGCTGGGCCAGCGTGAACACGATTGGCATCAGAACGGCGTTGATCAAGATCGTCGGCACCAGGACTTGGACCAGGCGCGTGAAGCTGGGTATGTCCCATCCCAGGGCCTGTAAGGCAAGTAGCAGCGCTCCATGGTAACAGACCGTGACCAGGACGGCCGTCCCGAAGAAGAAAGCCACGCTGCCGCGATAGAGGGTGTGCTCACCCAGCGAGGTCACCGCGCCGATCAGGGTGAGGATGGCCGTGTCCAGGCCTAACGGTGTCCCACTTGACAGGTCAAGGGCCAGCCCGCCCACCACACCGGCCAGGGCACCCTCCTCGATTCCGCGCAGCAGGCTCCAGGCCACGACCATCAGCAGAACCAGGTTCAGACGCCCGCCGACCAGCTCCAGTCGATAGCCGACCGTCGCCTCGGCCAGCGCTGCCGTCACGATCAGTCCCGCATAGGCGAGGAAGGGCACGTTACCGACTTGCGACTCTCACCGCGCTGCCTCACGACTTGGCGGCGGGCCGGCCAGCACGTACAGCCGCTCCAGGCGCCTCATGTCAGCTGCCGGCTCGATCAGCGCTTCCTGGAAAACGTCGACGTCCTTGCGACGCACCTGGATGATCTGGCCGATCAGCAGCCCCTCGGGCACAACGCCGCCCAGGTCGGACGTGATCACGGTCTCGCCGGTCTGGAGCGACTCTTCCTGGGGGATGTGCTGCATCAGCAACCCACCCTCGGCGCGCCCGCGGATGATCCCCGTGACCCGCGACTCGGACGACTGGACCCGCCCACTGATGGAGCTGTTGACGTCGGTCACCAACAACACCTTGGCGGAGGCGGGGTCGGCCCTGGTGACACGGCCCACCACGCCGCGCCAGGTGATCACGGTCATGCCCTCGCGAACGCCCTCCTCGGTCCCGCGGTCGATGGTGATCGATTGAATGTAAGGCGATGGGTCCCGCGCGATCACGCGCACGGGCAACAAGTCGCCCGTTCCGGCTCGCTGCTTGAGTCCGAGCAAGTTGCGAAGATCGCGGTTCTCTAGCTCCAGCTCACGCAGCCGAACGATCTCGGCCTGCAAGCGATCGATCTCCTCGCGGAACTGATCGTTCTGGCGAGCCAGGTCACCCATCTTGCGAACTACCCCAGACACCTCCTCAGCCTGGCCGAGAAGCCCTGAAACGCCGAACTGAACGGGCGCCAGGATGCGGCTTCCGAGCGACTCGACTTGCTGGGCCGGCTCCGGCAGGAACACGAGGATCCCCACCGCCGCCACCACCAGAGCGGCCAGCCACCAGGGCATCGGTCGGCGAGCGCGCATGGCTAATTCCGCCTCACCCGACGAGTATCGACGAGCACCTTCCGCAGCGCGTCCAGCTCGTTCAGCACCTTGCCGGTCCCGCGCACGACACAGCCCAGCGGGTCGTCCGCTGGTCGGACCGCCATCCTGGTCCGCTCGGCCATCAGCTCGACCAGGCCTGGCAGAAGCGAGCCGCCGCCGGCCAGCGTGATCCCGCGTGCCATCAAGTCTGCCACCAGCTCGGGCGGGGTCTCCTCGATCGTGTCAGTCACCGTCTCGACGATGGCGTTAACTGAGCCGGCGATCGCGTCCCGGACCTCCTCGGCCGAGATCTGGACCTCGGATGGCAGCCCAGAGACCAGGTCGCGCCCGCGCACCACCACTACCTGGCCGTTGCGGCCGGCGCTGGTAGCGGCGATCTTCACCTCTTCGGCCATTCGCTCGCCGATCAGGAGGTTATGACGCTGCCGCATATGGGCCACGATGTCCTGGTCCATCTCGTCGCCGGCGATGCGAATGGTCCGACTGGCGACGATGCCGCCGAGCGAGATGACCGCCACCTCGGTGGTCCCGCCGCCAATGTCCACGATCATGCAGCCGGCCGGCTCCGTGATTGGGAGCCCAGCCCCGATTGCGGCGGCCATCGGCTCCTCGATCAGCCAGGCCTCACGCGCGCCAGCATTGATCGCGGCGTCGTGGACCGCTCGCCGCTCAACCTCGGTCACGCCTGATGAGATCCCGACCACGACCCGCGGGCGGGGGATGATAGCATACTGCTCGTGGACTTTCTCGATGAAATAGCGGAGCATCTGCTCGGTCACGTCGAAGTCCGAGATCACCCCATCCTTGAGTGGCCGCACCGCCACGATGTTCGCCGGCGTGCGGCCCACCATCCGCTTCGCCTCCGCCCCGACGGCCAGGATTCGCTTGGTCTTCGGGTTCATCGCCACGACTGATGGCTCGTTGATGACGATACCCTTGCCTCGGACCAGGACCAGCGTGTTGGCGGTGCCGAGGTCGATCCCGATGTCGCGCGAGAGCAACCCGAGCAGGGCGTTGAGTGGATTTCGCGACATCGATCGGCCCTACCGCGCTCGGACAGCGCGGTCGAAGCCCAGACCGCGCTCCTTCAGACTGACGAACCCGGGTTGGCCGACGCCGATGATCAGGTGGTCCAGGAGCTCGATGTCCAGGAGCTTGCCGGCCTGGTCCACCTGGCGGGTCAGGTCGACATCCTCGGGCGACGGAGTCGGGTCGCCGCTGGGGTGATTGTGAACCAGGATCAGCGCCGCGCTGTTCTGCCGAACGGCTTCCTGAAAGATCTCCCCCACGCGAACGGTGGTTGTGTTCAACGTTCCCCGATACAGCCCAAACGAGCGGACGATTTGGTTCTTGGTGTTCAGCAGGATAACCTTGAGATGCTCCTGGCCGAGCGCGGTCATCTCTGCCTTGTAATGGTCCACCACGTCGCGTGGCGAGCGAATCTGGGTGCGGACCTCCGGGTTCAGACTGACCAACCGGCGACCCAGCTCGAACGCGGCTTTGACCTCGATGGCCTTCACCGGCCCGAGGCCGTCGTGCCGCTTGAGCTCTTCGATGGTGGCAGCGTCGAGCCCGGCCAGGCCCCTGAATTCGGCGATCAACCGGTTCGCGAGGTCCAGCACGTCGCCCGAGCGACCGCCCGTGCGCAAAATGATCGCCAGCAGCTCGGCGAGCGACAGGGCCTGAGGCCCCGCGTGCAGCAGCCGCTCCCGTGGCCTGACCGACTCGGGCAGCTCCTTCAGCCCGACTCGGTACTCGACCGTTCGTGGCGCGGCGATTGTTCCACTCCCGCGGCGGGCGGGTCCACCCCCAAAATCGGCGCGATTATAACACTCCCAAAGTGGCGAGTTGCGAGTAGCGAGCGGCGAGCCGCGTTCACCTCTCCCCCCAGCCCCCTCCCCGAGACGGAGAGGGCGAGGATCAGTCCCCCCCGGTTTCGGGAAGCGGGCGGGGGGGCCAGGTCGTCGTTTCACTAGCTGTGCGCGTCGTCTTCATGGGCACGCCAGAGTTCGCCACCCCTTCGCTCCAAGGTCTGGTCGAGGCCGGATATGAGATCGCTCTCGTCGTGAGTCAGCCGAATCGACCCGTCGGCCGCAGTCGCCAGCCGGTCCGACCGCCCGTTGCCGAGTACGCCTGTGGGCTCGGACTGCCGCTCTTCCAGCCGACCAGCCTTCGACCGCCTGAGGTCTTTGCCCGCCTGAGCGCGGCGCGTCCCGATGTAGTCGTCGTCGCCGCCTATGGCCTGCTGCTGCGTCGGGAGGTGCTGGAGCTGCCACCGCTCGGCTGTCTCAACGTGCACGCCTCACTCTTGCCCCGCCACCGCGGCGCGGCGCCCGTGGCAGCCGCGATCCTAGCCGGCGACAGTCAGACCGGCGTCTGCATCATGCAGATGGAAGCTGGCCTGGATACGGGCCCAGTCCTGGGATGCTCCGGCACACCGATCGGCGCCGACGACGACACTCCCAGCCTGACCCAGCGCCTTGCGAAGATAGGACGTGACCTGCTCCTGGAGACGCTGCCGGCCTGGGCGGCCGGCGAGATCGCGCCGCAACCGCAGGATCAACATCTCGCTACTTACGCGCCTCGGATTGAGCGCGAGGACGCTCGGTTGGACTGGTCGCTGCCGGTCCTGGACCTGTGGCGACGCGCGCGCGCCTATCGCGGCTGGCCGGACGCGTTCACGAGCTGGGCTGGGCGCCAGCTCAAGGTGCTGGTCGCCCACCCCGGCCCGCCAGCCGCGCCGGGCACTCCGGCCGGGCAAGTCGTCTCAGCGCCTGACGAGCGCACCAAGCCAGCGGTCGCGGCCTCGGATGGAACACTGGTGTTAGACCTGGTCGTGCTCGAAGGAAGCCGGGCCACGGATGGCGCCGCCTTCCTCCGCGGCCACCGCGACTTCATGGGCGCGCAACTTGGCGGGTAAGTACATTCACCACAGAGGACACAGAGATCCCGGAGCGCGAACACCAACCCGTTAAAACTCTGTGGCCACTGTGATCTCTGTGGTTAGAAATTCGGAGCGAGGGTGCAGATCAAGATCGCCCCGTCGATCTTGAACGCGGACTTTGGGCATCTGGCAGACCAGGTCGCCCAGGCCGAGCGCGGCGGCGCCGACTACATTCATGTCGACGTCATGGATGGCGCTTTCGTGCCGAATATCTCGATGGGACCGATGGCCGTCGAGGCCGTGCGCGCCGCTACCAGCCTGCCACTTGACGTGCACCTGATGATCGAAGAGCCGCGGCGCTACCTGAGCGAGTTCGTGAATGCCGGCGCGAGCATCGTAACCGTCCACGTCGAGGCGGTCCGTCATCTGCAGGCGACCGTCGCGGCGATCCGCGAAGCGGGCGCGCGGGCCGGCGTGGCCCTCTGCCCGGCGACGCCGCTGTCGGCGGTGGAGGAGGTGTTCGGTCAGCTTGACCTGCTGCTCGTGATGACCGTCAACCCCGGCTTCGGCGGCCAGCGGTTGATTCCCGAAACGCTGGACAAGATCGCGCGCGCCAGAGCGTTGCTGGATCGCTGTAACGCCGCGGCCGAGCTGGAGGCGGACGGCGGCATCAATCTGGAGAACGTCGCCGAGGTGGTTGCGCGAGGGGCGCGGGTGATCGTTGCAGGCTCGAGTGTCTTCGTGGCCGGCAGGGGCATCTCGGCCAACGTCGCCGCCCTCCGCGACAGGATAGCAGCGCCGGGACGATCCCCCCTTCCCTTTGGGGAAGGGGGCTAGGGGGTTAGGTTAGGACGGCCTGCTTGCGGTTCGTTCGAATGCACCGCGTGCAGGCCTGAACCTTCCTTGGCGCGCCGTTCAGGATGAGCACTGCTTTCTGGACGTTCGGCCGCCAGACTCGGTTGGTCTTTCGGTTGGAGTGGCTGACGTTGTGCCCGAACGCCACCGTCTTGCCACAGATCTCGCATCGGCCTTTCAAACTCAGAATCCTCCGAGCCCGGCACCAAAATCACACGCCAGGCAGCATTGGTATAATCTGGCGCGAAGTGTAACACACGGTGTTCTTGGCGTCGCAGACACCGTCCGAGGGGAGGCCGCGTTCTGCCGGGCTCCCCTCTCCTTGAGAGGTCGATGGCGACTGCCTCCCCACCATCCCAGCCGGGCGCCGACCGGCCCGGCGCCGAGCATCTCGAGTCGCCGCCTGGCACCATCGTGACCGCTTCACACGTCCGAGAGGCGGTGCAGGCGGCCGCGGCGTGGCTGGAGCTGCAGGCGGCCAGCGTGAACGCGCTCAACGTCTTCCCCGTTCCGGACGGTGATACGGGCACAAACATGTCCATGACGCTCCGGGCGGCGGCCGAAGCGGCGGCCGCGGAGCCCAGGGAGGAAGCCTGTCGGGTAGCTCTGGCCGCCGCCCAGGGTGCCCTGATGGGGGCCCGTGGGAACTCCGGCGTGATCCTGTCGCAGCTGCTGCGCGGTTTCGCCGAGGCGGCGGCCGGCAAAGTCCAGCTCAGCGTCGGCGACCTGGCGGATGGATTCGTCCGAGCTGCGGAGGCCGGCTACCGCTCCGTCGCCCGCCCGGTCGAGGGCACCATCCTGACCGTTGCCCGGCGCGCGGCCAGGGCGGCGCAGCGCGCGGCGCCCAGGACGCGCACCGTATCGAAGCTGCTCGAGCGAGTCCTGCGGGCGGCCGACCAGGCAGTAGCCGAAACCACAGACCAGCTCGACGTTTTGCGAAGCGCCGGCGTGGTGGACGCGGGCGGCCAGGGCTATCGGCTGATCGTCGAAGCGTTCTGGCGCACGGCTTGTGGCAAGCCAATCGAGGCCAGCGGCGTGGCCCCGGTTGCTAGCCAGGCGCTCGTCGCAGCGCAGCACGTCGGGGAAGCTGGGCTCGGCTTTTGCACCGAGCTGCTGCTTCGGGATCCGACCGAGACGGTCGAGTCGATCCGCGCCTTTATGGAGTCGGTCGGCGAGTCGGTCATCGTCGTCGGGGACGGGTCGCTGGTCCGCGTCCACGTCCACGTCTTGCGTCCCGGAGTCCCGCTGGACTATGCCGCCGAACGCGGCACGCTCTCCAAGATCAAAGTCGAAAACATGCAGCTGCAGTACGAGGCGGGCAAGGAGGCCGCGCCGGCTGGCGAGGGCATCAGCCACATAGGTGTCATTGCAGTAGCGCCAGGGCTGGGCTTCGAGAGCGTGTTCGGCAGCCTGGGAGCGGCGACGGTTGTCGAGGGCGGCCAGACCATGAACCCGAGCGTTCAGGATATCCTCGCCGCCGTCAATCGGGTCGGCTATCGGGAGCTGATCCTGCTGCCCAACAACGCGAACATCTTGATGGCGGCGCAGCGGGCCGCG